>Ga0315283_10001845_pt1 | contig 17311 bp, 10 predicted proteins | sample YL17G09_0_MG_FD_204541 | JGI IMG/M metagenome (GOLD analysis project Ga0315283, IMG submission 204541) | Sediment microbial communities from Yellowstone Lake, YNP, Wyoming, USA - YL17G09_0 | ecosystem: Environmental > Aquatic > Freshwater > Lake > Sediment | place: USA: Wyoming | collected... | reverse complement strand
CTCCCGCCCCGCCGCCCGCCCTCCCCCCCCCCCCCCCCGGCCCCCCCCCCCCCCCCCCCCCCCCCCCGCCCCCCCCCCGCCCCGCGCCCCCGCCTCCCGCCGGCCGCGCCCGTCTCCTCTTCTCTGTCTCTCTCTCTCCCTTGTGCGCTTGTGCGCTTGCCAGGGCAGATGCCTGAGCTCTCCCTCTAGAGCACACCCCAGCCCCCTTGGCGCGCGCCCGGCTGCCCCCAGCAAGCGCCTTCCCGCCTCCCTCTTTTGTCATCCCCCCCCCAAAAACGCACAGCCGGCACAGCTTGGTCTCCTCCCGGGTCAGGATGGAGTAGCCCGTCGACAGGCGGGTGGATGCGGCGACGATGCAGTAGTCGTGGCCGGCGACAGCGACGACAGTGCTATGGAGAGAGAGAGATAGAGAGGAGGGGCGGGACGTGAGGGGCCATTGAAAGGCGATCGGCAAAAGGCGCGCGTGCTCCACTCCCCCTGGGCGCAAGCGGCTTTTCCATCTCCACTTCCATCGCTCCCCTTGACTCCACTCACCCTCCATTGTCGTCGTATCTGGCAGTGGGGAAAGCAGAGAGAGAAGGGCAAGTGTGCGTGAGAGAGAAAGAACAGCGACGGCGCGTTTTGTCCGCTCATGGGGCGCCTCCCTCCAGTTCTCTCTCCTCCTCTCTACTCACGGGCTCCACGACGCGTGCGCCCGGGGCAGGTGGGCAGCCGACGGGGTGGACAGCGGGTAGGCGGTGGACGCCATATTAAAGGGCGGGTGAGGTGCGTGTGTGAGCTCTGATCAAGAGAGAGACAGCGCGCGCCCTCTCGCGGCTGGAAGGGAGACTGAAAGGAGACCCGACTCTTTTACGACCTCTTTCCAACAATTTTTTTCACCCGCCCGCCTCCAAAATCCGCCGCACCAGCGCCGCATCCCGGGACGCCTCCGTGTCCGGCGTGAAAGACAGGCCACCACCACCAGGACCGCCGCCCCTCCTCGCCCTCCCCTCCACCGCCGCCGCCCGCGCGTCCGTGGCCAGGGAGAAGGGCGCGGCCGCAGTGCTGCCGTACCGCGCTCGGGGCGCCTCCAAAAAGACCGCCGCCTCCACCGCCGCCTTCGCCGCCGCCGCCGCCCGGGCCGCCGCCAGCCGGCCCATGTACTTGTCCATGCCTTTTACGGCCGGGAGGAGAGGGGAGGAGGAGGAGGGGTGGAGAGCGGTCGCCGGCAGGGGGCGGGTGCGAGGGGAGAAGGTGCACTCTGCCGCCTCGGCCGCCGCCCGCGCGGCCGCCTCCGCCGCCACGGCCGCCGCCCGCCGGGACCGGCGCGCGGCGGCCGCGGCCAGGGCGACCGCGGCCGGGGATCGGGCAGGGGAGGAGGTGCCGGGGCGGTCCAGGGCGGCGACCAGGCGAGCTTCGGCCGCCGCAAGCGCGGCCGGGCAGGGGGCGGGCGGGCGGGCAGCAGCCACCGCGCCTGGCGGCCGCCCCGCCGCGAGCGCCCGGGACACAGCGCCCAGGGGGTGTGGGGTAAAGGAGGGGGCGCCGACCGCCGCGGCGGCCGCCAAGAAAGCCGGGTGCCTTCCTTCCAGGGGCGCGGTGGGCGGGTGGCGGGGCGCAGCAGCCGCGGCGGGCGAGCCGGCTCTCCCCGTGGCGGGTTGGAAGGTGCACGCCGCCGCCGCCGCTGCCGCCGCCGCCGCCACCCAGTCCGCCCGGGCCGCCGCCGCCACGGCCTGACGGTCCTCAAAGGAGGCGCTGCCGAAGCGGCCCCGCTCGACCAGCGCCGCGGAGGCCGGGTTGGGGGCGGGGGCAAAGGAGGGGAGCGGCGGGCGGGGCGGCGGGCGGAGGCGGGCCCCACCCCTCGCGCGCGCAGCCTCCGCCGCCCGCACCGACGCGGCGGACAGGGCGGTGGCAGCGGCGGCGGCGGCAGCTGCATCCGCGTCCGCGGCGGCCGCGGCAGCGGCGACTCGGGCGGCGGCCGCGGCGGCCGCACCCGCCGCGCGCACGGCCAGGGGAGGGAGGCCGGTCGCCACGACGCGCGCGCTGTGCCCCGCGCTGGCGGCCGTGTCCGGCTTGAAGGTGCAGGCGGCCAGGGCTGCCTCGGCGGCCGCGACCCGCGCCGCCGCCACCGCCGCATCCCGGGCCCGGGCCTTGGCGTGCAGGCGGGCGGCCGTGGTGGCCGGGTCGGGGGCGAGGGCAGCAGCTGACGCGCGGCCGCGGGCTGGGCAGGGGGGGAGCCGGGCTGCCTCCTCCCCTGCTGCGGCGGCAGCGGCTGCGGCCTCCGCCACCCGCGCCGCCCGCCAGGCAGGACCGCCCCGGGCGTGCGGGTCCGCCAACGCGGCCAGGCGGGTGGAGAGGGTGTGCGGCGGCGGCGGCGGCCGGGGCGGCAGCCCCCCCCCCGGCACAGCCCGGGGCGGGGCAGCCCCGGCGCCGCCGCCGCCGCCCCTGCCCGCGTCATCGTCCGCTTCCTCGTAGCTCCAGCTGCCCCGGTGGATGCGGCGCCGGTCGGGCGAGGAGGCCGGGGAGGCCAGGAAGAGGGTGCCGGGCTGGTCGTCGTCGTCCTCATCGTCGGCCGAGGAGAGGAGGTGGGAGTGGACGGAAGCTGTCGTTGCTGCGCCGCCGCCCCTCCGTTCCGCCAGCATTACCGCCACCCGGGCGCGCAGGGCCGGGTCAACACGGGGGACGTCCTCCGGGTGCTGGTAGCCCGCGCCACCCCCGCCACCAACCGAGGAGGCCCGGCGGGAGGCGGCGGCGGCAGAGGTCGACAGCTCCCTGTCGTTCCAGGCGGGGCGGCCGGCGTCCGCGCCCTCACCACCACGCTGGTGCTGCTCCACCAGGCCGCGGGCGGTCGCGTGGGCGTCCAGGTGGATGGTGGTCTGCAGGGCGTGGTGGGGTGGAGCTGTGTGGAGGGAGAGAGTGAGCGTGAGCGTTTCTTTTGCGATGCGCGTCGGTTTGAAGAGAGAGCAGACGCACTCAGGCCGCGCGTGCCCAACCCCTCCCACCTTTGTCCACGGTGGACAGGCTGATCATCATGGCATCTATGTCGGCTTCGACCTGGGTGTGGAGTGAGTGAGTGAGAGCGTCAGAGAGTGTGTGCGAGAGGAGAGATGCGCGCCGGCGCGTCCGTTTTGGAGTTGTTCGCCCCCTCTCCGCGGCGCGGCGCTCGCGTTGCCTCTCTCACGCACCGCGGCCAGGGTTGCAGGATCGTCGGTGGCGGGCATGAGGTCTGGAGCGGGACCTGTGCCCGTCCTCCTTTGTGCCGAAAGAGAGATAGGGCTGGGCAGGCAACGAAAGGGTGAACAAGAGTCTTTGCCCCCGTCGCCTTCAACCTCGTGCCTCGTTCTCTCATTTCTTCCCATCTCATGCTGGTACGAGAGCGCACTCCAGCGCGCACATGGAAATGGCATGAAATCAAACCTGCGAGATTTCTGCTGATAAAAATAGAGAGTGCAACACAAATCCATTCCTCCAGTCCCCGCCCATCCATCAACTCTTCTTCATGCTCTTGAGCGTCACCGCCGACCCTGGGTTGGTCCGGTTGAGCCCCTTGAAGATGTAGAGCTTGAAGAACGCGTCCGCGACGACGGGGACGACCGCCACGAACGCGTACACGCTGCCCTCCCCAACCTCGATGCCGTAATATGAGGTGACCACGTGCGCGAGCGCTTTCCAGCCCTCCTCGGAATGGTAGCCCAGGAAGATGTCGGTGGACGCGATGATGAGGAAGGCTTTGGCCATGTCGGACAGCCCGGAGAAGACGCGGGAGATGGCGCCGAAGAAGGAGGTGCGGCCTGGCGAGGGGATGACGAGCAGGGCGCCCAGCGTGGCCCCGCCGACCGTGTCGCTGACCAGGCGGACGAGCGAGGCCGCGTTGCGGGCCCGGAAGGAGGCGTCCAGGCGGGCCGCCTCTTCCTTCAAGGCGGCAACGGTCTGGGCGTCGTTCAGGGGAGGGGAGCGACTGTTGAGAGAGAGAGAGAGAGCGAGAGAGGGAGAGAGGAGGAGGGAGGAGGGAAGAGGAGCGGCGTGAGGAAGAGAGGGGCTTTTCTTTCTCTTGCCTCCATCCCCCGACCCTCCCATCGTCACTTTCCCCAGTCTCTCATCAACCCCACTCACCCGACCGCCGCCTCCATGCGCAGGCGGACCTCATGCTCCCGCAGCGCCCGCCCGCCCTCCCCGCGCTGGCGAGGGGTCGGGGCGAGCACGCGCGGGTCCTGGGCGCGGGCGACCTCGAGGGCGGGCGCGCCGAGGAGGTGCCCCGCCGCAAACCCCGCGGCCAGGGGCAGCGCGAGCAGCCCGCCCGCAAAGGCGGCGCCCGCCCCGGACTCCGCCGCGTTGGCCAGGGCCTCCTCGCCGTACTCGTCCTCCGCCGCCCCCGGGTCGGGGCCCAGGCGCAGGCGGACGCCGACGCCGTCCGCGATGGGCCGCATGAACTCGTCGCGCGGGCCGCGGAGCGTGGGCGCGCGCCGGGGCGGGCGGGCGGGCCCCGGGCGCCCGTCCGGGGTGCGGGCGGTCCGCCCCGCCGCCGCCGCCGCCGGGTCAACCAGCCAGGGCCAGGTCCCCCACAGGCCGCCCAGGGGGGAGGCCGGGTTGGTGGGGGGCGGCAGGCGGCCGGACCGCCGGTAGATGGGCGCGTCCCACCCGGCATTGGGGTCTTCGGCGGGCGGCGGGGGTGGCGAGGGCGAGGAGGGCGGGGCTGGCGTCTCCGCCTCCCCGCGTGGTCCCTCGCCCGCCGCCCCGCCCTCCTGCGGTGGCGGTCCCGCCCAGTCCTGCCAACCCTCCCAGGAGGTGGACGCCTCGTCATCGGCGGCATCGTCGTCGCCGGTCGCTCGGGGCGGGCGGCAGGGCGAGCGCCGCCCAGAGTGCATTGGCGGCGGCGGCGGCATGGGATTGGGCGGCCCACGTCGCCGGGCCGCGGGCGGGCTCGTGATTGGCGGCCGCCCGCTGGCGGAGCAGGTGGGGCGGAGGGTGGGCATCGTATGGAGGAGTGAGAAGAGCGTGTGCGTACACGGCTCTCTCCCCACCCCCACGCGCGTTTCCCCTCTCGAAGGAAAAGAATAGAGGGCGGGCTACAAAGCGGAAAAGAAAAAGAAAAAAAAAACTGGTCACTCAGTCACTCGGTTCATTTTTGGGGGCCGCGCACGCCGCAACCCCGCCACGCTTGGCGCGTGCTCCCTGCATCAGGCCTTGGTTGCCATCATGACCCCCGTCCCGGACAAGGCGGCGGTGGGCGCACCCCCCGGTGGGGCCGCACCGACATTGGGCCGGGACGACGCGTCGTCCCCCTCCCTACCGACCACCCGCATCCGCGTGCGCACCCCCGCCGGCGACCTGGCCGCCCCCGTCTCTGCCTCGCCGGCCGACACGGTGTCCGACATCCGGGACCACATATTCGCGGCCTGGCCCACATCCGCACACGGCGGCGGCAGCCCGTATACCCGTGCGCTGGCCGCGTCCGCGCCGGCCACGCCGGACGATTTGCGCCTCATCTCCTCCGGCCGCCTGCTCTCGGACCCGGGCGCGCCATTCCTGGCGGCCGCCGTCCCGAAAGCGCTGATGGGCTTGGGGACGGGCGCCTTTCCGTCCGCCCTCACCCTGCACGTGGTGGCGCGGCGGCCGGAGGATGGGGGCGGCGGCGGTGGGAGTGGTAGGGGTGGGAAGGCGAAGAAGGGGGGCGAGGTCGGGGTGGCGGGAGGGTGTTGCGGCGGGTGTGTGCTTTCGTAGGAGCAAAAGGGGGTGAATGGGGGTGGGATGGGGGACGAGGGGTTGATTTGCCTGTGTAGAAGGGAGAGACAGATGGAGTGCGCGTGCGGGGCTGGCCCTGTGTGTCGTTGCCCAGGCGAGAGAGAGAGGTTCACCCCATCTCTCGCTCACTGATCACTCGTCGCAAAAATGGGCATCGCCTGAGGGGAGGAGGTTGCCCCGCCCCGGGTGCTCTCTCTCTCTCTCTCTCTCTCTCTCTCTCTCTCTTTCTCTTAGCACGCACGCGCCATCTATCTCTGTCCCTGTGCTGCAGCTGAACAATGGACTTGGACGGTGACGAGGTGAGCATTTCCTATTTCCTCACCCGACACGCTGTCGCTCTCGCTGCGTCATGCTCGCCTGTCCCCCCCGAACCAACGCGCCCGCGCTCCTGCATTCCCTTGCCAACCCACTCACCCCCACCTGACCTCTCTGGCACCATTCCCATCATGCAGCCGGCGGGTGGAGGATTTCATGGGCAGGACGGCCCCGGCGGCGGCCGCCAAGCGAGCGCCGCCGCCCCGCCCGCCGCGCCACCCCACCCGCCGCCCGACCCACCGCTCTCAGAGTCCCTCGGCACCGCCGACACGACCACCGCCGCCGACGACGACGACGGCTCGCTGATGGCCACCTCCTCCGGCGATGATACGTACGATGGACGCTCCTCCGAGGGCACGGCCGACGCGGAGACCACGTCCGGCGATGCGTCCATGTCCGAGGGCGAGGCGGCCGGTGCGGCTGATGAAGCCGGGGTGGAGGGCGCTGAGGTGGAGGGCGGCCGCGACGGCGACCGCCACCGCCGCCGGGCCGACCGGGCCCGGGCCGCCGACCTGGCCGCCGCCATGCTGGTCGCTGCCGCGGCGGCCGGCGGGGCGGGCGGCGGCCTGGAGGGCGCGCACGGCGACGGCGGCGGCGGCGGAGGCTTCCTCCTCGCGGGCGGCGGCAGCGACGAGGATGATGAAGAGGCCGGCGGCGGCGCCGCCGACCTGGACGACCTCGCCCCCGGCGCCCTCACCGACGACAGCGGGGACGAGGCGGCCGCCATCCAGCACCACGCCACCCGCCCCCCGCGCCCGCCCTTCTCCCCCGCCGGCCCTCCCCTCTTCCGGACGGCCCCGGGCGACGGCGCGGGCGAGGCCGGCCGGGGCTCATACGTGGCCGGCCCCGCCCTCCTCCACCCCGCCGCCGTCGCCGCGTCCTCCCACTTCCAGGCCGCCGACGCGGTGGCGGCGGGGTCCGCCGCCGACCTGGGCGGGGACCTGACGCCGCTGGCCGGGGAGGAGGACGTCGTCCTGGTGGACCGCTTCACCGTGTCGGTCTGGCGCCTGCCCCCCCTGCCCGGCACGCCCGGCCCGCGCTGCCGCCCGGGGCCGCAGCGAGGGGCCGCCGCCCGCCCGCCGCCGCCCCCCACCAACCCGGCCCCGCGCCTGCTGGCCCGGGCGCTCTACACCCAGGTGGAGCCCTACACGGTCGCCCGCTCCCCGGACGGGGCCGCCCTGGCTCTGGGCGGGGACCTGGGCGTCGTCGCCCTGCTGCGGCTGGAGGCCTGCCCGGGGCTGCCGGCCTGCGGCCTGTGCGGGCGGGCGGCGGCGCGGGGGCGGGGCGGGGACGGCGAGGGCGGCGGCGGCGGCGGCGGCGGCGGCGGGGCCGCCCCGCCCCTGCCCCCCCCTCTCACCACCCTCCCCGCCCACCTCCGCCCGACCGCCGTGGCCGCCCTGGGCGGCGCGCTGGCGGCCGTGGCCAACAACAACATGGTCAACGGCCTCCGCTTTGGCCGCGTGGGCGGGCGCCTCATGCTCGTCGCGGCCGTGCAGGACCGGTACGTGTACTACCTGGACCCGGCGGGGGCGGGGCCGGGCGAGCTCGGGGTCGGCGGCGGCGGCGGCGGCGGCGGGCGCGCGCGCGGGCGGGCGGGCGGGCGCGCTCGCCATCGCCTCCCTGGGCGACGCCGCCCCCCCCTCCACGCCTGCCCCCGCCCCACCCCTCGCCACCCCCTCCCACCGCACGCGGGCCCTGGACGCGTACGCGGCGACGGCCGACGGAGGCGGCATTGTGCCCGCGGGCGGGACGCGGACGGCGGTGTCGGGCCCCTTCCCCCGCCCCGTCAACCTCGCGCTGCCATCCCCCGACGGCACCTGCGTGGCCGTCGTCGGCGACTTTCCGGCCGCCTACGTCCTGCGGGCGGGCGGGCCCGCGCCCTACACCTCCCGCGAAGCCGCGGTCGGGCCCGGGGCAGGGGGCGCGGCGGAGGAGGGCGGGAGCGGCGACGTCTCGCACCACCACCACCACTACCACCACCACCCGCACTCCCCGCCCCCCGGCGCCCCCCGCCGCCCGGCCCCGCCCGGCTCGGGCGCCCTGCGCCTCCCCTTCGGCGTGGACGCCCCGCCCCGCCTGCGTGCCCGCCTGGGCGCGGGCGGGGCGGGCGGGGCCGGGCCCGCGCTGGCCGCCCACCCGGCCGTCACGGTGGCGGTCGGCGCCCAGTACGCGGCCTGGTCGCCCGACTCGTCCCTCCTGGCCGCCACGTCGGACGCCCTGCGCGCCGCCTTCGTGTGGCACGTGCCCCGCGGCCAGGCCCTGCTGCGCGTGGAGGCGGCGGGGCGGCCCCTGCTGGCGGCGACCTTCCTGCCGGGCCACCCCGCGACGCTGGCGTTCGCGGAGGCTGCCCGCCGCGCGTATTGCGCCGACCTGCGCCACCTGCCGGGCGGGCTGACCAAGCTGCCGCCCGTGCTGGCCCTCCCCCCCACCCCCGCCGGCGCCGCCCCGTGCCTCATCCCCCTGCCCCGGGTGGCGGGGCTGGTGGCGACGCCGGGCGGGCGCCTGCTGGCCGCGACGCGGGCGGGGCTGGCGGAGTGGCGCCTCCTGCCGCTCGGGTGGGAGCCGCACGCGCCGCCCGGCGGCGGCGGCGGCGGCGGCGCGGCCACGGGGGCGGGGAGGGCGGCGGGCGCGGCCCGCCCGCCCGCCTTCCGGGCGGCGGCGTGCACCTTCCTGCTCATCGCGGCCTTGCCCCCGCACAGGCGGCCGCGCCTCGCCGGCTCGCCGCCCGGCGGCGCCGGCCCCTGGAGCCTGCCGGGCGACCTGGTGGACGACATACTCACCCTCGCGTCCACCCCCCTGGGCGCCTGGGTGGGCGTCGGCGCCGTCCCCCGCGCCGCCCCGCCCGCCGTGCCCCGGTTGTTGGCGCCGCCGGGGGGGGCGACGTACGCGGCGGTCGCGGCGATGGGGATGGCAAAGGGGGGCGGGGCGTGGTGAAGGAGAGGAGTTGGGGTAGACAAAATAAAAAAAACGAACATCCAAGGGGCAGACCCGCAAATGCTGTAGAAGGGGCGCGCCCCCCGCTCGGCCCCCCCGACACGGGCCTCGCCTTGTCGTCCTTGTTCACGCACACACACACACACACACACACAGTCATGCATGCTCCCCCTTCCACCTCCGGGCGGCCGGGCGCCGCCCCCTGCTCCCAGCCCGAGCCGGGCGTCGTCCTCGTGCGGGCCGACGCGGCGCCGGGCGCGCTCGCTGCTGCCGCCCCATTCCCGCCCGCCTCTTCGCCCGTCGACCGGGCCACCGCGGCCGCCATCCATGCAGTGTATGCAGCTGACCTGGCGGAAGCTGAGGGAGGAGGTGGTGGAGGCGGGGTGGCGGCGGCAGCCGCGGACGACGCGGCAATCGCTGCCGCGCTCGGTGCGGTGGGCGCGCTCACCAACCCCACTCCTGCCCCGCCCGCCCCCGGCGGCGGCGGCGGTGGCGACGACCTCTTTGACCTCCTCGACCCCACCCCGGACGTCCACGGCCTGTTCGCCCACTACAACGCCTTCTATTTTGGTGGCTGCCTGGGCGCGGTGTCCGTGGAGTGGGCGCCACGTATGACGCTGTGCGCGGGGACGTGCGCGTTCACCCGGGCCGGCGGCGCCCGCATCCGCCTGTCCGCCCCGCTCCTCTCCCTGCGCCCCTCGGCCGACCTGAAGAACACGCTCCTTCACGAGATGGTGCACGCGGCCATCTTCCTGTCGGGTCAGCGGGACACGGGCGACCACGGGGCGCTCTTTATGGCCCACGCCGCCCGCATCAACGGCGGTGGGAGGGGCGGGGGCGCCTCCAGCAGCGGCAGCGCGCGCTTCGGGGGGGCCCTCCACGTCGACGACCCCGTCCGCCCGCCCGGCGGCTACCGCATCGAAGCCTACCACTCCTTTCACGCCGAGGTGGAGGCCTTCCGGGTCCACCACTGGCGGTGCGGGGGGCCGTGCGGGACGCTGGTCAAGCGGGCGAGCAACCGGCCGCCCCAACCCGCGGACTGCGTGCGGGCGGGGCGGCGGCGGGGGGGCGGGCCCTGCGACGGGCGGGGCTGCTGGTGGCACGGGCATGAAGGGGCGTGTGGTGGGGCGTGGGTCAAGGTGGCGGGCCCGGAGCCCAAGCAGAAGAGGGGCGGGCGGGCAAGGGGCAGGGTCGTGGGCACGAGCGGCGGGGCGGGGCAGGCGAGCCTGACCTCTTTCTTCGCGGCAGCGGTGGGCGTGGTCGAAAGAGGCGGGGGGCGGGCGCGGACGCGGTCACCCCCTCCGTCGGACCGCAAGGCCGCCACCGCCACGGACGACGTGGAGGTCATCTACGTCGGCGACAGCGACGAGGATGATGAGCCGGGGGACGGGCCGATCATTGTGCTGGAGGATTAGATTTGGAACGAGGAAAATGTGTTTTTTTTTTGTAGGTTTCTACCCGGGCGGTGTCGCCCTTTCCTCCGCCACCGCCGCCACCGCCGCCGCCATCGCCGCCCCTCGCACGCCTGCCACACAGCCCGCCAGCCAGGCCGCCGGGTCGTCCCCCTCGCCCACGCCCGGCGCCACCCAGCAGGCTGCCGCCGCGGCCGCCGCGCCGGCCGCGGACTGGACGGCCGCGTGCAGCGCCGCTGCGCGGGCGGGCAGGGAGGGGGGCGGGGCGGCCGGGCGTCCTCCCGTCGCCGCGCCTAGGGCCGCCGCCAGCGCGGCAGGGGGGTGGGGAGGCGCGGGTTGCTGAGCCAGGGCGGCCGCCACAGCGCGCAGGCCGAACGGGCGGGGCGGCCGGGACCGGCGGACGGCGGCCTGGGCGGCGGCCGTGTCCTCAGGGTCGGGCGCTGGTGGGGCGCCCGCCGCCGCTGCTGCTGCCTCCCCCTGGCCGCCCGCCGCCACGGCTGCCGCCCCGCCCTCTCCCCCCCCCTCCTCCCCCTCCTCCTCCTCCCCCTCCTCAAACGGCAGCGCCCCTGTCGGCCAGCTGCCCACATCAAACCGGACTCGCCCCGGCTGGGCCGCGGGCCCAGCAGCAGCGCCGGCGCCCCCCCCGCCGCCGCTCGCGCTGAACCCCCCGCGGCGAAGGGTGGTCGCGGCCACACCCTCGCCCGCCTCGCTGTCATCGTCCGAGTCGTCGCCCGCGGCCCAGGCGCCCGCAAGCTGCCGGCTGGTCGTCGCGCCGCCAGCACCGCAGGGCGTCGTCGTCGCCGTCGGCGGCCTGTCCCCGTCCGCCGCGAGCGCGGCGGCGAGCAGGCCGGCGGCGGCCCGGGCGGCCGCCGCCCCAGCCGCGCCCGCACCCGCCCCGCCCGACCCCGCCGGCCGGTGTTCCAGCCCCAGCGCCACCTCCGCCTCATCCAGCGCGCCCAGGACCTCGTCTTCCAGGGCGGCTGCCGCCGCCGCGGCCGCGGGTGCCCAGGGCGGGGCAGCGGGGAGGTGGGCGGCCGTGGTGACGCGCGCGGCCGCGGCTGACACATCGCGCCGCAACCGCCCCGCATCCGCGCCGTACCGCCCCGCCGCGGCCGCCTGCCCAATGGCCACCAGCGGGGCGGCCGTGGCGGCCCGGGTGGCGGGCAGGACGACCCCGGAGCGGAGCGTGCGGGCGGGGGCGCCCCCACCCAGGGTTTCCAGGGCGGCCCCCGCCCGGCCATCCCGCGCGAGGCGGCCGCCCACCCACCCCACCGCCGCCGCCAGCCGCCCCGCCAGAGCCCGGCCCGCGTCCAGGTCGGCCTCATTCACGTAATCGCGGCGGCCCAGGAGGGGGATGGTCCGGGGTGGGGGCGCGAGCGTGGCGGTGGCGTGCGGGGTGGCGGGCAAGGAGGGGGGAGGGAGGGGGCGGCCCGCGGCCGTGGCCGCGCGCGCGGCCGCGGCCACCGCTCCTGCGGCCGCACTCTCCACCGCGCCCGCCACCTCGCCCACGCCTGCCGCCAGGGCGGCAGGCCAGGCAGCAGGTGACGATGCACCTTCGTCCTCGCCCACCGCCGCCAGGACCAGGCGGGTGGAAAGGGGCGGCGGCGGGGCGGGCCCGCCGAAGAAGGAGGCCACCCCGGGCGGGAGGGCGGGCGGGTCGAGGGCGCTCGAGGCGATGACCACCACCCGCCCCCGGGCGCCGTCCTCGTCCAGGGCCGCGGCGAGCACCCGCCAGAGGGGGGTCGTGGTGGCGGCATCCCCCTCCTCCTCCTCCTCCTCACCCACCACCCCCATCTCGCCCAGCCGCGCCGGCGCGCCCAGGCCGGCCAGCGGGGAGGCGAGGCCGCCGCCCTCGGCCCCGCCGCCGCCTCCCTCTTCCTCGCTCTCGCTCTCGCTCCCCTCGCCGTCCTCGCCGGCGCTGTCGCCCGCCACCGCCCAGGTCTCGAGGCGGGGCAGGACGAGGACCGCCGGCAGCGACGGCGCCGCCCGGCGGACCGCATCCCGGACCAGGGACACCGCGCCCGCCGCGGCGTCGCCGGACCCGGCCGCCAGGAAATCGCCGAGGCCCGCCCTGACGGGCCCCCCCCCGCCCGCCGCGAGCGCTCCGGCCAGGGCGCCGCTCGCGACGGCAGCCAGGGCACCGCCCGTGAAGAGCACGCGCACGGGTGGGCGGGAGGCCGCGCAGGCGGCCGCCGCCGCCGCGGCGGCCGCCGCGGTGGCGGTGAGCGGGGCAAAGGGGTCGTCGCCGCCGTCGTCGCCCTCGACCATCCACGCCGGCGGCGGCGGCGGCGGTGGCAGCCCTGGGGCCTCCCCCCCTGCCCCGCCGCCCTCCCCCGCCAGCGCCGCGGCCGCCGCGGCCGCCGCGGCCGGGCTCACCACGCCGACACGCCCCAAGTCAGCCGCGGCCGCAGCCGCCGCGGCCGCCGCGGCCGGCGGCAGGGCCGCGTGCCCGGCGCAGCCCACGCCCGCCAGGGCCCGGGCGAGCGGGCCGCCCAGCAGTGGGGCCAGGTAGGGCGGCAGGGGGGCGCCCAGGGCGGCGGCGCCGCCGTCGGCGGCGGCGCGGGCCGCGCAGGGCGGGGGGGCGGCCGCCAGGGCGGCCTCCCAGTCCCGGGGGCGGACTGTCAGGCCGGCGAGCAGCGCCCTGACGGCCGCCCGGGAGGGGACGCGGCCCGCGCCGGGGGGTGGAGGGACTGGGAACGGCAGGCGGGCCGCGGCGCTGCCGCCGCCGCCGCCGCCGCCCTCCCCCCGCCCTCCCCCCCAGTCGTCGCCCGCGGCCGCAGCGGACGCAAACAGGCCGGGCAGGCGGCGGCGGGCGGCGGCCAGGGCGGCGCCCGCCGCCAGGGCCGCCAGGTCGGCGCCCGCAAAGCCGGGCGTCCGGGCGGCGAGCGCCGCGAGGAGGGCGGCCCCGGGCGGCGCGGGGGGCGCCGCCGCCTGCCCGGCGCCGCCGCCGCCGCCGCCGCCACCCCACCGCTCCGTGTGCGCCCGCAGGATCGCCGCCCGCCCCTCCACGCCCGGCAGGCCGAAGCAGACCTCCCGGTCAAAGCGGCCGGGGCGGCGCAGGGCCGGGTCGACCGCGTCCGCCCGGTTGGTCGCGCCCAGGACGGCCACCCCGCCCCGGCCGCCCAGGCCGTCCATCAGGGACAGCAGGGTCGCGACGACGGACGCGTGCGTGGCCGACCCGGCCGGCCCGTCCCCTCCCCCCGCCGGCCGGGCGGGGGCCAGCCCATCAAGCTCGTCGATGAAGATGATGGCCGGCGCGCGGGCCGCCGCGTCCGCGAAGAGGAGGCGGAGCGTGCGCTCCGCGTCGCCCGAGAATTTGCCCAGGCAGTCGGCCCCCCTGCGCGCGTACAGGGCGACGCGGTCGCCGCCGCCGCCGCCCCCCCGCCCCCCCAGCAGGGCCCGCCCGACCGCGCGGGCCAGGGCACGGACGGCCAGGGTCTTGCCCGTGCCGGGCGGGCCGTGGAGGAGGACGCCCCGGGGCGGGTCCACGCCCAGGGCCGCAAAGGCGGCCGGGTAGAGGAGGGGGAGGAGGACGGCCTCCCTGAGGGCGGCCGCGGCGGCCGGCGCGCCCGCCAGCTCTGCAAAGGCGGCCCGGCCGTCGCCGTCGCCGCCGTGCCCGGCCGTGCCCGGCCCGCCCAGGAGGACGGGGGCCAGGGCGGCGACGGTCCGGGCGTCGCGCCTGGCTTCCCGGGCCCTGAAGCGGGCCTCGTCGGCGGCCGCGTCGGCGCCGCCGCCCCCCGCTGCCGCCGCCTGGAGCGCGGGGTGGGGCGGGCCGCCGCTGCCGCCGCCCGCCACGTCCTCCAACGCCCCCCCGTACGCAAACGGTAGGGGCACCCCCTCCGTGGCCGCGTCTTCCAGGGCCGCCCGGGCGGCGGCCCGGGCCCGGGCGGCGGCGGCCCGGGCGGCGGCCACGGCGGCGGCGGCGACCTCTCCCTCCGCGGGGCCGCCCGCCCTCTCCCCCTGCCTCCCGTGCGCTGGTGGCTGCAGTGGGCTGCTGGGCGGGGCGGCGGCGGCGCCCCCCTCTCCCTCCTCCTGGCTCTCCCCGCCCGCCGCCCGCCGCCGCTCCGCGGCCAGCTCCGCCCCAAACCAGGGCGCGTGGTCGGCGCAGGCGAGGGCGAAGGCGGAGGGGAAGAACGCGCACCGTGCTGCGGCCGCGCTGGCACAGGGCAGGTGGAAGCTCTTGTCGCACTCATCCACCCGGCAGCCGACGGTGGCGCCCCGCCCGCCGCAGATGGCGCAGGTCAGGTGGCGCCCCCGGCGGACGGCGGCGAGGACGCCGCGCAGGGTGGAGCGGGCGGTCTGAAAGACCTGGGGGAGAGGAAGAGAGGAGGTGTGGGGTTGAGAGATGAGATGAGGGACAAAAAAAAAAAAAACAATTTAGGGGGGGTGATGCGAGGGAGCAGGAAAAGACGGCGGCTCCTCGCCTCTCCTTCTCTCTCACCTCTGGACTCCACAACGCGCACGCCCGGTGGACGGCCCCATCCCCGCCGCCGCCCGGGCCGGCGCCGGGCACGGCCAGGAGCGGGCCCAGAGCGCCGGAGAGGACGGCCGCGCCGCCGGAGCAGAGCGCGCAGCCAGAGAGGTCATCCATTTCGGCGCGGGTGATAGAGGCGCTTGAGTGTGTGGTTGGGTAGCCCGCCAAGCCCCGCACAGCGCGCGCGCTGGGGCGCCTCGGGAGAGGAGAGGCGCCGGCGCCAAAAAAAAGAAAAAGAAAAAGTGGAGAGGTGAGAGCGAGAGCGCGCGCGCCCGCCCGTCTCACACCTTTGCGCACACTCTTCTTCCTTTATTTCCACAAGCTCGCGCCATGCGGACCGCCGCTCCCACCCCAGGTACGTGATTGTAAGGCTGCGCTGACGCCCTAGTCGAGACTGGGGGAAAGGGCGGGGCGGGGCCTCGCGCGAGGGCGTTGACAAAAAAGCGATGGGCGCGCGCGCGCCCACGCGAGCGGGCGCGCGGGGGGGGTCAACCCCCCCTTCGCATTTGCTCTCTCTCTCTCTCACCCGCCACCCCTCCCACACTACCATCCACTCTCTCTCAGCAGTCACCTTCGGCTCTGCCACCAAAGGCTCAGCTGCCGCGGCGGCGATGGAGGGCGTGGCAGGGGTCCAGGTAAGGGAGGAGAGAGGGAGGGCGAGGAGAGAGTTTTTGTGCGCCGCGCGCGGGGCCCGGCCTCGCGGTCTCCAAGAGAGGAGCGCCGATGCCCCCGCGGGAACGCGCCGCCCAAGCCTCCTTCCAGACTCTCCGCCACCACGCACGCCCCATTGAAGCTATGCCGAGCTAGCAGGGCACCCGCCTGATGATAGAGTGCGCGGTCGGAATGGGTGGCGGCCGCCTTGTTCCTTTGGGTCGCCCCCCCAACAAAAGGAGCGCCTCCTCTCCTCTGACTCCTCTCTCACCGCCCGCCCGCCCGCCCACCTGCCCCCACCTCCCCTCCCCCCTTTCTTTTCACAGCCCCCGCCCTCCAAACGCGCCCGCACCCTCCTGACCGCGGACGCCCGGGCGGCCGCCCCGCCCGCCTCGCCTCCACCGCCTGCCCCAGCTGAAGGAGCAGGCGACTCGCTGGCCGCCACGGCGACGGCGACGGCAACGGCCACGGCGGCGACGACGGCCAGTGCGGCCAGCGACGACGGCAGCAGGGGGGGGGGGCCCTTTCCGACCACGCCGGCCGCGGCGGCGGCGGCGGCGGTCGAGGCCGCCCTGGCCGCCGGGGCCGCGTCCGCGGCCGCGTCCGCCCGCCCGGCCTCCCGCAAACGCCGGGTCAGTGGGGTCAGCGCGATTGCTGGGGGTGCCGTGAAACCGCCCCGCGCTCGGGCCAAGGCGGCGGCGTCGGAGGCGGCAGCGGGCGCGGCCGCGCCAGGCGGCAGGCGCGGCCGCGGCGGCCGCGCGGGTGCGGCTGTCGCCGCCACCCCGCCCCCCTCCCGCCGCCGGAAAGGCACACCACCCCCTCCCCCGACAGGGCGCGGCGCCTGGCGCAAGGCTGGGCTCGTGCGGCGGAGCCCGCTAGAATGAAGAGAGAGAGGGGTCGTTTTTTAGAGTGCCTGCCCCAACCAAAACACCGCTGCCCTGCCCGGGCGCGCGCCCCTCTTCGTATTCTTCCCTCCGTTTTTGTAGAGAACACAGTTTATTATTTGCTTATCACACGTGCCCACGCACACGCCGCACACTCACCACCCGCCCGTCGGTTTCGGCTCGGGCGGGTAGAGGCACGCGCCCGGGAGCGCCCCTTCCCCCCTCGCCCCCGCCACCGCCTCCCGGATGGCGTGCTCCAGCCTGGCCTTGTTGGCGCCCGTGTGGGTGTGCACGGGCTCGGGTCCCGCCCCCACGAAGATGAACCAGGTCGGCGTGGCGCGCGTGCCCAGCCGGTCCCGGAACAGGGCCTTGGCCCCCTCGGACGCGTTGCCGTAGACACGGAAAAACCCGACGCCCGACGGCGTGCCCGGCCCGTACGCGGCCGCCAGCTTTTTGATGGGGGCCGCCATGGCCCGGCAGGGGCGGCACCAGGTCACGGAGGAGAGGAGGACGGTCGCGCCCGCGGGGCCCGCCGCGGCGAGCGCCGCGTCCAGGTCTGCGCTGGAGAAGAGGTCGGCCATCCCGTCCACCACGCCTGCTGCCGCAGCAGGGGCGGCCGGCGGCGCTGCCGCTGGTTTGGTGCCTGACGCGGCGGCGGCGGCCTCCTGGACGGCGGCTTCCGTGGGGGCGAGGCGCATGTAGGCGAGGATCTGTAAAAAAAAAATGAGAGGAGAGGTTTTGAGAGGGCCGCACGCGCACGCCCGGCCGTGGCCGCTGCCCCCTCTTGTTCCCATCCCATCCACGCCTCTCCTCCACCCCGGCCTCCGTGCGCGCGCGCGCGGCCCCCGCCCCCCCACGCCCCGCGCCCCCCCCCAGGCCGGGGCACAGCGGCCACCGCGCCGCGCCGCCGGCGCCCCCCCCCC
>Ga0315283_10001844_pt1 | contig 17316 bp, 16 predicted proteins | sample YL17G09_0_MG_FD_204541 | JGI IMG/M metagenome (GOLD analysis project Ga0315283, IMG submission 204541) | Sediment microbial communities from Yellowstone Lake, YNP, Wyoming, USA - YL17G09_0 | ecosystem: Environmental > Aquatic > Freshwater > Lake > Sediment | place: USA: Wyoming | collected... | reverse complement strand
GCCACCCTTCGCGGGCGCCTGAAGTTCGAAGCCCGCGAAGGGTGGCTCCCCCGCGCTGCGCAGCCCTCACCGCCGCCAGGCACCGCGGGCGGGATTTCCCGCGAATCGCCGGGGCCCGTCGAAAAAAAGGCGGCCGCGGGGCCGCCCTTTCACCGCAGGTGCTGTTACGGTCAGTCGCGCTGGCCCGAAAAGGCGAGTAGCAGATTGAGCAGGCTGATGAAGATGTTGTAGAGGCTGAGGAAAACGCTCAACGTCGCCGTCACGTAGTTTGTCTCGCCGCCGCGCACGATGTTGCTGATGTCGTAGAGCAGGTAGAGCGAGAAGATCAGCACGGCGATCGCGGAAATCGCCAGCGAGACCGCCGGCACCGCGAAGAACAGGTTCGCCAGCGACGCGACGATCAGCAGGATCATCCCGATGAACAGGAACTTTCCGAGGAAGGAGAAATCCTTCTTGGACACCGTCGCGATCGTGGCCATGGCGAAGAACACAACGCCCGTCATGCCGCCGGCAAGCGCGACCAGCTGGCCGCCGTTGCGGAACCCCGCGGCAACCGTCAGGATCGGCGTCAGCATCAGTCCCGCGATGAAGGTGAAGCCAAGCAGCGCCACCACGCCCCACGCGCTGTTGCGCAGCGCGGTGACGACGAACAGCGATCCGATCATCACCCCGAACATCAGCAACGGCGTCATGATCGGCGCCGCCTTGAACAGCGCGACGAAGTTCAGGGACATGCCAACCATCGCGCCGGCGACCGTCGGCAGCATCGACAACGCGAGCAGCCAGTAGGTGTTGCGCAGCACGCGGTTCGGCTCGATTGCGAGCGTGCGCTCCTGCACCGGCACGGACGCCTGCGAGCCGGACGTCATGACGGGGCGGAATGTCGGTTCCATGCTACCTCCAGAATAGGCCCGAACGTGGGCCGGATCGAACCATAAGACTAACAGAAACGCCCAAAGTTTCAACGGCTCGTTTACCCACGCGGGCGATGCGGGCAAACTGCTAACATGCGGGCCCTGCAGGCGAAATCAAGGGGTCACCCCCGAATCGGAAGGTTGGCAGAGCGGTCTAATGCACCGGACTTGAAATCCGGCGTGTCGGCAACGGCACCGTGAGTTCGAATCTCACACCTTCCGCCACGACGAATCCACGGCTACACCAAGTGGCGCGGCACCGAATGCGTGACCCGATGCCATCCCGCCCCAAACGCCCCAGCGCGACATCCACGCCACCCCGCCGTCACCGCCGTCAGGCCGCCGGGGCCTGCCGCTGTTCGTGGTAGTCGTCGTCGACGTTGACCGACCAGATGTTGTCCTTGCCCTCGAGCCCGGCGGCGATGTTGTCGACTGCGGCCTTCGCGGTCAGCATCGAGTGATCCTGGTTGTTGTAGCGGTGCATCCCGTTGCGCCCGATGAGGAAGAGATTGTGCAGCGCATCGACGTGGTTCCTGATGGTGGCGAATTCGGCGTGCGTGCCGAAGTAGGCCGGGTACGCTTTCGGCACGCGGATGACCGTCGCCGCCTCCACATCCTGCGGATCGACGAGACCGATCATTGCGAGCTCGCGCACGGCCAGCGCCCGCATCTGTTCGTCCGACAGCCGCCACAGGTCGTCGTTCTCTGCGCAGAAGTATTCGAGCCCGAGCCACGCCTTCGCGGGATCGGCCGCCAGCGCCGGGCTCCAGTTGTTGAATATCTGCAGCCGGCCGAGGCGCACCTGCGGATCCTGCACGTAGATCCAGTTGTCGGGAAGCAGCATCGCGCCTTCCCGGGTTCGCCGCACCGACGCGCCCTTCATCCGGCTCGCGATGACGCCGACCGTGACGAAATCGCGGTACGGCAGCGCCGCGGCGATGCGCCTCACGTCGGCGGGGGCCGGCGGGTCGAACGCGGCGACGAGATCCTTGACCGGCATCGTCGAGATGACGTAGTCGGCGGCGATCGTGGTGATTGCTCCGGTGGCGAGATCGCGCACCCGCACCGCGGTGACGCGATCGCCGGCGATGGCCAGGCCCTCGGCCGCGTGAAGGTGGCGAATTTCGCCGCCGCGCTCGCGCACGAGATTCGCCACCTCCTCCCACAGCTGGCCGGGCCCCAGCTTCGGATACAGGAAATGCTCGACGAGGCTGGTCTGCGTGTCCTGCGGCAACGCTGTCGCCGTCCCTCTCGCCATCTGCCGCAGCGCGTGCAGCACCGCGCCGGTGAGCGACACGCCCTTGATCCGCTGGGCGCCCCACTCCGCGCTGATCTCGGTGCACGGCACGCCCCAGACCTTCTCCGTATACTCCTTGAAGAAGGTCCGGTAGAGCTCGACGCCGAACCGGTTGACCAGAAAATCCTCCAGCGTCCGCTCGGGGTGGCGGGGGAACAGCACGGCGCGCAGGTAACCAAAGCCCGCCTTCGCCACGCGCCACGGACCGAGATTGGCCAGCGTCTGGAAGTCGAGCTTGATCGGATAGGCGAAGAACTTGCCGAGAAAATAGATGCGCGAAAGCCGGTCGCGCACCAGCATGACGCGGTCGGCATCGCGCGCCGTGGCGCCCGAAGGAGCGGCGGCCCGCAGGTCCCGCCGCTGGTTGCGGTACGCAATCGTGATCCGCTCATCGGTGGACGGGTCCGGGCGCTCGAAAGGCAGGATCTGCTGCCACCAGTCCATCACCCAATCGGACCGCGAGAAGAACCGGTGCCCGCCGATGTCCATCCGGTTGCCGCGGAAATTCACCGTGCGCGAAATGCCGCCGACGCCGGCGGACGCCTCGAGCACGATGGGATGCACGCCCGTCTGCCGGAGCAACTGCAGCGCCGCGGTGAGGCCGGCGGGTCCCGCGCCGATGATCACGGCGGTCGTTCGCGCCGCAGTCATGGCTGCGCGCGCCGGTTCGGCGAACGGCACGCGCCTTCCCGCGCGTTGTGGCGATTTCCCATGTCGGATGCTAGTGTAATGGGTCACCCGATCCGCGAACCCCATCCGCTTTGACAGCCGCCTTCGATGCCGCCGTCTCCGGGCGCCGGCAAGAGCCGTTTGCCACCGCGGCCAGCCTGCTGATCGCAGCCTACGCGGTCGTGCTGCTGGGCGCCGCGGCCATGCACGCCGGCGGGAGCTGGTTCGCAGCGCCGGCCTCGATCACCGTTCCGGCGAGCCGGCTGGAACTGGTGCGCGGCACGGGACAACGCATCGGCGATGCCGTCATCGTCGAAGCGCTGGATGCGGGCGGCCTCGCCGTGCTGTCGACGCGCGTGACGCCGTTTCCCGCCAAGGCGTACCCGCGCGTCGAATGGGACCTCCGGACCGCCGACCCGCGTGCCCTGTCGCTGTCGCTGGTCTGGGCGACGCGCGAACAACCCGGCCGCACTTTCTCGGCACCGATCGCGTGGTCCGGCACGGGCCCGGCCGTTGTCGATTTGCGTGAGGAGGACGGCTGGCGCGGCTCGATTGCCGGTGTCGCGCTGGCGGTGCGCGGCACGCTGGCGCAACCGCTGGAGGTGGCGGCGGTCACCGTTCCCGGCGTTTCGGTGCCGACGGTGCTCGGCAGAATTTTCCGGCAATGGGCCACGTTCTTCCCGTTCCGCGGAATCTCCATCACGCTGCCGTTCGACGAGGAGCGGACGAATACCCTTTCGCTGCTGGTGGCCACCGCCTTCGCGCTGGGTGGCGCGGCGATGGCGTACACCCTCGCCGCCCGCTATCGCAAACGGCGTCCCGATGCAAGGGTGCTGTGGGCCCTGCTGCTCGCCGCCTGGGTGATTCTCGACCTGCGCTGGCAGGCCAACCTCGGGTGGCAGCTCGTGCAGACGGCGCGGCAGTTCGCCGGCAAGTCGATCGAGGAGAAGTACCAGGCATCGGTCGACCATGATCTCCACGCGCTCATGCGCAAGGTGAGCGACGCCCTCCCGCCGCCGCCCGTGCGCGTCCATTTCCTGACGGACGACTACGCGCTGCGCATGCGCGGAAGCTGGTTTTTCTATCCGCGCAACGTTTACCACGACCTGTCGCACAAAGACCTCCGCCCGCCGGAACCGGAGCAGTTGCGCGCCGGCGACCATGTCGTGACGTTCCTGCACACCGGGCTTGCCTACGACCGGGAGCGGAAGATGCTCGTGTGGCCGGACGGCCGGCGCAAGGCCGTCGACGAGGTGCTGTTCCAGGACCCGGGACCGGTCGTGCTCCGCGTGCGATGACGAGCCGCCGCTCCCGCCCGAACGCCTCCACCTCGTCATGCGCGATCTGACCGGCGTCGCGTTGAGCGTCGCGCTGCCGTGGCTCGCCGGCGCGCTCTGGGTCATGGCGATCCGCCGGGATTGCGGCGAGCGCGGCTGGCTGCCGGCGGTCGGCTACGGCTACCTCACCGGCGCGTTCCTCACCACGTTGGTGATGCGCGTGGCGAGCGCCGCCGGTGTCGGTTGGTCGCTGGGCGCGATCGCCCTGCCGATGCTGGCCCTCGCGCTCGCCGGATACGTGGCGGGCCGGCCATTGCCGTCGCCGCGCGTGCAGTGGACGCCCGAGGCGCGCGAATGGGACACGCTGCCCGGATCCCTGCGCGCGGTGTTCTGGCTGTGCTTCGTGCTGACCACGATCCGCCTCGCGGGACTCGCGCTCGAAGTCGCGTGGCGCCCGCTGTTGCCGTGGGACGCCTGGTCGCAATGGGGGACCAAAGCCAGGGTCTGGTTCGAATTCGGCCGCATCGTTCCATTCGTGGCGCCGGCGGACTGGCTGCGCATGGGCGATCCGATGGCCTTCATGGACATGCATTCGTATTATCCGGGGGCCGTGCCGCTGCTGCAGGTGTGGACCAACCTGTGCATAGGGCGATGGGACGAATCACTGATGAACGCGCCGTGGCCGGCGCTCGCCGCCGCCCTCGGCATCGCGTTCTACAGCCAGGCACGCCGCACTGGAGCCGGCGCGCCGAAGGCCATGGTGTTCACGTACTTCCTGCTGTCCTTGCCGTTTCTCGACATTCACGTCGCGCTGGCGGGCGTCGCCGACATCTTCGTCGCCGCCGCCTACGGCATGGCGGCGATGGCGCTGTGGCAATGGACGCGCACGCGGCAGCGCTCGGACCTCGTGCTTGCCGCACTGATGGCGGCCGCGTGCCCGGCCATCAAGATCGAGGGCATGTTCTGGGCGCTCACGCTGATCCCGCCGGTGATCGTCGCCGTCAACCGCCGGATCGGTTTCGCCGCGGTGGGACTGCTGGCAGCGGTCGCGCTTTCCTACCTCCTGTTCGGCCCGCCGCAGCTGACGGTGTGGGGCTACGTGCTGCGGACCGAATTCACCGATGTGTCGCTGCCGCTCGCCCAGCATCTGTTCATCATGGACAACTGGCACCTCCTCTGGTACGGCGCGATCGCGGTCATCGTGCTTCGCCATCGCCGGCTCTTGCAGCCGGACATGGCGCCGATGACGGTCACGATGCTGGGTGCCGTGGGCTTCATCGCGGTCGTCTACTATTTCAGCAGCGCATCCGGCGGGGTCGACAACGAATCCCTCGTCAACCGGTTGCCGCTGCACATGGTTCCCGCGCTGGTGTTCTACCTGCTGCTGCTGCTGTGCCGGCGGCGCGCGGCCGCCAACCCGTTGTAGAGCTGCGCGAACGCGAGGCAGAACGCGAACAGGATCAGGAAAAGTTCGATCGCCCCCACGAGACTGCCGGCGAAACTGACCTGGTACCCGGGCAGGACCTGAGACAGCAGCCGGGCGTGAATGCTCTCGCCTGCGGTTCCCCGCAGCACCAGCCAGTTGGTGGCGCCGAACAGGCCGACGGCACCAATCGCGCCGATCGCGAGTCCCAGCGAGGGCCCGTGCAGGTGGAGGGCGGCCGCCGGAAAGTCTCCATCGCGCGGTTCGACCTCGACCAGCCGATCGAGCGCCGAGAGGGCCGCGCGGGCGTTGATCCAGTACACGGCCCCTCCGATCAGGCCGCCGGCGACGCAGCCCCAGAGGAATCCCGCGAGGGCGCCCGCAAGACCCGGGGCGTAACCGGGCAGGAACACGGAAAACAGAAGCACCGGGAGCCGCATGGGCGCCAGCGGCGGCAGGCCGGCGGCGACGCCCAGCGCGAGCAGCAGCAAGCCGGTCATCAGCCCGAGGATCGCGCCGAAGATCAGCGTGTTCAGCCGCAGCGTCGCGCGGATCAGCAGCGGAACGCCGCCTTCCTCACTGGCAGCTGGGGTGATCATCGGCGAACGGCGGGGGCAAACCGGTCATGGCGCGGGCGGCCATTCAGTCGATCGAATAAAAACTCAACTGGGCGCGGACGCGAATGACGGCGAGCAGGAGCGCGTGCGCCAGATTCCACAGCGTGGCCAGCACAAATCCCCAGGCGGCACCCGCGGCGCCCGCGTACGTGGCGCCGACGAACGCGCCGCCGAACGTGACCGTATAGCCGGGAAAATAGAATGCCAGGTGCGCGAGATTCGGTCCGACGGCAACCCCGGGCGGTGCGCCTTTGAGGACGATCGTGACCGTGAGCACGAAAATCACCGCGGCGAAGGTCGCCGCGCTTGCGAGCGCGAACGCCGGCCGATCCAGCCGCGCGAACGCCCATGCCAGCACCAGCCGGCCACGATCATCGAGTGACATGTGCGCACCCATCATCCGGGCGCAAGGCCCGGTGCACGACGACCACTTGCCCCATCGCCCGGCCCGCGATCAAGCCAGCGGCGCGACCTTCACGACCTCATCCGCGGTCGTGACGCCCGCCGCAACCTTCATCGCGCCGGAGACGCGCAGCGGCTTCATGCCGTCTTTGTACGCCTGCTCGCGAATCCTGGCGTCGTCGTAGTTCCCGTTGACGAGCTTCCTGATCTGCGGCGTCATCACCATGATTTCGTAGAGGCCTATGCGGCCGAGGTAGCCGGTCATCCGGCACTCGAGGCAGCCGACAGGCCCCATGGCGCGTGCCGGCTTGTCGGCGCGCCACGGCGCGGTGATCGCCCGCCACGTGTCATCGTCGGGCGACTCCACCGGCTCCTTGCAATGCGGGCACAAGGTCCGCACCAGGCGCTGCGCCATCACGCCGAGCAGCGTCGAATTGATGAGGTACGGCGGGACGCCCAGGTCGAGCAGCCGGGTCACCGCGGTCGGCGCGTCGTTCGTGTGCAGCGTGGAGAGCACCAGGTGGCCGGTCAGCGCGGCCTGTACCGCCATGTCGGCGGTCTCCCGGTCGCGAATTTCGCCGACCATGATGATGTCCGGGTCCTGGCGCAGCAGCGTGCGCACGCCGTGCGCGAAATCGACGCCGATCGCCGGCTGCACCTGCATCTGGTTGAACGCCGGCTCGATCATCTCGATCGGATCTTCGATCGTGCAGACGTTCACCTCGGGCGTGGCCAGCTGCTTCAAGGTCGAGTAGAGCGTGGTCGTCTTGCCCGATCCGGTGGGACCCGAGACCAGAATGATGCCGTGGGCCTCGGTCGCCATCCGGTCCCAGCGCTCCCAGTCGTCGTTGGAGAAGCCCAGCTCGCTGAAATCGCGGACCAGCACTTCGCGGCTGAAGATGCGCATCACGAGCTTTTCGCCGAAAGCGGTCGGCATCGTCGAGATGCGCAGCTCGACCTCCTCGCCCTCCGGGGTCACCGTCTTGATCCGCCCGTCCTGCGGCCGCCGCTTTTCGACGATCTCCATCCGGGCGAGCAGCTTGATCCGCGACGTCATCGCGATCAGCACCGGGGACGGGATCGCATACACCTGGTGCAGCACGCCATCGATCCGGAAGCGGACGATGCCGGCGTCGCGCCGCGGCTCGATGTGGATGTCCGACGCCCGCTGCTCGAACGCGTACTGCCAGAGCCAGTCGACGATGTGGATGACGTGGCTGTCGTTGGCGTCGAGCTGGCCCAGCGCCACCAGCTGCTCGAAGTTGCGCGCGAGCGAGATCTCGCCCGGCGCGCCCTCCTGCGCCTTCTTCATCGAGCGCGCGAGGTTGTAGAACTCCCCCAGGTATCGGCGGATGTCCTGGGGATTGGCGAATACCAGGTCAACGCGGACCCGCAGCATCTGGGCCAGCTCGTCGGCCCACGAGCGGACAAACGGCTCGCTGGTGGCCACGGTGAGCGCGTCGCGCGTGACCGCGACCGGCAGGATCCGGTAGCGCTCGGCGTACGCGTTCGACATCGACTGCGTAACCCCGCCGAGGTCGATCTTCAGCGGATCGATGTGCAGGTAGGGGACGCCGAGCTTGCCGGCGAGCCACTCGACCAGCCATTCGAGCGCGATGATCCGGTGCGGCGGGACCAGCGACTTCCACTTCTGCTCGGCGATCATCTCCAGCGGATGCTCGACGCGCGACGAGCGCGAGCGCCCGAGCTTCTCCGCGTCGGCGGCCGCGACGAGGCCGTCGGAAAGCAGGAGCTTCAGAATGTCGTCCAGCCGCAGGCGCTGATCCTGCCGCGGCGACGGCGCCGCGGGCCCGTTGCCGGTGGGGGTTATGATCGGTGTGGCCATCGAATCACTTTACACCGAAGCCGCCGGCCCCGACAGCGGCGCGGCGGCGGCGCCGCTTTACGGCGCGACCGAACACAGTTAGCCTCGCACTTTCGAACGCCGTCAAGAAGAGGCAAGATGCCCTGCGCAGTCCGTCCCCCATCCCTGCCCGGCCGCCGCTGCGCGACCGCACCGCCGTCACCCGCCCACCGCCGGCTGCGCCGGCATTGCCTCGCCGCCGGCCTGATGTTCGCCGCCGCTATCGCGCTCGCGCAGACCCCGGAAGCGCCGGCCGAGGAGGGTTCGGGCGCCGCGGCCGATGCGGCACTCGTGGCCCGCGCGTCCCGCGTCGTCTACACGCGCGAGCTTGCGCGCAACCGCGCCGCGGAGACGCTCGACACGGACCGCGGGGCGGTCGGGCGCGCCCGCCGCGTAGGGACGCCGCTCGTCGCCCGCGCATCGGCCGTCGGGCCGCTGGCCACCGGCTGGTCGTGGTCCCTCAGCGTCGAGACGCGCGACGAACCAATGGCATGGTCCCTTCCGAACGGATCGATGATGATCAGCTGGGGTCTGGTCCGGCGGCTGTCCCTCAGCGACGCCGAGCTGGCCGCGATTCTCGCCCACGCCATCGCCCACCAGCTCACCGGCGACGACGCCCGCGACGCGGTCGCCGCTTACCGGCGACGGCATGGGGGCCCCGATCCCGACGGCAATCGCGCGGCGGCGGAGATGGCCGACATTCTCGGCAAGCTGATCGTGTCGCCGCACTACGACGCCGCCGCCGAAAAGGCTGCCGACGCGCTCGCGCTGGAGCTGCTCGCCCGGTCGGGCGTCGATCCGGCGGCCGCCGTCAGTGCATGGCGCAAGGTCGCGGCGTCGGGCAGCACGAGCGCGCCGGGGCTGCTCGCGCTGCACCCGACCCCGCCGGAACGGATCGCCAACCTCGAAGCGCAGGTGGCGCAGGTGATGCCGTTGTACGAAAAGGCGCTTGCCGATGCCGCCGCCGCGCCGAAGCCGCCGCAGCCCGAAAAGAAGAAGTCACCCCCGCGCCGGAACCCGCGGCAGCCCCAGCCCTGACGGCACCAGCGGCACCTGGAACACCTCGCGCAGGTACGCGACGTAGGACGGGTCGTAATCCATCGCCTTCGACGGCTCGTCGCTGATCTTCGCGACGGGCTGGCCGTTGCAGCGGGTCATCTTGACCACGATCTGCAGCGGCTCGAAAGAGAGGTCGTTGGTGAGGTTGGTGCCGATGCCGAAGGCGGTGTGCATCCGGCCGCGGAAGTACTCGAACAGCCGGATCGCGAGCGGCACGTTGAGGCTGTCGGAGAACACCATCGTCTTGGTGTGGGGATCGATGCGCATCTTCTGGTAGTGCGCGATCAGTTTCTCGCCCCACTCGAACGGGTCGCCCGAATCGTGCCGGACCCCGTCGAACAGCTTGCAGAAGAAGAGGTCGAAGTCGCGCAGGAACGCGTCCATCCCGCACACGTCGGACAGCGCGATCCCGAGATCGCCCCGGTATTCGCGCGCCCAGGTGTTGAACGCGAACACCTGCGAATCGCGCAGCCTCGGCCCCACGGCCTGGCACGCCTGCAGGTACTCGTGGGCCATCGTCCCGAGCGGCGTCAGCCCGTGGCGCTGCGCGAGCAGCACGTTGCTCGTGCCGACGAGCTTCTGGCCGATGCTCTCCTTGAGCGTGCGCACCACCTCGTCCTGCCACTCGCGCGAAAAGCGCCGTCGCGTCCCGTAGTCGGCGATGCGGAATTCGGGGTCCGGCACCGCGTTGATGCGTTCGATCTTCGCCGCAAGCCGGCGCCGGCCCTCGCCGACGTCGGCGTCCCGACAGGTGTTGCGGAAGTGGACCTCGCTGACGATGGCGAGCAGCGGCACCTCGAACAGGATCGTGTGCAGCCACGGTCCCTTGATCGTGATGTCGATCTCCTGGTTGGAGCCTTCGAGGCGCTCGACGCGAATGAATCGCTCGTCGAGCTGGAAGAGGCCGAGCAGGTCGACGTAATCGCTCTTGAAGAAGCGCCAGCTGCGCAGGTAGGCAAGCTCCTCGGCGCCGAAGCGCAGACTGCACAACGCGCGGATCTCGTCGCGGATCTCTTCGATGCTGGGCGTCAGGTCGACGTTCGCGTTGCGGCACTTGAAACGGTACTCGACCTGCGCCTCGGGGAAATGATGCAGGACGACCTGCATCATCGTGAACTTGTAGAGATCGGTGTCGAGCAGCGACTGGATGATCATCGGAAGGGACCGGAAGGTCGTGCCGTGCGGGCAGCGCGCGGAGCTTGTCGTGCGGGCAGCGCGCGGAGGTTTTCGGTGGCCGGACGGATGTTACCCGCTCGCGACGCCGGCGGCCACGGCCGGGCGCCGGCGCCCGGGGCGCCGCTATTCGAGGCGGGATGGGGGCGCGTGGCTGTCGTCGCCGACGACGCGGATCCGCCGGGCAAGCCAGATGCACAGCAGCGTGCAGCCCGCGGCCAGCCAGCCGACCACACCGTAATGCGTGAGAGTTCCGTCCGGGGCGCGGCCGATGATGAGGCCCGCGGCCATCGCCGCCGCCCCCGATCCCAGCTGCTGGATCGACGCGTTGAAGCTCATGAAGCTCCCCCGCAGGCGCGGCTCGACGCTGCCGCTGACCAGCGCCATCGCCGGCCCGAAGCGACCGGTCACGAAGATGAAAAACAATGTCGAGAACGGCAGCACGGCCGCCAGCGGCAGCCGCGGCAGATGGGTCATGATCAGGATCGGAACCACGGACAGAAGCGCCACGATCGTGAACATCCGTTTCTTGCCGTGCCGGTCGGCGAGGCGGCCGAAGACCTGCGCGGTGAAGAGCGTGGCCAGGCCGCCGGCGAAATAGAGGACCGCCAGGTCCGCTTCCGCGATGCCGACGTTGGCGACGTTGTACGGCGCAATGAAAGGGATGACCGAGAAACCGGCGAACATCAGCGTGATCATGAACGCGAACGCGCGCAGGTGATTGGGCACGCCGAAGATCAGCCGCAACCGCTCGACCGGGCGCCGCGTCTGGGCGTGGGCGAGATGCGCACGCAGCGGCGGCAGGATGCGCATCGCGCCAGCGCCCACGACGACGCTCGCCGCGGCCAGCGCGAGGAATGGCGCCCGCCACGAAAAATGCACCGCGAGCCACAGCGCGAGCGGCACGCCGGCCACCGCCGCCAGCGAAAACGCCGCCGCGACGACCGCCGTCGCCCGCGCCCGGCGCGCATACGGCACGGCATCGGCGACGATCGCGAACACCAGTCCCCCGATCACGCCGCCGAAGGCCCCGGCGACGACGCGCGCGGCGAGCAGCAGCTCGTAACTCGGCGCGATGCCGCAAAGGGCCGTGGCCACGATGAACCCGGCATAGAGCGCCAGCAGCGCGCGCTTGTGGTCGAACCGGTCGATCCAGAACGCGGCGATGAAGCCGCTGGCCGCCGCGGCGAACGTATAAGCCGAGACCAGCGCGCCGAACGCCTGCGGTCCGATCCCGAACAGGCGCATGAATTGCGGCCCCAGCGGCATCATGATCATGAAGTCCACGATGTGCGTGAACTGCACCGCGGCGAGGGTCAGCAGCAGCGCCAACTCGCGCGGCGCCGGCTTGCCGGTGGGGTGGGCTGCGACCGTCACAACCCGTGTGGAATCGGGCGGGGCGGCAACGGGTGAAGGGGCGGAGGTGGGCACGTTCCGGCGCGAAACGACGTGACGGCCAGCCACGGCCAGGGCTTCTCCCGACCGCCCGGCATAACTGACTGAGAGTCATTTGCAATATAGCATGGAATCGCGACGGTCCCCGCGCCCTGCATGGCGCGCTGGCGCGACGATCCTCCGATCGGCCGCGACGCGGTGTCCACCCGCGGCCGACATGGCGGCAATGCCGCCGCGCCGCTATCATCGGGGGCACGCCATTTCGTGGACCGCCCATGCTGATCAACTGCTCCGCCTACCAGAACGGCAGAAAGCTCGCCGACATCGAGATCGCGGAGATCAGCGACTACGTGAGTCGTCCCGACTGCCTGGTCTGGGTCGCGCTGGCCGATCCGACGCACGACGAGCTCGATCAGATGACCCAGGAGTTCGGGCTGCACCCCCTGGCGGTCGAGGACGCGCGCAAAGGACATCAGCGGCCGAAGGTCGAGGAGTACGAAGACTCGCTGTTCGCGGTGCTGCACGCGGTCGAAGTCGCTCCGGGACAGACGAACGGGGAGTTCGTGGTAGGCGAGGTCGACATCTTCGCCGGCCGCAATTACATCCTGTCCGTCCGCCCAGGGACGATGCAGGGTTTCGCCGATGTCCGCGCGCGCTGCGAGCGCGAGCCGGAGCTCCTGATCCATGGCTCGGGCTACGTCCTGTACGCCGTGATGGATGCCGTCGTCGACCGCTATTTCCCCATACTCGACGACCTCGAATCGTCGCTGGAGCAGATGGAAAACCGGCTTTTCGACGGTACCTCCACCCGCAGCCGGATCGAGGAACTCTATGCGCTGAAGCGCCGGCTGATGACGCTGAAGCATGCCGTCGCGCCGCTGATGGAGTCGGTCGGCAAACTCTACGGCGGGCGGGTGCCGCAGTTGTGCATCGGCACGCAGGAGTACTACCGCGACGTCTACGACCACCTGGCCCGGATCAACGCCACGATCGAAAGCATCCGCGAAATGCACGCCACCGCGATCACGGTCAACATCGCGCTCATCAGCCTCGGCGAAAGCGAAGTGACGAAGCGCCTTGCGGCGTGGGGCGCGCTCATCACCGTGCCGACGCTGATCGCGGGCATCTTCGGGATGAACTTCGCGCACATGCCCGAACTGCAATGGACGTTCGGCTATCCCTATGCGCTCGCGGTCATGCTGGGCATCGACCTCATCCTCTATTGGCGGTTCCGGCGGGCGAAGTGGGTCTGACGGCCGTTTCGCGGCCATGGTTGGGCGGCCCCGGCCCCGCGCCCGCGGCGGGAGCCACGGGAATGATCCGCCGGTGCGCCGGCACCGCGGGCCATGCCGGCTGCAGCGTCACGTGGTCGATGCCGAAGTCGCGCGCCAGCATCCTCTGGGCGGCGGCGAGCGTCTTTGGCCAGATGTCGCCGTCCGCCAGCGTAACGTGCGCGGACAGCGCCACCCGTTCCGCGCTCATGGTCCAGACGTGCAGGTCGTGGACGCCGGAGACCCCGGGCAGCGCCGCCAGCGCCCGGCCGATGGCTTCGTAGGAGAGGTGCGCGGGAACGCCTTCCATGAGTATCCCGGTCGACTGCTGGAGCAGCACCCACGTCGAGCGGAGAATCAGGAGCGCAACGAAGAGCGCGAGGATCGGATCGATCGGTGTCCAGCCGGTGAACTGGACGACGGCGCCGGCGACGAGCGCCGCGACCGACCCCAGAATGTCGCCGATGACGTGCAGCAGGGCACCGCGAACGTTGAGACCCCCGCCGCTTCGCGCGAGCATCGCGGCAACGACGACGTTGACGACGAGCCCCGCCGCCGCTACGGCCATCACCAGCGGTCCGGCGACCGGCACCGGCGCCAGCAGGCGTTGCACTGCTTCCACGCTGATCCAGACGATCAGGGCCAGCATGGCGAGCGCGTTGATGAAGGCCGCCAGCACCTCGGCCCGCGCGTAGCCGTACGACGCGCGTCGCGACGGCGGACGGCTGGCGATGCCAAGGGCGATCAACGCGACCAGAAACGCCGCGGCGTCGGTCGCCATGTGGCCGGCGTCCGAGATCAGCGCCAGCGACCCGGAAAGCCACCCGGCGAAGGCTTCGACGAGCCCGAACCCCGCGGTGAGAGCAAGGGCGACCCAGAGCGCGCGCGCGTTGCCGGAGTTCACCGGATGCGCCTGATCAGCCGGGCGCGGCACCATCAGGTCTCCCGGTCCGTGACGGTGGGCGTGACCGGGACGATGCGCGTGGGGGCCGTGGGGCGAAGACATCGTGACGTTCTCGGGGAAGATGGATGCCGGCAGCCATTGTCGGCCGTGCCGGGCCACGCCGCAAATCCCGCGCGCCGTGTCCGGCCGTTGCCCTGCCACAAGGATAGAATGCACGCGCCATGGATGAGAACGCGCCCGCCCGCCTCGCCGACCGGCTCGATGCCGCGCTGCCGCAGATGCAATGCCGCCGCTGCGGATACGACGCCTGCCGGCCCTACGCGGAAGCGATCGCGCGGGGGGACGCCATCAACAAGTGCCCGCCCGGCGGTACGGCCACCGTCGCGGCGCTCGCCGCGTTGACCGGTCGTACCGCGCTGGCCCTCGATCCCGCGCACGGCCTGCAGGGGCCGCTGACGGTCGCCCGCGTCGACGAGGCCTGGTGCATCGGTTGCACGCTGTGCATCGCGGCGTGCCCGGTCGACGCGATCATCGGCGCCCAGAAGCGCATGCACGCGGTCCTCGCCGCACTGTGCACGGGTTGCGCGCTGTGCATCCCGCCCTGCCCCGTCGATTGCATCGACATCATTCCCGCCGGCCGCGCCTGGAGCGCCGACGACGCCCGGATGGCGCGCGAGCGATACGACGCGCGGCGTAACCGGCTCGCGGCGGAGCCCGGCGATACGGTGACCGCAGGGGTCGCGACGGCAGCGGACCCGGTGCCGGTCGATGCCGACCCCGAGCGCGCATTCAGGCAGGCGGCCGCGGCGGCCGCGCAGAGCCGGGCCCGGGCGCGCCGCGCCGCGCGCGCGAGCAAGGCCATCCCGTGCTGACCGGCACGCGCCACCTTGCTCTCGCTGCCATCATGGGCGCGTACGCAGCCCTCGCGCAGGCCGCACCCGAGCCTGACTCCCTGACGGAGTTCTCGGCGACGCTCGATCGCCAGTGGGACTACGCGAAACCGGCGGCATCGGAGCAGCGCTTCCGCGCGCTGCTCGCGCAATGGCCGCCGGGGGACCCGCAGGCGCTGATCATCGGCACCCAGATCGCCCGCACCCAGGGCCTGCGCCGGGAGTTCACGGCGGCGCACGCGACGCTCGACGTCGTCGAAGCAAAGCTCGACGGCGCGCCGTCGCACGTCCGCGTGCGCTACCTGCTCGAGCGCGGCCGCGCGTTCAATTCGGCCGGTGCGTCCGAGCGGGCCGTGCCGCTCTTCGCGCAAGCGCTGTCCCTCGCCGAGTGCAACGACGACGCGTTCTACGCGGTCGACGCCGCGCACATGCTGGGCATCGCGGCGCCACCCGGCGCCCGCCTCGACTGGAACCTGAAGGCCGTGGCGATGAGCGAGCGCGCGACCGACCCGCGCGCGCGGCGCTGGCTCGCTCCGCTCTACAACAACATCGGGCAGGACTACCTCGAGCGCGGGGACCATGCGCAGGCGCTCGACCATTTCCGCAGTGCGCTTCCGGCCTACGAAGCGCGTGGCGATGACGGCGGCGTCCGGATCGCGCGCTGGACGATCGCGCGCGCGCAGCGCTCGCTGGGCCAACTCGACGACGCCGAAAGAACCCAGCGCGAACTGGTGGCGGAGTACGAGCGTCTCGGCGAACCGGACGGCTACGTCTACGAGGAACTGGCCGAGATCGCGCTCGCGCGGGGCGACGCCGCCGGCGCGAAACCCTGGGCCGCCAAGGCCCATGCGGCGCTGAAGGACGATCCGAGCCTCAAGGCCGGCGAGCCTGCGCGGCTCGCCCGCCTCGGCGCCATCGCGGCCGGCGCGGCACCCGCGGTCAAGCCATGAATCCGGCCAGACGCCGCGCGATTTTCGAGCGCCTGCGGGCGGCGAATCCCCACCCGACGACGGAGCTCGCGCACGCATCGCCGTTCGAGCTGCTGGTCGCGGTGGTCCTGTCGGCGCAGGCGACCGACAAGGGCGTCAACAAGGCCACCGCCCGGCTGTTCCCCGTCGCCAACACCCCGGCGGCCATCGTCAGGCTCGGCGTCGACGGGTTGATTCCGTATGTCCAGTCGATCGGTCTCTACCGCAACAAGGCAAAGCACATCGTCGCCCTTTCGCAGATCCTGCTCGCCGAGCACGACGGCGCGGTCCCGGCCGAGCGCGAGGCGCTGGAGCGGCTGCCCGGCGTGGGCCGCAAGACCGCCAACGTCATCCTCAACACGGCGTTCGGCCAACCGACGATCGCCGTGGACACGCACATCTTCCGCGTCGCCAATCGCACCGGGCTTGCCCCCGGCGGCAATGTCGAAGAGGTCGAGCGCAAGCTGCTGAAGTTCGTCGCCGACGAGTTCCGGCAGGACGCGCACCACTGGCTGATCCTGCACGGCCGTTACGTCTGCCTCGCGCGATCGCCGCGTTGCGGCGAATGTCTCATTCGCGATGTTTGCGAATTCCGCGACAAGACGGGCTAAGCGACGGGCCAGGCGGCACGCGTGTTCACCCCCTCCCGCGACGAGGCGCGGCAGTTCCTTGCCATGGCGTGGGCGAAACACCGCGCCGCGGCGCCGCTTACGGGACTGGAGCAGATGGCGGCCGGGATCATCCTGCGGCACCCCGAGTACCACGCGATCATCGAGCGCCCGGAGCGCCATCTCGACCGTGACTTTCCGCCCGAGGCCGGGGCCGTGAACCCGTTCCTGCACCTGTCGCTGCACCTCGCCATCGCCGAGCAAATTGCGATCGACCAGCCCCCCGGCATTCGCGCGCACTTCGAGCGACTGCGCGCGGCGAAGGGGGACGAGCACGCCGCGCTGCACGCGGTGCAGGAGTGCCTGTCGGAAGTGATCTGGCATGCGCAGCGCCACGGGACGCCGCCCGACGCGGCGATCTACCTGGCCTGCCTCGAACGCCAGGAGTAGCGGAAACGGTTTCTTTGCGGACTTGCGGAAAGGTCTCGTGCCGCGGTGCCTGGCAGCGGTCGGGGGCGGGGGGGGGCCGCGCGGCCCCCACGCGCGCCCCCCGGGGGGCCCCCCCCCCACGCGGCGCCCCCCCAG
>Ga0315283_10001843_pt1 | contig 17320 bp, 38 predicted proteins | sample YL17G09_0_MG_FD_204541 | JGI IMG/M metagenome (GOLD analysis project Ga0315283, IMG submission 204541) | Sediment microbial communities from Yellowstone Lake, YNP, Wyoming, USA - YL17G09_0 | ecosystem: Environmental > Aquatic > Freshwater > Lake > Sediment | place: USA: Wyoming | collected... | reverse complement strand
AGACCGTAGGGTAGTGGTTAAGCTGGAGCATGTGTATCACTCTCTATAACTTTACTATCCCATATTGCGCAGACTTCTCCACCTATCGCTACACATAACCCAGAATGATTTTTCATCCTGCAACAGTCCAATGCCCCATATTTCTTTCCACATGTCTTTTCACGAGGAGCGCCATTAGCCTTTCTGTGTACAATTTGGTATAGAAGTCCTAAGACACTAATCATTACCTTACTATCTTCTGGGACATAATGTGTGAGATCTTTCCAGGCTTCATAAACATAAGGATAGTTACCAAGCGCAATATGTAGCCCTTTATGACCCGTGATACGATTGCACTGCATATATGGACTATATCTACTGGCAGCAAGACACTGTTTGTCATCATCTTTACCGCCCTCTTGCTTTACAAGATTCCAAAGAACTTTGAAATAACTTTTATACATGTTAACCATTTTCGTTTTTCTCCTTATGGATATACTATTACTGCGTCTCTAAGTTCACCATATTTATACGGGACACGTTCGGCAAGAATATCAATCCAATAATATCCCTCATACGTTACTACAATCGCTCCACCTCTATCTCTACATGTATACTCTATTCCATCTACCCATATTACTGTTCCAAAAGACAGCTCAAATGGGCATGCTATCGTATCGTTCTCACCCCAGTATTCCTGCCAGCGTTCTCCATTCGACATCTTTGACAAGCACTCTCCATTAGCCCACCTTGCACAATTTACACCACCTAGACTAGGATTATAATGACTAATCTTTACTATAATCGGAGTCCCGTGCGGTGCAGTCTCTGGAGATAGTGCCTCATCTACATCTTCCACTACTTGCAATGGTTCCTCCGTAGGCATAGCAATAGTTGCTGATTGTACTATAGGTAGAAACTCTACGGAGTCGGAGCTAAATTTAGTGCCCCCTTATTAATGATCACTTCTGAGGACACTACATAATCAAGTTGCCCATCTCCGTTTACATCAATGAAATACCCATTGATAGGCTCGGAGTTCATCGGCTGAACTCTTGCGGTTGTTGCTTGTAGTCCTATATATAGTAATGCCGTAAACAAGATAACAAAAATCATTAGTGCCAAACCAGCTTTATAACCAATTCCTTTAGTTTTCATTTTTCTCCTTTTCTGTTTCTGATTTAAGTACAGCCTCTCTCTCTCTGCTCATAGCCTCATGAAATGCATCATCTGCATCTGCTCCAGCTTTGCATATCGCCCAAAAACCTATAAATCCTATAATTGATGCTAGTGCTAATAGTCCAAATATCGTTAAAGCCCATTCCATTATATGCCTCCTATTGCTATTACGATCATGGTTATATTCCATAGTGGTGGAATAGCAAATAGACACGGAAATATCATATCTATTTTACGTTCTTCCTTTAACTCCAGAATTATTGCAGTAACTGTTGTAATAACAATCTTAAGACAAATCATTGTCGGCCATCCTATATGTGAAACAATAGGATTAACCTCATATAATTCCAGCCCTATATTAAGTCCAATTGCTGTCGTGAGCACATCAAGTGCTTCAACTATTATGAAGTAAAATGTAGCTTTTCTCATACATACTCCAGTGGACCTGGTGGGAATCGAACCCACGTTTATGCAAGAAGACGCTTAGCGACTCCTCAGCATCGTCCCAGATCAGGCCCTAGGCTATTCTAAGCAGTACTGAGTGGACCCTATGAATAGCGAACAGTCTCACCTCTCACTCGTTATGATCGTAGGGGAGTAAGCACCCTGGTTGATACGCCTTCGCTCGCCTCTGACTCCTAGGAGTCGCCTGAGAACTCGGGACTATATCTTAATTACGATAGCATCCTCCAAGATTTTCATCTTGAATTGGATGCCCTGGATGGCTATTATGCCCATTCCATGCCGATGGAGGCATACATTTTTCCCATACCAGATTACCTTTACCATCATAATGTCGTATCCACATCCCATTAGGTTTATCTGTAGGTTTGGGAGTTGGAGGTACATTCGTGGCTGTAGGTGGCACATTGGTCGCTGTTGGCGGCACACCAGTCACCGTAGGATCTGGTGGTTTCGTTGTTGCCGTAGGTTGCACCGGAGTACTCGTTGGTTCCGATGTCGGAATTACCGGAACTGTCGGTTCAACTGGTAAGCCAGTAGGTTCAGTTATTATAGTCGTAAACGTCTGATCGGAGACGCAACCCGCTGTTTTACAGGGACACACACACGAGAGCGAATACCCTTTATAAATACAGACCAGATTATACTGCGGGAGATAGAATATCTCGTCTGGCCCTTGCTGTTCTGGTGCTAATTGGGAATACTCAACAACATACGGTTGATCGCCTCCTGCTCGGGCTAGACCTATTCCCACAAAAGTGAGCACAGCAATAAATACCATTAACATTGCTGTTATACGATACGTTCCCCTGCTAATTCCTTTCATATGTTTCTCCTTTGCATGATCGTGTCAAGGCGGGTGTGAAAATAGTAATTTATCAAGTTACTCCTCACTCCGTTTATCCGCTTATCTCACATTTCCCTGAGCCTCGCTTTGATTTGCGCCGCTATTAGGTACTTTGATTAGGACCACCTTCTGCTGGCTCTGCTCCGACCTTGACGTTTTAATCTCCTGGAAGCTTAGATGTTACTTCAAGAAGACGCAGTAGTGCTTGAACTCTTGATACTTCATGTTGAGCAAGTTCGAAATCCACGTTTGCGATCTCTGCTTCCCCTTGAGCAATCCGCAATTGTGTCTTCCGCTCACTGAACTTTGTATCAGTGTTCGCCTTACGTTCACTATCGTTCTTTCCTTCGATCTCTCCGTGTGCAATAGCTCTTGAAATAGCGTCATCGAGTTCATACTTCAAGCCTAAGGCATACAGTTGTGTCTGGAGTACCCTATTAGTAGCGTTGTCCAGGCTTGTATACGCGTGCGTTATATCTTCTGCAGAAACTATCATCTTTTCTCCTAGCTAGAAAGGTTCAAAAGGGGATGTCATCTGTAGCCCCGGATGTAGCTGGAGCACCACTATCAGGATCCTGGGCGTACTCTGCAGCACCTTCGGCACCAGCGGCATAGCCTTCGTCTTCCTGTTTCGTGCTCAAGAACTGTACAACGAATGCACGAATCTCAAAGGCTGCGCCTGATGTGCTATCGTCCCGGGTGAACACTTTCGGACCACCAGTCTTTGGGTCTGACTGAAGTTTTCCTTCAACCAAAACCCTTGAGCCTTTGTGCAAATATTGATTGCAGTTCTCTGCTTGTTTTCCCCAAGTGGAACAGCGAAACCAGGTTGTTTCTTTAATCTTAGCTCCATCTGCTCCGCTATGAGTACTATTTACAGCCACCGAGAAATTAGTGACTGGATCGCCAGCAGGCGTATAGCGCATGACTGGATCGCGACCTAGATTGCCGACAATTATGATCTTTTGGTACATTTTGTTTCTCCTTGTGAAGTTTTTAGATTAGCCTTGAAAGGCATCTGAATTTGACGGTGCAAACATTATATACATATACAAGCCATCGTCTGACATAGTGCCTCTTATACTTATCGATTTATATGTATACACTACATCGGAACTATCTAGCAAATCTAATGCTCCTATTAAGTCATCAACATTCCAACCGTATTCATCTGCAACTTGAGCAGCGAATACTCCACAATCATAAGCATCATCACCCCCACTTATTGGAATGCCAATAGCGATATACCTAAGATCATTGTTGTTATCAAGATAGACTACTCCCATCCCGCTAGTACTAACGAAATAGCAATCCATCTTAGTTGCACCAGAAGGAAGTTGTTTATCTGGACAATCTACGCGATCTGGACCTGATCCCTTGTAGACACTATTGTCTTCTATAAGTATTATTGCCCCCGATGATTGTACTACTTCTATTGGCTTTTCTGTTGGCAAGGGTGGCAACGGAGTATACGTTGGATATGGTATATATGTTGGCTGAACTGGCACCACTGTAGGTTCAACAACTTGAACCACTGGTACTGGTGTTGCTGTGCTTACTAGATAGTATGCTGCTCCTGAGCAACACACTAATCCAGCAAGAAGAAGAATACCAAAAATAATTAATACCTTAACTGTTTTATTCATGTTCATAATCCTTTTGCAGTTTCTCGTATGCTTCGCGCATTTCGTCAATACGCGTAGTATCTAGTGGATAGCCACCTTCTCTTGCGTCGAGTGGCATTCCTGGCAAGTATTGTGCTCGTGATGGCGAGCCTTCGCAGTCCTCAGTTGGTAGAAGATGCCTTGCATAGCTGACAACAATGACTGCTGGCTCGCGATAATAAATGGCATCCAGAAAGGTTGCATCATTGCTTGGAAGAACTGGCTTATGGCACTTATCACACAATGAATACACATTACGCCTCCACCACCCATACATTCAGAAGCGTATCGCGATCCCGAAGAGCGATGTGTGCACCAGTATGATCCTTGGGTCGAGTGCACACCCAACAATGCTCTACTTCCTGACACTGGGTTTCACGAATACGACCTTCTTTGATTTTATTAACATTCTCTTCTACAGCAGCAATCTCGATCAACTTTATGACTAAACCCATTGCATCTGTACGATCCAATGGAGTATCCATATTCTGCCATAAATGCTTGAATGCTCGAGAGCCTATTGTGGCAATATGCGGGCCATTATGCCCTTTGTGGAGTGTACAATATAAGCTATTACGAAACTCTGTACATTGATTCTCCATACGTGTGCCTGTTAGTTCCTCTTCTGCAAACTTGTCAGTTGCTTCTTTGTCAAGTACCTTTACTAGATTATTGATTATACGTTGGTATCCCATCTTATTCTTCTCCTATCTCGTATTCGAACGACAAAGAACTATGACTATCTGAAAGCAACGCGAATATTTCGTTAACAAGTTGCATAGCTTCATCGTCATCCAGCTCATCAGTCTTTATTCGGATCGTTACTACCTTCACATTTTGCTTGTAATTCATGTTCGGATCGATTGGCATAATATCTCCTTCTATTTTCATCGTACCAGGTGGCAAATATTACCACCAGGATTAATATAATTATTGCTATAAAGCTAGGTAATCCTACCAAACTTGTGCCCCTTTCTTCCCCTTTTCGTACTCCATTATATAGTACAGTGGCCATGAGTATGGCCAGCTACGATTAAAATGACCCCCTAATTGCTCTGCCCTATTAAACAACTCCGTTCTCCATAGCTCTGGAGACAGATTCATGTTTACGATATAGCTATTCTCTGGTGCCATTATATCAGGAAACATAGTGAGAATAGTCTGAGGATCAACATTTCTTAGTCCACGCTTTTGCTCATGATCTTTTACGAATATCACTATATTCTCCTATATTTCCGACATCGGAATTACTTAATTATATCATGAAAGCCTGTTGTATGCATCTCGGAGTGCATTTTGGCAATGCAGACGACAAGGTTGGATATTTATCTTGCGTTCTTTGAGTTCGCGATCAAACATATCGACCCGGGCATCTATACGAAACAGTTCTTTCTTAGATGTCGCGTTAATTGCAACCTTCTTGACTTCCGTTGCTAAGGCTTTGCTGGTTTCTAGCCATGCTTTAGCATCAATCTGCGCAACATTACGCATAATGGTAACAGAAGTTACACCATCCAGACGTTCTTCCATATCATCCCAAGCATCTGTATCACTATCTTCTGCGATACTCAATGCTATGTTTGGATCTATCTGAACCATTTCTGCTTCACGCTCTAAAAGATCTCGATCATCCATGAATGGTTGTTTGGTATCTTCCACTTCGATAGGTTTAGAACCTACCGACTGGGTTCGCTTTCTGGATTTCTTCATTCTCTCTAGCCTCCATTTCTGTAAGCATTTTCTTCAAAAGTCGACCAGTGGCAATCAATCGACCCACTTTACGATTAAAGTTATCCGCCATAGAGCAAAACGCTGTTCCTACATAGCGAACGACACCATCGTTATTCACTGCTGCCGCTACCGTCACTCCACCCTTTGGACACAATCTCCATTGAGAACGACCATAGGTTAGTCTTGATATTGGTGGAGGTGGACCTTTCTTTTTCTTAGCCTCAAGATCACTATCTAGTAATCGATAGTAATGTACCTTAATCTGCAATGTTTCAACTTGAGTTACTTCAGTTGACTGGATTTCCTTCTTGACCAATTGCTTCTTCGACTTCGACATAGACCATTACCTCTGCGGCTTTCCGCTCTGCTTCCTCTTCGATCTTATAGACTTTGGCAGCTTCAAGTGCACTCAGAAACCCAAGTCCACCAGTATTTGCTTTCAGGCGTCGTTTGATCACCTGTTTGCGTTCGTGAATACTATCATACGATTTTAGCGATCTACTCATTCAAACACTTCTCCTAGCGCGCTCTCTTCCCTTAGTCTGGTAAGAAACCTTACCTCAGCTAGAGCAAGTTCAGTTTGCCCCTCAATATTATCTTCATTGGTTTCGTGAAAATCGTCATATGGAGTACCAACACAACCCTGGTGACCTGTCTCTGTATATACTGGACAACCTTGACAATCCTGCTCAATGTACTTTTCGCATAAAGCGCATGTGAAACGACCACCATCTTGACCTATTGCAACTCCAAGATTTAATATATCTACGATAAATTGCCATTTCTCGATACTTTTATCGAGAATCTTAACATTGCTGGTTGCTTTACTGATCTTTGCCTTAAGCTTTTCTGCGTCAACTACGTCGATCCTGATGTTTCCGCGTACATTTTCTACCATGAACGTACCCTTTTCACTTGTAATCATTCCTGCTCCTTGTTTAGCCAAACATGACACAATTCGCTGCCTACGGCTACATGACAACCTGTATGATCTGCCTCCCTGGAACATGCCCACATTCCTCTGTCACTTTGATTACATAAGTGACCCTCGCGATTATAGCGCTGCTTATTCACAAACTCCCCCAATTCCTCGATCATACGATCAACATCTTCAGCGTCATAGATTGTCTTCTCGGATTTTGGCCTTCCAACGTCTGCACGCCATGTATGACAGACATAATCCCCCGCCAATGCAATATGCATATCGTCGTGACCTTCTGGTCTACTGCATATAAACATTCCTCGATCACTAGCGCCACAAAATGTGGCTGGTATTACAATACGTTCTTTATCTGCAATCCTTCCTAATTTCTTGATAAGTCTCTCTACCTTTTCTGTTAAGGTTAGTTTTACCTTTGGGTCAATCATTTTCTACTCCCATACTGCGAGAACACGATCTGCAATGGCCACATGCTGGTCACCGTGACCAAGCTTACGATTGCACACCCACTTCTCGTTAGGTTCATGCTCCTTGCACTGTGGTTCCTTTTTCACCATTTCATCAGCAACAGCCTGACCTAATTGCTCAAGGCGTTTCTTGATGGACTTAACTTTCTTTACTTTTGGTTCCTCGATTTCAACATCAATGGGATCGTCTGCGTCATTGTTCATTATTTTCTCCTTTAGAAATCTGTGAGTTTCTCAAGCAATGTAACAGATGTTGCTGTTAACGTACCCAGTGTAGGCTCAGTTGTATCTGTAACTTCGCCACGCCAAAATGCAAGAACTTTCTCGTACCTCATGACAAATGTATCACACTGTTTCTTGCACAGCCTAAGATTCTCGCCATAGGCCGTCCATAGCTCATACTCGGAACACGAATGAGGACGAACATTTGTTCCATTTCTAGCATGTTCTATAGTATCAAACACAAACAACTTACCGATCAATGGATATGTCGGAACCCCAGGCACATATATACGACCTAAGGTTGGTTTTTGACCCTCGCTCTTTCCCCATATTCCAAAGCTCCCCATAATCCTAAACGAAGAATTTAGATACGATCGCAACTCACCATTCACTACCCATACTACCTTGAAACAATTTGGCTCTTTTTTCATTTCTTTGATTTCTCCTGTTCTAGCATGAATTCAACTGCAAGTTTAGCATTGGCTAGACTTGATTGCGGAAACTTCTTCCGATAGGCTATGACAAGCATGATCACACTATCTTCACTCGGTGTCCAGCATGCATCACTATACTCGTGAATATGTTCGTGAACCCACTTACGCAAATCCTTAAGAGTTACACTATCTCGCCACTTATCGAAATGATAACTCCATAGCCAATGAAAATGCCATCGCCATAGATTTATTTGCCAATGATGCATTACCAATTCACCCAAACTGCACAGAGATCCGTGCCTGACATAGCAATATGATGACCCGAATGATCCCTTGGTCTTGTACACATAAAGCCATTGAATTCACTATCGCATCCCCAATTCCCCTCTTTCTTTCCCTCTATAATGGCTAACTCAGCTATCTTGTTGAACTTTATAGCAATCTTTGTTGCTTCTGATAAGGTAATATATTCGTCTGGCATTAGTTTCTCCTGTCTCTAAGATACGGTGGCATACGTGAATTAAAGATAGCAGTTACCAGTTCCTCTATCTTTACCTTTGCTATGGCTGTTATTTCTCCCCATTGTTCTGGAGTAAAGAATACTTGTTCGTTCTCGTGTTTGCGTAGCAAATCAGAGAATATTTCTGCTTGGGCAAGATACGTTATCTCTTTCTCAGTGGCATGATCTTCTTCAAGAATTGCCACAGTAATGCTATCTTTATTGATACCTTCACTGAGTCTTATAAGCATCATGGTGTTTTCTTCCTTCGTCTTTGTTCCCACTCTTTACGTTCCTGACTACCTATCTCTCCCGGGGGTGGAAGACTATTGGGATCGAATATCCTGTCCCATAAGTTCATTAATAGTACTAAAACGACGAGACCTATTATAAAACATTCCATGTTATCCTCTCTTATTTCCGATGTCGGAATCTTGGTAAGTATGTAGAGTATAGCATCGCGCTTAGATAGCCATCAATTGCTTCCACCCAGTGCCATGCCAATGTCAAGGCATTCTCTATTAGTGGATAAAACCGCATGTTTGACAAGCACTACGATTAGCAAGTGGCTTACTTATGCTATACTCTATATACTCACCAAGACATGATAAGTTATTTAATCTTGGCTGAGTCCATTTGGTGAGTGAACTTATTCCAAAACCAGTGTCTGCTCTTGCTAAGACGACCTGGGCTACCAATGGTTTTGTTGATCCTGGTGATGGTACGTCCGCCAGTGATGTTCATGGTATTACCTGTGATGCTACCGTCGCTGATTTGCTGACGTGTCCAGGTTTCTTCTTCTTTCTCTAGATCTAGCATGATGATTATCCTTTCGTATGATTCTCTCTTGAATATCGTCGCCTTATACTCACCGAGAGGGCTATGTGTCCTTCAATCCCAGTTGGACATATTTCCCATAGCCCATTTCGGAGTACTCTCCTACTTCCGATTCAATTAAATTGATCGGCTCAGCGTATACCCACGGCTTAATAAGTGTGCAACATGATTAAGCTCGGTTTGGTTGATTGTACCCGCGCTGAATTCGATTTCGCCTAGTTTAGCGAATATCTTCTTCATGCCAAACATCTGATCCCGGGTGAAGTCCAGACCATCTACTTTATAGGAATCCAGGATGATTGGTGCGGCGGCTTCTGCGCGTTTCCACTCGATGCGTTTGGTGTCTTTGTTTATCTTGTGTTTCGCGATTGTGACTATCGCATCGTCTGTATTCATGGCGAGCAGAGATGAGAAGTAGTTGTATAACTGGGGTGCATATTGTTCAACGTTGATATCGATGTAAGCACCCTTGATGATCATATTAAGCCATGTGAGGCGTAGGCGCATTGTTTCAATTGCATCGCCTGTTTCCGGAAGTTCGAAGGCAACATACTTACCGTCCATGCGATGGAAGGCAAGCCAGCCCTTTGTTTCGCTTTCAAGCCACATAGTGGCATGTGCCTCATAGGCAACCTGGTGATTGCTCTTGAGTGCATACTCGCCCACTGATGCAACGACATACTCATTCAGGATCAAGCTGAAAGCGCCGTAGATAGCCTGCTTAGCGCCATTATTGAAGATACAAATCTCACCTGTACCTAACTCCTTATTGGAATTAGGGTTAATGATAACATGCCCATTCTCTATCTTAATGAGATCAGTAACTGCGATACGTGACGTGCCTTGCGCCCATGGTTCGTATACTGCTTCTTGCAGTTGAGGAACTAAAGCGCTATTCAATTGTAGGGTGATTAAAGCGTCCATCGTGATCTCCTATTAGCCGCACACTGGCGGTGATATATGGATATATGTGGATATGTGGATAGCCCGATATGTGCATATGCGTATATGGAGGGGAAGTAGATTAAGTTTTGGGGAATATTGACCCTGTACTTAATCCAACTGTACTCCTCCCAAGTACATATTTGGCAAAAAAGGAGTACAGCAACTCCCTCATACACCTGATTATCCCCTATTATAGAGATAATCGGGAGAGTGGTGGAGGCCACTCTCCCCTCGCCTACTGTATCTGAAGTTACAGTAGGGACGCGATATGCTCTAAGGTTTCAGCCCCAACTTAGCGACTGTGGTGCCGGATACACTGAACTTGCCCCCGTCCTTCTGGAAGTACATAACACGTTCTAGGACCTGACGCCCCTTAATGGGCTCGACAATGCGATCCATTACGATTAAGGTCTGAGGGGTGCGATAGACCGTCCACTCAGTTTCCTCGTTCTTCTCAACAGCCACAAAGTTCTTGGCTTTGAGTTGTCCTACCAGGCTCTCAAGCTTGGCAATAGGCCACGGTGCTGTGAACTGGTCCTCCGTGATGCGCTTCTGCTGACTCTTGATGATCTCGGTTGGATCGGAAATGGTTGGCATTTTTATGCCTCCTTCTTTAAGATAAGCCCTTGATGCTAAGACCGCATCTAAAACTTTCAAACCGAGCCACGGAGTGGCTTTAACTCTACCGCGGAGCGGGGAGTTACAGCGACTCACTCCAGACGTATGTTATAATATATCTAACCAATGGATGACTCTCCATTGATTAAAGAGGAGACTATACTATGCATACGTGTTACATTGATGGTTCATGCCTAGGCACACCAGGACCCGGAGGATGGGCGGTGGTTGTTCTGGGTGACGAAGGCGACCCGGCATACATTAGTGGTAGCAGAAATCATACCACTAATAATGCGATGGAGCTTACAGCGGCAATTGAGGCCCTCAAGAACGTACCAAGAGGTTCCACGATCGAGATAGTTACTGATTCCAAGCTTGTCATTGGATGGCTATCTAAATCATGGAAGGTCAACCACCTTCACATAGCACGATTGATTGCCGATTACCACAAGACAAGACAATCATGCGATGTGAAGGTGACCCTTAGATGGACTAAGGGTCACACAACAGATCAGTGGAATAATCTAGTCGATGGTATGGCTAGATTAGAGGCTCAAACGTTGCGTCATACGCTGTGCCAGACTGGCGCATGTTGAGTTTGTAGCTGAATTTCCCTACGGTAGGCCAAGAATATCCTTCCCTGCCTTCACGTAAGGTAACTTCAGCCATATGCCCAAAGAAACGCTCATGCATGCCTGGGATATCCTCAAGTGGTGCCATCCACACCCTGCCACCACCATTGACTATCTCGCATGTACCAGATAATTTCTCTGGCAACACAGCCATGGAATGCTGCACGCCCACCAGGACACAACGGTGGGCTTTGAGCGTTGTAGCGTAAGATGTGACGATCTCCATACATTCCTCTGGGAAGCCAATGAAGCATGCACCAGACAGTTTATATCCCCCATCATCACATATCGCACGCCAGAATGCATGTGCAGCACGCTTGCGATCACCATCGAAGAATGCATTGGCAAAGTTGATGCATTCATCCTGCCACTGATTCCGATACATGTTCACATCCTCGGAATCATAGGGATTTACATCCCCCTTGGCACGTGCACGCTCGAAGTTATTGAAGTGATTCAGATACAGGTCACATAACTGTATAGCATGCATCCCATCCAGGTTGGTTGGCATGGGCACCCAGTTCGAGAACGTGCGTGACCCCATTGGATCTGGGTTGCGTACAGTGATATCGAATACCTGTTTAGTGTATTCGCGATTGATTGCGAAACATTGTGCAGGCACCCCATCACAAGCGCCAGGTATAAGCATCTTATACTGCCATTGCTTGCGATACTTAGGATCGTTCTCAATGAGGAATAGCTCATCCTCAGTTGCCTCATAGAGAAACTTAGGGAATGATGTTACGAATGCTACTCCCTCATGCATAGAACGGTTAGCACTCGTATATCCCGCCGACTTGACAGTCACCACTGAGAAGTGTGACTGCAATGTAGCCATTACACCATAGACAATACTGGTGTCACACTTTAGATTCTTTTGGGAATCTATCATGTACTGCACCAGATACTGTAGGACGCCTTCGATACCAAATGCCGTTGGTGTAACTTCCCCGTCCAGGTGCATGATATCTGCAAGTGCTACAATATCCTCATAGATATGCTTGATCATGCCTTGGCGTCCCTGTGTGCTAACACTGAACCACCATGATCGCAGATTGGTTGCCCAACCCATGCTACCACCCATGGCATTCAACTCCACGCGTAATGCATCCCTCTGAGTCCATGGAGTGTCGGACTTTTCGGTGAGCTTAAAGTTCGAGCTCAAGTCCTGATGCTCAAGCACATTTCCCCAGATCAACATGATAAGATTGGCATTGATACGGTTGATGAGATCTCCATCGTAATCGAGATTCATCTTCTTGCCTTCCTCGACAGGCACGCCCATACAGGCTGCACGAGCGTATCGTTGCAGTATAGTCAACACTGCATCAACAGGTATCGTGATTGGCCCAAGACGCTTGCCAATCTTGATATCATCCTGGCACAGAATCATATCAATCCCCTCTGGCAGTGAACGGATTACACCTGCAAACTTTGCAGTAAACCACTGTCCACTGGGGTGAAATCCAGTGAGTGTGCCTACGATACCACCAATGATATCTGTAGGTAACTCTACACCTGGCTCACAGTGAATGGCACGTACACTACCATCGCTGATTACTGGATGACGATACACAATCCAGTAACCTTCTGGTGCAGTCCAGGTGTGATACGCTATCGCAAGGAAATCTTCTGCCGATATATACGGCGAGAATGACTGCGATAGACACAGCCTGGCACCTTCTGCTGAAGCACCATTGCTAAACCAGATATACTTGGCTAGTGCAGGATTAGCGCGCAGGAAGCGTGCCTTGAACGAATCATCGTCATCCTTGCCCTTGATCCGAGAAAGAACAACACTCGAGCTAAGGTCTGGATTCTTGCGATGAGTGGTGTGCGTTTGATCATTCCACTCAAGGTCGAATGCGAATGACTCTGCACATTTCTCGACATCAGGACGTATTACATCCCAATCCAACCCCTGGAAGATCGAATAGTTGTTACTAGTCGATCCTAGCTTAATGGCGTTGCCTTTCATCGGACAGAACTTATCCGACACAGCAGCAGAACCATCCTCGTACGGAAGATTGTCGATTATGGTTCCCGGTGGGACCACCATAACGACCATCTTGTCATCATGCACCGCACCATATGTGCGGCCATTGGACAGTAGAGCACGCAGCATACGCACTGTGTCCTCTGCTTTCTCCAACGGAAACTTCGCCCTGATCTTGTCCCCATCTACAACTGCATTGTAGTAGAGAACACCATCCTTGTCGTGAGTGCTACCAAGAAGACCAAGTTCGTACGGTACTCCACCAATCGTGACATACATGGGTAAGTCATCGATCTTGGGAGCATTCACACCAGTTGCAAAGTGGCGTTTGACAAGGGGATACTCTAACCCGCCCAAGTACACGCCAATAGCGTGTCCCTGGACAGGATAGCGACAACCTGTGTAGACGAATTTCTCGTCATACACACATACGTATACACTATCGTTTAGGCCCATTGATGCACCTCCATGCATCGATCTCACTGAACGGTGAGATCAGTGTGATAACTGCCTGTACGCGTAACGAACACACGTACGCAGGCATGCGTATAACGCTTGCTGCCCACAATTGGACGAGCTCCCTTGCGGGAAAGTTTACAGAAAGAGTTGAACTTATCTCCCTCAATATCGATAAAGGTAAACCCGTTCGATGCAAGGAACTCCTCTAACTGATTGGCAAGCGCGATTGCCTGTTCTTTAGTAGCAACAGTGGTTTGATATGGCTTGGCACGAACTGCCTTTGCGCCTTGTACGATTTCGTCGATCAAGTTGAATACCATTGTGTCCTCCTAGACACCTTACTGAAACTGCCTGCTCTTCACAGGTTAACTCACTAGGCAAGACAATAGCCCAATGAGTGGTGCAATAGGCACCTCACTGCCCACTACGTATGTAATGGGCAGGACAGGTGACTACTTCTTGTGTTCGACAAGAATATGAGGATTGTTTTCCTCTTCGTACTTCCAGGGATCTTCTGGAATTGGCATAACACCGATTCTGTTCGGGTTGTTCAGGGATGGCGGTTCCATTCCTTGCTGCTCGCACCACCAACTCTTGCAGTCTTCACAATTAGTGAACTTTCTTTGATAGTAATTAGAACAAGGCATGTCATCACTCCTTATCAAACACGAATGAGCACCCCTGCGTAGCATGCTCTATGCATGATGTACTGCAGAAGCGTTTAATGATACACTTGCATGTATAGTAGTCAGCAAGTGCGTACACTTGTTGCTCTGCAAAGGGTATATCACAGAGATCAACGTATGTGTACGTATTACGAATGTGATGTTCTTGTGTATGCCCACATAATGGGCACACTAAGGAAAGAATGAACGTATAATGCGTACGCATGTATGCATCATGCTCTGTCTCTGCATCGATAGCCATATCGTTAAGCATATCGTCTGTGGGTATGCCCTGCTTGACAAAGTAGTTATCCAGCCAGTACATGTATCCCTTGTAGTAGTAGTCTTCAGAGATACGATAGAATAGGGACAGATGGGTTAATTGAAATAATGCATAGAACAAGCGCATTATCTTGTTGAAGATAAAGAGTTTAATTGTGATCATTGCTATCTCCTAAAGCCAAAGTATTGAAGCAAGTCTTTCCAACTAGGCAAAGACATAGCATCGCCATCTAGTGTGACGCGGTATATACTGTCACCCTCTAGGAAGGGAGTTTCTATGAACTCCATAGTATAGCGTCTGCCCATGCGCTCCAGGTCATTAACAAGCCTGTAGTCATTAAGCAAGAAGCCTGCCTCAGACGATTGCCACTTGTGGCATTCAAGCGCCATCGTATTGAGGTCCAGTACGAACATGTAGTTCTTGGGCATATCATCTCCTATCGCAACTATGCCTAGCACTACGACAACAACCATGATCTGCGTAGCGTACTAAGCCTTTACTCTGTGCTATGCTAGCACCAGGTAGTAACCATACCCAAGCAGGTATGACAGCATGTAGTAATGTGCTTACATTCATCATCACATCACTACCCTCGTCCTTAGATGGATGAGTAACAAATTCTAGAACCTCATCTATCACACGACTAAGGTTATAACGTATACTGTATTCACCTAATCTACTACACTTGCACGTATAACGTATGCGTTGCATATACGCACCTCCATGCGCACACACTGTTGAATGACAGTGCTTATCCCTTGCCCTATGTCCTCCAACATAAGGCAAGGTAAAGCTCTACCAGTTTGTGTACTTAGTGATCAAGACACGCACATACTGTGTATGCTCCAATAGATAGGCAGCAATAGCACGTTCAGGAATATCCAATACACAATGTGCGTTGTTAACTAGATCGTTGAGTGTATCGTACTTGATACCATCCTCAACCTTACGATCAAGAAAAGCTTTAAGAAACATGTTGCTATCCTCCAAGCGCATGTAGAAGATAACCCATGACTGCACGTAGGCCATAGACCATGCTGGCAGCCAGGATCATCGCTCCACCCATGGCAAGTGCAAAAGCCAGGGCACCAATAAAAGCTGATAGACATGATTGTCCATTGCTTTCCTTACGTGGTCTGGCATTGTCATCGTGATGGACGAAGCCAGCTTGCTGAAAACGTTGTGACATTCTAACCTCCAGCACTGCCTGCCCTTGCGGGATCAGGACTTGCGTGCAGACAGAGAGGGGGAGTAGGGGTGGGGATAATAGAAGCACATAGAATAATTAATTATCCTATATGCCTACCCCCCACCTCACTTCCCCCCCTCCCTATATCACTATTAATGCCTCCCCAAATTCCCCTGGCCTTCCCCCGCATGTACAGTCCCCGCAACGTCCGCTCCCATGCTATGGTATAATATAGTCAGGAGATCAACATGACTGATAGGGATATAATCTTATTCTTCTGTGGGGCGTACATCTTATGGGTAGTAGGTGTAGTTATCCACGATATGTACAACTATTACATTAAGAAATAAAGGAGACTAGAATGAGTGATGAACTATGCCCGTTTTGTGGTGGCGAAGGTGGAAACATCAACGATGAAAAATGTCATAAACCATCCTGCTACTTTGTAAAACAAAATTCAATAGATGTTGGGTATGGGCTTATCAAAGAGTGGAACACCCGCCCGATTGAAGATGCCCTCCGCAAGCAACTGATGGTACTCCATTATAGAGATGAGCGCGATAACGTTTACTATGAGTTATCGACTGAACTGCATGTATGGAAAGCATCGCACGATAACCTCGTACGCCAACTTAGCGTCACCAGCGATTCGTTGGAGATTGCAACAGAAGGATTGGTGGATATATACAACCAATATGAACATATCAATAACGGGTACGCCCAAGGCGCTGCTAAAATGGCAAGCGAAACACTACGGAGACTGGAGGAATAGATATGTTTCCAGAAAAAGACGATATTACATGGGGTGGATTCATCAGGAGCAATATAAGGAATAGCGTAGTCAAGGACTGTCTTGGAAGTGGCGATCCGTCCAATTTCTTTAACGCACTTCAGGATGCCATCGATGGTATCGAGGAAGAGATGGAGTATATAGGCGAAGATAAATTCTGGGAACAGGAAATGCACGAGTGGAACGAATAATATGAAAACATGGATTACATCAGATCATCACTTTAGGCATGCAAATATCATCAAATACACCAATCGCCCATACGCCGATGTAATGGAAATGGACGACGAGCTTGTCAGTGTATGGAATAACTTTGTCGATCCGCAGGATACCGTATGGCATCTTGGCGACTTTACACTTGGGGGCAAAGAGCTTGCTGCATACTACTTTGGAAGACTTAATGGTCATATCAACATACTCGGCAATCCGTGGCATCACGATAGTCGATGGATCAATGGTATGACAGGGGCGACTGGATTTAG
>Ga0315283_10001842_pt1 | contig 17321 bp, 10 predicted proteins | sample YL17G09_0_MG_FD_204541 | JGI IMG/M metagenome (GOLD analysis project Ga0315283, IMG submission 204541) | Sediment microbial communities from Yellowstone Lake, YNP, Wyoming, USA - YL17G09_0 | ecosystem: Environmental > Aquatic > Freshwater > Lake > Sediment | place: USA: Wyoming | collected... | reverse complement strand
CGCCGGCCGCTGATGGCGGGCTTGTGCATGCTGCCCTCGCCCTGCGGCATCTTCAGCAATTGCGGGCGCGCCTCGAAGCTCCAGTCCTTCCGGGTCACGAGCACGTCGAGCTCGTGGCCGCCGCGCGGATCGAAGCGGTCCCCGCGATAGGTGAGCGTGTACCCGAGGGCCTGCCCCGTCTCGCCCGTCTTCAGTGTCAGGCGCTCGGTGCGTCCCAGCGCCGTGGACATCACCATCCCGAGGATCATGACGGCGAGCCCCGCATGTCCGAGGTATCCGGCGCCGTAGCTCCAGCCGCGGCGGAAGAGCTTCACGGTCATCCAGGCGTTGATGCCGAGGGCGAATCCGGTCGTGGCGATGAGCGCCAGGTGCGAGCCGTCCTTCACACCCGTGAAGAGCGCGCCCGCGAATGCCAGCAGGGCACAGACGAACCCCGGCATCAGGGCCACGAGCCAGCCGAGGCCCGCCTGCCGCGACCAGCGCAGCGCGGGGGCGACGGCCATGACCAGCACCAGCAGGATGCCGAGCGGCACGCTCACCGACTGGTAGAAGGACGGACGCACGCTCGCGGGCTTACCCGCCAGGGAGGTGAGCAGCGGGGCGATCGTGCCGAAGGTCACCATGGCCGCGAAGATGAGCACCGTGACGAGTCCGACCCACAGCGCGGCCTCGCGCGAGACGCTGGTCCAGCGGGTGGGCTTCGACTCGATCGAGCGCCAGCGCCAGGCCAGCAGCGCGGCCACGACCAGCAGGGAGCCGGCCAGGTTGAGCACCAGCGGGGCGTTGAGGCCCGAGTCGGCGAAGGAGTGGACCGAGAAGTCCTGCAGCACGCCGCTGCGGGTCAGGTAGGTCCCGCCGAGCACGGTGAGCCATCCCAGGAGCGCCATGAGCAGGTTGCTGCGCACCAGCCCGCCGGTGGTCTTCTGGATGAAGAGACCGTGCAGCAGCGCGACCGCGACAAGCCAGGGCACGAGTGAGGCGTTCTCGACCGGATCCCAGCCCCAGTAGCCGCCCCAGCCCAACACCTTGTAGGCCCAGATGCCGCCGAGGGCGATGCCGGTCCCGAGCGTGAGCACCGCGAGCAGCACCCAGGGCCAGACGGCGCGATTCCACTCGCGCCACAGGCCGAGCACCAGCGCGGCGCCCGCCAGGGCGAAGGGTGCGACCATCGCCGCGTAGCCCGCGAACAGCACGGGCGGATGGATGACCATCCAAGGATCTTCGAGCAGCGGGTTCAGGCCCTGGCCGTCCGCCGGCATGACGGGGCTCAGGCGGAAGGGAGTACGCATCAGGAGCAGCGTGAGCAGGCCGAGTTGGGCGAGCGTGACGAAGAACAACGCCGGACGCGAGAGCGGCCCCGGCTCGCGCATCAGGGCGAGGCCCACCAGCGCCATGAGCAGCGCCCAGAGCAGGATGCTGCCTTCCTGCCCGGCCCAGGAGGCGGCGAAGGTAAGCGCGGGCGAGAGGGCCCGGGAACTGTACTCGGCGACGTAGCTGTACTCGAAGCGATGCCCGAGGAAGAGCGCCCAGAGCACGACCACCGCACCCAGGAGCGCGGCCGAGTGGAGTCGGAACAGCCACTCGGCAGCTGCGGGCCCCCTGCGGCCCCGCAGGTCCTGGAAGTAGAAGAGGGCTGCCGGGATCGCAAGCAGGAAAGCGAGTTTCAGCAGCAGGTCTCCGAGATTCATGAGGTTCCTCGGAAGATTAGGGGTGCGGTTTGGACGACGTACGGCTCAGTTAGGCGTTGCAACTTGGAACGCAACACTAACCAAAGCTCGCCAAGCGGCGAGTTACAAGGCCACTGTGATTACCCGAACGATATGCAGGACTTTACATTAAACAACACCGGCCCGGCATGACGCCAACCGGGAAACCAAGCAGGTGCTTGCCATATGGTACTTTAGGACACCTACGCGTATTCGAAATGCGACTTACGTATAAGTAATTTTACGTAGACATCAACTTCACATTACCGTATCATGTTTCCTGTCTCAAGGTCCTGAGGAACCAACGGTCGACGTGACGGGGGGCTGCGCGAAGCGGACCGCTTCGAAACCCGTCTCTGACCTCGAGCCTCAGGGGAATCCGCCTGATTCACGAATGGTCTCGCGATTTGCTGCTGGACCTGCTCACGGTTCCACACCCGGGTTCGAAAGGGGGTCCATACAACTCGCTCGTTCCTTCAGCCTGCTGGAGATTCGAACCCGAAGCCACTTTCCACACCACAAGAGGAGTGAACCCATGAAGCGTCTGTTGCTTTCCCTCGTCGTCCTGGCTCTCGCCGGTCTCACGACCGTGGCGATGGCGGGCGACTATCACGTCGGCCAGTTGCTGGTCTGCAGCGACTGCCACGTGATGCACGGCAGCCAGTCGCACACCTACCCCGAGACCGGCGAATTGAATCCTCCGGGCACCGGGGCTCCCTTCGCGCGTCTGCTCCGCCAGTCGTCGGTCAACTCGCTGTGCCTATCGTGTCACGACGGACGGACGGACGTCCCCGACGTGCTCGGCGCCACCACCGCTGCCCCGACCAACGGCCGCCTCGGCGGCGCCCTGAACGTCGAGTCGGGCCACGGCTACGTGAACGACGCCGGCTACGTGGTCGGCGACGGTCACTCGCTGTGGTCAGCCGCCACCCCGCCGGGCTTCACTGGCACGACTTCGCCAGTGAGCACCGCCGGCCTGGGGTGCTCGGACTGCCACTCCGTGCACGGCGCGGCGAACTACCGCAACATGCGCAGCAGCACGCGCAGCACCAGCGTCTGGTACAACAAGTTCGTCACCTACGAGGTCGGCGGGACGCCGACCAACACGAAGGACGTCTACGAGGCGGCGGCGCGCGGCTACGGCTGGAACAACGTCAATTACCAGGAGGTGGACCCGGCCAAGAGCGCGTACGGCGCCTGGTGCATGACCTGCCACACGACGTTCCACGGCTCGCCGGCGGACCTCAACATCGAAACCCTCGCCGGTGTGATCCGTCACCCGACGGCCGGCGCGGACCTCAGCTCCAGCAACCTCACGCAGTACAACCTGCACACCAACAAGGTCAAGCTGATGGACGGGCTCGGCAAGTGGGACGGGACGACCGCCACCATGACGCCGTCCTGTTTCACCTGCCACAAGTCGCACGGCAACCAGAACGGCTTCGGGTTGATCTGGTTCGTGGACAACACCACGACCGGCCCGAATCCTGCGCCGACCCCTGGGGCCATCACGGAGCAGGGCGATGGTGGTTCCTATCGCGACCTGTGCCGGCAGTGCCACACGCAGGGAAACTTCCCGGTGGGCAACCCGGTCGCCATCATCCCCTGAGCCTCGCATCTGCTGATACGTTCCGGCCGGCTCCGAATCCCGGAGCCGGCCGGATGTCCATGCGAGACCCGGGAAATCACCATCAGGCCGTGTACGGGCGGGCAGCGTGAGGTTTTCGACGCGCTGGGCTACTCTTGGCAGCATGCGACCCAGGAATCTCGTTTCGAGGCTCGCGGGGCTCGTGTTCCTGTGCCTGCTGGCGATGGGAGCGCAGCCGCTCCATCCCTATCGCACTCCCGCCGGCGTCGAGAAGCTCATCGCGCAGGGAGCGCACGCGGGCGACTGCGACCAATGCCACACGGTCCACGGCCAGGGGGAGATTGTCTACGGGCACGCCCTGCTCGGCCCGGACGACAACTCGCTCTGCGACCGCTGCCACGACACGCCCTGGGCCGGCGGCAGTTACGCGGGACCCTGGATGTACTCCGGCGCATCCCACGGCAGCGCGACCGGGACCGCCTGGCCGGGCCCGTCCCCGCCGCCTCGCACCGAACCGGGAGCGGACGGCAAGTGCCTGAACTGCCACGACCCCCACGGCTGGTCGGACGCGAGCGGGCTGGTGCCGTCGCTCGGTATCGGCCGCGAGGAGACGCTCTGCCTAACCTGCCACGACGGGGCACCCGCATCCACGAACATCGGCGCCGATCTCGCCAAGGTCTACCGGCACCCGGTGCGTCTCTACAACGGACGCCACCAGGGACCGACCGAATCCGACCCGGCCGACTTCGCCGTGGCGCCGGGGACCACGCGCCACTCCGAGTGCGTCGACTGCCACAACCCGCACCTGGCCACCGCCGACCGGCCCGTCACGCCACCCGCGCCCGGGCTCTCCCGCGCGAACCTGGGCATGAGCCGGGTCCTGGCCCAGAACGGCGCCGCGGGCACCCCGCCGACGTTCACCTTCGTGGCAGGCTCCGACACGCTGAGCGCGCCGGTGACGGAATACCAACTCTGCTTCAAGTGCCACTCCTCCTGGACCACCCAGCCTTCGGGACAGACGGACCTGGCGCTCGTGCTGAACCCGGCGAACGAGTCGTACCACCCGGTCGAGGCCGTGGGACGCAACCCGGGGATCCCGGACGGTGCGTTCGTGCCCGGCTGGAGCGCCACCAGCCTGACGCGCTGCGGCGATTGTCACGGCAGCGATTTCGTGGGGTCCGCGCGCGGACCGCACGGCTCTTCGTACCGCTACATCCTGAAGCAACCCTATGCTGCTTCGCCCCAGTTCCGGACGATGAGCTCCGACGAGAATTGCTTCGCCTGCCACTCCCACGATGTCTACGCGAACCCGAGTGCGTCCGAGGAAACGCGGGAATACTCGAGGTTCAACAAGCCCGGGGCGGACAAGGGCCACGCCGAGCACGTCGGCGAGGAGAACGTCCCCTGCTACGCGTGCCACGTGACGCACGGCTCGCCCGACCAGCCCCACCTCATCGCGACAGGGCGGAGCCCGGGCCTCGACTCCTACACCGAGACGGCCAGCGGCGGCACCTGCTCGCCGAGGTGTCACGATCCCGAGTCGTACACGATCAACTATGCTCGATGATGCGGCGGAGCGCGCTGGGTGCGGGACTGGTGGCGGCAGGGCTGGCAGCCCTCCTGATGGCCGGATCCGCTGACGCTCAGCAGAAGATCCGGGGAGTCGCCGAGGTGCAGTACTCGAAGCTCAGCCTGCTCGATCCGGCCAACGACGTGGAGTGGTGGCTCACCTCCCTGCAGCTCGATTATTCCACCCGCTTCCGCAAGGTCTGCGAATTCTCGTCCCAGTTCCAGTTCACCGACCAGAAGTACCTCGGGCGACCGGACCGCCAGCGCCTCCCGCTGGGGTCCCTGCGCCTCGCACATCCGCTGTTCGGACTCTTCGGCTCCTACCGGCCGATCCAGGTCACCGATTCGAGGAACATCACGACTGGCCAGCAGGAGCTGAACCTGACGGGCTACTTCCAGCGGGGCGGGCTCCCGCGGCTGTCGGCCTCGTGGAACCGCCGCAATCAGGATGCGAGCGGCCAGTTCCCCGGCTCCGTGGCCGTGAGGCGCAGCCTGATGGCCAATTACGAGCTGGGACGGCTGAACCTCCACGCGGGCTACGGGGACCTGGCCCGCGAGGACCGGATCGCAGGGGGCCGGCGGGGGAGCGAGGACGACTTCAACGCCGGGTCGAGCGTCCGCCTCGAGAACCGAAAGGCGAACGCCGTGCTCCAGTACGACTACAACCAGTCGCGCCGGCGGGTCGACGGGGCCCGCGACGCGACCTCGCGCGTGCACGCGGCGTCGGCGAACGGGGGATTGGAGCTCTCCGCGCGGACCTCCGCCAGCCTCTCCTACAGCTTTCGCAACGTGGGCACCACGCAGTTCTCCACTTCCTCCCAGGTCGAGCACGACGGCGCGCTCAGCCTGGTCCACCGCCCCTGGCGGGCCGTGCAACTGTCCACTGGCGGAGGGGTGAGAAGCGTCAGCATCGCCGACCGCGAGGAGACGGAGAGCTTCGTCATGACCTCGGCCTCGGCCGAAGGCAATGCCCGGCCCGGGTGGAAGCTGGGGGCGGGTGCGAGCCAGTCGTGGAACTGGCTCCCCGGCGACCGTGCCCGTCCGGTCCAGAGCGTCCGCTCGAACACGCGGATGCGACTCACGAAGGGCCTGGAGGCCATCGGTGAAGCCTCGCTCTCGAGGACCGACCGTCCCGCGGTGAGCACCGACGCGATCACGTCCGCTACCCAGGTGACCTTTCAGACGGCCGCCGGCCTGCGGGCGGCACCGCTCCGCTCGGTCACCCTCAACGCGAACCTGCGCCGCTACCTCACGGGTGCCACACTGCGGGGCAACGGACCGGCCTCGACCACCTACACGACGAGCCTGGACTGGAGGGCCTCGGAGCAGCTGCAGCTGAACGGCAACTGGGGCCACTCCGGGGGTTTCGTCCGGAACGCTCCGGACCGCTCGACGCTGCAGGCCGGCGTGCAGTGGTCACCCTCGCGTTCTTTCCAGGCCAGCGGGACCTACTCCCGGGCGAACCAGCAACTGCGCGTCCCCGGCACGTCCTTGACGGCCGCCCGGCAGGCCTACGAGGCGTGGGTCGCGGTGGCATTGAACCGCGACCTTCACACCACGATTCGCTACACTGAGGCGGACCCGGGCCTTCCCACCCGCGCCAGCCAGGTGAGCGCGACGTTGTCCCAGAGTCTTTGGAGGTAGCATGACCGGGAAGCACCATCCTCTGGCACGCGTGACGGCCACTGCACTGGGTCTGCTCCTGCTCTCCTGCGCCCCGGTCACCCGGATCTATCTGAATCCCGACGCGGACATGGCCTTCTACACCCGGATCGCCGTGCTGCCGTTCACCAATCTCAGCAGCGAGGGGCTCGCCGGGCCGCGCGTGACGCGCGCCTTCATCACTTCGCTGATCATGACGGACCGCTACCAGATCGTGCAGCCCGAGGAGTTCCGCGCCGCCCTGCTGAAGGGTAACGTCATGCCGGAGCCGGACGGATCGTTCGATCTCCAGAAGCTCAAGGAAGTGGCCCTGCAGCTGGGGGCCACGGGTGTCCTGCGCGGTGCGGTCAGCGAGTACACGATGCAGCGCTCGGACAATGGAGACATCCCCGTCCTCTCGTTCGACGCGGAGTTGCTGGACGCCAACACCGGGAACGTGGTTTGGCGGTCCTCGATCGCCAGGCGCGGCAAGAGCCGCATCCCCGTCTTCGGCAGCAATTCGCGCTCGCTGGGACGGCTGACCCAGGACGCCTGCGACGAACTCGTGGCCCGGCTCCGCAAGGGGGCGATCTGACCATGACTCGCCATCCCCTGCGCCCCGCGATCGGGCTCCGGCTCGCCGGCCTGGTCGTCCTCGCGGTGCTCTGCGCCGGGAGCACGCCCGCGCTGCGCCGCTCCGCCGGGGGCGTCGTGCCCACGGACCGCCCCCGCGCCGCGCTCGTCCCCTTCGAGAACCTCGCGGGCCGCGAGGAGCAGGGCGCGCTCTTCAGCAAGGTGTTCTTCGCCCAACTCGTCGCCAGCGGCGCCCTCGAGATGGCCGAGCCGGGGCAGGTGGACGAAGCGTTGGACTCGCTGGGCATTCGCGCGGGCGGCTCGCTGACGCCGGCGCAGATCCGCTCGCTCGGCGAGGCCCTTCACGCCCCCTACCTGGTGATGGGCAGCGTGCTCGAGAGTGGGAGGTTGCGCAGCGGCGAGGTGGACGTGCCCGCCGTGGGCGGTACACTGCGGCTGGTCGAGGCCGCGAGCGACCGGGTCCTCTGGGCGGGAGTCCACTTCCGCTCCGGGGAGGACCACGAGACGGTTTTCGGCTGGGGACGGATCATGAGCGCGGAGCGGCTGGTCTCGCTGCTGGCCGAGGACCTGCTCGGTGATTTCAGGGAGGCAGGCTCGCGCCGCGCGGCGGGTTCCCTGAAGAAAGGAACGAGATGAGACGCGCGTGGTGGCTTGGACTCCTGATTGGACTCGTCGCGGTCCCCCAGTCCCACGCGCAGGTGAAGCCGCCGGTCTCCGCGGGCGGAACGCGCCTGGACGCGGTGACGCTCCTCGTCAAACATCGCGTCTTCCACGACTTCCGCGACCTGCAGCGGGTGAAACTGAGGCAGGATTTCCTCCTCGGTGACACCGACTATTCGGCGCGCGTCGTCGAGTACGTACCGGACTTCACCATGGACCTCACCAGCCGCAAGATCGTCTCGAAGTCCGACCGGCCCGACAATCCCGCCTTCCGGATCGTCGTCTTCAAGAAGAAGGCGCCCCAGGACACGACTTGGGCGCTGCTCAACATGCCGCCCCACTTCGCGCGCAAGTCCCTCTTCGCCTTCCAGGTGGTCAAGATCGAGTTCACGGGCCGCCCACCGATCATGGTCGACACGACGAGCGCCGCTCCGGCGAACCCGGCGAAGATGCCCTCCGGGCACCTGGCGCCGCCTGCCACCCGGGACACCGCCCCGGGACGATGAACCACCTCTCCCGGCTCCCGCGCGCGCTGGTTGCGGCCGTCCTGCTCGCGGCCGCTTCACTGCTGCTGCCCGGCCACGCGGATGCCGCGAAGCCGAAGCCCGTGCCCAAGGGCCGTCCCTGCTACGACTGCCACCAGGAGGCGAAGCAGGACTTCGCGTCAAAGAAGTTCGTCCACGCGCCGGTCGCGAAGGTGGACTGCGCCGCCTGCCACAAGAGCCACGGCTTCCTGCAGAAGCTGGTGCTGGTGAAGCCGGCGCCGGAACTGTGCTACGGCTGCCATGACGCGCTGAAGACGGCCGCGAAGCCCGAGCACGCGCACGCGGCCTTCGAGCAGGGCAAGTGCCTCGCCTGCCACGACCCGCACGCCTCCGACCAGCCGCGACTCGCCCGCGCCGGGAGCCCGGAGAGCACCTGCTTCCCCTGCCACGAGGGCACGGCCGCGCAGGCGAAGAAGCCGCACGTGCACGCGGTCTTCGCCCAGGGCGACTGCTACGCCTGTCACGACGCCCACGGCTCGAAGAACGCCGGCCTGCTCCGCAGTCCGGGGGATGCGCTCTGCGCGAACTGCCACAAGCCCGCCGACACGGCGACCGCGCACGCGAAGTTCACGATCTCCGGGCTCGCCTGCCTCGACTGCCACGACCCGCACGCCTCGCAGGAGGCCGCGCTGCGGCGCGAGACCGCGCACGCGCCCGCGGCCGAGGGCAGCTGCGAGGCCTGCCACGCGATGGAGGGCGGCAAGGCCGGCGCCAGACTCAACGCCGAAGTGCCCCAGCTCTGCTTCACCTGCCACGACGACGTCCAGACGGCGACACAGAAGCCGACGCCCCATCCGCCGGCGGCGGGCGGCGAGTGCCTCACCTGTCACGACCCGCATCGCGGCGCGGCGAAGGGCCTGCTCAAGTCGAAGCCGCGGGAGCTCTGCGGCCAGTGTCACGACCAGCTCGCCGACGCGCTGAAGCAGCCTGTGGTCCACCAGGCGTTCGCGAACGGCGACTGCGCGGGCTGCCACGAGCCGCACGGTTCCGACCGGGAGCACCTCCTGAAGACCGCCGACGGCTCCATGTGTTTCGGCTGCCACCAGGATCTCGGCGCCCGCGCCGACACCACCGGGACACACCCGCCGTTCGCGAAGAAGGACTGCCTGCGCTGCCACGCTCCCCACTCGGGGCCCGAAGACCGGCTCCTCAGGAAGGATCTGCGCTCGCTGTGCCGGACCTGCCACTCGGACCTGACCCAGAAGCTCGCCGGGCTCGAGGTGCACCCGCCGTTCCGTTCCGGCCAGTGCACCGCCTGCCACGATCCGCACCAGTCGGGCCAGGGCCAGCTCCTGCGCGGCGAGCCGGCCAAGATCTGCGCGCCCTGCCACGGGCCGGAGACGATGGCGGCGAAGGCGCCGCACCCGCACGCGCCGGCCGCCGCAGGGCAGTGCCTCGAGTGCCACGGCGCGCACGGCGGAGTCACCAACCGGCTGCTCACGGCCAGCGGAGCCGGACTCTGCACCAAGTGCCATGCCGGTATCGCCGCGAAGATCCAGGGACCCGCTCCCCACACTCCGGCCGCGGCCGGGCAGTGTGCGGCCTGCCACGAGCCCCACGGCGGGTCGCGGGCGGCCCTGCTGCGCAGCGAGCCCAACGCCCTGTGCGCGAAGTGCCATGGCGGCATCGGCAAGGAGGGCGACACCGTGCACCCGCCGGTCGAGGGCGGCGAGTGCCTCTCCTGCCACGATCCCCACGGCGGCGTGGCGGCCCCGGCCCTGACGAAGAAGGTGCCTGCGCTGTGCGGCGACTGCCACGACCTGGCGGATGCCGAGCTCTCGCAGAAACACGGAGGCGCCACGTTGACCACCGTCAACTGCCTTTCCTGCCACACCCCGCACGCCTCGAAGAAGGCCGGGCTGCTGGCGGATCGCGAGCACCCGTTCTTCGGGACGAAGGAGTGCACCAAGTGCCACGGGAAGACCGGAGCGCCCGGGGCGCAGAACCTGGCGCGGCCCGCGACTGCGCTGTGCGCCTCGTGCCACGAGATCCCCAAACGGAAGCCCGGGGCGAAGGGTGTCATCGCCAGCGGCCACGTCCATCCCCCGGTCGCGAAAGGCGATTGCGTCGCCTGCCACACGCCGCACGCCTCCGACCGCGCATCGCTGCTGGTCACCCAGGCGATGCGGCTCTGCGTCCAGTGCCACCCCAGGGCGGTGGCCGATGCCCGGCTCAAGTACGGGCATCCGCCCGCTGCCTCCGGCGAGTGCGCGACCTGCCACGAGCCGCACGAGAGCGCGAACTCGGCCCTGCTGAAACAGAAAGCGGGAGCGCTGTGTTTCACCTGCCATAAGGAATTGCAGACCCGCCTCGCGCAGGGCAAGCCGCACGCGCCGGTCGGCATGGGACTCTGCTCGACCTGCCACGCGAGCCACGGCGCCGACACCCCGGGCATGACGAAGCGTCAGGGCGCCGCGCTCTGCACGGCCTGCCACTCGATCGAGAAGCAGGGACTGCAGGCGAAGCACCAGGGGTTCGCCCTCGCCATGGCGAACTGCGTGGACTGCCACGACCCGCACGTCGCCACGGCGGGCCGCCCCGGCATGCTCAAGCCCGTCTCGCACATGCCCTTCACGCAGCGCAAGTGCGCCGAGTGCCACGGCGAGCGCAAGACCGGAGCGACCACGCAGCCGCTGCCCGAGCTGTGCTTCCGTTGTCACCAGGGGCAGCGCGCCTGGCTCGCCGCACCCGTCGTCCATGCGCCGCTGCAGTCCCGCGAATCCTGCCTCGCCTGCCACGGAGCACATGCCGGCATGGCGACCGGGGTGCTGCAGCGGGCGGGCGAGAAGCTCTGCTTCCAGTGCCACGATCCCAGGCCGTTCCGCCGCAAGAACGTCCACGCCGCGCTTGAGCAGGGCTGCTCCACCTGCCACGACCCACACAGCGGGAAGCACAAGCGACTGCTCACCGAGGACGTGGACACGCTGTGCCGGCAGTGCCACGCGGACACGGCCAAGCATTTCCACAAAGTTTCGGGGGGAGTGGACCCGCGCACCAACGAGCCCCTCAGCTGCGTCGGCTGCCACCTGCCCCACTCGAGCGACCAGCCGTCCCTGCTAACGCACGAGCCGACGCGCGAGCTGTGCATCCAGTGCCACGATCCCTCGATGGGACCGAAGCGCGACTGACCGCACCCCGCACCGTCCGCCCCGCCACTGCGGGGGCGGATGGTGCGCGTCACCGGACTACGGCCGCTGGGCCGTGGCGGGACGCGCGGCGGGACCTTCCACCGGCTCCCAGGGCTTGCGCAGCTGGTGAACCACGGGCACGCTCGGATCGAACATGATCACCGGGACGCGCGTGCGGGCGTTCAGCTCCCGGACGATCGAGCCGAGGGCCCGCCGGATGATCGCATCCTCCTCCGCTGAGCCGGGCTGGACGCGAGGGATACGGACCCCCTGGAGCGGGTCGGATCCGAACCGCGCGCGGAACTGCGCGCGCGTCCGGTCTTCCAGCAGCATGTCCGGCGTGGCGATCCAGAGCGCGCGCTTCTCGCCGCGCAGGATCTGGTACTCGACCAGGTGGATGAAGCGATCGTCGGGCCAAAGGACGATCGCCGTGTCCGCTGGCACTGCGGACCACATCGAGCGGATCATCGCCTCGTCGTCGAGCAGGTCGCGGCGCTGATCCAGGCCACCGCGGACCCACGGCACGACCAGGAACAGGCCCGCCACCCCCAGCACCCCGATCCGCAGCGCCCCCCAGCGCCCGGCCGCGCGGGTCAGCGTCACGAGGGCGGGCGCTGCCGCGGCCGCGCCCAACGCCATCGCCGGCAGGAAGTACGGCGCCGGATCGGGCACCCCGTAGCGAAACGTGAAGAGGGTCACCGCCAGGGCGGAGACCAGGAGCGCCGACCACGCGATGCGGCGCTCCGGCTGCTCTTCGCGCAGGGCACCGGCCAGGAGCAACACCAGGCCCGGGAACAGGAACGGATAGCCGACGCGCGCCAGGATCGCACGCTGGTCGGGCGCAGGGTCGAAGTAGCCGATGAAGTGGCGGTACTGCGCCCCCGTGACGTGCTCCAGGACCGAAGCCGCCGCAGGGCCCAGGGCCGGCCATTGCACCAGCGCCGGATGCCAGGCGCGCCAGGCGATGATCCCGTAGCTCGCGAGCGGGACCAGTCCCGCCGCGGCCGCCGCGAGCAGCAGCCCGGGCCGCAGCCGCCGACGCTGCGCGAGCAGCGCCGTCAGGCCCGCCGTGAGCGGCAGGGAGACCAGCACGGAGGTAAGGTGATGAGCGATCCCAATGCCACAGACCAGCCCCCAGAGCGCCGCGGCCCGAAGGCGGCGGCGCGGGTCGCTGTCACCGCCGGTCGTCGCCGCCGACAGCCGCAGGAAGACGAACGCCGCAGCGCAGACCCACGCGAGGCTCCAACTGTTCACCTCGGCCGAGGTCGCCTCCCCAATCAGGATGGGCTGGAACGCGAACAGAGCCGCCGGTACGAGCGCCACCAGAAATCGGGCCGGGCCCGTCGCGCCGGGTAATGCACCCATGAGCTCCATCGCGAGTGCGTGCAGGAAGCCGATGGCGACCGCTGCCCCCATCGCGCTCCAAGCGTTGGCGGCCAGCGCCCAGGGAGCGCCCAGGGCGTGCAGGAGCACGCAGAAGAGATGCCCAAACAGGGTGTATAGAGGGTAACCGGTGGGGTGGGCGACCCCGTTCGTGGCAAGCACCAGCGTGAACTCGCTCCCGTCCCCGACCCCTGACACCGGCGGACACAGGGGCAGGTAGACTGCGAGCGCGGCCAGCGCGACCAGCGGGGACACCGAGCGTCGCATCACAACGCCCCGCCCGCCATATCCTCGTTGACTCCACCTGGTCGAGTCATCTGCAACGTCCCCGTCATCCCTGCGACGTCCCGGCGCATCGGTGCGGGCCGCCCTGGCCCTCGGCCCGCAGGTGGCGTCCGCAGCAGACGGCAACATAGGGGCCGGGCTCGAAACGCGTCAACGCCCGGCCACGTTGGCCCGGGTTCCGCCGGGCTGTCCTTTGCCAACCAGGAGGGCTGCCCGTAGTGTCTTCCCTGGCCGATAGAGTGGACAGAACGTGGTCCCCGTGCGCCCGTCCGTTAGTGAGGCGATTCATTCCAGGGACCTGTCCCGCCACGAAGAGGGGCGACATCCCGTGACACGTGCGATGCAGAAGGAAGCGCAGGAACCGAGGGCAGCCTTCGGCGTCTTCCGGCGCGCCGTGGTCTGCAGCGCTCGAAGCCGCCGGCGCCCCGCGCTCGCGGCGGGCTTCGCAGCGGCGCTCCTCGTCCTCGCGCTCGTTGCGACCGCGGCGCCTCCGCCCCTGCTCGTGCCCAGGCTGGTCATCTGGGGCTACGCGGACGGCACGAACCTGCGCCGGCCGCGCGGTGCGGCCTTCGACCCGCTGGACGGCGCGATCTATATCGCCAACACCGGGGCTCACCGAATCGAGGTCTTTTCGAAGACCGGCCGCCCCCTCAGCTGGTTCGTCCACCGGGTGGCCGGCCCCGACGGTGCGCTGGTGGATGGCGAGCCCTGCGCACTGGCCTTCGACCGCGCAGGGCACCTGCTCGTGGCGGACAACGCCGCATCGTACGTGGACGTCCTCGACCGGCGCGGCCGCCCGCTGCGACGCCTCGACCTCCCCGGCGAGCGGCCCACCGCCCTCGCCGTCGGCCCTGACGGGACCATCTACGCGGCCAGTTCGGGCGAGGGCTCGAGGATCCATCGCTTCCGAGCCGACTACACGCCCGCCGGTGCCTGGGGCGAGCCCGGCGCGGGTCCAGGTCACCTGCACAGCGTGACCGCGCTGGCCATCCTGCCGGACAGCACGCTCGCGGTGGCCTGCGCGCGCACGGAACTCGGCGTGCAGATCTTCACGGGCGACGGCACCTACCTGCGCGGCTTCGCCACGCACGAGATGGGGCCGGGCAACATCTCGCTGCCTTCGGGGGTGGTGGGCTCACCCGACGGGCGCATCTGGATATGTGACGAGATCCGGCAAAACGTGCAGGTCTTCGACCACACCGGCACCTTCATCACGCTGGCCACGGGCGAAGGTTCGGCCCCCGGCGAGGTCTCCTACCCCAGCTCCTTCGTGACGGACGGCCGGGGGCTCCTGGCTGTTACCGAGCGCGCGCTGGGCCGGCTCCAGATACTCGCACTACCGATGGACTCCGGCGTGGCCAACGAGTCCGTAATGGACTCCAGCGCAGCCGACACGACCGCGACGATCGCGCCACCGCAGAGCATGATCGCGAGACCAGTCGCCACCACCAGACCGCAGCGCATGGACTCCGGCGTAGCCGACGAGTCCGTGGCGTTGGCGGCTCAGGAGTTCAACATCGCGGTGGGCATGTACCCGGGCCGTGCGCTGGCCACGTCCGAACTCGCGCGCATCGTCGGAGCATGCGGGCTCAGCGGCCGGGTCTCCAGGGTGCGCCTCGGGAGCGCGGTGATGTATGGCATCTTCATCGGCTCGTTCCCGGATCGCGGCACTGCGGACCGCAAGGCCCGCGAGTTGGTCTCGAGCGGCGCCGTGGATGAAGCGCGGGTCCTCCCGCGCAGGCCGCTCGTCAAGCCCTGACCCGCAGTGACCCACCCCAGTTCATTCGTGACGGACGGGGGCTCCTGGCCGTTATCGAACGTGCGCTCGGCCGGCCAGATACTCGCACTACCGTAAGGAGGCGATGCCGGTCGATTCCACGGGCAGGTGACGGGTAGCCACGCGCGCAGAGGACGCCGTCGCACGGGTACCCGCTGGTAGTGTTGTGTTTAGCATGACGCGACAATGAGACTCTGCCGGAGCGCCGCGGCGGACTCCCACCAGGAAAACGCTCAAGTCTGAGGCTGGCTAAGCGATAATGACTAGGTCGGTATTTCTACGGAGACAGTTTCCCGTTTCTGCGCTTTAGTGCGCCACATGCGCACACGGAGGGTGCCAAACTCGCGATCTCAATCGTGTCACTGCGGCGACGGTCCTGACAAGCTCCGGACTTCTGCTCCTCTGCAATCCGTCGCGAAGATTCCGATCGCCGGGCAGTCATCATGGGCCCCGTCGCCACATCCGGCCACCACCTGGTGCTGCACTCAACGCCTCGACATGGAAGTCGCATTCCTGACCTACTCTCGGAGGGAGTCGCGTTGCCAACGCCCCACCTGACTTCATACCGATCCGCGTTCCCGCTGCTGATCGCCTGCATCGTGCTCGGCGCGTCATTCGCAGTGGCCCGCAGCGGACCCGCTGCGCAGAACGGCCCGCGCGTGAGCCAGGCGTGTCTCGCCTGTCACGCCGGCCAGGACACGACTCTCGCCGCGACCGGGCACCAACTCCCGGGCGGCGGGCTCGACGGCCCTGCTGCGCGCATCGCCTGCACGGACTGCCACGCCGGTGACAGCCGCCACTGGGAGGATGACCCGGCCCAGTACCCGATGACCAACCCCGCGAAGGTCGGCGCGCTGGCCGCAGCGCACGTGTGCTCGGCGTGCCACCAGAACGCGCACCAGCAGAACATGCTCGAGAAGAACGTCCACCTGGCGAATGACGTCAACTGCAGCGCCTGCCACAGCGTCCACGCGTCGAAGCATCCGGCGCTCCTCAAGCAGGCCGAGAGCGGTCTGTGCCTCGGCTGCCACCGGGACGTCGAGGGGCAGTTCGCCAGATCGTACCGCCACCCGGTGAAGGACGGCATCGTCAAGTGCAGCGAGTGCCACCTGACCCTCGACGCCACGCGACGCCCGCTCGCGTCGAACGGCACGAACGTCTGCATGAAGTGCCACGGCGAGTTCGAGGGACCGTTCCCGTACGAGCACCCGGCGACGGTCGACTACTCGACGGATGAGGGCGGCTGCGTGACGTGTCACGAACCCCACGGCTCGAACCTGCCGAGGATGCTCAAGCAACCTTACGAGGCACCGCACTTCCAGCTGTGCACGCAGTGCCACTCGGTCCCGCGCCACAATTCGAACCCGATGCACGGGACGAGGTGGGCAGGCATGCCGTGCAACGACTGCCACACGGACATCCACGGCTCCTACACCAGCCGCCTGTTCCTGAGCGAGTCGCTTCGAGGCCAGGGCTGCTTCAACGTCGGCTGCCACAAGTTCTAGGACGGGGCACGAATGCGAATGACCAGGATCACGACCATCGGCCTCACGCTCATCGTCACGCTCGCAGCGTCCGCACCCTCGGCAGGGACGCTGGACGGCACCGTGAAACTGGGCGGCATCATCATGAACCAGACGGGAGACCGCAGCGCGGTCCAGGAGACCTACAACATCCACGACGGCTTCTCCCTCGCGCAGGTCAGCCTGAACGGCACCTTCGATCCCCGCCACTACTTCGCACTCAATCTGCGGGACATCAACCAGGACGCGCGCCAGGGCGACTTCGTCTACCGCGTACCGGGCACCTTCAAGCTCACGGCGGGCTTCGACCAGCACCGGCAGATCTTCTCCCCGGAGGGCCGCGTCAACTCCGCGCGCAAGGACTGGAAGGCCGGCGCCCAGTTCACCCCGATGCCGTGGCTGGGACTCTCCGGAGGATTCAGTGTCCTGACGCGCGACGGCGACCGCCTGCCGTTCCCCTCCGGCACGCGGAGCAGGCTGGGAAGCCGGTACGACAACGCGCTGAAGAGCGGCGATCTCACAGCGGACGTCCACCAGGGCCGGCGCGGGGCCGCGATCAGCTATCGCGCATCCTCCTTCACCGATGAATTCGACTGGGCGGCGGAGCGCACCGGGCGGGTGGTGTCGGCCCGGCTCTACACGCCCTGCGTCTTCTACGACAAGTGGACCCATCTCGTGCGCGCGGCCTACGGCAACCGGAAGCTCTCGAACGCAAACCTCGAGTACACGCTGGCGAACTTCCAGTACACCGGCCTGGTCCAGCCGGTCGAGGCCTTCCGGCTCCGCTACAACTTCGATGCGAACCGCATCGACGACCAGTCGACGCAGCTCATGACCGACCGGTTCCAGAACGACTTCGACGCGACCTGGCTCTACAAGTACGGCCAGGTCAGCGGTGGCTACGGCTACGAGACCAACGACG
>Ga0315283_10001841_pt1 | contig 17331 bp, 21 predicted proteins | sample YL17G09_0_MG_FD_204541 | JGI IMG/M metagenome (GOLD analysis project Ga0315283, IMG submission 204541) | Sediment microbial communities from Yellowstone Lake, YNP, Wyoming, USA - YL17G09_0 | ecosystem: Environmental > Aquatic > Freshwater > Lake > Sediment | place: USA: Wyoming | collected... | reverse complement strand
GTCGGCAACGACTTCGTATTCATGGGGCGCTTCCTGGTGATCGGCGCCGCGGTCGCAGCGGCGGTGCAGACCTTCATCCCGCAATCACTGATCAACCCGGTCGCCAACACCCCCATCGTTTCGCAACTCGCGATGATGGGTCTCGCCTTCATCCTCTCGCTCTGCTCGGAGTCGGATGCGTTCGTCGCCGCGTCGTTCGTCCAGTTCGGTGCCTCGTCTCAGCTGGCGTTCCTCGTGTTCGGGCCGATGGTGGATACGAAGCTCGCCGCCTTGTACATGGGCACCTACCACCGAGGATTCTTCCGCACGATCCTCATCACGGTCACCGCCGTGACGCTGGTCGGAACCCTTTGGATCGGGGTGTTCTTCGGATGAAGAAGACCTGGAGTCCAGCAGGAGTTGCGACCGGCCTGATGATGGCCTCTTGGGCGGCGATGTTCTGGTTCCTCATGATCTCCGGTCGCTCGCTGCTGTACGTCTCGACCCGGACCAGGTGGGTCGTTCCCACGGGCGCCGTGATCCTCACGGGCGCAGCGCTCGGAAGACTCTGGTCTTCCAGGACCACTTCGCCGGAACCGGTCCGAAGGAAGGAAGCGTGGATACTCGGTCTGATGGTCTTGCCGATCATCACCGTCATGGCACTGCCGCCGGCTTCGCTGGGAACCTACGCCGCGTCCCGGCGATCGAGCTTCCTGAGGGCCGGGTTCTCGACGAGCGCCGCCGACATCTCCAGCGGCCCTCTCACCCTGATAGATCTGGCGAGTTCCCCGGCAACGGCTCTGAGTCAGAAAGCCTTGCAGCAGAGGGCCGGAGACCAGGTGTCATTCGTGGGGATCGCCACGATCTACCCCGACACCTCGGCCGACGAGTTCTACCTGACCCGATTCGTGATCACGTGCTGCGTGGCCGATGCAACGGTCGCCCAGGTCCACGTGGTCGATGTGACGCCGGGGCAAGTCAAGAACGGCGATTGGGTACAGGTGGACGGGACGTTCTATCCGCTGGGGAGCGAGATGATCGTCGATGCACAGCGCGTGACCCACGTAGCCCAGCCGCACAACCCGTATCTAACCCCCGGATGAGCAGCGGGCGCAGAGCCCGTAGATGTCGGCTTGGTGGGAGCGGACGACGAATCCTCGCTTGGCCGCCACCGACGACGCCCACGACTCGACCTCGCACGACGGGATCTCAACCACGGCTCCGCATCGCTCGCAGATCAGGTGGTGATGATGCTTCGGTTCGCAGAGCTTGTAGGCCTGCTCCCCCTCGCGCGCCACGAAGGTGCGCGCGAGGCCCGCTTGCGCCATGGCCTGCAGCGTGCGATAGACGGTGGCGAGACCCGGGCCGTGCTCACCACGAGAGAGCTGTGCGTGCAGCGCCTGCGCGGTAACCGGCCTCTCGCTGGCAGCCAGCCCATCGATGACGGCCATACGCTGGCGGGTCGGCTTCAACTCGGCCTGAGCGAGCATCGAAGCGGCTTCCGATCTCACTGACCCCCTCCTCTCGTATGAAGCCGCGCCGCCCGGCGTCCAACGACCGCGGCCACGAAGAACAGTCCGATCGAGGTGAGAACGATGCTCCCGCCGGGCGCGAGCGACCCTTGCTCGACGGCGATGACGACACCGAGCAACGCAGAGAGCACCCCGGCTCCCACCGCCCAGTACATGGCCCCTCGGAAGGAGTGGGCCAGACGGGAACCCGTAGCGACCGGAACGACCATGAGTGCCGCGATCAGCAGCAAACCGACCACCCGCATCCCTGCCGCAACGAGCAGCGCGACCATCACCACCAACAGAACGTTCAACTGATCCACCGGGAGGCCCGACGCCCGAGCGGTCTCCTCGTCCAGCGCCACGGCCAGCAGCTCCTTGTAGAACACGGCCGTCACCGCCAGCACCAGGATGCAGAGAGCCAAGATCACGACGAGCTCGTAGTCCGTCGTCGAGAACGGGCTGCCGAAGAGAACACCGAATGCCGTCGCATTGAACTTGCCCGTCGCCGAGAGGACGACCACCCCCAACGCGATGCCGAAGTAGAAGATCAACGCCAGCGACAGATCACTGGAGAGCCTGCCGCGAGCACGCAATCGCTCTAGCAACAGTGCGCCCAGGATCGCCATCACGAGCGCTCCCCACACGGGTGAGAACCCGAGCGCGACGCCGATGGCGACACCCGCGAACGCGAGATGCCCCATCCCGTCTCCGATGAGAGAGAGCTTGCGCTGCACTAGGAAGCATCCGATCGTGGGAGCGGCGATTCCCACCAGCGCTCCGGCGACATATGCACGGACGACGAAGTTCGCGAAGAGGATGTTCACTTCGCCGCCCCCGGGTCGAAGTGCGTGTGGAACTCCGCGTGGGTTATCTGCGTGATCTGCCCGTCCTGGATCACCAGGATCCTGTCGCTTACCTCGTGGAAATCGTCTGGGTCGTGGGAGACGGCGACGACCGTCGCGCCCGCGTCCGCTCTCCTGCGTAGCTCCGCAGCCAGAGCAGGGCGTAGGCCCCTGTCTATCCCCGTCGTCGGTTCATCGAGCAGCAGCAGCGACGGATCCCCCACGAGGGCGCGCGCGAGGATCGCACGCTGCTGCTGTCCTCCGGAAAGCTCGAACAAGCACTCCGCCGAGAGATCACCCAGACCGACCGCGTCGATCGCGGCGTTGACCTTGCGCCAATCGAGCCGGCCCATGCGGCTGAACAACCCTTTCGATGGGGCCAGGCCGGCGGCAACAACTTCGGTAACAGAGACAGGCAAAGAAGTCGCCATCCTGAGCCCCTGTGGCGCATATCCGGTCCTGCGGCGTATGCCCGCTTCGAACGGCGATCCGCCGAGAACCTCGATGGTTCCCGCCTGCGGCTTGAGCAGGCCTAGGCTCAGCTTCAGGAGTGTGGACTTGCCGCTGCCGTTGGCGCCCGCGAGGACGATGAACTCCCCTGCTCGCCATCGGAGGTCGACGCCCTCCAGTGTCGGCGCCGCGCCGTAGCCGAAGCGCACGTTCTCGAAAGCGACGGTCACTTGCACTGCAGCCCGTTCGATAGAGCGGACAGGTTGGCCCTCATAACGGAAAGGTAGTCCTGGGTGGACGAAGACGGCGCTGACTCGAGCGTGTAGAGCGGGGCTGTCTGGACCCCTGCGTCGGCCGCGATGCTGTCGGCGATCCGTCTCCCTTCGTCCGTGTTCTCGTAGAACACGATTGGCGCCGCCTGTCCGGACGATACGGCAAGTTCCGCGGCTCCGATGCGATCGGCGCTCGGCTCACTCTCCGGCACCAGTCCCTGGATGCCTATCTGGTGCAGGCCTGTCGCCGCAGCGAGGTAACCGAACGCTTCATGCGAAACGACGAACGTGTCGTACTTGCACGAGGACAACCGCTGCTTGAACTCGTTCGACAACGTGGTGAGCTCGGCGATCGTGGAGGCCTCCCGTGACGAGTAACCGCTGGAGTCGGCGGGGTCGAGCGCCCTCAACGCATCCCCGACCTTGGTCGCGAACCCAGCCATCTTCGAGGGGTCGAGCCACACATGCGGGTCGTACTGGACCCCTCCGCCGCCCGACAGCAACTCGCCGCTGGATGTCACATCGACGACGCGGCCGTTGGCATCCGCGATGGCTTGCTCAACGTCCGGCTGGAAGCCGATCTGACCCAGGTACACGACCAGGTCCGCCGTCTCGATATCGGCGCGCTGCTGGGCCGTGAGGACGGCATCGTGGGCCTCCACGCCGGGAGGAGTGAGGTCGGTCACGGAAACCCCGTCGCCTCCGACCGAGTTCACGAGCCAGGCGAGCGCGTAGACAGAAGCGACCCCCGTCTGCTTACCCCCGGCGTCGACGCGAGTGCTGCAAGCGGACACCAACAGGGCTGTGGCCAGCGCGAACGCCGGCCAATGCGAAAGGATGGGGCCGTTTCTCACAACCCCATCCTAGATGAGAATGATTATCAGTTGCAACCCTTCGAGTTACTGGACGACCGTCGTCTGCGGCCCCGGCTTGCGCGTCCGACGAACGATGGCCCACCCGAGCAGGGCGATCAAACCCAGGGGCACAACGTATCCGAGTCCCACCACGATCACATAGGCGATCCCCATGACGCCGGCCATGGCCTTGCTCCAGGCTTCCGACAGGCTGGGCTTCTTGCTCCCGGGCTTGGGCGCCACAACACCAGGTTCACTGACAGACACCGCGATGGTCGCGAATGAGGTCTGGTCGCGCAGCACACGAAGCTGACCCTTGATCTGCTCGATCTGGTACTGAACCTGCTGCAGCTCGCGCTGGACGGTCATCGTCTCGGAGATCGAGTTCGCGTTGTCCATCAGGCGGAGCAGCACAGCCTCCTGTGACTGCCACGTCTTCAGCCGCGCGTTGAGGTCGATGAACTGGCTCGTGACTTCCTGCCCGTTCATCGACTCGCTCTTGACAACGCCCAGCCCGCGCAGGTCTTTCATGGCGAAGTCGAAGTTCTTGGAGGGAACGCGGACCATCAGGTTGCCCGACTTGGCCTTGTCGCCCGAGGTCGAAGAAGCCACGACGTAGCCGCCATACTTCTGTGCAACGAACTCGGCGTCGCCGAAAGCCTGGGAGAAGGTCCCGGCCTTGACCTCAACGGTGAGGTCGGCGGTCTTGATGACCTTGGGGCCGACACTCCCCGTGGTCGAAGCGAATGACTCCGAGACCGCGGCGACGCCGCCGCCCGCGGTCCCGGCCACCTGGTCGGCCGGCGCGCCGCCAGGTGCGGGTGCGGGTGCGTCAAGCGCCTTCAGGGACTGTTCGGTAGCGACGGCGTATCCGGAGGTACGACTGACCGAGCTCTGAGCTTCGGCCGACCCAGACATCGTCGAAGCGGACTCCGAGCCCTCGTGGCCGGTAACGAAGACGCCGACACCTCCGGCGATAAGGAGGAAGGCGGATAGCACGAGAAGGATCTTCTTCATGGCTGCTCCTTTCGGCGCGGTCGCGGCGACCGTAGTGGTCGTCATGGGCTTCGACGCCGAGCGACAACTCTGGGTTCCCCTGACTTCGGACTTCACGTGACGAAGTCCTCGGAGGTAGGCTGATGGCCATGACAACAGTGGGCGAACTGATGAGCCGAGACCTGATCGCCGTCGAGCCCTCCTCGACGGTCTCCGAAGCCGCAGCGCTGATGGGTTCACGCAAGGCGGGCTCGGTCGTGGTCCTTCGAGACGGCAAGCTGGAGGGGATCTTCACCGAACGAGACGTGGTCAGGGCGCTGGCGGCCTACTTCGACGCCGCGAAGCACCCCGTTGAAGAATGGATGGCGCGTGATCCGAAGACAGTGGGCCTGGACACGGACGAGTCGGCGGCGCTCGACATCATGCTGGAGAACGGGTTCCGTCACCTACCGGTCGTCGACGGTGGAAGCGTCGTCGGCATGATCTCGATCCGCGACGTTACCCACCACACTCCGGGCTAGCGCTAGAAACCGGCCCGCGTGCTCGGGCCCGGGAGCTCCTGCGAAGCTTCCTTGAGCGCCTTCCAGATCTCGCGGAAGACGTCGGCTGCGTACGACGGGGGCTGGCTGTCCTGTCCACCCATCGCACCGCGCACCGCCGAAGCGGTCATGTCGGCGGCCTTCTCCAACAGGGTCCAATCGATCTCACGTGCCACGTCAGCCTCCAAAGTAGGTCGCCCGGTCGGGCTCAACGATGCTTCGTATCCAGCCGATACTACGACGCCCCTAGCTGAAGGCGCGCAGACCCGTCAGTGCCGACCCGATGATCAGCGTGTGGACCTCCGCCGTTCCCTCGTAGGTGTAGACCGATTCGAGGTTGTTCATATGACGGATGATCGGGTAGTCCAGCGTTATACCGCTTGCTCCCAGCATGTTGCGAGCCTCGCGGGCGATCGCCAGCGCTTCGCGGGTGTTGTTGAGCTTGCCGAAACTGACATGCTCGTGGCGCAGCCTGCCTTCGTCCTTCATGCGACCGAGGTGAAGCGCGAGCAGCGTGCCCTTCCCGATCTCGAGGGTCATGTCGGCAAGCTTCTTCTGTGTCAGCTGGAAGCCGGCGAGCGGCTTGTCGAACTGCACGCGCGTCTTCGTGTACTCCAGAGCCGTCTCGAAGCACGCTCGCGCGGCGCCCATCACTCCCCAGATGATCCCGAAGCGCGCCTCGTTCAGACACGTGAGCGGAGCCGAGATGCCGGAGGCCTCCGGAAGCAGTGCGGTGGAAGGCAACCGGCATTCGTCGAAGACGAGTTCGCTGGTCACCGACGCACGCAGTGACAGCTTGCGTTCGATCAGGTTCGTCGTGTATCCGGAGACCCCCTTCGCAACCAGGAAGCCTCGGATGCCGTCGTCGGTGTTCGCCCACACGATGGAAACGTCCGCGACGTTGCCGTTGGTGATCCACATCTTCGAGCCGGACAGGATCCAGTCGTCGCCGTCGCGCTTCGCGTGCGTGCGCATGCGTCCGGGATCACTGCCCGCATCGGCCTCCGTCAGGCCGAAGCACCCGATGGCGTCACCGGCCGCCATCTTCGGAAGCCATTCCTGCTTCTGTTCCTCGCTGCCGAACCGGTGGATGGCGAACATCGCCAGCGACCCTTGGACGGACATGAACGATCGGAACCCACTGTCCCCGGCCTCCAGTTCCATGCAGGCCAAGCCGTAGCTGACGGCGTTCGTTCCGGCGCAGCCGTAGCCCTCGAGATGCATGCCCAAGAGTCCGAGGTTGCCGAACTCCTTGGCGAATTCACGCGGGAACTCTGCGCGCTCGAACCATCCCTCGATGCCGGGAAGGACGCGGTCCTCCACCAACTGCCGAACCATGTCGCGGACCGCAAGTTCTTCGTCCGAGAGTAGGGAGTCGATATCGAGGAAATCGCTGGGGTCTATCGAGGTAGCCATAGTCGGTGAAAGCCTACCCGTACCCCGGCCCGAGTACGATGCCGGGGCCTACAGCAAGAGGGGCAGGGGTATGACTGAGCGTCGAGTCGAGCCGACGCCCTGGAGAGAGGTCTTCCAGGGCAAGCGCGGTCGTCTCGTTACCGGCCTGCTGATGCTGGAAGCGCTCGTGGCCATCTATGCCTTGGTCGTAACCACCATCATGCCCGCGGTCCGCGACGACCTCGGCAAGACCCAGCTGTACGGGTTCGCGTTCGCTGTATGGGGACTGGCCACTATCCTGACGATACCCATCGCAGGACACGCCGCCGACCGTTTCGGGCCGCGCAAACCCTTGTTGGTCGTCCTTGGTGTACAGGTCTGCGGTCTGGCTGTCTCGGGGCTGGCACCGAGCATGGAGATAGTCATCCTCGGGCTGTTCCTGCAGGGATGCGCGGGTGGCGCGCTGTACGCGGTGTCACTCGGAACAGTGGCGAAGACGTTCCCCGCCGACGTGCGCGCGCGGGTCATGGCGTTGCTGGCCACCATGTGGATCCTGCCGGGGCTCATCGGGCCGATGATCGGCGCCTTGATCGCAAGCACCGTCGGATGGCGCTGGGCCTTCGCCCTGCCGGTACCGCTGCTGATCCTCGCGGCGAGTTTGGTGCTTCCATCGCTGGGCGACGTGAAACCGGACCCGGAAGCCGCCGCGCTGCCGATCATCCGATCGGTCCAGGTGACCATCGGCCTGGGCCTGATGCTCGGCGGCCTCACGGCCCAAGCGCCGTACAACTTCATCTTCGCCGCCGTGGGATTGGCGATCGGACTGCCGGGCCTGCTGCACATCGTCCCGCGCGGGACGTTCTCCGCTCGCCGCGGCGTTCCTGCGGCCGCGCTCGCGATGTTCTTGTTGTCCGGTGCGTTCTTCACGGTCGACTCGTTCATCCCTCTCATGCTGCGGAAGCTGCACGACTTCAGCTACTTCAAGGCGGGGCTCGTCATCACGGTCGCGACGGTCACCTGGTCGGCCGGAAGCCTGTGGCAGTCGCGCGTAGCTCAGCGCATCCCACCCGGCACGCTCGTGACCATCGGCGCATCGCTCGTCTTCGTCGGGATGCTCGGCGTGGCTTGCGGCCTGTCAGAGACGCTGCCCATCTGGCTCGTCTATGTCGGATGGACGGCGGCTGGCGGCGGCATGGGCATCGCCTTCCCGACCATCCCGCTGTCGGTCATGAGCGTCGCTGAAGAGGGCAAAGAGGCGGGTCAACTCTCATCGACGCTGCTGATGGACACCCTCGGCATGACGATAGGCGCGGGCCTGGGAGGCGCCAGCATCGCGTTCGCCACAGCGCCACCCACCGGCGACGAGGGCCTGCGGGCCGGTATCGCCGGCGCCTACTTGATCGGCTTCGTGATGATCGGTCTGCTACTGATGATCGCCCGGCGGATACCGGGGCTCCTCGCCGCGAAGAACGAATGATGACGGATCCGAAGGAGACCGTTCGCCAAGGGTATGACCTGATCTCGAATGCCTACAGAGGTGACCTGGACGATGCCGAGGAGTACGGAGAGTGGCTGACCGAACTATCGGCGCTGCTGCCTCAGGGTGGACGGGTTCTGGACCTCGGTTGCGGGAACGGGGTCCCCTCGGCGCGATGGCTGGCGGACCGCGGATTCGCGGTTACCGGCGTCGACTTCTCGGAGGTGCAGATCGAAAGGGCATGCCGACTCGTCCCCAGTGCCGGCTTCCTATGCGCGGACATGACTTCGCTGGACATGCCCCAGGCTTCCTTCGATGCAGTGATCGCCTTCTACTCGTTGATCCACGTGCCGGTGGAAGAGCAGGCATCGCTGCTCGCTCGCGTCGCGTCTTGGTTGGCGGAGGGCGGGTACCTCCTGGCGATCGTCGGCCATACCGCAGGCACCGGGACTGAAGACGATTGGTTCGGCGAGCCGATGTACTGGTCGCACGCCGACCGCGACACCTACCTCAGATGGTTCGAAGAGGCCGGGCTCACGGCCCTGTGGGATCGCTTCGTTCCTGAAGACGAGGGCGGCCACACTCTTATCCTCGCGCAGCGCTCATCCAAGCGTGTCAGACCTTCATGAAACGATCGCGCGATGAAGACCGCAACGCGGAGATCCCGTCGATACTACCGTGGTAGTATCGACACGATGACGGTCGACAAGCTCTCCCTGTCCTTCGAATCCTCGCTCGCGAGGCGGATCAGGCGAGCCGCCAAGTCCAGCGGCCAATCGGTCTCGGCCTTCGTGGCCGACGCGGTCGAACACAGGTTGAAATTGGAGGCGGCGAAGTCTCTCATCGGCGAGTGGGAAGCGGAGCACGGCGAGATATCCGAACGCGAAATGGCGGCCGTGAGGAAGCGTTGGCGGGGATAACCCTGGACGCCGGCGCACTCATCGCCGCCGAGCGCAACGACCGGGACTTCTGGGCGTTCTACAAAGACGCGACCCAAGAAGGCGTGGTGATGAACGTCCCCGCCGGAGTCCTCGCCCAAGTCTGGCGAGGCGCCGAACAGGCCCGCCTGGCTCAGCTCATCAACTCCTGTTACGTCGTGCCGCTTGGCGAGGAACTTGCGAAGGCCGCCGGTCTGCTCTGCGGCCTGACCGGCACCTCGGACGTGGTGGACTCCTCAGTCGTTGCCGTTGCCGCCCGGCGCGGAGACGCCGTGCTGACCAGCGACCCGCGGGACATCCGGAAACTCGCCACCGCAGCGGGCGGCGTAGCAGTGATCTCCCTCAGATAGGCGTGTCGGCTCTCGCTCGTATCCTCGGACCTTCCTCTCCCTGCGAACGTTGAGGGACCGTTCGAACAAGGTGTTAGCCCGGGATCGACGCCTCTGGCAGGTGGGTCAAAGCCTCGGCCTCATCTTCGGGGCTGAACTCGAACTCTGGCAGGAGACCGTTGTTGTAGTCGTCGTAGGCGGCCATGTCGAGCAGGCCGTGACCCGAGAGCCCGAAGAGGATGACCTTCTCCTCACCAGCTTCGCGTGCGGCTATGGCTTCGTCGATGGCAGCGCGGATCGCGTGCGCCGGCTCCGGGCCGGGGATGATGCCCTGCGTGCGCGAGAACTGCACGGCCGCCTCGAAGATCGAGTTCTGCGTGTAGGCCTTCGCCTCCATGTGTCCCTCGTGAACGAGCATCGAAAGGGACGGCGCGTCGCCGTGGTAGCGCAGACCACCGGAATGCACCGGCGCGGGCACGAAGTCGTGACCCAGCGTGTACATCGGCAGCAGAGGAGTGAGCATCGACGTGTCGCCGAAGTCGTACGCGAACTTGCCCTTCGTGAGCGTCGGACACGCGGACGGCTCGGCGGCGACGAAACGCGCGTCGAGCTTGCCGGCAAGCTTGTCACCCATGAACGGGTAGCACAGGCCCGCGAAGTTCGAACCGCCTCCGACGCAACCGACGATGACGTCGGGCTGCACACCGGCCATCTCCATCTGCTTCTGCGTTTCCAGGCCGATGATGGTCTGGTGCAGCAGCACGTGGTTGAGCACGCTGCCGATGACATAGTTCGTATCGGGATTCTTCGCGGCCACCTCGATGGCCTCGCTGATGGCGATGCCGAGCGAGCCGGTCGTGTCCGGGTTGGCCGCAAGGATGCCACGGCCGGCATCGGTCGTGTCGGTCGGCGACGAGAGGCACGTCGCACCGAAGGTCTCCATGAACATCCGCCTATACGGCTTCTGGTTGAAGGACGCCTTGACCATGAAGACCAGCGCCTCCATGCCGAAGAACGCGGCGGCCATGGCGACCGACGAGCCCCATTGTCCGGCGCCCGTTTCGGTGGAGAGCTTCTTCACGCCGGCTTCCTTGTTGTAGTAGGCCTGCGCCACCGCCGTGTTCGGCTTGTGCGAACCGGCGGGCGATACTCCCTCGTACTTGAAGAAGATCTTGGCGGGGGTGTTGAGCGCCTTCTCCAGACGGGTTGCCCGGTAGAGCGGCGACGGCCTCCAGAGCTTGTAGATGTCGATCACTTCACCGGGGATGTCGATCCAAGGTTCGGCCGACACCTCCTGCATGATGATGGCCTCGGGGAACAGCGGCGCCAGCGCCTCGGGCCCGATGGGCTCCTTCGTTCCTGGGTGAAGCGGTGGGAGGGGCGTCATCCCCGCCTGGACCATGCTCGGGATGATGTTGAACCAAGCATCCGGCATGTCCTTGGGGTCGAGGTTGAAAGTCGTCTGCTCGTCGCTCATGAGGTCCTCCTACTCGAACGGAACAGTGAGCCTACCCGAGAGGGAACTCCGAGCGCTACCCCTTCCTGTTGTCACACCACGCGGAGGATGGCGGTGCGACAACCGATCCGCGAAGAGCCGCTGGTCGTCTGCGCACCCTTTGCATCGAAACCGACCGCCCTTCGACGGAGGGCACGGGGAGTTGAACCCCCCTAGAAGTTGACGTTCCCCCCGCCCTTCGCCTTCAGCCATTCACCACCGGCGATGCAGGAGATCGCGAGAACGACGGAGCCTACTAAGAAGAGTCTGAGCGTTTCATTCCGTTCCGAGAGCACCCAGAAACAGAAGATCCAGGGGATGCACCCGATGGCAAGAGTTCCGGTGACCACGCATATCCCGTAGCCGACCTTCGCCATCGTGCGGACCCACCCTCGTTTCGCGGGCGGGATACGCTCGAGCAGTTCCCCTACCTTGCCCATCCGACCGATCCTAGGCCGACTCGCAGCCGCGATGCGAGCAGAGCGGGACGGGACTCGGATCCGCCCAGACCAGGGATCAGACGCGCTGGGCCAACATGTCGGCCGGACGCCACGGCTCGTCGGCGTAGGACCAGTCGGGCTGCTTGCGCAAGATGCGCTCGTCGAGGATGAACCTGCCCGCTTCGGCGTCCCAGTCCTTCACCTTCGGAAAGGGGATATCGGTGTGACCGGGGCAGTTGTTGTGCGGGAACCGTTCGGGGAAGCAGTGGATGAAGGACTGCACCAGGTTCACCTCGCCCATCGGTAGGGCACACCGATTCTGGTCGATCCCGTGCTTGGCCCGCGACAGGACGTAGTCCACGTCGCCTCCACCGCCCTTGTTGTCGAGCAGCTTGCGCAGGCCAGCGGTCGCGTCGCCCGTTCCGAGTTTGCAGCTCATGCACTGACCGCACGACTCGACCGACAGGAACCGCGAGTACAGCTCGCACAGCTGCACCACGCACCGCGTCGTGTTCCAGACCGCGAAGGAGCCAGAACCGAGGCCGCTACCGACAGCTCGCATCGAGTCGAAGTCGAGCGGCGTGTCCAACAGCGAAGGCGGCACGATCGGGCTGGAAGCTCCCGGAACGATCATCAACAGTTCGCCACCGTCGCGCATCCCCTTGGCGTGCTCGTCGAGCAGCGTGCGGATCGGCGTTCCCATCTCGACCTCGAAACAGCCTTCGTAGTTCACGTCGCCGGCGACGGTCATGATGAGCGTGCCCGGCGAACGATCGGTGCCCCACTGTCGCAACCAGTCGGCGCCTTCGGCGAGGATCATGGTCACGTTGGCGAGCGACTCGACGTTGTCCACGAGGGTCGGGTTCTGCGCCGGGCCTTCGGCGAACAGTCCGTACTCGAAAGGCCGCGCAACTCGCGGCATCGCGGGCTTGCCCTCGATGACCTCGAGCAACCCGGTCTCTTCGCCTAGGAGGTACTGGTCCGGGCCGAGCACCATCTCCATGCGCAGATCGTCGAACGCTCCCGAAGCTCGGAAGTCGGCGATGGCCTGAGCCAGCAGTTGCTGCTCGCGCACGAACGTTTCCTTGATGCCGACGAAGGCCGTGTCAGCTCCGAGGCAGTAGGCCGCGATCGCGAGGCCTTCGATCATCAGATAGGGGTTGGTGCGGGTAAGCAGGCGGTCCTTGAAGGTGGCGGGCTCGCCCTCGGCGAAGTTGCAGACGACGTAGCGTTTGCCTTCGCCCACGGTTCGGATGGCGCCCCACTTGATGGCAGTGGGAAAGCCAGCGCCGCCGCGACCGCGAAGTCCGGCCTTCATCATCTCGGCGATGACAGCTTCGGGCGAAGACGAGCGCGCTCGCTGGAGCCCGCGGGTGCCCCCGCCGGCTAGGTACTGTTCCCAGTTCGAGGCTTTGAACTCGAGCAGCGCCATGACTGGGGGAGTCTAACCGCCGCCCCGCGTTTGGTGGGACAGGTGCCAGCGTCTCGGTCCGATCAGATCGTCGGCCTCTTCAGGTCCCCACGAGCCGGGCGCGTAAGAGACCAGGTGCGCGGGTCTGGCCAGCACGGGGTCGAGGACCTCCCAAGCGCGCTCGACGCTGTCCTCGCGCAGGAAGAGCGTGCGATCACCCTCCATCGCATCCAGCAGCAACACACGATAGGCGTCGGCCAACTCCGTTTCGAACTCCTCCTCGTAGTCGAAGTCCATGTCCACTCGATCGAGTTCCATGTCTGGCCCCGGCCGCTTGGCGTTGAGGGCGAGGCTTATGCCTTCGTTCGGCTGGATGCGGAAGGTCAGGTGGTCTCGCCTCGGCACCGCGGCCATCGAGCCGAAGGCATTGAAGGGCACCCGCTTGAAGACCATCGTGATCTCGCTGACCTTGCGCGCCAGATGCTTGCCGGTCCGCAGATAGAAGGGAACATCGGCCCAGCGCCAGTTCTCGATGCGGACCTCCATCGCCGCGAAGGTCTCGACATCCGACGTGGCAGACACCGCCGCTTCGCTTCGGTAGCCCTCGTACTGACCGCGCACGACTCGCGACGGATCAACCATCGGCATGCTGCGCAACACCTTCACCTTCTCGTCCAGCAGCCGCTCGGGCTCGAAGGAGACCGGCGGTTCCATGGCAAGGAAGGTGAGAACCTGGAAGACGTGAGTGGTGATCATGTCCCGCGTCGCACCTGTCTGTTCGTAGAAGCCGCCCCTTCCCTCGACACCGAGGTCTTCAGCGACCGTGATCTGCACGTGGTCGATGTAACGACGGTTCCAGACGGGTTCGAACAACCCGTTCGAGAATCGGAACGCCAGGATGTTCTGGACGGTCTCCTTGCCCAGGTAGTGATCGATGCGGAAGACCTGCTTCTCGTCGAACACCTCGTGTATGGCAGCGTTCAGTTCGCGTGCCGACTCCAGATCGTGCCCGAAGGGCTTCTCGAAGACGATGCGCGCACCCTTGGCAAGCCCGGTTTCGCCGAGGCGCTCAACGATCATCGGGAAAGCGGCGGGCGGCGTGGCCGTATAGAAGAAACGACTGCCCTGCATGCCGTGCTTGCGATCTACCTCGTCGAGCTTGCCCACGAGATGGTCCATCGCCCCGCTGTCGGCGAACTCGCCGGCGATGTAGGAAACGTGCTTGCAGAACTCGCGCCACGCCTCATCGGCGGCATCATCCTTGCCGGCGTCCTTCACGAAGCCGTGGGATTCTTCCGCGAACTCCTCGTCGGACATCTCGGTGCGCGAGTAGCCGATGATCGCGAAATCCTTGGGCAGCAAGCCGTCCAGGAACAGGTGGTAGAAGGCGGGCATCAACTTGCGCCTGGTCAGATCACCCGACGCACCGAAGATGACGATCGACTGCGGCGGGAGCTGGGCCCGGGGCGCCACCCGTCAACCGCCTTCCTTCTTTACGGCATGACCGCCGAACTCGTTCCGGAGAGCGGCGATGATCTTCGCCGAGAACGATTCATCCTGACGTGAAGCGAAGCGCGCGAATAGGGCGGCCGCGGTGACCGGCGCCGGAACGCTCTCGTCGATAGCTGCCTGGACGGTCCACCGTCCCTCTCCGGAGTCGTCCACGTATCCCCTGATCGATTCCAGGCCCGGGTCCTTCTGCAGGGCGTCATACAGCAGATCGAGCAACCAGGACCGCACTACGCTGCCGTTGCGCCAGATGCTCGAGATCTCGGTCAGGTCCAGATCGAACTGGCTCGCGTTCAGGATCTCGAACCCTTCGCCGTAGGCGGCGAGCATGCCGTACTCGATGCCGTTGTGAACCATCTTCACGAAGTGACCGGAGCCAGCCGGCCCCGTGTGCATGTAGCCGCCTTCGGGCGCCAACGTCTTGAAGATCGGCTCGACCAGCGCAAAGGCGTCCTGCGAGCCGCCGGCCATGATGCAGTAGCCGTTCTCGAGACCCCATATGCCGCCGCTGGTGCCCGAGTCGAGGAACCCGATCCCCGACTTCGCGAGCTCGGTCGCGTGCCGGATCGAGTCCTTGTAGTTGGAGTTGCCGCCGTCGATCACGACATCGCCCTCGGCCAGCAGTCCCGAAAGCTTCTCGAGCATCGCATCGGTGGCCTCGCCCGCGGGGATCATCGTCCACACGATGCGCGGTGCTTCGAGCTTGCCGACCAGGTCCTCCGGCGATCCGGCTCCGATGGCGCCTTCCTCGACCATCCGGGCAACCGACTCTGGGTTGCGCGTGAACGCCACCACCTCATGTCCGCCGCGGATGAGCCGCACCGTCATGTTCGCGCCCATGCGGCCGAGGCCGATCATCCCGAGTTTCATGATCTACTCCTCGATCGGGGGACCGACCTCGACCCACCCATCGGTGATACGCACCTGGAAGACCGGCAGGGGATCCATAGCCGGACCTCTGGTCGGCTCACCCGTCGAAAGGTCGAAGAGGCTCCCGTGACAGACGCACTCGATCGTCTCGTCGTCCTTCAACTCGCCGTCTTCGGCCAACGAACAGCCTTGATGCGTGCACTCGTCTCCGACCGCATATACCTCGCCTCCCGAGTGAGCGAGGCAGACCCGTCCGGCGGGCAGCTCGAAAGCGCGAAGCTCTCCTTCGGGGATCTCGGCGATCGAACCGGCACGAACGAACTCTTCCATGGTCAAGGCTCCTCGAAGAAGGGACGACCTCTCTAAGCTACGCGCGTTGGGACTGAACAGCCAACAGCTGCCGCGTCCCCGACCAGATGCGCTGGAGAAGCGTGATGCCCCCGAGACCAACCAGGATCACGAGGACCGGCAGTAGCGCGCCCGGTATCCAGAGGCCCAGGATGAGGGCGACGTAGCGTTCCAGGCGCTGGAACAGTCCTTCGCCGAGCGCAACTCCACGCGCCTCCGCCGCCGCGCGGACGTAGCTGACGCCGAGCGAAACGCTCAAAGCGGCGAGTGACAATGCCGCCGCCAGTTCCTTGCCTTGTCCCGACAGGGACCAGAAGAGACAGCCGAAGACGATCGCGTCCGAAACCCTGTCGAGGCCCGAATCCAGGAAGGCCCCCAGCCGGCTCTCCTCGCCGCGGAGGCGGGCTACAGCCCCGTCGAACAGATCGAACACTCCCGCGAACAGCAGCACGAACCCGGGCACCAACCTGTCGCCACGGAGAAGGAGGACACCCGCCCACACGTTCAGCCCTAGCGAAATCAGGGTCAGCTGCCAGGGGCGGAATCCCGCTCGATATACCCCCGCCAGAAGGAAGCGGAAAGGCCACGCCAGCATCCTGCGGAGAACGGGACCCGCCATGGACGGGTTCTCCCGCGGCGCGGGCATGTCGCGGATGTGCGAATGGTGATCTGAGTTCGGCTGGTGGTCTGGCTGGTCCGGCACCTTCAGCCTGCGTAGGGCTCGAAGCGAACGACCGTGCACTTGAAACTCCCGCCGGGAGCTTGGTACTCGACCTCGTCGCCGACCGCTTTGCCTTCGAGGACCGAACCGAGAGGGGAGATCGTCGTGATCGTACGAGCGCCCTTGGCGCGTTCCTCGGCGGAGGCCGACAGGAGATAGGTTTCCTCGTCGCCATCCTCATCGAGCACCGTGACCAGCATGCCTATCCCGATGGCGTCGGAACCGACGGCCGCCTCGATGATCTCGGGGTCCCGCAGCATCTGCTGCAGGTCTCGGATGCGGGCCTCCATCAGACCCTGGGCGTTCTTGGCCGCGTCGTACTCGGCGTTCTCGCGGATATCCCCGTGCTCGCGCGCTCGCAGGAGCCGCAAGCCCATCTCCGTCCGACCCCGGTCGCGCAGGTCGTCTAGCTCGGTCTTCAGGCGAAGGTAGGCGTCGAGCGTCAGGACCGACGTCGGCTCCTGGCCCGACCGCCTCGGGGCCTTGGTACGAAGCTCTTCTGGAAGTTCCGGCATGCGACGGAGGTTACCAAGCCGCAGGCTGGAGGGCCTTTCCCGTTCGAGGAAGGACCCTTTCGTCCCTTTTGCCGTAGGATTCTGAGCTTGGCCTCAGCCCTTTGCTCAGAGCTCAGGGTATGGGTGCCGCGAACTTCGGCCATTACCGGAAACACCTAGCGGGAGGGTGACGTGATGAAGCAGCTTTCTGATCGCATGGGCAGACTCGGCACCGAGTCCGCGTTCGAGGTACTCGCCATGGCGAAAGCCCTGGAGGCCGAGGGCCGTAGGATCATCCATCTCGAGATCGGCGAGCCGGACTTCGACACGCCGCTGCACATCCGCAACGCCGCGAAGGCCGCCCTGGACGAGGGGATGACCCACTACGTCGCCGCCCCCGGCATCCCGCCGCTGCGTGAGGCCATCGTCGAATTCCTGGAGAAGGGGAACCGCTACCG
>Ga0315283_10001840_pt1 | contig 17336 bp, 10 predicted proteins | sample YL17G09_0_MG_FD_204541 | JGI IMG/M metagenome (GOLD analysis project Ga0315283, IMG submission 204541) | Sediment microbial communities from Yellowstone Lake, YNP, Wyoming, USA - YL17G09_0 | ecosystem: Environmental > Aquatic > Freshwater > Lake > Sediment | place: USA: Wyoming | collected... | reverse complement strand
TGGTGTTGAAAAAGACTAAAAGAGGTCCCCACTTTGTATTACAACATGTAGGCAGCACCAGGGTTTCTAGACTAAAAAAGTTCACTAAAAAAGTTCAGCGTGGTGCACGAGGACATTGTACGATGGAGAGAGAAGAAAGGCGCGTACAAGGAACGAAAAACGTTCAGATGGTGATAGCGGGCAGTTGGAGTGCTGAGGACGTTGTGTTTTTTCTTTCGTTGCGTTTCGTTTTTCTTTCAAACGGAGTCCGCGTCCTCAGAGCTCCACTTGACTGCCTTCTTGGCGAACTCAGAGCCCATCGGAGGGGTCCCGAGCCTCCTGGGGATCGTCGACCACGGGTCCCGCGAAAAGAAAGCAGGGTGAGCAGCGGGAGTAGCGAATCCGCGTTCTCTTCTGTTTTCCGTCGCCCCTCCCGCCCGCGGCGGCGTCCGCGGTTCGTCGTCGTCGTCGCCGCCCTCGTCGTCAGCAAAGTCTTCGTCTCCGTCGCCTCTGTCGCTGCCCGATTCGCCGTGATCGGAAGAGGACGAGAAGAAGAACGAGTCCCGGCGCTGCCTGAGAGAGGCTCCGGCCGCGGCGGCGGCGGCGCTCGCCCTGACCCGCGCCGCGGCGGCTGCCCCCTTCGTGAGCTCGGCCGCCTCGGCGGCGGCGGCGCCCGCCCTGCCTCGCGCGGCCAGCGCCGCGGCCCTGGTCGCCCCCGCCGCCTCCGCCAGCGCCTCCCTCGTCGCGCCGCCGTCGCGGTAGCTCGCCGCGGCGAGGGAGATGGCGGCGTTCGCAGCTAGGGCGAGCAGGGCCGCGAGCGCGGTGGCCGGGCGCGGGGCGTCCGCGAGCAGGCCCAGGACGGCCGCGGCGGCGTCGTCGGCTCGGCTCGCCGCCGTCGGCTTCGGGGCCGGGACGACCGACGACGGAGACGGAGCGAGGATGCTCTTCCCTCCGCTCCCGCCCCCGCATCTCCTCCGGTTCTTCGCCACGGCCCTCGCCGCGGCGTCCTCGATGGCCCCGGCGTGCGCCGCGACCAGGAACAGCGCCGAGCCCTGCACGACGCCGGCGACGGCGGCGCCCCCGGCGAGGGCGTGCACGAGAGGCGTCAGCCGAGCCGGGGACCAGACGCCGGCGGCGGCGCCCCCGGCAAGGAGGAGCGTGGGGGCGCCGGCGGCGGCGAGCACTGGAGGGAGCCAGCGACCGCTCAAAGATGGTGGGAGCTGGTCGCCGCTGCCCCCGCCGCTGCAAGGCGGGCTGCTGCTGCTGCTGCCGCTGCCGGCGGAGGAGGAGGGAGACGGAGAGAGAGCGAGGGAAAGAGAGGGCTCCGGCACAGGCGCGACCGGTCGAGTCAAAGCGCTTTTGCCGCTCCCGCTCCAGCTCGCCGCCGCCGACAGCGCGGCCAGGCCCGTCCCGGCAAGCAGGACCAGCGAGCAGATGGCCGCCACGTCCCCCCATGGCTTGTCTGCGAGGAGGCCGCCGTTTTTCTTCCGTCTTCGTCGCGCGGAGGAGGAGGGCGGAGGAGAAGAAGGCGGCGGCAAGAGCGGCGCCAGAGTCGCGTCGCCGCCATCGCCCCTCCGCGCCCTAGCGACCACGACGGCGCAGGCGGAGGCGACTGCCGCAAGGTGCGCCCCAGCGACGAGGAGCACGGCGATGGGGCCGAGGCCGAGCCCGAACGAGCCAGAGGGGAGGGGCGCGAGGAAGAGCTCGCTCGCTGCTTCTGCTGCTCCTCCCGAACCTGCTCGCCACGCGCCTGCCGCCGCCGCGAAGAGCGAAAAGTTCGCGAGCGCCGCGCCGCAGTAGGCCGCCGCGAGCCTGGGAGAGCTCGAGACCGCGGCCCTCTGGCCAAAGAGCAAGCAGCCCGTGCTGACGGCGCTGATCGTGAAGAGGGAGTCGGCGACGCTGTTTTTTTTTTGGGTGGAGTTGAAGAAAGAAAAGAAAAAAATAGGTTAGAAAAATGAGCAAGAGCGTCGCAAGCGAACGAAAAAAAAAACAGTCTCTTGCTCTCTTCCTCTCCTTTCTTCCTTACTTCCATCATCCCTCACATGAATCCGCTCTGCGGGCGAAGCACAATCTGCACGAACGCCGCTAGCAACGAGAAGCCCGCGAGCGGCGCGTGGGCCACCAGCGAGGCGACCGCGAGCGAAGGGGAAGAAGAAGAGAGCATCGTTTGATGAATGCACGGCAGCGACTTTTTGCAAAAACCCCGCCGAAGAAGATGGAGAGATAATAACACTCGCTGCCCGGAGGGGGCTTGGGGCGCTCGCGCGCGTTCTCTTCGCGAATGCGTCGAGGCGGAGTCGGTGCGCGCCGCGGTGAGGAAGGGAAGCAAGAGCGTGGCGAGCCTGGCCCCCGTCGCGAAGAGATGCGGTAGGTGAAGTTGATGGAGGTTTTTTTTCCCTCCGCCCTGGTTTGTGTGACGGCGAGAGAGCTCCTCGGGGTTTCCGCTTGCTTCGAAAAAGAGAAGAGAGACAGAGAGAGAGAGAGCAAAAGTTTTTTTTTCTTCCAGTCTCCCGAATCAAAAGGCAGTCATGTCCTCGTTCTCCGACGACGAGGACATGGCCGGCTACTCCGACGACGACTATGGCATGTCCTCGGACGGAGACCAGTCTTACGGCGAGGTCGAGGAGCTCCCCGTCGCGAGCAAGGTGAGCTTGAAGAGCAAATCATGTTTTGGACCGCGCTGTTTCGATGCGTTCCATCCCTTGCCCTCTGTCGTCTCGTCCATTCTTGTTTCGCTTTCCCCGTGCTCCCTGCTGCTTTTCTGTCCCTCGTTCGCCATCGGGAGCCTCGAGAGGGAGAGATTATGTGCCCTCGTGGGGCGTCGAGGCGGAAAAAACAAGAGGCGAGAGCGACAGGGCGCGGTGTTTGTTTTGCTTTTTTTTCTTTGCTCGTCTTGGGGGGGGGGGGGGGGGGGGGGGGGGGGGGGGGGGGCGCCGGGGGGGCGGGGGGGGCGGGGGGCCGGCGCCCGGCGTGGGCCACGGGGGGGGTTTTTTTTTTTTTTTTTTTTTTTTTGCCGTTCGCCCCCCCCCCCCCCCCCCCCGCTTCGCCGTCGCCGAGGCGTCGATCTCAACCTCGACCTCCTCGACACCCCTTCTTCCCCTTTTGCCCCCTCTGCTTTCCCCGCTCAAAACCTCCAAAACCAACCAAACCAAACACTCCACTCTTGACCGTAGCCGACCTACCGCATCGTCGACCAGGAGGCGATCCTCGAGCGCCAGCGCGAGCTCGTCCGCGACACCACCGCAGTGCTCTCGATCCCCGACGCCGACGCGACGCGCGTGCTGCGCGACTTCAAGTGGGACGTCGCGCGCGCGCACGAGGAGTGGTTCGCGGACGAGGCCAAGGTGAGGAGAAGGTGCGGCCTGGCGGTGGAGGAGGAGGAGGAGGAAGAAGAAGAAACGGCGGCGAAGAAGAAGACGAGGGGAGCAGCAGGAAAGGCCGCGACGGCGAAGAACAATGCCGACGCCCCGCCGCCGGCGACCGAGCCCAACGCCGACGGCACCCTCTCGTGCCTGATCTGCTTCGCCGACTACCCTCCCAACGAGACGCGCTCGGCCCACTGCGGCCACGCCTACTGCGTGGACTGCTACTCGGGCTTCGTGAAAGCCGCGATCGAGGGAGGCACGGCCTGCCTCGACCTGCGCTGCCCGACGCCAAAGTGCGGCGCCGCCGTGCCCGAGGCTGTGGCGCTCGAGTGCGCTTCTCCAAACCCGCAGCTCCGCGAGCGGTACGAGGCGTTCGCGGCGCGCTCGTTCGTCGACGACAACAGGAGGGCCACCTGGTGCCCGGCGGCGGGCTGCGAGCGCGCCGCGGAGGTGCTGGCCGGCGTCGACCTGACGGCGGGGGGAGGGACGGCGATCCCGGACAGCAGCGAGCCGCCGCCGCCCGCGCCTTCTTCTTCCGCGCCTTCTTCCGCCGCCGCCGCCTCTGCTGCCGCCTCTGCCGCTGAAGCCTCTGCCGCTGCGGCCGCAGCTGCTGCTGCCGCCTTGGCCACCTCCTCTTCCCTGGGCCCGCCCATCGACATCCACTGCGACTGCGGCTGCGACTTCTGCTTCACCTGCCGCGAGGAGGCGCACCGGCCGGTCGGCTGCGAGACGGTGCGCCGCTGGCTCGTCAAGAACTCGGCCGAGTCGGAAAACCTCAACTGGATCCTGGCCAACACCAAGCAGTGCCCCAAGTGCAAGCGGCCCATCGAGAAGAACCAGGGCTGCATGCACATGACCTGCTCGCAGTGCCGCTTCGAGTTCTGCTGGCTCTGCGTCGGGGCCTGGGCCGACCACGGCGAGCGCACCGGCGGCTTTTACGCCTGCAACCGCTACGAGGCCGCCAAGAACAAGGGCACACTCGACGACGCCGCGCTGGCGCGCGAGCGCGCCAAGTCGGCGCTCGAGCGCTACATGCACTACTACCAGCGCTGGGCGGAGCACGACCGCGCGAGGAAGCGGTCCGAGGAGGCGGCCGCCGCGGCATCGGCGCGCGCCAAGCTCGAGGCGCTGAGCGAGGCGACGGCGACGCCGACGACGCAGCTGCGGTTCGTGAGCGACGCGTGGGCGCAGGTCGTCAGGTGCCGCCGCGTGCTCAAGTGGACGTACGCGTACGGGTACTACACGTTCGCGGAGCCCGGGAGCGAGGCAGGGGCTGCTGCCGCGGCGGCGGCGGCGCGCGGCATCGGAGGAGCGGGAGAAGGAGGAGCTTCTTCTTCTTCTTCGGCTGCCGCCTCGGCGGCGAGGGGCAAGGCCAAAGCACCCGCCACCAACGGGGCCACCGCCGCCCGCCCCGCCGCCGCGGTCACGGCCGCGGACGAGGAGATCAAGCAGCGCCAGCGCTTCTTCGAGTTCACGCAGGGCCACTCCGAGTCCTTCCTTGAGAAGCTGCACGCCTGCGTCGAGAAGCGGCTCGACGCGATGCTCGACGACGCCGTCGCGGCGGCAGACATCGAGGACAGTGACGACGACGGCGGCGGCGGCGGCGCTGCTGTCGGGAGCGTTCCCGCGAACGCCGGCCCCGCAGGAGCGCAGCAGCAGCAACAAAGGGGCGCGGCGGCAGCAGCGGCAGCAGCAGCAGCCAACGGCGCCAGCTCCTCCATGCCGGACAGCATCTCGCTGCGCCTTCTGACCTCGCGCGGCCGCCACGGCAACGGCGGCGCGCCGCGCCTCGCGCGCATCCCTCCTGGAGACTGGAACGACTTCCGCGTGCAGCTGCTGACGCTCACGGAGACTACCCGCCAGCACTTTAACAAGCTAATCGACTTCCTGGAGAAGGGGCTGGAGACGATGACAGACGACTACGCCGGAGGGGAGGCCGCGGCAGCCGCGGAGGGGAAAGGCGGCGGCGGCGGTGGCGCTGGAGGCGGAGCGAGGACTTCCGGCGGCGCGAAAGCATCCGCTTTCTCCGAGGAAGGGATGTGGATCTGCTCCGAATGCACGTTCAACAACGAGCCGACCGCGGCGAAGTGCGGGATGTGCCAGCGGGCGCGCAGGGCTTAAAGAGAGAGAGAGAGAAGGATACGGAGGTTTTTTTTTTTTTAGAGAGGGAGAGAGAGAGAGAGAAAACGCATCAATCAACACTACCCATCACCACCATTCTTGTCCTTTTTTTCGTTTTTCTTCCGAGCCTTGTCCCTCCCCCCCACTTGCATGCACACGAAACAGTGCACCTGTACTCCCCCCTCCAGTTATTCTCCTCTGTTTGTGTTTGTTATTTCTTTGTTCCGAGTAGTCCTTTTGTGTTACAAGCAGCAGCAGCAGCAGTCGCAGCAAAAAATGAAAAAGAGAAAAAAATGAAAACTGATCTTTCTCTTTCTCTCTTATTCGCTTCTTCTACCATTTAATCCACTCCTCCGCGTCGGCCGTCGCGTCAAAGGCCCCGCCACCCTTCCCTCCCGCCACGTCCACTCGCCCGGCGAGCCTCGCGTCGGCGGCCTTGACTCTCCTCCCTTCGAACGCCTCCCAGCCCTCCGTCGCCCGCAGCCCGTCGAGGGTCAGCTCGTTGCCTCTCAGCCCAAGCGTGTGGAGCGCCGCGGCGCCCGAGAGGAGGTCTCTCGGTAAACTCGAGAGCCTGTTGCCGTCGAGGACGAGCACGGTGAGGCGCCCGCAGCGCGCGAGTGAGTTCTCGGGCAAGGACGAAATCTTGTTCGAGCTGGCGTCGAGGCGCGTGAGCGACGAGCAGCTCCCGATCTCGACGGGAATCGTCGTGAGGGCGTTGCCGGCCACCACGAGCTCGGACAGAGCTTTTGCGTCCTGCACGGAGCTCGGGATCTCGCCCAGGCCGCAGCGCACGGCGGAGAGGCGCCGCAGGCGCGGGAGCGCGAAGACCGAGCCCGGCAACGTTTGAAGGAGGGGGTTGTCGTCGAGGACGAGCTCGGCGAGGGCAGAAAGGTTGGAGAAGGAGGAGGGCAGGGCACCGGGGCCGGAGAGGGCGTTGTCCGCGAGGCGGAGGCGGGCGAGCTTGCTGGTGGTGGCGAGGACGGAGGCGGCGGCGGCGGAGGTGCCACTGCCCGAGGTTGTCGTTGCATCGCCTATTGTTGTTGCCGCCGTCGGCGCAGCAGTAGCAGCAGCAGCAGTAGCAGCGACAGAGACAGCAGCACCAGCAGTAGCAGCTTCCACAAACCTCTCAGGCAGACTAGACAGCCTGTTCTCCCCTAGATCGACGGCGCGCGCCACGGCGAGAGGCGACTTCGCAGCACGAGCCGAAGCAGCAGCGGCCGACGAGGAGGAGGAGCAGCTGCTCGAACCAGGGGCGGGCGCGACGGCGGCGAAGAGCGCCTCGGGCAGCTCGGAGAGCCCCTCGCCTCGGAGGCCCACGACCCCCGTGGAGGCCCACGCCCGGACCCGCGCCTCCGTGATCCGAGAGGGCTCGGAAGCAGCAGAAGCAGCAGCAGCAGCAGCAGAAGCGGCGGCAGCAGCTGGTTTCCTCGCGGCGTGCTTCCTCGCGGCCTCTGCCGCCGCGGCAGCGGCGGCGATGGCGGCGGCGACGGCGCCGGCGGTCGGCGCCGCAGCGAGCAACAAGAGCGTCGCGCCCTCTTTGACTCCCAAGGAGACCAGAGACTTGGGGTTGCCCGTGAGCACCTTGCCCTTGAAGACGAGCTTCTGCTGGCGGGCGAGCACTAGTGTTTTGTCGACGAGGAGCGACGAGAGGTCCTGTTGAGAGGGAGGTAGAGGGAGGAAAAAGAGGAGGGAGGAGGGCGAGAGAGACTCGTTTCGTCAGGGCATCTTGTCAAGTTTCTTCTTGACAGTTTTTCCCGCGTCTCTCATCCCGCCATCGATTCATCTCCAGGAAAAAGCTCACCGCCGCGGTTGCATCCTCTTGGACTCCTTCAATCGCGATGCTTTTGTTGCCGTGCTTGACGACGAGTTTCATCGCCGATGGAAGATCGATGAAGATTCTATTTGGCCGACGAGGTTTTTTTTTTCTTTTGATTTTCTGAACTTCCAGAGAGTGAGGCACTGGATTTTTCACTGTTCACATTTCTCTTCTGTATTCGTCTCTTTCTCTCGCTCTCGTGTTCTGGTGTGATTCTTCTTCCGGATGCGCGTCTCCTGAGAGAGTGAGAGAGAGCCAGTCACAGACGACACACTCGACAACAAGAAGAAGAGAGCATGGCCGGCGAGCGGCGGAGCAGCAGGCGGAGAGGTGGTGAAGACGTCGATGGCGACGGCGATGTTGCTGCCGCTCCTCCAGCAGCGCACCTAAAGCGCGGCCGCGACGGGGAGGGCGATGGCAACGGCACAGAAACAGCAGCAACATCATTAGCGTCTGGAGGCCTCGACTTCGCCGCTCAGAGAGAGCAAAAGAGGCGGAAAGTCTCTGACGATTCTCGGCCGCAATCGACGGCGACGGCGACCAACGGCGACATAGAGGCGCCCCCTCCCCCCGCTGCAGCTGCCACCGCCGCCGCCCCGCCGCCGACCGACGCCGAGTTCGAGGCCCTGCTCCTGCAGAGGAGGGCCAGAGCCGCAGCATGGCAGGCCTCGAGAGGAGCAGCAGCAGCATCGGGGCCTTTCTCGTCCTCTTCCGTCCCGGCGGGGGCAGGGACGGAGGCAGCAGGAGCTGCGGCAGCAGCAAGGGCCGCTGCCGATCCTACTGCTCCCTCCGCCGCTGCTGACGGCGAGGACGGAGAGGACGACGACGACGACGAAGAGGGGGCGCGCCGAGGCCGGGAAGCGGCAGCCGCGAGGGCGAGAGGCGCGCTCGAGGCCGGCAGCGGCGCGACGACGACGGCGGCGACGGCCGAAGCAGCAGCAGCAGCAGCAGCCCCTGTTCCGGAACCAATGAAGGAGAGCGACGGCGGCTCCGATGGCGACGACGAGGTCGACCCTCTCGACGCTTTCATGCGGGGGAACGATGCCGCTGCCTCCGAGGCGATCCGCGAGGCCGCCGAGGAGGAGGCGGCGGCGGCGCGGGCCGAGCGGGAGAGGGCCGCCGAGGCTGCTGCGGCCAGGGCAGCCGCAGCCGCTGCCGCCGAGGCCGCTGCTGAGGCTGAGGCTGAAGCAAAGTCGGGCGATGCGGCAGCTACATCAGCAGCAGCAGCAGGGAAGGCAGGAGGCGGAGGCGGAGAAGGAGAGGACACAACGATGACGGAAGCCGTGCACCCCGCGGCACCGGCAGCTGCGGCGACAACAAAGCCGCCCCCTCTCCCCGCCGCCCGCCGCAGCCGCCGGGACCGCGCCCTCTCCTCCTCCTCCTCCTCCGACGGAGAAGCTGGCGACGGAGCAGACATCGACGGCGGCGACGACGACGACAACGCCACCGTCAGGCTCAAGAAAGCGGAGGACGAGGCCGAAGAGGACGACGTGACGTGGGCCCGCAACGTCGCGCTGGGCCTCACGAAAACTTCGAAGGGCGGAGGGGACAAGCTCGCCGCGGCGGCCCTGCTCCACGCCGAGGCCGCGGCCCGCGCGCAGCCCTTCCGGCGCGCCTTCTACACCGAGACGCCCGAGCTCGCCCGCATGCCCGACGAGGAAGTCAAAAAGCTGCGGCTCCAGCTCGACGGCGTGCGTGTGCGCGGCAAAGCCCCCCCCAAGCCCATCTCCCGCTGGACGCAGGCCGGGCTCGCCCCCCGCCTCCTGGACGCCCTCAGGCTCCGGGGCTGCGAGCGGCCGACCCCCATCCAGGCGCAGGCGCTGCCCGCCATCATGGCCGGGCGCGACGTCCTCGGGGTTGCCAAGACGGGGTCGGGGAAGACGCTCGCCTACCTGCTCCCGGCGCTCAGGCACGTCAAGGACCAGCGCCCGCTGGCCTCGGGCGACGGGCCCATCGCGCTCGTGCTGGCCCCGACGCGCGAGCTCGTGGCCCAGATCGGCAAGGAGGCCAAGCGGTTTGGCAAGGCCGTGGGCGTCTCGGCCGTCTCGGCCTACGGCGGCGCGGCGCTCGGCACGCAGGTCAGCGACCTCAAGCGTGGGGCCGAGATCGTCGCCGCGTCCCCCGGAAGGCTCATCGACGTGCTGGCGATGGGCGGGGGCCGCATAACGAACCTGCGCCGCGTCACGTTCCTCTGTCTGGACGAGGCCGACCGCATGTTTGATCTGGGCTTTGAGCCGCAGATCGCGAGGATCGCGGGCCTCGTCAGGCCCGACAGGCAGTCGGTGCTGTTCTCGGCGACGTTCCCGCGGGCCGTGGAGGCGCTGGCGCGGTCGCTTCTCAGGCACGAGCCGCTGGAGGTGGTGGTCGGGGGCAGGGCGGTGGTGAACGCGGACATCGAGCAGCGGGTCGAGCTGAGGCCGAAGCGGGCGCCGAGGGGCGAGGCCTCTGCCTCCTCCTCTTCTGCTGCCGCCGCCGCTTCCTCGCATCCCTCCCCGGAGCGCTTCCTGCGCCTGCTGCAGCTCCTCGGCGAGCAGCCCGAGGGCGAGAAGGCGCTGGTCTTCGTCAACTCGCAGGACGAGGCGGACGCGCTCTTCCGCGCGCTGCGCGGCCGGGGCCACCCCTGTCTGAGCCTGCACGGCGGCATGGACCAGGAGGACCGTGCGGGCGCGCTCGCCGACTTCAAGGGCGGCGTCGTGCCGCTGATGGTCGCGACGAGCGTGGCGGCCCGCGGGCTCGACGTGCGCGACCTGTCGCTCGTCGTCAACTTCGAGCCTCCCACGCACCTCGAGGACTACGTCCACCGCGTGGGGCGCACGGGCAGGGCGGGCAGGAAGGGCACCGCCGTGACCTTCATCTCGCCTGACCCGGCCGACGGCGAGGCCAAGTTCGCGGGCGACCTCTGCCGCGCGCTGCGCGACGCCGGGCGCGGGGTGCCCGGGGATTTGGCCTCGCTGGCCGAGGCGCACAGAGCCGCGGTCGCAGCGGGCGAGGCGCGGGACAGGGGGTCTGGGTTCGGCGGGCACGGGTTCAAGTTCGACGCCGCGGAGGAGGCCAACTCTGTCAAGGCCGCGAGGGCGGCCGCGGCGGCCAAGCTCCGAGACGCCGGCGAGGAGGAGGACGAGGACGGGGAGGAGGAAGGGGGACGAGGGGAAGGCGACGAGTCCAACAAATCCTCGAAGAAGAAGATCGCGAGCGCCGTCGAGGAGGCCGGGAGGGCGGCCAGGGCCGGCGCGGACGGGAGGACGGCGGCGAGGGACGGGAGAGCGGGGACGGAGGTCGACGAGGGCGACGACGACGTCGTCGCCGTTGGCGGCGAGCGCGACCGGCTGCGAGCGAGGGAGGCCGCTGCGGCCGCTGCTGCTTCTTCTGCAAGTGCTGCTGCTGCTGCGTCTCTTCCTTCTTTTCCTCCGCCTCCGCCAGGTGCTCCGCAGGGTGACGTCAGCCTCGAGAGCGCGATCGCCGCAGCCGCGGCGAGAGTGGCCGCGGTGAACGCTGCCTCCGCCGGTGCTGCTCCCGCGCCCGCGCCTGCTGCTCTGGCTGCCGCCGTCGCTGCCCCTGCCTCTTCTGCTGTTCCGGCTCCCGCGGTCGCGGCCTCCGCCCCAGCAGCCCCAGCGGCAGCGGTTGCGAAGAAGCCTGCCGCTGCCCCTCCCTCCGCCGCCGCCGCAGCGGCGATCAGGGCGGCCAAGGCCGCCGCGGCGCGCATCGCGGGCAAGAAGGCCGTCGCCGCTGTGAGGGAGCGCGTCGTCGTCGCCGCCGCTCCCGCCCTCGCTGCTTCCGCTCCCGCTGCTTCCGCTCCCGCCGTTGCTGCTGCTCCCGCCGTTCCTGCTGCCCCGATTACTACGCAGCCTCCGCGGCCTGCCTCTCATGTCAACCCTCTGTCCTCGGTCCCGCTCAGCCGCCCGCCGCCGCAGCAGGCCGCGCAGGCGAGCGCGCTCGTCGCCGCGGCGCAGGCCGCCGCGCTGCGCTTTGGCGGAGGCGCGGGAGGAGCGGGAGCGGTGGGAGGAATGGGAGGAGGCGCGAACGCTGCTGCCGCTGCCGCCGCCGCTGCCGCAGTCGCGGCCGCCGCTGCGCGAGTCGCAGGCCGGGGAGGAGCAGCAGGCGCAGGAGGTTTCCTCCCTCCTCCTCCCCCTCTCCCTCCCGGCACGGCCTTGCCGCCGCCGCCGCCGCCCTCTGGCGACGAAGACCCCGCAGTCGACGACGACGGCTCCTCGCTGACGCGCCATCGCCAGTTCTTCCAGTCCGAGCTCGAAGTCAACGATTTCCCGCAGCAGGCCCGCTGGAAGGTCACGCACAAGTCGACGACCGCGGCGATCGAGGACGCGACGGGCGCGGCGGTCATCATGAAGGGGGTCTTTTACCCCGCGGGCGCCGAGATTCCTCCCGGGGAGCGAAAGATGTACTTGCTGATCCAGGCGAGGACGCCCGCCGCGGTCCGGGCCGCCAAGGCCGCGTGCAAGAGGATCATAGAGGAGGCGACGGAGAAGGCGATGCGGAGAGACGGAGGGGCGGGCCCCGTGGGCGGGAAATACAACGTGTTTTGAAAGTTTGGGAGTTTTCTTTTTTGTTAAAATGAAATCATGAAAAAATCACTCGAGGTAAGAAACAGAGAAATCACCGAGCGCTCTCTCTCACTTTCGCAGCGTATGCGGGCGTGAGGTTCCGTTCGCTTGGTCGAAAAGAGAGAGAGAAAGAGAGAGAAAGAGAGAGAAAGAGTGAAAGGGAGCGAGCGAGCGAGCGAGAGAGAGAGAGAGAGAGAAAGAGTGAAAGAGAGCGCGAGATACAGCAGCAGCGTTGGAAGAAGAAAAGGACCGGGGGTCTCTCGCCGACCTCCTACTACGACGCTCGACCTCTCACAACCTTTTTTCCCTCTTCACTTTCCCCCACTTTCAGTCTCTTCTCCCGTCCCCCTTTCAGCACCATGCTCCGCACGTTTGTCTCCGAGGTCGCGTCGCGCGGCCTGCGCGTCCAGGCCGTGCCCGCGCTGTCCAGGGGGTTTGCGACGAGTACGTTTTTCAATTCGTCGTCCGTCGTCGTCGAGCGTCGACGACGCATCCCTTTTTTCCGTTTTCGGACAGGACGCGGCGCCTTGAGTGGGCAATCAAAGCCGTTCTATCGACCTCTCCATGTCTTGAGATGAGTCTGGTGGAAGCGGAACGATCCGAAAGGGCCCGAACCATCGCGAAAGCGAGCGGGCAAACTCCCTCTTCCGATCGAGAAATTTGACACTCACACGCCTCCCTCTTTTCCTTTTTTCATCTCCCCCCCTCCCTCTCTTCTCTATTTCCACACCAACGCACAGTCGTCGACGGCCTCAAGTACGCCAAGTCGCACGAGTGGGCCAAGATCGACGGCGACACGGCCACGGTCGGGATCACCGACTTCGCCCAGGTGAGGAAAAAAATGGGTTCTCCCCTGAAATTAGAAGGGAGAGAGAAACAAGCTCCTTGGAAGCGAGCGAGCGAGAGAGCGACCAGCCGCTGGCTTTTTCTTCTCCGGCCTCTCCCACCTCACCGAACTGTTTCTCCTTTAAAAAAAAACAAAAAAAACTCGCAACAGTCCGAGCTCGGCGACGTCGTCTACGTCGAGCTCCCCGAGGTCGGCGCCGAGGTTTCCGCCGGAGAGACCTACGGCGTCGTCGAGTCGGTCAAGGCCGCCTCGGACGTCTACTCCCCGGTCTCGGGCGAGGTCGTCGAGGTCAACGACGCGCTCGTCGACGACCCGTCGAAGGTCAACACGGACTCATTCGGATCGGGCTGGATGATGAAGGTGAAGCTGGCCGACAAGGCCGGCGCGGGTGCCGGGCTGATGGACTCAAAGGCGTACAAGGCGCACGTGGACGCCTCGGCGCACTAAGGGGAGAGAGGGAAAGTTGAAGAGATATCAGCAAACGAGAGAAATTGTTTTTTTTTGACAGTGAAAAAAGAGGAAAAAGCTTGAAGCAAGCTGAGGACAGAAAAAGAAAAAGGTTCTTCTCCGGGGTTTTTTACATTCTTCCCGTTCGTTTCAGTTCCCTTTTCTACCTTTCCATAGCTCTGCTACTAGACCTGGAACTCGTTCCCGCGGAGGCGCTTTGCAGATCGACCGCCTCCATCTTCCCCTGCCGCCCTCGACCGACGCGCCGACCTCTCAGTAAGCGCGTCTATGCCCCCGGGACTCGCCGCGTCGGGCGCGTCCTCCTCCGCCCACTGCAGCGCGAGCCTCCTCCCGTAGAGGTGCGTTCCCGACAGACCAGCCAGCGCTGCGCGTGCCTCGCCGTGAGACGCGAAGTCGACAAATGCGTACCCTCGGTGGGAACCGTCGAGCGCCGCCGCTTTTTTCGGGATGCGGCACGATTTCACCGCGCCAAACGGACTGAAGAGAGAAACCAGATCGTTGCGCGTGGCCTGGAAGGCGACGTTGAGCACCGCGAGCTTGGTCCTGACGTCGTCCTTTTTGGTCTTGGGAGCGGCGCTCCCGGCGGCGGGAGCGGCGGCGGAAGCGGGCTCGACGACGAGCGCGTGGCCGTCGAGCCGCGGCAGCGGCGGCGCGCCGCCGCGGGACCCGCGCTGGCACGCCCGCAGCACCGCGGCCGCGGCCCCCTCGGACTCGAGCTCAACGAAGCCGAACCCGGCGCTGAGCAGCGACTCTTTCGAACCAGGGGGGCCCTTCTTCCTCGCGACGCGCGCCGACCGCAGCGCCGTCGCCGGGAGCTTGACAGAGCGCAGCAGCGTCTCAAAGTGCCCGCGAAGGTGCTCGTCGTCGGTCGCCCAAGCCAGGTTTTTGACGAAGAGCGTGCGGGTGCTGGCCGCCGCGTCGCTTGCGGGTGCTTCCGCTCCCGCTGCTCCTGGCGAGGCGAGGCCAGAGGTCGTTTCGGCGGCTGCAGCCGCCGCGGCGGCGACGGCCTCGGCCTTGCGCTGCTTCTTGGTTGTCGCCGCCTCCTCGGGCGCCGCCGCTGCTGCCGCTGCCGCTGCCTCTGCTGCCACGGTCTCTCCTTCTTCCTGCCCCTCCCCCTTCTCCTTCTCGCCCTGCTGCGGCTGCTCCATGAGCGTCGGCGCTCCCTCGGCAAAAACCCCGAAGGGCGCCCACTCGAGGTAGAGGGGGACGTGGTGGAGCCTCCGATAGGCCAGACCGCGGAGCGCCGACCTTGCGTCGGGGGGCGCGCCAAACTCGCAGAGCGCGACCGCTTTCGTGGCGGGGAGGACCAGCCTCTTCAGGGGCCCGAAGGGCGCGAGCAGGGAGCGGAGCTCGCGCTCTGTCGTTGCGAAGGGCAGGTTCTTGATCAGCAGGGCCGTGGAGGAGCGCTTGATCGAGGGAGCGGGAGCTCCGTCCTTCCCGCGCCCGCCGCTGCCGGCGGCGGCGGCCGAGGCCTCGAGCCTCGCGACGTCGACGCCTGCCGCCGCCAGCGCCGCCTTTGTCGCCGCGATCACGTGGGCTTCCCCGAGCGCCAAGCGCACCGCGGGCGAGTCCCCGGCGTCTCGAGACAGCAGATCGCTCTTGGAGACGCCAAAGTGGGCCGCGACGGCGGCGGCGACGGTGTCCTGTCGCATGAAGAGCGAGTTCCAAGCCTTCGAGTCCCCGGCGCCGCCGGCCGCGGCGCGGCGCGACGCCTCCCTCGCAGCCTTGAAGGACGTGTCTCCGCCGTTCCCTCGTGCTCCGTCCTCGCCCCCCGCTCCTTCCTCCCCTCCACCTTCCCTCTCGTGCTCCGGCGCGGGCCTGGCGGGCATGACGTGGAGGAGCCTGCCCTGGAAGATGGACCCGTCGAGCGCGCGGAGGGCCGCCGAGGCCGCCGCGCCGAGGGCGTCGGCCGCGGCCTTGGAGCCCTCGGCGGGCGTGGCGGCGCCGCCGCCCGCGGGAGCGGAAAGCTGCACGAGCGCGATGCCGCGCGACTGCCTCGACACGCGGTCCAGAACGACGTGGACGCTCCGGAGCTCCCAGAGCTCCCGAGAGTCGCGGTGCTCCTCGAACAAGGCTCGAACGTCGTCCTCGGTCGCCGTGAACGGCAGGTTGCGCAGGAAGAGGCGACCGCGGCAGGCCTGGAGCTCGGCCTCGAGGTCGAGGCCGCTGCCGCCGTTGGAGTGGCGTCCTTCTTGCCCCGCCGCCGCTGCCGCCACTGCGGCAGCAGCTGCGGATGCTCCGTCGCCTTGACCATCGTGAAGCGGCGGCGGAGGAGGGAGAGCGCCGCCGTCGCCGTTACCGCCGTCGTCCTCGCTGCTGCGTCCGTCCTCCTTCTCGTCGTCTTCCTCGTCCTCTTCTTCGTCGCTCGAGATCTCGCTCACGACGCGGCGCTTCAGGTAGTCGAGGTCGCTCACCGCGGCGTCGGCCACGGCCGGGTCGGAAAGAGGCGGTACGGGCTTGTCCTCGCCGTCGGATTCGTCTTCCCTTGCTTCCTTTGACGCCGGGAGCTCTTCGTAAAGCTCGTCGTCGTCGTCGTCGCCGCTCTCTCCTCCTCCTCCGACTTTCTTGCCGTCCTTCTTCGGGGCCGGCGTCGAGGGCTGCTTCGCCCCGACCGCGGCGGCGGCGGTCCCGTCGTCATTGGCCCACAGCGGCACTGCGGAGCGAGGGGCCATCAGGGACAGGAACTCGGCGAAGCGCGGGTCGTCCTCGGCCTTGGACGACTTCGACGCCGCGGGCGCCGCCGCGCCGCCTTTCGCGCCTGCCCCTTTCCCTCCTCCGGCGAGGGGCGGCGGCGGAGGGAGCTCTTGCTGCTGCTGCTGCTGCTCGTTTGTTCGCATCTGGGCCGCGTCGGCGGCCAGCTTGGCCTTGGTGTACTTGGACCAGGGGCGGGACAAGGGGGCAGCGGCGGCAGCCTCTTCTCCATCTCGCTCGCCTCCGCCGCCGCCGCCACCGCCAGCTCCGCCGCCGACGCCGCTCGCCCACTCTACAGACAGCTTGGCCGCGCCCATGAAAGACCGGTCAAAGTACTCCAGCGCCCTCAGTGCGTCCTCGTGGGACCGGAAGCCCACGAAGCCGAACTGGCGGGAGCGGCCGTCGGGGGTGCGGACGACCTTGGCGTCGGTAATGATGACCTTTGAAGAAGAGGTCGAACCTGCTCGGCCGCCGCCGCCGCCGCCGGCGCCGTTGCTGCTGCCGATGTTTGCGAAATGCGTGCGGAGCGTCGCCTCGTCGGCGTGGCGCGGCAGGCCCTTGACACAGATTCGTGTGCCCATCGTGTGAAGCGAAGATATAGAACTACCCTCTCAGCGACTGGAAAAGTAAAAGAGACAGGTTCCTACTGAGCGCGCCAGGCGGTGAATGAAATGAGGAAAGCGAAAGAAGCGAGCCGTCGACCGACGAACAGACGAACGAAACGTCGACGTTCAAGACAAATGCCTCGTCCTCCTCTTCGTCTCCTTTTCCCGGAGAAGTCTAACAATGGGCTCCGCCCTGATCTTGCTCTCTTGAGAAACAAGAGAAGTCTCTCGTGCAGGGAGGCGGAGACAGAAAAAGGCCTCGTGCGGAGCGCAGCGGCCTACAACCTCTGAGTTGTTGAACAGAGTGAAATGTGGAGTGATGGCGCTGCCGGCCCGAGAAAAATTTCAATGCGGAGCAGCACTCACTCTCCTCTCCCTCTCAACGACGCCCTCGTTTGCTTCTGAGCCTCCTTTTCGCCAGCGAGGACGTCGCACAGATCGGCTTCTCTCTTCGCGTCAGGCTCTAGCAGAGATCAAAGCTCCTGACTGAAAGAGAGAGAGTAGAGCGTGAACTCAAAAAAGCACTGGCTAGATTTTCTCGCCGCCGCCATAAAAGCAGAGGCAGCCGTCGTCACATTCGTCACCGTCCGAGCTCTTTTTCTCCGTCTGAGCTTTTCGCTTTCTTCCTCTCTCCCACCATGGGCAAGGCCAAGAAGACGCGCAAGTTCGCTGAGGTCAAGCGCCTTCGCAACCCCAAGGACCTGAAGCCGTGAGTTGGAGATCTCGATTCGGTTTCTTTTCATTTTTTTCATTTCTTTCTTCGCTCGCCGTCGCCGCCGTCGCCACTTTGCCCTCACTTTACCTCTCTCCCTCCCCCCCCTCTCTCTCCTCCCTTCCCCCCCCTCTCTCCCCCCCCCCCCCCCAACCAAAAAAAAACTCTCCACA
>Ga0315283_10001838_pt1 | contig 17359 bp, 12 predicted proteins | sample YL17G09_0_MG_FD_204541 | JGI IMG/M metagenome (GOLD analysis project Ga0315283, IMG submission 204541) | Sediment microbial communities from Yellowstone Lake, YNP, Wyoming, USA - YL17G09_0 | ecosystem: Environmental > Aquatic > Freshwater > Lake > Sediment | place: USA: Wyoming | collected... | reverse complement strand
CCCGGCGTGGCGGGGGTATGCCGCGTCCCCGGGTTGGTTGGCCCCCCCCCCCCCCCCCCCTAGAGCACCCGCCCCACGCACAAGGCCAGACCGCGCCCAGACCGCTGCCGCGCCCCGTTTCCCGCCCGCGGGCGGCCCGATAACCACCAGCGCCGCGCGTGAGATGCGCGTCGCTAAACGCCCCCCCACGCTCTTTCTCATCACCCCTTTTTGGCGCCCCACCCTTCGGCCGCGAGCGCGGCCGCCTTGGCCTGCCCGTCCGCGTCCGACAGGTCCATGGCGACGCCGCCCACCGTCTCCTTCTTGGGGGTGTAGGAGATGTGGGTGGGCGCGATGAGCTGGGGATGGGGGAGTGCGGGTGGAGGTGGGCGCGCGCGCCGCCGCGCGCCGACTCCTTCTGCCTCTGTGCCCGCACAGAGCTGCCCGCACCTTGCGGATGGGGCTGACGACCATGCCCTGGGGCTGGTAGTTGTAGCCGACGGGGGCGACGGTGATGCCCTGGCGAGGGAGGGAGGGGAGAGAGGTGAGTAGGGGTGAACGCGCGTGCGGCGGGCGGGCGCTCGCGCCACCCCTCTCTCCCCGCGCACCTGGGGCTGGACATTGGCGCCCTGGGGCTGGAAGTTGGCCCCAATGGCGCCGAAATCTGAAGAGGAGAGATGGTCGGTCGGCGGCCGCACCGCGCGCGCCACGCCGCCCTCCGCCTCCCGCCCCCGCACGCACAGAGCAGGCCGGGCTGCACCGAGAACCCTTGCGGCTGCACCGACAGCCCGATGGAGTTGAGGTAGATGAGTTGGGGCTGGAGAGGGAGGGGGTGGGGGCGGGTTGGACGGGACCGGATCGACGCGCGCCGCGGCCGCGCGCGCGGCCGCCCCCGCCGCCCCCCGCGCCCCTGCGCCTCGCCTGAATGTTGACCAGCCCCGGCTCGATGTCGACGAGCGTGTTGCGAATGGAGATGAGCTTGGGGATGATGTTGAGGCCGACGGCGGAGAGGTCGGCACCGGTCGTCTGCGAATGGGGTGGGTGGGGTGGAGGGTCGGCGCCGCGGCGGCCTCCGACCTCCACACTCGGCCCAGCCCACCCTCAGACCCCCTCCACCCGTTCTCTCACCGACTCGGACAGGACGCAGGGCGCGAAGCGGACGAACGACCCCCCGGACGCAAACTTCGTCGCGGAGATGGGGGGCAACCCCGCCGCCTTACCCCCGTCGCCCCCGTCGGCCGAGTGCAAGAACGCGGGGTCGGTGAGGTGGAAGCGGGGGAGGAAGTCGTCGCCGGCGGCCAGTTTGGCCAGGTGGCCGCGCGCCTCCAGCATGACGCGCCCGAGCGCGGTCGCGGCCGCCGTGCCGGACGCCTCCTTTTGGAGCAGCACCTGGGACAAGACGGCGGCCCAGTTGCTGTGGAGGAGGGCGTGGGGCGGTGGGCGGCGGGGCAGGCGTCGCAACAGCGCGCCGTTCCACCCCTGTGCCTCCTCCCTTGTCCCTCTCTCACCGGTAGTCGTCCGGCATCTCGTTGGACAGGTCCAGCGGGTCCTCCATGATGGTGACCTCGTGTTCGGCGCCGTCGGCGCCGAGCAGGCGGCGGCCGGCGACGGGCGGCTGAGAGGGAAGAAGGGGGCGGGCGTCGGCGTGCGTCTCGCCCCTCCGGCCCCTCTTCCGCGCCTCCACACGCCGCGCACCGCGTCGTCGTCGGACGAGGGCGTCGCGGCCAGGTCTGGGAGGGGGGTTTGGGGTGGGAACGAGGCGGGCGAGTCTTCGCGCGGCGCCGCGCCGAGCGAGCGCCACCCCCGTCTTCTCCGTTCCTACCGATGTCCACCGGCGCGTACGCCGTCCCGATCGGGCTAACGGCTTTGCCGCCCGGGCCGATGGCGACGCCGGTGGGGCCGACGACGATGTCGTCGGGGGCCACGTTCCAGCCCTCTGAGGGCGGGAGGGAGAGAGGGTGGGTGGGCGGGGTCGGACGCGCGCAGCGAAAAAACAAGCGCCTCCACCCCTCTCCCCCCTCCTTCCTACGCACGGGGCTGGTTGTTGTAGCCCACAGGGGCGACCGCAATGAGGAAGGGCGCGACCTGGAGGGGGGAGGAGCGTCGGCCGCCGACCCCGCACGTCTCTTGTGCCCTCCCCCGCCCCCTCTCCCTCCCCGCACCTGGAACGCTTGGGGTTGCACCGAGAAACCGACCGGGTTGATCAGCAGCAGCCCCGGCTGCAGGTTGACGGCGGTCGGGATGATGGCGGCCCCCCGGTTTGCGACGACAAACGCTTCCGGCTGCACATTGATCCCGGTCAACGACGCCTCCAACCCGGTGTTGGACCAGGATACGAGGCAGGGCGCAAAGTTGACCGCCTGGGCGGAGAGGGAGAGGCCCGTGATGGAGCGCGCGATCGCGGCGGCTTCGTTGGAGAATTTGGAGGGTTGCGCGATCGATTTCCCGGTGACCACGATATTGTACTGGCTCAACTTGGCGTTGAGCGTGTCGATAAATGCCTGATCGGTGTCGGGCGACAGTTTGTCCCCGATCGCCTGCATCAGCGCCGTCGTTTTGTTCGCCTTGGGGTCCGCGCTCGCGTCCCACGCCAGTTTGCCGGTCGCGTTAAGCTTGGCCGCGACGGCGTCGCCCCACTTGTCCATCTCGGCTTGGACTGGGGGCGGGGGACGGGGAGGGGAGGGTGGTCGGCGTGGGGGCGGCGGCCGCGCTCCCCGACCGCTCCACCCCCTCCCACCCCCAACCACCACCCCACACTATACTCTATGACTTACCAACGGTCACGTTCTTGCCCGCGACGACCGCGGCCTGCTTGGCCGAGAGCCCCTTCCAGGTCGAGACATTATACTTCTCGGGGTGCGCCGCCATCAGCGCCGCCGCCGTCACGTACGCGTGCGTCTCGTCGTGCAGGGTGGGGATGGCGTCCAGCGCGCGGTCGACGCCGCCCTCGCGGAGCAGGAGAACAGTCGCCACCAACTGGGAAAAGTGGCCGTAGTCCGCCTCCCGCCCCACCAGGTCCGGGTTGGGCAGGCCGGGCAAGGGAGGGGGTTTCATGGCGGCGGCGGCGGCCGCGAGGGCGGCGAAGAGGAGGACGCGCATGGTGGACGAGGGGCTGGGGAGGGGCCGGCGGGTGTTTAGGAAGGGGCGGCCGCTGCGCTAGGAGTGCGCCGTCGTGTGCGATATGGCCAGTGGCGACGGCCGGCACTGACGCAGCGCGCCAGCGCGGCCGGCCCGTGCGGTGCATGTCGGGGCGCGCGGCGTCGCAGGCCGCCGCATCGCCAGGGCAAGCCCGCTGGCCACAAACACCCCTTGGCCGACCATCCCGAATTGCGAATGCGCCGTCAAGGGCGGTCGCGGCGCCACTCGGGCGCCGGCACGCCGTCGAGCGCCGCGCGCCGGGCTCGCCGCTGCACCGCCCGCCGCGGCCGACGTTCAAGCCCATGCCGGCCGAAACTGGAGCGCAAATGTGCGAGCGTATTGGCCACGGGCGCGCGCGCGCTAGGGGCGCACGAGGGAGCCGCCGGCGCTTGGCGCGCCATGGCCGCGCTGCGTGGCGCGGCCCGCCCGCCACCGCGCCCCACTCACCCGCGGGACGCGCTCTGAGGAGGGCGGCCGACCGGTGACACGACCGGCCGGCGGGGAGAGAAGGGTGTTAGGCAGGGGCAGCGCCGCGCCCTGCCGCACGACGCCGCACGCGCGTAGCCTCCTCGAGCGCGCAAGGCCGCCGCCCCAAGTCGTTGCACGCCGCCCGTCACTCCACGCCCGGGCGCGCGACCTCGCGCGCGACGGGCGTGCCCGGCGCGTCCCCCTCCCCGTCACCCTCGCTCTCGGCCGCGTACGCGTCGACCTGCCTCTGGCTGAGGCTCACCTTCCCGCCGTCCCCCACCGCCAGCACGACCACGTCCACCTTGTCCCCTTTTTCGAAGCGGTCGCCCGCGTCGGCGGGGCGGGGGGGGGTGAGCTCGGAGACGTGGGCCAGGCCGGACGCGCCGCCGCCGAGGTCGACGAACACGCCAAAGGCGGCGACGCCGCGCACCGTCGCGCCCCGGTAGATGCGACCCGGCGTGGGCGGGGGTGGTGGCGGGCCTGGAGGCGGCGGCGGGTCGCGGTCGGCGTCGTCGGCGCGCTCCGACGCCGACCGCGCGCTCAGCTTGTACCGCCCGTCGCCCGCTTCCAGCACGACGACGTCGATCCGGTCCCCCACTTCATACTCGTCCACGCCGCGCCCGGGCGGCAGCTCGGACGCGTGGGCCAGGCCCGACTTGCCGGGCACAAACTCGACGACGAGCCCAAACCGCTGCACCGACACGACCCTCGACCCCGGGAACGGCGTCCCGGGCTCGGGGTCTGTCACGATGGCGTAGATCATGGCGCGCGCGGCGTCCAGGGAGGCGTCGGACGGGGCGGTCAGCTCGACGACGCCGCCCTCGTTGTCCACCACCTGCACCTCGGTGCACCCCGTCGCGTCCCGCACCGCGCGCACGGTGCGGCCGCCGGGGCCGATGAGGGTGCCCAGTCGGTCGGGGGGGACGGTGAGGAGCTCGATGCGCGGGGCGTAGGGGGAGAGGGCGCGCCGCGGGGGCGGCCCCCACTTCTCCATCTCCCCCAAGATGTGGGCCCGCGCTTTCCCGGCAGCCGCCAGCGCGGCCTCGACGACGGCCAGGGTGATGCCCTCGACCTTGATGTCCATTTGGAACGCGGTGATCGCGTCCGCCGACCCCGCTACTTTAAAGTCCATGTCGCCCAGCGCGTCCTCCGACCCCAGGATGTCGGTCAGGATCAGGAAACGAGGCTCCCGGTCGTCACCACCAGTCTCACTGTCTTGTTTCTCGAGGATCAGCCCCATGGCGACGCCCGCGACGGGCGCCGCGAGCGGGACGCCCGCGTCGAGCATAGCCAGGGTGCCGCCGCACACCGACGCCATGGAGGAGGAGCCGTTGGATTCGGTGATGGTGGATTCGACGCGCACCGTGTAGGGAAAGGCGGCCCGTTCGGGCACTGCCGGCGCGAGCGCGCGCTCGGCGAGGGCGCCGTGCCCGATCTCGCGCCGGCCGGGGGCGCCGACACGGCCCGTTTCGCCGACCGAACACGGCGGAAAATAGTACTGCAGGTAGAAGCGGCGGGACGCGTCCCGGGCGACGGTGGCGAGGTCGTCGATTTTTTGAGCGGCGTCGTCCGACCCCAGCGTCGCGACCGCCACCGCCTGCGTCTCGCCCCGGGTGAAGAGGGCGGATCCATGGGTCCTGGGCAGGAGTCCGGCTCTGGAGGCGATGGGGCGCACGGCGTCGGCGGCGCGGCCGTCGGAGCGCATCCCCGTGTCGAGCAGGGCGGCCCGCATCGCGGCCGAAAGCACACCCTTGAACGCGGTGTGCAGTTGCGCTTCGGTGGGGGTGTCGGAGGTGGGGTCGGGGGGGGTGCCGACCTCGACGCCGGCCGCGGCGGCCGCGGCGCGCCGCGCGGCGTCGACGCGCCCGCTGAGTTCCGTTTTGGAGAGGCCTGGCGTGCGAAACGCGTCCGCCAGCGCGTCGCTCGCGCTTGCCTTGACGATGGCCACCAGCTTCGGGTCGGGCAGCGTCCTGTCTGCCGACTTGGGCTTGCCGACCGCGGCCGCCCACCCGTCGACCGCCGCGGCGACGACCGCCACAGACTCCGCCCCCACCCGCACCGCGGCCGCCATGACGGCGTCGGGGACGAACGAGGCATAGCCTTCAATCATGAGGACGGCGCGGGACGTGCCGGCGACGATCAGGTCGAGCGCGCTGCTGTCGGCTTGCGCGACGGTCGGATTCGCCACCAGCCACCCGCCGCACGGCGACGGGACACCGGGCGCGTCGCCGTCGGCAAATACGGCGTTCGCCGGCAGGAGCGCGACGCGCGCGCCGGCGACCGCGCGCGCGGCCGGCACTTCCGAGAGCGCGAGTGCCGCGCCCGCCGCCGTGATGGCCAGCGGCTCGGTCGCGTGCACGCCGTCGTACGACAGCACCCAGAGCAGCACCTGGGTGTCGGCCGCCCACCCGGCCGCGATCGACGGCCGCAGCGGGCGGTCGACCAGGCGCGAGATGAGCGTCTCGCCGTCCTTGGGGCGGCCGTCGCGCTTGATGAACGAGCCCGTGGTACGGCCCGCCGCGGAAAAGCGCTCGGCGTAGTGCACCGCGAGCGGGGTGAAGGAGCCGTCGCCGGTCTTGGCGCCCGCGCACACCGTCGCGAGGACGACCGTGTCCCCGTCGGACAGCGTCACCGCGCCGCCGGCTTGGCGCGCGATTTCGCCGGTTTCAAACGCGATCTGGCGTGCGGGGGGTCGAGGGCGCGCGGCGCGTCGGCGGGGCGCGCGGCCGCCGCGTTGCCGCCCCGCCGCCTCGGCGCCACCCCACTCCCCCCACTGCACGCACCTTGCGACCGCCGTACTCGACCTCCAGCCGGGACACGACCGCACCGTCGGGCAGGGCGACAGGGGGTGGGGAGCCGTCACCGGTGGTGGCCGCGACAGGGCGGGCGCGCTGGGGGCGCCGCCCGCGCGCCCCATGGACGAGGCGAAGTGGCGCGATCGCCGGGCACCGGGCGCGGGCGGCGCTGGGTGCCAGCGGGGCACGGCATTGGGCGAGCGCCGCCGGCGGCCGCACGCGCTGTATGCGCATTGCGCGCGAGGGCGCTCTGCGAGGGCAGCAGGTGAAACGCCACGTGCAGTCGGGGAAGGGCGGCGAAAGGCGGGGGACCGAGGGGGTGGCGTGGTGTGCCGGCGGTGGCGCGCCGCGCGCCGTGGGCAGCCCCTTTTTGCCCGCTGCGCCCCCCTCGCGGCGCAGGAAGAGCACAGATCCACACACGCACACCGCGGCGCCCCCCCAGAAAACACGGGGCCGCGGCAGGTCGCCGCGAGCCCGGGCCCGGCCCCCAACCCCGCCCCGCCCCGCCCCGCCCCGTCACTTCCAGAGCCGCTTGAGCGAGACCGACTTGGAGTCGTCCTTCTTCATCACCTTGGCCGCCGCCAGCTCAAAGTCTTCCTGGGTGACGTGCGACCGCCGCTCGCGCAGCGCAAACATGCCCGCCTCGGTGCACGCGGCCTTGAGCTCGGCGCCCGACGCGCCCGGCAGCAGCTCGGCGACGCGCGCCAGGTCGACGCCGCGCACCAGGTTCATCTTGCGCGAGTGAATCTTGAGGACGTCAACGCGCGCGCCCTCGCCCGGGGCGGGGATCTCCACCTTGCGGTCGATGCGGCCGGGGCGGAGCAGCGCGGGGTCGAGGATGTCGAGCCGGTTGGTGGCCATGATGACCTTGATCTGGTTGGACGCCTCAAACCCGTCGAGCTGGTTGAGCAGCTCGAGCATGGTGCGCTGTACCTCGGAATCGCCCGACGAGTCGGACGAGCGCGCGGAGCCGATGGAGTCGACTTCGTCCATGAAGATGATCGAGGGCGCGTGCTCGCGCGCCATGACGAAAAGCTCCCGCACCATGCGCGAGCCCTGGGGGGGGGGAGGGAGGAGGGGTTGGGGTGGGCGCCGTCGTTGGGGTCGCCGCGACCGCCTCGCTCCCACCACCCCTCCTCCCCTGCCCCCACCTCGCCAATGTACTTTTGCACCAGCTCCGACCCCGACACCCGGATGAAGGTGCAGTCTGTGTGGTGCGCGACCGCGCGCGCGAGCAGCGTCTTGCCCGTGCCCGGCGGCCCGTACATGATCACGCCCTTGGGCTGCGCGATGCCGAGCGCTTCAAACAGCTCGGGGTGCTTGATCGGGAGCTCGATCACCTCCTTGATCTCCTTGATCTGGCGGTCCAACCCGCCCACCATGTCGTACGTGGAGTCGGGCACCTTCTCCACCTTCATCAGGGAGACGAGGGGGTCGACCTTGGTGGGGAGGAGGAGGTGGAGGGCGTAGGAATCGTTGCGCAGCGCGGCGCGCGCGCCGGGCTTGACGGCGGCGACGTCGATCGATGGGTCGATGTCCACCACGTACTTGCCTTCCGGGTGCACCTTGACCAGGACCTTGGACTTGCCCATGACCTGCGGGGGGCGGCGGGGGTGGGGGGTGGTTGGCGGGGGTCTCGACGCGCGCGCCGGCGTGCGCAGCCTCCCCCCCTCCCCCCTCCCCCTCCCCACCTTGACCACCTCCCCGACGTACGACCCGGGCTCCTGCAGCAGCTGCAGCTCCTCGCGCAGCAGGCGCACTGAGCGGGAGGGAGGGGGGCGGCGTCGGCGATGCGCGCGCGGCTGTGCGCTGCCCCGCGCGCCGGCCGCCCACCTCCCGCATCCCACCACTGACCTTTGGTGTTGAGCTCGTTGCGCTGCGCCTCCAGCCGGCGCAGCGTGGCCGCCCGGTCGCGCGCGGCCTGCTCCGCCTCCTCGATCTTGCCCTGGTAGTAGGCTTTCAGCCCCTCACCCACCGGGCGGGGAGCCGCGACAGCGGTTTTCGCCATGGTGCGGGGTGGAGAGGGGTGGGGAGGGCGCGGCGGTGGCGGTGACGCGCGCGCGGTGTCGCGGGGTCGCGGGGTCGCGCCGGCGCTTGGCTGGGCGGGCGGCGGCGGCCGCGCGCGGTGGCGGGGGGGTGGTGGCCGTGCGGCAGAGTGGACGCCGAGCGGGTGTGGAGGGCGGGGGCCTGCGCGCGCGCGTCCGGTCCCTCCCTCTTCACACCTCCTGGCGCGCCCTCGGCGCGCCCGCCCGCCCGCCGTCACCGAGCGGTCGCCCCCCCCACCCGCGGCGCGGGCCCCGGGCCGCGCCCGGCCATGCCCCCCATGCGCCGCAAACCCGCGCGCAAGCGGGCGCGCGCCGACGCGGCCGACCCCAAAATCGCGGCCGACGACGAGAATGCGGCGTCGGTGAGCGAGAGGGAGAGGGGGGGAGGGAGGCGGCGCGCCCGCGCGGCCCGCGCCCGAGGCGCGCGCGTGTCCCGGCCCCTCGCGCCTCCCTCCCGCGCCCGCCATGCGCCCACAGACGCCCCCACACGTTAGCCCACCCCGCGCGCGCCGGCCGCCAAGCGCGCGGCGCCCCCCCCGCGCGCGCCGCGCGCGCCCGCGCCCGCGCTCGACTGCGTCCTCTACGTCCGCTGGCACTCGCCCGCGGGCCGGTCCCGGGTGCACGCCCTGCGCCTGAAGCCGGTGCTGGGGCTGGAGAGCCTGGAGGTGGGAGGAAGAGGGGAGGGTGGGCGCCACCGCGCCGTGCGGGCCGCGGCGCCCGCGCGCCCCAGGGTATGCGCCGACACGCGAGCGGCCCGCGATGGCGGCGGTCCGAGGACGACGGAGCCCCCCCCCTTCCCAGGGCGTCTCGCGCTCGCTCGTCGACAGAGCGTTCCCCCCCGGCGCCCGCCCCGCCCACCTCGCGTCCGACGCGTTCTACCGGTTCACGCCGGCGGCCGACTTCCTCTCCCTGCCGGGCGACGTGGCGCGCACCGAGTTTCGGCTCGCGGCCGCGCACGCGGGGTGGGAGTACGGCCTCCTCCGCCGCGACCTGGGCGATGAAGGGGCCGGCGACCGGCCGATGCTGGTCACGGTATGGGGAGGAGGGGGGGTGGTGGGGAGGAGAAAAAAGGGGTGTGCGCGACCCACCCTCTCCCTCTCCCCAACAGGTCGTCGAGTTCGAGTCGACCGCGCTCATGGCGGGGTCCCTGGGGGTGCGCCTGTCCATGGTGGCGTACCCCATCGTGTCCGTGCGCAAGGTCAGGGAGGGAGAGAGAGGCGGGAGGGGCGGTCGGGTGGGGCGCGGGGCGTGCTGGCTCGGCGGGCCGCGTGCGCTCACCCGCCCTCACACGCCCCACCCCCCACCCTTCAGTCCTTCCTCGACGACGCGTGCACCCGGCTGGCGGCCGACCCGGACGCCTTCCAGGGCCTGCTCTGACGAGGCGCGGCGCGCGCGCCACGCTCTTTCCCCGCCCGCTCCGCCAGCCTGCCCAGCACTCGGCCCCGGTTTTGAACGGCGCCCTCCCGCGCGCCCGCACCCGCCCCTGTAACAACGGCACCGACGCACACACACACGGCGAATGGGTCAAAGGAGAGAGACGCTGCCGCGCGCGCTCGAGCCCGCCCCGCCCCTGCTCCCACCATGTCTCGAGTCTGCGAGCGTCACACACAGCCCCTCATCCGCCCGGGCCCGCACAGCGGGCGCGCCGGCGTGGCGGCCGCGCCCGCGCGCGCGGCGCCCCCGCGCGCCACCGGCGCCCCGCCACCCCCCCGCCCCTCACTTGCCGACAATCGCGGGCAGGTTGGCGATATTGGTCACGATGTTGTGCCCAAACGGGTTGGCGAGGTGGGCGACGAGGCCCTCGATCGGCCCCTCGCGCGTGACGAGCGCCTGGACCGCAAACCCGATGAACGCGACCATGGCGAGGCGCCCATTTTTGATCTCCTTGACCGCGTTGGCCTCGGAGTTCATGCCGGCGGGGTCCAGGGGGAAGAGCGCGTTCTTCTCGCCTGGGGGGGCGGGGGCGGAAAAAAAAAACAAGGCGTGAGCGTCGGGGACGCCGACCCCCCACAACGCGCCCCACTCCCACCCCCCACCCCCCACCTTTGTACGCGGCGAACCGGTTGAGCTCCAGGAAGCCGAACAACACTTGCTGGATGGCGAGCAGGCCCAGGATGGGGATGCCGGCCGACGCGTCGTACTTGGCGCCGGCCTCAAACCATTTGACCGGCACCCCGAGCGCTTCCGCGCCCAGGATGCCGGCGACCGCAATCATGGCCCACCGCGCGTTGGTGCGCTCGCCCTCGGCGTACCTGCAGGGGCGGGGGGGGGTGTTCAGACTGGGGCGGTGCACGCGCGCCTCCACCTTGCCTCCCCCGTCCCTCCTCACCACTTGAGGCGGCCCGCGTCCGTGCCGAGGCCGAGCGGGTCGAAGCCGCGGTCGCCGGGGAGGGAGCCGGTGAGGTGGGGGGGCGCCTTGGTGCCTAGAGGGGGGGAGGGGGTGGGGGTGGTGAGCGGGGGCCGCGCCACCCTTCCCTCTCCCCTCCCCCCTCTCGCTCTGCTCACCGGGCAGCCACAGGCCGCGGTTGGCGGCGGCGGCGGTCACGCGGCGGGCGGCGCGCGTCTGGGTTGGGGAGGGTGGGGGTGGGGGTCGGGCGCCGTCGGGGTCGGGCGCGCGGGGGCAACCTCGCGCGCCGCCAGCCGCCGCCGGCCCGCGACGCCGCCCCAAAACGGCGCCACCCCGAAAGATCGGTCCGTGGCCGGGGGCCCGGGCGCGGCCGGCGTGGCGGCGGCCCGAGGGCGGCCCCGCGAGCCTCGGCAGGAGCAAGGCCGGCCCGAGGCGCCGCCCGCGCGCCGCCCGCGACGGCCGCCCCCTTCTGAATCAGCCCGCTCTCCAAGCCAATCGCGGGGCGCGGGCGGCGCCCGAGCTGGCCCGAGGGGGCCGGGGCCAAGTCGCCCCGCCGAGTGCGACGCCGGCCGCCCCTCGCCCCTCGCACGCACGCGCAGGGACTGGCGGGCGACGGACGCGCGGGACGCGAGGGCGGTGGCCATGGTGGAAGAGGGGGGGGCGGAGGGGTGTGGGCGGGCGGCGTGCTCGGCCGGCCAATCCCACACAACTGCGCGCCCCCGCCACCTCCAAGATGCCCTGACGCGCCCACCAAGCGCAACTGCCGCCCTCCACATCCACGGAATGCCGCCCAGAGGCGCCAAGCGGCCCGCAGCCGCGCCCGACCCGCCGCCCGACGCGCGCCGCGTGGCGGCCCGCGGGCGAGGGGCTGGAAGGCGAGGGATGGGTGCTGAAGTGGAGGCTGACGACGGGAAGCCGTCGCCCGAGCCCGCGCCAACGACCGACGGCGGCGGCGACCTCGCCGCCGAGGCGCTCGACGCCGCGCTCGCCGCCCTCGCCGACTCGCCCGCCGCGCCGCCGCCGGACCTGCTGGCCGCCGCGGTGACGGCGGCCGCGTCCGCCCCGCTCGCCGCTCTGGCCCCGGCCCCGCGCGCGCGCCTCGCAGGCTGGCTGTGCGGCGCGGCCGGCGGCCGCCGGTCGGCGCCGCTGGCGCAGTTGGCGGCGGCTGTGCTGGCGCGGGCGGCGGTGGAGGAGGCGTCGGGAGAGGGCGGGAGCGACGCGGCGGCCGCCGCCGCTGCCACCCCCGCCGCCCCTTGGCGGGACGACCTCGCCGCCGCCTACGTGGCCGACGTCTTTGGCGCCCGCCTGTGGGCGGAGTCCGCCCCCGGCGCCCTCCTCGCCCGCCTGGCCGGCGCCGCGCTGCCGCCACGCCCCGGCGGCGGCGGCGACCCGCCGCCCGCGGGGCCGCCGCCGGCTGCCGGCGGCCGCCCTCCCGTGCTGCCGCCCGGCGTGGCGGCGGTGGCGGACGCGGTGGGGCCGTTGGGAGTGAGTGAAGGAGCGTTGGAGCGCGCGGCGTTTCCGCCGAGCGCGGCCGCCGCGACCGCGCTCGCGGCCGCCGCCACGACCCTCGCCACCTCCCCCACCCTGCGCGACAACCCGCGCGCCACCCTGCGCCTGCTCACCCTGGCGTGCCGCACGCCCGCCGGGCGCGGGGCGGCCGCGTCGGCGCTCGACGCCCTATTTTCCGCCCCCGCGTCCGCCCGCGCCGGCGCGTCCCTGCTGGACGAGATCGTGGCCACCGTCGGCGACGCCGCCGCCCCCGGCGACGCCGACGCGGTCGCCGCCGTGCTCGCGCTGCGCGGGCGCCCCGCCGCGTCGGCCGCCGCCGCGCGCGCGGTGGAAGCCCTCGCCCGCGCCTTGCCCGCCGCCGCCGCGGCCGCCCTGGCCGCGTACATTGCTGCGGATGGCCGGGATGGAGGGAAAGGAGGGGGGTGTGCGGCGGCGGTGGGCGTTGTGCGCGCCGCGGCGCGCGGCGCGAGCTGGCCCGCGCGCGGCGACCCCGCCGCCCCCCCGCCCACCGTGGAAACCATGCTGGCCGCCGCCCTGGCCGACACCTTTGCCTCGCCCGACGCCCGCCCCCGGGCGCGCGACCTGGTGCGGCGCCTGGTGCGCGGGTGCGCGGGCGGCCACCTCGACGCGTCGGCGTTCGCCGCGGCGCTCGTCGCGCCCGGCGGCCCCGCCTCGACCCCCCCCCCCCACGCCACCCCCGCCGACATCGAGGCCTGGGCGGGCGACGTCCTGGGCGCGGCGTGCGGCGCGCTGCTGGCCGGCGCGGCGGCCGAGCCCGGCGCGGCCGCCGCGGCGGCGGCGCCCGCGCTCGCGGCGGCGGCCGCGTGGGCGACCTCCGTCCTCGCGCCCGCGCTGCCCGGCCTGCCCGGCCCCGCGTTTCGGGCCGTGCTGCGGCGGGCGCTGTTTTTGGAGAACGATGCGCGGTCGTACTGCACGCCCGGCGAGGCCGCGGGCGCGGGGGACGCGCGCGCGCTCGCGTCGCTCGTGTCTGGCGCGGCCCTCAACGAGGACGCCCTCACCCACGTGTTGCTGGCGGGCCTCACCGGCACGCCGCTGGCGCCGGACGACGCGCTGGCGCTCGCGGACGAGCTGCTGGTCCGGCGGCTGCGGGCGGCGGCGAGCGGAGGCGACGCGGGCGACGCTGCTCAATCTCCGCCGCCGCTCGCCAACCCGCACTTGCTCGTAGCCGCGTTTGCCCTGGCCGCCTACGACCCGCCGCCCGCGCCTCTGCCGGCGGTTGCCGGCGCGGTCGCACCGCCCGCGCTCGCGCGCACGGCTGCGTGGTGGGCGGCCGCCCGCGTCGCGGCCCTGCTCGCCGCCGCCTCCCCGACCGCTCTGGCCCCGCTAGCAGCCGCCGACCCGAGCGTGCGAGCGCTGCTGGTGGCCATGGCGGCCGGCGAGGCGGGCGCGGGGGTGGGGGCGCCGGGGTCGGACGCCGCGCGCGCGCGCGCCGCCGCCGCCGCCGCCGAGGCCGCGGCCGACGCCGCCGCGGCGGACGCGACAGAGACTTGGTTGCGCTCGCGCGGCGCGGCGTCGTGGGAGCGGCCGCCGGGGGGGGCGCTGCGGCGCGCGGCGACGGCGGCCGCGCGCGCGCCGCCGGCCGGTCTGGCGGAAGCCCTGGCCGCCCTGGCCGCCGCGACCCCCGCGGGCGCCGCCCTGCGGTCGGTGCGCGACCCCGACCTGGTGGCCGCCGCGTGCGTGGGGGAGGGCGCGGCCAGCGCGTGGCGCTGGGCGGGCCCGCTGCTCGCGCGCGACCCGGGCGCCGCGGCCGCGCTGCCGCCGGCCTGGGCGCCCGAGTTGCTCGATTTGGCGCTGGCGGATGCTCTGCCGGCCGCGGCTGTCGATGCAGTGGCTGAGCCGCTGCGGCGCGCGCTACGCGTGGGCAACGGCGGCGACGGCGCACGGCCCGTCGTCGCCCGCTTCCTCACCGGCCTCGCCTCGCCCGCGCCGGCGGCCCGGGCTCGGGCCCGGGCCTGCCTGCGGGCGGCGGCGGGGGAGGGTGACTGGGCAGGCGTTCTTCTGGCGTCGCCGGGCGCCGCTGAGCTCGCCGCCGCGTGCGTGGCGCCCGCCGCGACCGCCCTCGCCTCTTCCGCCGACCCTCTCGACATCGAGTGCTTGCTCGCCATCGTGGCCGGCGGCGGCGGCGCCGCGGCCGCGGCCGACGCCGCCGCGGCGGCCGTCGCGGCGCGGCCTGCGGCGGCGGCCGCCGCGCTCGCCGCCGGCGACGGCGCCGGGAGTGCGCTGCTGGCCGCTCTGGAAGGGGGCTGGGTTGAGAAAGGAGTGACAGACGCTGAAGAGGTTGCGCTGGTCGACGGGGCGGCGCCCGTCGCCGTCGCGGCCGCGGCCGTCGCCGACGCGTCGGCCCTCGCCATCGTCGCGTGTGCCGGTCGAGGCAGCCGCCTGGAGTCGCTCTACCTGGGCACACCAGGCCGGTCCCTGGTCGACGCAGGCGGCGCGACGCTGCCCCTGCTGCCGCGGCGCGCGGCGGCTGCCGCCGCGCGGAGCGCGCACCCCGCCCTCGCCGAAGCAGGCGTCGCCGCCGCCGGCATCGACGGTCGCCTGGACATGCTCGTCGGGTTGGCCTGGGGCGACACCGCGGCGCCCACCCTCGCGCGCGCGCTGGCGGCCGACGGTGGGTCTGTTGTTGCGGCCGCGTCGGCGCGCGGCGCCTGCCGTCGCGCGGCGGCGGCCGCCCGCCTTCTGGGCGAAACAAGCTTGGCAGTTGCGCTTGATGGCGCCCAAGGCGAGCCGATGGCGACTGACGAGGTGGCGGCGGCGCGGCAACCGGCGCCGCCCGCGCCGCCGCGCGAGCCGCCCGCGCGCGCCACCCTCGCCGCCTGGACAGCCGCCGCGGCTGGCGTGCCACCGGATCCTGCCGTCATCGCGTCGGTCGCCGGCCTGCCGTTTGAGTGCTCGCCCGCGGACGCGGCCTCCGTTGCTGCTGCGGCGGCCGCCGCGCTCGAGGCTGCCCCTGGCGCCGCCGCCTGCCTCCTCCCCGCCACCGCGGCCGCAGTGGCCCGGTTTGGGTCGGTGGAGGCGCGGGCGTTGCTGGCGTCGGCCGCACCGGCGTGGGCAGGCGTGCTCGGAGTCGAGACGCCCGCGGCCGCGCGTCCCGACCCGCCGCCCACGCTCGCCGAAGCCCTCGCGTCAGGCTCGCGCGACGCGGTGGACGTGGCCGTCGCATCCGCCCTCGACGGCGGCGCAGCGTCCACGGCGGCCGCGGCTTCTGCCGCCGCGGCCGCTCTCGCGCGCGCCGGCGACGACGCCGCGCTTGCGGGCGCCGCCGCCGACGCGCTCGCCGTGCTGGATCCCTCGCTCGACAACGACGACGCTCGCGAGCTCCTGTTTGGCGTGCTGCAGGCCGCCCTGGACCGCGGAGGGTCGAGCCCTGGGCAGGCGTCGCTCGCAGCGGCCGCGCGCGCGCTCGCGGCCGCTGCGGCCGCCGGCGCGCCGGCGGCGGTGGCCGCCCTGGCCCAACGGGCTGCCTCATTGACTGCCCCCCCCCGCGTGTCGGGCGCGGGCGCGGTCGCGGCGGCGGCCGCGCTGGCGGTCGCGGCGGCCGCCGCGTGGCCGCGCGGCGCGGGCGGCCTCGCCTTTCCCCCCGCGCGGCCCGCGACGCCCGCCGAAGCCGCATCGCTGGCTCGGCTAGCCGCCGCGGCGGGCGACACCGCTGATGAGCTGGCGGCGGCGGTCGCGCGCCCACCGGCCGCGCTCGCGGCCGCCGCGGCCGCGCTCGCCGGCGCCGCGCGCGCCGACCCCGGCGGTCGCGCGGCCGCAGTGCTGGCGGATCTATACAGCATGTTTCCCGACGCGGTGCTGGCGGCGGTCGGTGGCGGCGGGGGCGGCAGCGATGACGACGGCGCCGCGTTCGACAGCGACGACCCCGCCCCCCCTCCTCTTCTGCCCCCTTCTTCTTCCTGGCTCCAAACGGCGGCCCTGGCCGCCAGCCTGCGCACCGGCTCTGCCCTGGAGACGGCCGCCTCGGACGCTGTCGCCGCCGCCCTGGCGCCGGCCCCCCGCAGCAGCGGTGCCGCGCGCCCCGCCCTGGCCGCCGCCCTCGCCCTGGCCCGCCGCCACCCGGCCGCCGTCGCGGCCGTACTGCCCGCGGCCTCCGGGCGCGCGGCAGACGCGGCGGCGTCGGTGGCGTCTGTCGACGCGGCAGGCCGCGCCGCGGCGCTGGGGGCGCTGGCTCGCGCGGCGGCCCTGGTGGACGAACTGAGGCCGCTGCTGGATTTTGGGGGGCGTGGGGGCGGTGCGGCGGCGGCGCAAGCGCTCGACCGCGCGAGAGGCGCGGCCGCAGCGACGCTCGCCGCCGCGCTCGCCGGCCTGGCCGCCGTGCGCCCCGCCCTGCGCGGCGAGCCGGACGCGCTTGCGCTGGCGCGCGCGGTCGCGGCGCCGCTGGCGTGGGCGGTGGCGGGCCCGGTCGCGCCCGCGCTCGCGGCCGCTGTCGGCGCCGACCCCGACCTCGGCCCCTCATTCCCCGACGTCCCGCTCCTCGCCTGGGCCCTGGAAGGCGCCGGCGACGTGCCTCGGCCGCCGCCCGCGGCCGGCGCGGCGGCCGCGGCGGCGGCAGCGTCCGCCGCCGCGTCGCGCGCGTCCGCCGCGGCGCGCGCGCTCGCGCGCGCCGCGCCCACCCTCCCGCCCGAGGACGCGGCCGCGTCGCCCGCCGCGGACGACTTGTCCAACGCCCTGGCCGACCTGGTGTCCGCGTGCGGCGCCGAGCGGGGCGCGCTCGCCGGCGCGGCGGCCGCGCTCGCCGCCGCGGCCGCCGCCGCCCCGGACGCGGCCACCGCCGACGCCGCCCTCGCCCTGCTGGAGACCGCCGCCACCCTGCCCGCGTCGGCCGGCGGCAGCGGTGCTCGGACCGCATTCGCGGCTGCGGGCGCGGCCGTGCTGCGGTCGCGGGCGACCGCCGGCGCGGCGGCCGCGCGCGCGCGCGCCTGGCTCCCCCTGCGCGCGCCGACCGACGCGGCCGCCGACGCGCTCGCGCTCGCGGCCGCCGGCGACGTGTCGGCGCTCGGATGAAAGAGAGAGGAGAGAGCGAGAGGAAGGGTGTGCGGCGGGTGTTCATCTGTGTC
>Ga0315283_10001837_pt1 | contig 17366 bp, 15 predicted proteins | sample YL17G09_0_MG_FD_204541 | JGI IMG/M metagenome (GOLD analysis project Ga0315283, IMG submission 204541) | Sediment microbial communities from Yellowstone Lake, YNP, Wyoming, USA - YL17G09_0 | ecosystem: Environmental > Aquatic > Freshwater > Lake > Sediment | place: USA: Wyoming | collected... | reverse complement strand
ACTTTTTTGCGCCCAAACCACAGAGGATGAACCAAGCTACCCCACAGCTTAATGTCACAGAGCAGTTTAGCTCCTGCAATCCCATTCTGTAAAATAGGTAGCTTTTATTTGAGAATTCTAAAGGGTTTATAAACCTTTTTAACTTTCAGAAGAAGGCGGAGTAATGATATTATTATTGTTATTACTCGTTATCTTTTCAGTGTGCCTGCACTTTGGATAGCCTGTGCAACCTATGAATTGGCCGTAGATGGACCTTCTGAGCACCAATGGCTTGCCGCATTTTGGGCATATCTTATTAATAGTCTCTACTCCGTTCTCTTTCTTGATGTCAGGATGGTTTGTTTCCTGCTTTTTCCCCGGGCATTCCTTGTTAAGGCATACTTCCTGGGGTTTTTTCTTTCTCATAAAGACCATTACTATTGGCTGGCCGCAGTGAACGCATTTCTTTTCAGTGCCTTTTATGCTTCCGCTCTGAGGAATAGCAAATGTAGTCTCGCAGGTTGGATAATTATTGCAGGCTATGAACCTCATCCTGGTTTTTCTTGAGAATTTCATCTGAAGATTGCCGCCGCATTTAGGGCATTTCGCAATATAATTCTCTTTCTGTATTGTGTCTTGATAAGCTGTTTTCAGTTCCTCTCCTATTTTTTTCTCATTCTCCTTGAAAGTCTTTAGGAGCTTGGTCAGTATTTTCTTTGCTTCGTCAAGGATTTCTTCTTTTTTCAATTCCTTGCTCATTATCTTGTCCATTTCCTCTTCAAAATGCTTGGTGAGCTGCTCATCAATAATGTCTGGGCAGTATTTTTGCAGAGTCTCAATTATTCTCATACCGATATCAGTTACTCTTACTGCCTGGTCTGCAACATAATTTCTCTGGTAAAGAGAGTCAATAATCTCAGCCCTTGTTGCCTTGGTTCCCAGTCCTCTTTTTTCAAGCTCAGTAACCAGGCTTGCTTGCGTGTATCTTTTTGGAGGCTGGGTTTCTTTCTCTAGCAAGTCAAGCTTCTTAATTTCAAGCTTTTCTCCTCTATTAAAAGGAGGCCATTCTTCTTCCTTTAGCTTCACATATGGCTCATAGAAGTCAAACCAGTTTCTTTCTTTGGTTCTCATGCCTTTTGCAATGAACATTTCCCCGCCAATATCAATCCTTAAGAGCAATGATTCCCTGATTGCAGGAGCTCCAAAGGTTGCAAGGAATCTCTTAACTATCAGGTCATAAATCTTATTTTCTCTTTCAGTAAGTTTTTCAGGCCTTAAGCCTGTTGGGTAAATAGCAGGATGAGCAGGATCTTCTTTCTTACCCTCGTTTGGCTGCAGCCTTGAAAAGCCAAGTAGCGTATTAGCTTTGTCTGAATATTCATTATTGCTTGCCAGTCCGCTAAGGATTTTCTTGTAATTAATCTTCGCAGGCAGTTTCTGAGAGCTGGTTCTTGGATAAGAGATTATTCCTGCAAGGTACAAGTTCTGGGCAAGGCTCAGAGTTTCTTTTGGATTAATGCTGAATAGCTTATATGATTCTGCCTGCAATGAGCCCAGGTCAAAAGGATTGGGAGCAAACTGCTGGATCTCATTCTTTTCCAAGTCCTTGACAACAGCAGGCTTCCACAGGCAAGCATTGAACTTTTGCTTTGCCTCATTATTATTATCAAATTTATCTTTTACATGGAAAGCCCCTATTCTCTTGCCTTCTTTTTCTATTTCCAGGTATATCTGCCAGTAAGGCTCTGATTTGAAAGCAGCAATCTCTTTTTCCCTATCATACAATATCTTCAATGATGGGCCTTGGACTCTGCCGCTGCTTAGGATCTTGAAAGCGCCAGTGCTCTTGACAGCAAGAGTTAGTGCCCTAGAAATATTAATTCCATACATCCAGTCAAGGAAATGCCTCGCTTCTCCTGCATTAGCCAAGCCCCAGTCAATATGAGGCTCTGCATGCTCATAGGCCTCAACCAGGTCATCTTTTGTCAAAGTGGAGAACTTCATCCTGCGCGCATCTTTCTGGTTGCAGGCAAACCTTATGCAGTTAAGCCCAATAACCTCCCCCTCAATATCATAATCACAGGCAACTGTGAAAGTGCTTGCTTTTTTTGAAAGCTTCTTAATAACTTCAAGATATTTCTTTGAAAAATCAGCTTTTTTATTCACATCGCTGCTAGGGCTCCATTGCAAATCAAAGCTGGGATAGGTAAAAGATTTCTTCTTTTCAGCCACAGTATAAAGATGGCCAACTGCGCAGGTAACCACAATTTCCTTTTTCTTATGCTTCAACTCATAATAAGGAATCTTGTTCAAGAGCTGTTTTATAGGCTTTTTGTCGGCGAGAGCTTCAGCTATCCTTTTAGCTGCGCTAGGCTTCTCACTCACCACTAATTCATAACCCATGGCACACAAGAACTTAACCAATAATATAAAAACCTATGTATTTTGCATTTATTTCATATTTTTATTGATAAGTGAAGAAAGCATTTTTGTCGTTTATAATTATCGCCACTCGCTGTGCCCGAATTGTATGATTAAATCAACATTTGCGTTTTTTGCGTTGGTTGGAACATCGCATGCCCCAAAGCAGCTGCCAGCCCAGAACAATAATTTAGTGTTTTTGTCTACTTTTTTTGCAAGAAATTCCTTGATTTCCTTGGCTTTTGGCTTAAGACCATCAGGTAGCTGGATAAGAACAGCCTTTGCTTTTTCTTTTTTTATCTTATCAGCAACTTTCTCAAGTTCTAAATCATAATTGTCCATCATTATAACCTTAGAGAACACTTAATTGTTTATAAAATTATGCGCCTGCGGGGCTTAAAACATTAGAAATGATTACTGCGTCTCTTCTTCACTTGCTTCTTCTGCAGGTGTTTCTTCGCTTATGTCCTCTACAGCTTCTTCAATGCCTTCTGCTCCTTCTCCTTCTTCCTCTTCTTTCTTCTCAGCAGCTTCCTCTTTTTTCTCTTCTTCAGGCATTTCTTCCTCTTCTTTTCTTACTTCCTCTTCCTTGACTGGCTTGTAAATTTTAACATCTTCTCTTTCTACAAGCTCAAATGCTCTTATCTCAGAAGTCCTTATGGGAGTTATCTTGCACGCCAGGTTTCCTATGAATTTTTGCAATTTATAGCTCAGTATCTCCTCAACCAGCTGTTCATAGGTAAGCCTCGCAACAAATCTTGCCAGGTTATTCCTGACCTTTGTCCTTATGCTTTTAGTTACAGAAGCGTCAACAACACTATTAGTTATTAGTAATGGCTTTATCCTTACTTTCTTCTTGTCGCTTGTCTGGACAACCACAGAATCATCAATCTTGGTCCTGTCCCTCCTGATCAATCTTTTCACGCTGCTAGGCATTATTTCAAGCCCCAGGATTTCTGTCATGCCTTTGCCTTCTTTGACTTCGTTAATCCTGACCTTTACATTGATGTGCTGGCTCTTTGGATCGCCTGTCAAGTTCATCATATTGACAGTTAGCCCTCTATTGAGCATAGAGCCCGATTCATAAAGAGGGATCTCTCCTATCACTCTCTCACTGAAGAGTTTGGGAGCTAGTACAGGAAACCATTTCTTTTTCCTTACTTTCTCTGCAGCTGTCTGTTGTTTTGCCATATTACGTTTCTCTCTGGAAATATGAATGGTTTATAAAGGTTATTGTTAGAAGTGCTACCAAGCCTTTGCGAGTGTAGCACGCCTTTGCTTGTTTTTGTAAAAGCTGCTATATGTCAATATTGCCTGCTTCTCTTGCATGAGTCTCTATGAATAGCCTTCTTGGCTCTACTTCATCTCCCATGAGTATGCTGAACATCCTGTCAGCTGCGAGAGCATCTTCAATAGTTATTTTTTTCAGTATTCTGTTGATAGGATCCATGGTGGTGTCCCAGAGCTGTTCAGGGTTCATCTCTCCAAGCCCCTTGTACCTCTGCACCATCACATTTTCTCCTAGCTTCTTGACCAGAGCATTCTTTTCTGCTTCTGTCAGCACATAATGCTTTTCATTGCCTTTCTTCACAAGGTAGAGTGGTGGCTGGGCTATGTACACATATCCTTCTTCTACCAATACTCTCATGTACCTGAAGAAGAAAGTCATTAGAAGGGTAGCTATGTGGTTTCCGTCAGTATCAGCATCTGTCATTATTACTATCTTATGATACCTTAACTTTTTTATGTCAAATTCTTCTGCAATGCTGGTGCCGAGAGCAGTTATGATTATTACTATCTCATTTGAGCTCATAACCCTGTTAATCCTTGCCTTCTCAACATTCAGTATCTTTCCTCGCAATGGAAGTATTGCCTGGTATTCCTTGTTTCTTGCCTGCTTTGCGCTGCCGCCTGCAGAATCTCCTTCAACCAGGAAAAGTTCGCATTTCGAAGGGTCTTTTTCACTGCAGTCAGCAAGCTTTCCTGGCAGTGCTGTGCTTTCAAGAACGCTCTTTCTCCTAACAAGCTCTCTTGCCTTCCTGGCAGCTTCTCTTGCTTTTGCAGCTGTTATTGCTTTACTGATAATGCTCTTTGCAACTTTCGGGTTCTCATCCAGGAAATTGCCTAATTGAGTGCTTATTAAGGAATCAACTATACCTTTGACATTAAGATTGCCTAGCTTTGTTTTTGTCTGGCCCTCAAACTGAGGATTAGGAATTCTCAGAGAAATAATGCCTGCCAAACCTTCACGAACATCATCGCTTGTAAGCTTGAAAGCATTATTGCCAAAGTTCTTTTCTCCATAAGTATTCAAAGTCCTGGTAAGCGCAGTCTTAAATCCTGTCAGATGCGTTCCTCCTTCTACTGTGTTGATGTTGTTGACAAATGAGAAAACATTTTCTGAATAGCTGTCAGTGTATTGCAGGGAAACTTCTAGCTCAACATCCTCTTTCTGTGTTTTGAGATATATTATTTCATGCAGAGGAGTCTTGCCTGTGTTCAAGTATTCTACAAAGCTCTTGAGCCCTCCCTCATAAAAGAACTCTTGTTTTTTATCATTTCTCTCGTCAAAAAAGATTATCTTAAGCCCTTTGTTAAGAAAAGCCAATTCCCTGAACCTGTTCTCCAGGATCTCATCAGAATAAGCAACTCCTTCCTCAAATATTTCTTTGTCAGCGAGGAACTTTACTTTTGTGCCGGTCTTCTTATCCTCGCACTTGCCAATTGCTTTTACATGAGCAACAGGCTTTCCTCTCGCGTATTTCTGGTAATAGATTGATCCATCTCTGTAAACCCAGACCTCAAGCACTTCTGACAATGCATTCACAACACTGACACCAACTCCGTGCAATCCTCCCGACACCTTGTAGGATTTCTTGTCAAACTTGCCTCCTGCGTGCAGCTTGGTCATCACAATCTCAAGAGCACTAACATTGAACTTAGGGTGGATATCAACAGGAATCCCTCTTCCATTATCCTCGACAGTAACAGAATTATCCTTGTTAAGGGTGATGATTATTTCTGTGCAACAGCCAGCCATTGACTCGTCAATAGAGTTGTCTACTACCTCATAAACCAGGTGATGCAAGCCTCTGGAGCTGGTGCTGCCAATATACATGCTAGGCCTTTTCCTGACAGCATCCAAACCACCTAGAACAGTGATCTTGCTGGCATCATATGCCTCTGGCTTTTCTTTTGCCAGTTCCTTTGATTGCTCTTTTGGCTGTTCCTTTTCCTTGTTTTCCTTTTCTTTTGCTTCTTTTTCCTTGTCCATTTTAGATTAATTTTCGTTTTTTCTTATCTTATTTTCTCGTCGGAAAAACCTATGCTAAAGAAGGCTTTTAGCCCTTATAAATGTTGTGATTTGCAAAAGCATTTTTAGTGTCTTTTGCATTCAGCAATTTTTTTAAATTGCTGTTTTGAGTGGTGTTTTTAAGCCTTAAAAATGCAGAATAATGAGATTCCGGGCCAAACAATATGGTTGGCTTTTATCTTTTGCTCAACACAGCCTTGATTTCCTCGTCATACTCTGTGAATATGTGGGCTGAGTGGCTGACAGTTGTTACGCTGCCCGTTTCTATGCCTAGCTTTTCACCAACATATTTTTGCAGCAAGTAAACCTGGTAGATGTTGGCAGGCCATCCTATGAACATGTCATTGCTCCTTATTACTATTGATACAGTAAGTTTGTTATTTATTATCTTAAAGAAAATGCTTATCAGGCTTGGAGTTTCCTTTTTATTAACCCCGGAATCAGCAACAGGGCTGTAAAGGGCAATAATTGCTCTCCTGGAATCAGGATCTTTTTTGAGCAGGGGTATGATGAAATCATCAACCTGGTTCTTCACATTGGCGTAATTGAATATTCTTGCTCCGTAGGTGTAATAGTAGAATGATGAAGCTTCTTTTTTAAAAAAGATGTCTTCCAGCTCGTCAAGCTCTGGATAAACCCATTTCTTGAGGCTCCTCATTACTTCAATTGGCTTGGTAATGTCTTGTTCAGGATGGTTAATCTTTATCATCACGTTAAGTTCTTCCTTGCACTTTCTCTGGTCGTGGTCTGAGAATTCTATTCCTTCATCTCCTATGTGCTTGAGTGTCGCTTTCCATGCTTCAAGTGCAGAGTCTTTGATAATTTCCATCCTATTTACCCTATAAAGTCTGTTAGCCTTATCTCTCCTTTTCTTTCTTTGAAATCATAGGTTATTAATGGCAACTCATAGGTGTTCATCAAGAAGACCAGCTCACGAATAATTTCTTCTGGCTTGAATCCTCCGCTCCTGAAGAACCTTATCCTGTCGCCACCATCAAATATTTTGAACATTTCTTCTCTTGAGTTTATGAAGCTGGTTATTTCAGGAACATGATAATCCTCGAATCTTCTAATGGTTGTTTTTATGTATTTCCTAGGGGAAAGAGCATGGGTATATCTCTTGGATACGGTTGAGAATGCAATTCTGAAATTAGATGGCATTCCGCAGGACTTGTAAATTGTCTGCTGGGTCGAGCAGAACTTCTTTACCTCTTCCTTTGCGCTTTCAAGAAGCTCCAGCAGGTGCTCCTGATTTTTGTCTTTCAAGTCGTAGTTCCAGAACCTGATGTAGTCTTTTGCATAGGTAAAGAATCTTTTAGTATGGGGCTTGTTGAGGTCATTAAGCCGTTTGAAGTATTCATCTGCTTTCTTTTTCTGCGTAGAATTTACTTTGAATAGGGTCTTGGCTGTTCTCATTATAAGGTCTCTGAACTCATTATTATTTGTACTTTCCCTGAAGAACCTGTTTACGTCAATGGCAATGGTGGTATTGGCCATGGCTAAGCCAATAGTTTTTCCTCTTATATTCTCCTCATAATCCTTCCATTCGTTTTCAGGCAGGGTGTATGGCCCTGCTTTGCCAATAATGATTGGAGCATCATGTATTTTCTTGTTATGAATGTTAAGCTTTATTTCTTCTTTTGAAAGGTCAGATATTATGTTTTTGAAGAGTTTATCATGCATTTTCAGTTCTTTGCTGTCAGCCTTGAATATTAATGAAATATTTTTAGGCCTTACCTCTAAAAGAGTTTTAACAAAATCATAGATTTTGTCATCATCAGTTATGTTCTTTGCATCGATTATGATATTGACTATTCTCTCCTGGTCTTTTGTGTCAATATCAAGCTTTTTTGCTATTTCGCTGAGATTATCAGGACTGTTATTCTGTATTATATGCTCGAAGTTGTTAAGCCCGAGGGCATCGTTTACTTCTGAAAAACAACTATAAATTAAGTCATAGAACTTGTTAATGCCAGTGAAGTTGGCGCTCTCAAGGAGTATACAGTTGATTTTGCTCACCCAGCTTTCTGGGTCAAACTTGTGAACAATGCCCTTGGCTTCGTACTCTTCTATCAAGCTGGTTGATATGGTTGGTTTTGAAAGGACTATTCTCCTATGTTTTTTTTCAACCACTATTTCTCCCTGTTCAATGTTAAGGCTGAAATACTTTTCTCCCTTGCCCTTGACAGAGCTTATTTTAAGCACTCCTTCATCCACGAGCTTATTGAGGTGATAGAGTATTTTCCTGTGAAGCTGGCCTTTTTTCCTCTTAGCTAGGTTAGCAGTTTTTTTATCAGAGAATTCGTTTTCAATGCCTCTTATTATTCTTGAGTATTCCTCTGGATGAGCTTCTCTCACAATCTCTGTGGTGGGTATTTCCCTAAGAGGCTCCTTCTTGAATTTGTTCAAAATCCTTTGCTCAATAGGGTTCATTTGTTTCTTCACCGTTCAAGCTTGTTATAGACGAGAGGGAATGCAATCAAATTTATAAATATTGCTGTTTCAGGGGTGTTTCAGCGCTCTAATCGTATTTTTTTGCCAAAAACCTATTCTGCTTCAGAAAAAACCATTTTTATGATAAGCCAATCCTTATTTTATTCATAAGAAATGCAAACTTTCTGTGTTGTTTCAGGAAAATCCTGAAGCAAACGCTTTTTATTGTTAAAAAAGGTTTATATGAACAACAGTTATTCATCTTTCTTAAAAATACCCGGGGGTTGAAAACATGCTGAGAAAAACTGACCTTTTATTTCTAACCTTTCTACGACAGAATGCAAGAGAAACCCTGACCAGGATTAGCAAGAAGACAGGCATACCCATCAGCACCCTTTATGACAAGTTAAGACAGCAGGAGAAAAGCCTTATCATGAAGCACACCACACTAATAGACTTTACCAAGCTGGGCTATAACTCAAGAGCAAACATAATGCTTTCAACTGCTAAAGAAGACAGGGACAAACTGAGAAGCTATTTGAAAGAGCACTCAAGCATTAACAGCCTCTATAAAGTGAATAATGGCTATGACTTCATGGCAGAAGGGGTGTTTGAGAACGTCAAGGAGCTCGAGGATTTCATAGAAGAGCTTGAGGAAAAGTTCACGCTTCAAGAGAAAAAAGTGTTCTTTATCATAGAAGATGTTAAGAGGGAGAATTTTTTATCAAGGCCAGAGCTTTTGCCTGCCGTGAAGATGAACGCAGAATAGATTAGATTATTAATCCAACAGCGTGGTAATCACGGGCTTATCCCTAACAATAATTGTGTGCTCTGCCTGGCTTACAATGCCATGGGCTTTGTCAGGCAATGGAGGGAATTCATGCAGGACTCCAAGAGCCTTTAATTCTCTCAAGGCAAAGCTGGTTTTTCCAATGCCGTGCTTCTTAACCAGCCACCTGTGAGCAAAAGGCAAGCCATTGTATTTTTCCAAGTCCTTAAGAACTTCCCTGGTCATAGGGCTTCTCACAGGCCTTGTATCCTCGAGAGAGTAAATTGTTGGGTTGCTGCTCTCATAAATAACTCCTGCTCCTGTGCTTGCAAAAGGCTCAATAGCAATCACCTGGTCTTCTTCAAGCACCTCGTCGCTGCCAGTGTCAAAATTAGGAATACTAGGCTTGTCATGAATAATGAACTGTGCAAGGCCGTGGCCTGAAAGGTTTCTCACAGGAGCAAATCCTCTCTTGGTAATTTCAGCATGGATAGTTTTACCAATCTCATTTAGTCTTACCCCTGGCTTTATTATCTTCAGAGCAGAATTCAAGGCTTCTCTGCTAGCCTCTGCCAGTAGCTTGAGCTTTTCATCATTTCCAAGAATAACAGTGCACGCAGTGTCTCCTACAAAGCCATCAATCTGGACTCCAACATCAAGCTTGGCAACATCTCCTTCTTTGAAAACAGTCTTGTCATCAAAGCCAGCGCAGTAATGGGCAGCAATATCATTGAGGCTTATCTGGGGAGGAAAAGCAAAATCCCCGCCCAGTTCAACAATCTTTTTCTCAATAGCCTCTGTGACTTCAAGCATGCTTGCGCCTACTTTTATTAGCTTTCTTCCGTATTCCAAGGCTTGGGCAGCAATCCTGCCAGCCTCTACATAGCTATCAAAGGTTTCCTTGTCCATGAAGAAGAGAGAATTAGGGTAGTATAAAAAATTAATTGAAAATTTACTTAGTCAATCCGAATTTTTCTTTCAGGCAATCCATTATCTGCATGGCTTTCTGCTCATATTCCTTTAGATACATGCAAGAAATGTACTTTTTATCTGTGTTAAAGCCAACTCCTATTATTGATTCATTTTCTGGAACTCTTATTGTTATAACATCTAGTGTATTTCTCTCGCTAATCCGATATGGATATCCCCCCATCACTTGCTCATAGTATTCTACGAAAGCATTTGCAAAATTCTGTTGGTTAAGAGTTCCGTTAGATGAAGAACTGTCATAATTAAACTTTTTTGTATAGCAAATCCCGGGCTTTGGTTGGTGATGGCCATTGCCATTCTCAAGGTGGGTTTTGGGGATTTCTTTTATATTAGTTTCTTTTAAATTGATTTCTGTCATATAATCTATTTCTAGATTTGGATTATGGTCTAGTGGGATTATAATTGCTTTTACTGTTTGTTCTAAGCATTTACTAGGCTGATCTTCTCCCATATCACTCCCTCTTCCTTTTTTGGGTTTAATAAATTATCGCTACAATGTCAGTTGTATGCTGTTTGAAACAAAAAAATAATTATTTTCTCATATATTCATTAAACATTAAGTGATTTTTGTCCCCGACAATTAACAGCCCTCTGTTATCTCTTGGAGGCTTTCGTTTGCCATCTATTAATTTATCTCCAAAAGGAACAGAGTCAAATGGCTCCCTAGAGGCATAGCTAACGTCAGCTCCCCATTTTGAAGCCATCCAAGGACCTACTAAATGGTCATATACATGGCCATTTGAAGTCAAGAATCCAGGAATTTCTCCTTTTACTAGCTGTAGTAACATTTGGTTTATTGAATAAATATCTCTGATATACATGCCAGCTTCCACACCTAGCCTTTTTGGCTCATGAGCAAAGACAGCTGAATATTCCTGTCTTTTATTGTTGATTATGCCCTTTTTTTCTAATTTAGTTTTATTGTCTCCTTTAATTTCAAAAAGACCTTTATTGTTTGCAAGGAAGAAGAAATCGTCAGTTGGGAAGTACATTATGCCGCTTATGAATTCTCCTATTTGTCCTTCTTTTCTTTTGATAACACTTCCTATTATGCCGTAATCATTCCTTATGCCGTGCTTGTATGAGTAGGAGCCGTCCAAAGCATCTAAGGTGACACAAAGGTTTGACTTGCCACCATTAGAATAAAATCTTTCTTGTACTCCTGTCGGATTATCTACCCTCTCTTCTACACTTATCTCGACATTTGGAAATTTTCTAAATAAGTGTTCAAGAAAAATCTCTTGATTATAAAGGTCAATCTCAGTAACTGCCTGGCTCGCCGGGTTTGATTCGTCTTTATCCGGCAGAGCCTTTGCTATGCCGAATTTTGAGACTGTCTTTTCTCTAGATAATCTCATACCTTCCATCATTACTTTCTCCAAAGACTCTAAATTCATAACAGATTTATCCATTTTTTTCACCTTTTTTTCTCATTTAATAAATTATCGCTACAACTACTCTTTTTATCTGCTCAAACCTTATTTTGCCAGGGTCGTTGATTGGGTTGTTGTCTCCTTTTAGCACAAAGTACGTGCCTTTCTCATCTTGCGCTTTGAACACAACCCTGTGGATTATTGTTCCTTCTGCATATTCTGATTTATAGGCTACGATATCCCCGACCTGGACATTGTCTTCTGAAGTTGGAACAATCTCTATTGCGTGGGCTCCTGCATCAATTACAGGGTCCATTGAATTTGTATCTGTGAATGAAGCCCATTCTGCCCCTTTAATATTAAGCACAACCTTTTCATTGGTTACCATGATTAAGTCTTCTGCTATTCTGTTTGCTGGCGACGCAACTTCATTTCCTGTCTCGTGCAGAATTGATAATGCCCTGCTAAGAATATTTTGTGTCTGGTACTCATAGCTTCCATCCCCATTGTTCTCTGGCAGCTGCAAATCTGTTTGGGCTGATGCATAGTATGAGTAGATGTTTGTGGCTATAACTCCTAGAAAGAATACGCATATTATCAACAGTATCTTCTTTATCATAACATCCCCCGAATTCAAGATATTATGGCGTCTGTTATTTATAAATCTTCCGATTTTTTAACCACTTAGAAGTAGTTATAACTTCTGATTGTAATCAAACTTAAGGCTCTCAAACAAAGCCTTGGCTTCTTCAATGAACTTATCCTCTTGCTCAGTATCAATTATAGCGCCTGCAGCCATTTGATGGCCACCAGCTTCTCCTCCAACCCTCTCGACAAGCTCAGACACAATGCTCTTCAAATCCACTCCCTCTGGATTTCCGCTAACTCTTAAAGAAACCTTGGTTGTATTGTCGGGGTTGCGAGCCATGCTAAGAACAAAAATATTCTCTGCAATCTCATTGTTCTTGGAAATCATGCTGGCAATAGTCCCGATCATGGTTGAAAGAACATTATTCTTGGCATTAATGATGATGTAATTGCTTCCCTTGATAATCCTGTCAGACTTTTCCATGGAACAATGCTCCTTATACCAGTTCATTGAGCTAACAATCTCCTTTTTGTAGTCCATCAGGCTGGCAATTGCTTTTGTTCTCTGCTTCTTGTCACCCAGGCAAGAGCCAATGCCGAGTGAAACATTATTCATCCTACCGCAGGAGTTCAGAAGAGTGGAGAATTCTTTTGCATCCCTGAAATGCCCTGGCTTTTCTTCTTCAAGAATATAAACATTGGTGAAAACATCCTCAGGATTCTTCACGCCACTAGTCTGCCTCTTCATTACGATACCCGCAATCAATCTTTTTTTCTCATCATCACTCAGGTCATGAAAAGTTCTCCACCTGCCTTTTCTCTCAACAGGCTCAATATTAAGCCTTTTCAAGAACTGAACTGCTCCTGATTCACTCCCAGTAACTCCTGGAATAGGCAGGTCAGAGCTGTACTCCAATAATTTGATGATTGAGCGCGTCTGCAAGCCAAAAAGTTTAAGTCCTTTTTCAATTCTTATCTTTCCAGTATTAACAGCAGCATCAATGATAAGCTTGTTCAATCCCTTAAAGCCATTCTTCTCCTGCACATCACCAATAGCTCCTATAATCGCAAGATAGGCCAGGTCCTCGTTATTCCTATCAACTGCTCTTGCAAAAAAGAAGCACACGCCAGCAGCACTAACCTCTGAAAAATCATCAAAGCCAAAGCCATGGGGATTAAGATGAATAATATTCTCGTCTGGCTTTCCCTGGATTTCGTGATGATCCAGGATAAATATTTTCTTGCCCTTGAAATGCTGGTTAAGAGACTTTAGCTGGCCAGAACCAAGATCGCAGAAGATGTAAATTTCATAATTCTCCTCTGAAAGCCCTTTTGCATCCTCGTCCTTTAGCTGGTGCAGGATGCAGAGCGAATAGGCAAGGTTCTCTCTTTCAAGAACTTTTATCATGATGCTGGCAGCTGTTATGCCATCAGCATCAAGATTGCTTATAAGCTTTATAGTCTTGGACTTGGGTATTGCCTTAAAATCCTCAGCAGCCCGGTTAAGGGCTGCCTCAAAAATTTCTAACTTAGAGCTAGGCATACTTATTCCACGACCAGCTTGATCTTCTCAGGATCATACTTCCAGTTAAGAGGAAGCCTTCCTGTTCGCCTGTAATACTTGGTAAGCCTCTTAATCTTAGACTCTGTAAGTATTAATCCTGTCTTGGCAGTCATGTCCTGCTTGTTATCTCCAAGATGCTTTCTTATGAAGACAGCTTTCCTGATCAAAGCCATCAGGTCCTCAGGCACTTCCTTGCTAAGGTTTTTCTCCTTGAGAATCTTGGTAATGCTTTTCTTCACAATAGTCTTGACATCTGGGATTCCATACTCATCCCTAAGATAAATTCCTATCTGCGAAGGGCTTTTACCTTCCTTTGCAAATTTCACAATAAGGAACTCTATCTCCTTTGGCTTGTATTTTAGCCAGCTAGGAACAACTTTCTTGCTAGGCTTAGTGCTCCTGCTCTTACCCCTTGCTCCTGAATGCATACGCGCCATATTAATCTGCCTCCTTGTTTGTATTAGTTTATCTTTTTATTTTTCTATTTATTCTGTTGAAACAATAAGAATTAGTCTTATGTTCCAGCATGAACAAGCCATTTAGACCGGTTCATCTATCGATGTAAAAAATAAGAGAAAGAAAAGAGTTTATAAAGGTTACTGAAAATAAAATAAATATTTTCAGGAACTGCGAATTATAGATTTGCTTTTTACTGAGATGAATAGGCAGAAGCTGTTTTTCTAGCCTGTTCAAGATTGATTTTAGTTCTTTCTTTTGCAGAGCCGATATACAGTTCAATCCGTCCTGCAAGTATATCCTTCTTTTTCTCTGGAAGTTTTTTATATAACTCTTTGAACTCAACATCTTCCAAGCAGACTCCCAAAAGCGGCCTTGCTTCTTTTTGAGCTTTCTGGCTCATTTTCTTTACGAAATCATGACCTATTCCATAGTAACTATGAACCCATTTTTCTCCTCTTAATATTGCCGTCATTGCTTCTCCTGGTTTGTCTCTCACAATTTGAAGATTCTTCCTCAACCTGTCATCGTTTATTGATAACTGCTCTAGTGCACCATTTAGCCTTTCAAATATCCTGAGAGTTTCCACCATCATCTCTTGAGGTTGGGTTCTCCCCGGGACAGAATCAGTGAGGTCTCTTTGGAAATCAGAAGCTATCATGTCATAGAGCAATCCCTGAGCATTCTTTATTATTCTTGCGGTTCCTATTACATGCTCATATTCTATAGGATTATTTTTTGTGGCATCTGAGCTTGAACCTCCCAGCCTTTCTTTGTTATCTCTTGAAGTCATTTCTCCTATTTCTGTTGAATACATTTTTCTTACATCATCTGCAAGTGCAGCAACCACCTGGGTGAGTGTAACAAGCCCGTGGCCTATATCAGCATACCTTTCTTTCTGAGTTATCTGTGTGGCTGCATAATCAGGCTTTAACCCGAGCTTTTCTAATACTCTTTTTTCAAATGCTATCGATTGTTTTTCTCCTATAACCATTTCAATACTTGCTCCTGTTCCAACAATTCCGGATATTTTTCCTCTCAGATCATTAAAGTAAGCATCGCATTTTTCTACTCTATCGGCGATCCTTGCAGCGAATATGGAAAAAGTCAGATACAACGGTACAGGCGAGGTTGCTTGCAGATGAGTTCTTCCAACCTGCAAAATATTCTCTTCCATGGTTTTACTAGACAATGCGCATAGTTTTTCAATGCTCTTTGCCACTTCAGGTCTAAGAACTTCAAACCAGGCTTTCTTGAAAAGATAGGCTCTGGCAGTATCAATTACATCATGGGAAGTTGTTCCTGGATGAAGCAAAGCCTTTGTTTCCTCTGAAACAAACCTTCCAATATCCTCTAAAACTGCAAGCTGGTCGTGCTTTGTAACTTGCTTCTCAATAAGGTCCATATTTAAGCAGCTTATATTATCCAATGCGCTTATCACTTCATCAAGATGTTTCTGCTCTGCTTTTCCAAACTCAACTCTTGTTTCTAGAAGAACTTTTTGAACTTGCGCATATCCCATCCATTCTGCACTAGCACTGAGAAGATCAGATAGCTTTGCAGAAGTTTTTCTGTATTTTGAATCATCAGGCGAAATGCACATAAGCGCTTTTTCAGCAATCAATCTTTCTTCTGGTGTTAGCTTTGAAACTAAATCAATGTCTTTTTTTTCAGCCATGTGCTGCCTCCATCTGAATTATTCCCTATTCTAAGAAAGAACTTTTTTGACAAGCTTACCAGCGCCAGCCAAATCCACCATAGCCGCCGTAGTAGTTGTTGTAACCGCCGTATGAGCTGCCCCATCCGCCGTAATAAGATGGTCGATAGTAGTTGTATGTTGGTCTGTACCAGCTAAAGTAGGATGTTGGCCTGTACCAGTTATAATTGTATGTTGGTCTGTAATATGTTGGTTGGTAGTAATTATATCCTCCTCCGCAAGGATGAAGCCAGCCGCAGTTATAGTTATAATTGTAAGTGTAATAGTTATTGTTATTACTGCTATCACAGTCACTAGTGTCATGTTCGTTACATGCTGCTACGCTGATTGCTCCTATCAATGCAAATAATACCCCTAATAGAACAAACAATAGTGCTTTATTGGCCTTCATTTTCATCCCCCCTTTAAAGTAGTGATGGGTAATGCTTAGATATATTTAAATTTTTTGATAAATCTGGTAAATAAGCCAAATAATGCTAGAATTCATCCTTTGATTGTTGCATAGCCAATCAACCTGAACCTGGTGCCTACTTTCCTTGAAATAGTGACCTTGTCAGTAGCATCAGCGCAAAGAGGAATCTTCAGCTTGCACTTAACCAGATTCTTGCTAAGGTCATAAACAAAGCCAGTGCTTCTTCCACCGTTAACATTTAACAATAATACTTCATTCATCTTAATAGGATCAACAGCAAGCTCTTCCTGGCTGCCCACAACTCTCTCAAGAAGATGCACGTCAAGAATCAAGTCATACCACACTTTTGGGAGCTTATCAGGCAGGCCAACAACATTACCTACTAGGCTGTCAGAATGCACAACACTAGGGTCAAGAGCTGTTTGTATTGCAACACTGCCGCCAGGACCAAGCTCATCAACAACAGTCCCTCCGGTCATGCAACTAACAATTGTGGTGAAAATTGATTTGGCAACTGTCTTGTTCATCTCTTCTGTAATCCTTCCGGGCTTAATCTCAATTCTGTCGCCAGTTCTTAATTTTCCCCTGACAATAGCTCCTCCAAGCACTCCGCCTTTTAATTGTTCAGGAAGAGTTCCTGGCTTGTTAATGTCAAAACTCCTTGCTACGAGCAAGAGAGGCTCTGCATCAGGGTCTCTAATAGGTGTTGGAATATTATCCTCAATAGCCTTGATTAGCACGTCAACATTAACTGCGTGCTGGGCGCTGAGCGGGATAATGGGAACATGCTCATAATCTGTTCCTTTTAAGAAATCTTTTATCTCCTTGTAATTCTTCAAAGCTTTTTCCTTGGTAACCAGGTCAATCTTGTTCTGCACTACAACAACATGCTTTATGCCTGCGATTTTCAAAGCAACCAGGTGCTCTCTTGTCTGAGGCTGAGGACAAGGCTCATTAGCAGCAATTAATAGCAAAGCTCCGTCCATGATTGTTGCTCCGCTAAGCATGGTAGCCATGAGACTCTCGTGCCCAGGGGCATCTACAAAGCTTACTTTTCTTAAGAATTTTGTAGGAACATTATGTTTTTCACAGGTTTTCTTAGTAGTATAAGCTTCAATTCCTTCGCATAGAGGGCATTTCCTGAAAACACTGTCGGCATAGCCTAATCTGATGGTGATTCCTCTCTTTACTTCCTCAGAATGAGTGTCAGTCCACTTGCCAGTCAATTTTTCTGTCAGAGTTGTTTTTCCATGGTCAACATGGCCAACAAGTCCAATGTTAATGACAGGCTGAACAGTCTCTGGAATTTCTTTCTCAAAGGCGCCTGCGGTCAATGAAATTTCTTTTTTCT
>Ga0315283_10001833_pt1 | contig 17384 bp, 13 predicted proteins | sample YL17G09_0_MG_FD_204541 | JGI IMG/M metagenome (GOLD analysis project Ga0315283, IMG submission 204541) | Sediment microbial communities from Yellowstone Lake, YNP, Wyoming, USA - YL17G09_0 | ecosystem: Environmental > Aquatic > Freshwater > Lake > Sediment | place: USA: Wyoming | collected... | reverse complement strand
GAAATCGACAAGCGCCGCATGATCGGAAAGGTCAGAGGCGGCGGGCCGCTCGTCAAGATTTCCACCTCGTCAGGGAGCATCCGGATCAAGTAGCGCGGACCCCAGAGCGGCTACCGGCCTGATACACTCTGCCTGATGCCGCAATCTCACCTGGTCCGACAGATCCGCGAGCGCGTCGTCCTGGGCGGCGACGGCGCGGCGCAGCGCGTCCAGCAGGACGGGGAATGGCGTGCGATCAACTGGCGCACGCTGGGCGAGGCCATCGACGGCTGCGCCCGGGCACTCGTCCGTTCCGGGCACGAGCCTGCCGAGATGGTGGGCATCTACGCCCGCAACATGCCCGAGTGGACGCAGGCCGACCTCGGCATTCTGGCCGCGCGCGGCGTCAGCGTGCCCATCTATCCGACCAGCGCACCGGACCAGGTGCGCTACATCCTGCGCGACGCCGGCATCCGCCTCCTGTTCGTGGGCGAGCAGCCGCAGTTCGATTTCGCGCTCGAATTGCTCGCTCAGGGTCAGATTCGTAACGTCGTGGCGCTGGATCCGGCCGTCGAGCTGCGCGGCTGCGCGCAGGCCTGCCACTTCAACGACTTCGTCAGACAAGGCGATCACCCGCCGAGCGAGCAGGAGCTTCGAAGCCGCGAATCCCAGTACCGGATGGACGACCTGCTGACGCTGATCTACACGTCGGGCACCACCGGCGAGCCCAAGGGCGTGATGCTGGACTTCGCCAACGTCGCGGCGTGCTTCGAGATGCACGACCGCCGCCTCGACATCAGCGAGCACGATGTGTCGCTGTGCATGCTGCCACTCAGCCACGTGTTCGAACGCGTCTGGACGTTCTACGTGCTCTATCGCGGCGCCGAAAACGTCTACATCCGCGACCCGCAGCAGGTGATGGACGTGATCGCCGAGGTCAGGCCGACGGTGATGTGCGCGGTTCCGCGTCTCTGGGAGAAGGCCTACGCCATGATCCAGGCCCGGGTGGCCAAGGCGTCACCCCTGCGCCGCGCGATCTTCGCCTGGGCAGCGCGCGTCGGCACCCGCGTCGTCGCCGCCAGGCAGGCCGCCACGTCACCCACTCCCCTGCTCGCTCTCCAGCGCCGGCTGGCGGATCGGCTCGTCTGTCGCCCGCTGCGCGCACGCTTCGGCGGCCGCATCCGCCTGTTGCCGGTTGCCGGCGCCAGGCTGGCTGACGAGGTCAACCTGTTTTTTCAGGCGATGGGGATCAACATCAAGTACGGCTACGGCCTGACCGAGACCACGGCCACGGTCTGCTGTTTCGAGGACGAGCGCTTCAAGCTCGGCTCCATCGGCACCGCGCTCGATGGCATCGAGGTCAAGGTCGGCGAGCACGGTGAGTTGCTCGTTCGCGCCCCCACGGTCATGCGCGGCTATTTCAACAAGCCGGATGCCACCAGGGCCATGATGACGGAGGACGGATTCCTGCGCACCGGTGACGCGGGCAGCGTGGACGGCGAGGGCCACATCTACTTCCACGAACGCATCAAGGAACTGATGAAGACCTCGTACGGGCAGTACGTGGCGCCCCAGGTCGTGGAAGGCGCGCTCGGCAAGGATCCGTTCATCGAGCAGATTGCCGTGGTGGCCGACGCGCGCCACTTCGTCTCGGCGCTCATCGTCCCCAGCTTCGAAGCGCTGGAGGAGTACGCCCGTTCCATCAACCTGGAGTACCAGTCGAAGGCCGAGCTGCTGCGCCACTCGGCGGTCGTCGAGTTCTTCGACGCCCGCATCCAGGCGCTGCAGCAGGAGCTGGCCAGGTTCCAGCAGGTGAAGAAGTTCACCCTGCTTCCGCACGCCTTCTCCGTCGAGACCGGAGAGCTCACACCCACCCTGAAGCTGCGCCGCCGCATCATCGAGGCCAACTACCGGGACGAGATCGACGGCATGTACGCCGCCGGCTGATCCGGAGGGCGGCCGGCGAGAGGTGCACCTTGCGTCCGACTGACGTTTCGGCGAGCATAACCGCATGACGCGAGAACGGCTGCTGACACGCCTGGGCGCCGCGTGGACGGACTTTACGAGTTCCTACGCGGGTCTGCCGGAGGCGGACCTCCTCGTGCCCGGCGTCACGAAGACGTGGTCGGTGCGCGACATCATCGTGCACGTGACGACGTGGGAAGGGGAGGCGGTGAAGCACCTGCCGGGCATCCTGGAAGGCCGCAGGCCGCCGCGCTATTCGGTGACCTACGGGGGCATCGACGCCTTCAACGCGTTGATGACGGCCAGGAACAAAGACCTGTCGCTCGCGGAGCTATTGAAGCAGCAGGCCGCGGTACATCGGCGCGTCATTCGCCTCATCGCGCGCGCGCCCGAGGACCAACTGGCGAGTGACAGCCGCTTCCGCCGCCGGCTGCGCCTCGATACATACGGCCACTATCCCAGGCACGCCGAGGCGATCCGACGGTGGCGGGAACGTCGAGGCGCAGGTTCTGGACGGCGCGAAGGCCAGCCTCAGAAGTAGGCGATCGTCACACCTGGGTTTCTGTCGTCGGGCACGGCGCACGTGACGGCCGGCATCCCGGCGAGATAGCCACGCACCGCCGCCCGCAGACGCCCGCCGCTGATGCCGTGAATGATCTCGACGCGCGAGAGGCCGGCGCGGATCGCGCGATCCAGAAAGATTGGGAGCGCAGCCAGCGCCTCCGGAACGGTCATCCCATGCAGATCGATCGACTGGTAGCGGCGTGTGTCGGCTGCTGAAGCGGCCGGCGGTGCCGCGAACGGCTCGGGGCTCTGCGCCGGCGCCTCCCGCTCGCGCCGCTGCTGCTTCTTCGAGTGAGAGATCGTCTCCAGTTGCGCTTCCTGGCAGACCATCGTCAGGGCGCCCACGGCGATGCGGTAGCGGCCGCCCGGAAGGACCTCGAGCACGCGGCCGTGTTTGCGGAGGCTGACGACGGCCACCGCAGAACCGACAGGAAAGGGCATGCGCTCATAGTGAAGCGGTCGGCCCTGGGAAGCAACCGGGACTGAGGCGCCGGGGTCCGAGCAGACCAACTGAGCGAAAGCTCATTATCCGCGATCGCGGCCATCGGGGATCCGCTTGACCCGCCTGTATATACAAATGTATGATTGGCGCGTGCGTTTCAGTTGGGTTGAGCGGAAGAGCTCCCGCAATTTGCAGGCGCGCGCTTTCGACTTTGAGTTCGCGACTCCTGTGTTCGAGGGTCCGACACTGGAGCGGCAGGATACTCGCCGGGACTACGGAGAACGCCGTGTCGTGGCTATCGGCCTGGCCGAAGGCATTGCGTTGACCGTGGTGTACACCGATCGGACCGAGACCGGCGAGACCGTTCGACGCATGATCTCGGCCCGTCTGAGTGATCGCAATGAGCGCCAAGCGTACTTCCAAGCCGTCGGCCGCCCCTGAACGGCCCGAACGTGGGCGTGCGGACATGTCACGCCTCGGCAAGACCAGCGAGCGGGACATTCACCGATCGTCCCCCGCCGAACTGGCCGACCTGCCCAAGGGGTTCTGGGCCGGTGCCGTCGTCGTCCATCCCGGTCAGAAACAGCCGGTGTCGCTTCGGGTGGACCGCGACGTGCTCGCGTGGTTCAAGGATACGGGGCCTCGCTACCAGACACGCATCAATGCCGTGCTGCGTTCCTACGTGACCGCCATGCGCGAGCGGGCGGATCGGCGAAGCACGGCGTAAGGCGCTGTCAATGAACAAACGTAGCATCTCGAGCGTGTGGGCCCGCCATAAGGGCCTGTAAGCAAACAACTGCTGTCTACTTTATTCGCTAACAGGCCCTAACTCCGTTCAGCGCTGATCGGGCATGCGCAGGACGCATGAGCGGGTGCGGATAAAGTAGGACAGTCGCGTCGCGGCCCCAGGCTCGGTGTAAGATCCGCGTGTCTCCGCGTCCGATCATGCTCGTACTCGAGAGGAAACCGCCATGCGCTTGTCCCGCCTGTGTCTCGTCGTTGGAAGCCTCGTCCTGGGCGTTGCCGGGTCGGCGCCGCTCTTCTCGCGCCAGGCCTCCGTTGATCCGGCGTCGGCGATGCACTGGCGCCAGATCGGGCCCACGCGCGCGGGCCGCGCCCGGCCGCTGGCCGGAGTGCCCAGCCAGCCGAACGTGTTCTACGTCGGCTTCGACAACGGAGGCGTCTGGCGATCCACCGACTACGGATCGAACTGGACGCCGATCTTCGACCGCCAGTCCACGGGCTCCATCGGCGCCATCGCGGTCGCGCCGTCCAACCCCGCGACCATCTACGTGGGCACCGGCGCGGCCATCATCCGGCCCGACCTGTCGACGGGCAATGGCGTGTACAAGTCCACCGATGCCGGGAAGACCTGGACGCACCTGGGACTGGCCGACAGCCAGATGATCGCCATGATCGACGTCGATCCCCGCAATCCCGATCGGCTCTTCGTCGCCGCGCTCGGGCATCCGTACGGGCCGAACGCCGAGCGGGGCGTGTTCCGATCCACCGACGGCGGCACGTCGTTCCAGAAGGTGCTCTACAAGGACGAGTACACCAGCGCGAATGACGTCCGCATCGATCCGGCCAATCCGGACACGGTGTACGCCGCGCTCTGGGTGCAGCAGCAGAGCTACATCGAAGGCGGGGCGTTCGGCGGCGCCGGCGGCGGCATCTTCAAGTCCGTCGACGGCGGGACCACGTGGAAGCCGTTGACGGCGGGGTTGCCCGATGTGATCCAGGCCAACCTCGCCGTGGCGGCGAGTGATTCGAAGATCCTCTACGCGACCATCGCCGGCACCCCGGCTTCGCCCGGGGCGGCGGGGGGACAAGGCCCGGCTGCGGCAACTGGCGGCGCCGGCGCGGCGGGCGGCGCCGCAGCAGCAGCGCAAGGCGGGCGTGGCGGCGGCCGGGGAGGCGGCGGGGGGGGCGGCAGTATCGGACTGTACAAGTCCGTCGACGGCGGCGACCACTGGTTCCTCGCGGTGCGGGGGCCGAACGGCTCGGGCACGCGTACGCCAGACCCCAGGCCGCTCGGGCGCATCGGCGGCGGCGATCTTCCGCCGGTCGTCGTGGATCCCAAGCACCCCGACGTCATCTACAGCTGCTCGACCGTGCTGTGGCGCTCCGAAGACGGCGGCCTGACGTGGAGCGCGGTCCGCGGGGCGCCCGGCGGCGACGACTACCAGGGCGTCTGGATCAACCCGAACAACACCGACATCATCCTCGCCGTGGCCGACCAGGGGGCCGTCATCTCCGGCAACCACGGCGCCAGCTGGAGCAACTGGTACACCCAGCCGACAGCCGCGATGTATCACGTCTCCACCGACAACGCGTTCCCGTACCGCGTCTGCGGCGGCCAGCAGGATTCTGGCTCCGCGTGCGTGAACAGCCGGGGAAACGACGGCGAAATCACGTTCCGCGACTGGAGCCCCGTGGGTATCCAGGAGTACGGCGAAGCGGCGCCCGACCCGAGGAACCCGGATCTGGTCTACGGCAGCTCGCGCAACAGCGTCACGCTGTTCAACCGCAAGACCGGCCAGATCAAGAACGTCGGCCCCAACCTCTCCGCGGCTGACCCGAAGGGGATGACGTACACCCGCAACGTGCGGACGATGCCGCTCGAGTGGTCGCCGGTGAACCCCGGGCTGCTGTTCTACGCCCAGAACGCGGTGTTCATGACGTCGGACGGCGGCACGAACTGGACGCGGATCAGCGGCGATCTCACGCGGCAGACGTGGGCGGTGCCGACCAACACTGGGAAGTACGCGGCCGGGGTCACTCCGGCGCCCGCTGGTTCGATCACCGCGCTCTCCCCGTCGCCGATCGACGTGAACGTCCTCTGGGCGGGCACCGACGACGGGCACATCCAGGTGATGACGGGGCCTGCGCGCACGTGGACCAACGTCACGCCGGCGGCCATCACGCCCTGGACGCGCATCTTCAACATCGAGGCGGGGCATTTCAGCGCGCTCACGGCGTACGCCGCCGCCAACACGATGCGCCTCGACGACATGAATCCGCACTTCTGGCGCACGCACGATGGCGGCAAGTCGTGGACGGAAATCAACACCGGGCTGCCGGCCGGCGCCGTCTCCAACTCGATTCGCGAGGATCCGCGACAGAAGGGACTGCTCTACGCCGCCACCGAGACGCAGGTGTGGGTGTCGTTTGACGAGGGCGACCACTGGCAGTCGCTGCGCCTCGACATGCCCGCCGTGTCCGTGCGCGACATCGCCGTCAAAGACGACGACACGTGCATGTGCGCGGATCTGGTGGCGGGCACGCACGGCCGCGGGTACTGGATCCTCGACGACTTGACGCCCCTCAGGCAGGCGGCTGCCCTGCGCGCCGCGGAAAGCGCGCGCGCGGCCTATTTGGTGAAGCCTGTCACCGCGGTGCGCGTGCGCTTCGCGATGAATCCGCCGACCCCATGGCCGCCCGAAGTGCCGGCCGGCGAGAACCCGCCGCCGGGCGCCATCCTCGACTACTTCCTCGCGACGGACGCGCAGGGGCCGGTCACACTCGAGATGCTCGACTCGGCCGGGCACGTCGTCCGAACGTACTCCAGCACCGATCCCGTGCCAGCCGTGCACCCGGCGATCGATCCGGTGGCCTACAACAAGATCTGCCAGGAGACGCCGAGCGCGCCGGATTGCTCGGTGCCCCTGTACTGGCCTGCCCCGCCGATGGTCATCTCGACGCGAGCGGGCATGCACCGCGTGTGGTGGGATATGCGCTACGACCCGATTGGTGAAGGGGGCGGCGGGCGAGGCGGCGGTGGCGGCGGTGGCAACGGGGCGGTGCCGCACCGGACGTATCCGTCGGTCAATGCGCCGTGGGCGCCGCCGGCGTCCTATACGGTGCGGCTCTCGGTTGACGGCAAGACCTACACCCAGCCGATCGGGCTGAAACTCGATCCACGCGTGACGGCATCAGCGGCCGATCTGGCGACGCTCGCGTCGCTCACCCGCGAGATGTACGAGGGCGCCCGAGCGGCCCGGGCCACCTACACGCAGGCGCGCGCGCTGGTCGCCGCGCTGGGCACGCTCTCGGGCGACGACATCACGGCGTTCAAGGCCTCGGTCGACGCGCTGGCACCGGCAGGGCCCGGCGGCGGGGGCGGGCGAGGTGCTGGATTCGGCGGCCCGCCTGCGCCTGGGGCTTCGGCGGGGCAAGCCGGACGTGGCGCCGCAGGGGGCGCAGCCGGTGCCGGGGCGGCGCCGACGCTTCAGAGCGTGAGCACCGACATGCTCTCGGCGGCGATGGCGATGCAGGCGGCGGAATTCGCGCCGACCGCGCGCGAGGTGGCGGCGTGCGCGGCCGCCCGGGCGAACGCGGCGGCCGCCATGGCGAAGTGGATCAGGCTCAGTACCGTCGACCTGGTCGCGCTCAATGCCACACGAAAGGCGGCCGGGCAGCCGGCGATCGTGATCCCGAAGCGCTGAGCCGGCGACGCAGGGGTCGGGTCACGACGACCGGGCCCCGCGCGCGCCGCTGAGGCGGCCCCGCGCGCGCCATTTCTTATGGTATGGTTCATACCATGATTACAACCATTGACGCGGCCGGCCGCCTGGTCATTCCTGGCCCGATCCGCCGGGAGGCGGCGCTCGAACCCGGGCTGCCGCTGGACGTGCGCTGGCGCGACGGCATCATCGAGATCGAGCCGCAACCCCTTCCTGTCGCGCTCGAGAAGCGCGGCCGGTTGCTCGTGGCCAGGCCGAAAATCAAGGTTCGGCCGCTTTGCGCCGCGGCCGTGGAGCGGACCCGACGCGACATCTCGACGGGGCGGGGCCGGCGGTGAGCGTGCGGCTGTTTGCGCTGGATACCAGCTGCATGGTGGCGGCGGTCTGCGCGTGGCACGTCCGACACGTCGCTGCGGCGGCCGAGATCGAACGCCGGCTCGACCGGGGCGAGCGGATGGCGGTCGCCGCCCATGCCATCGCCGAAACGTATGCCGTCCTGACGCGGCTTCCAGCTCCACACAGGCTTGCGCCGTCCGACGCCTGGACGCTGGTGCGGACGAACTTTGTCGATCACGCCTCGCTGGTGACGCTCAACGGGCCGGCGCACGTTGCCGTGCTGGGGCAACTTGCCGGAGCTGGCATCGGTGGCGGTCGCACGTATGACGGACTGATCGCTGCCTGCGCCGAGGCCTCGGCCGCGAAGGCACTGCTGACCTTCAATGGTCGGCACTTCGATCCACCGCCAGCGGGAGTCACGATTGTCGAACCACCCGACCCGGCGTGATTCGGTCTAGAGCATGTCAGAATTGCTCGACCAGCTCCACCCGCCGGTTCTTCGACCTTCCCTCGTCGGTCCGATCGAAACCTGCCGCCCCCGGCCTGCACCGTGTAGCCGATGCGGGTGACCCTGCCTTCCCAGCGAACCTGGCGCGTGTGTGTGAGGCGCGCGTGTGGCGTCAGCGCCCCTCGCCCTCGCAGGTGGACGGGCCGAACCCGAAACGCCGGCGGATGGCTTGCCGGAATCGCTCCCGCTCGTCGGGGCTGCGGCCGCGGGAGTGAGATCGACCGAATCCGTGGCCACCGAACAGGATCCGGCACAGCGCCAGCATTCCCAGCGCTTGCCAGAACGTAATCTGGCGCCAGCCGAAGAGTGCCGGCAGCAGCCAGTTCCACAGTTGCTGCACGACCGTGCCGCCGATGGCGACAAACAGCAGAAGCCCCAGAATCACCAGCGGCGCCAGGAAGATCCATTTCTTTCTCATGTTCAGTGCCTCATGCCTTCGTCCGTTCGTCGTACATACTCTGCAATCGCTCGCGCAGACGCCGCACCGCGTAGCGTTTGCGGGAAAGCAGCGTGTTCACGCTCACGCCGGTCTCGGCAGCCATCTCCTTGAAGCTGCGCCCGCCCAGCTCGTGCGCCATAAACACCTCTCGCTGCTCGTCCGGCAGTTCGTCAATCGCCAACTCGAGTGCATCGAGCAGCGCGTTGCGGGCGTACAGCGCCTCCGGTCCGGCATCCGGCGACGGCAGCAGATCTTCCACCTGGAGCAGTTCGCCGTCCTCGTGCGCGACGGCGGCGTCGCTGAAGCTCTCCGGCTTCTTCTTGCGGAAGAGGTCGGTGATGCGATTGCGCGCCACGCGAAACAGCCAGCCGGTGACGTGCTCGATCGGCATCAGCAGGCGATTGGCCTCCACCAGTTCGTAGAAGACGTCCTGCAGAATGTCCTCGGCGTCGCGCGGGTCAGGCACGCGCCGGCGGATGAAGCTGCGCAGCCGGGACTGCTCCCGCGTGACCACGTCCGAGATCAGCTGATCCTGTTCGAGTGTCATCCGCTCCAGTGCCGCCCGCCTTCGCGCGTCGCCATTCTCGTGTGCTTCGGCGAGGCAGGCTGCGTCCGTCATCTACGGTTGTAGACGAACGAGGGCGTGCGGATATTGTAGGAGCCCGTAGATATACTCTGAGCCGTGAATCGCCGAAGCGCGATGAAAGGGCTTGCCAGCCTGGTGGCCGGCGCCGCCTTCCATGGCTGCGCGGCACGCGCCGGTCGTCCCGCGACCAGTCTCGGACCAGCGGCCCCGCGGCTGGCCTGGCCGGATATCCGCCCCGAGCTCGAGATCCGCACCATCGTCGGACTGCGGCCCTACCGTCCATCCGGATTCGTGGTGAAGGCCGAGAAGCTCGGGGACTCGCTTCTCGTCCACAATTACGGCCACGGCGGAGGCGGCATCGCGCTGTCGTGGGGAACGGGAGAGATGGCCGCACGCCTCGCACACGAGGCCGGCATCCGGGACATCGGGGTGATCGGATGCGGCGCGGCTGGCCTGTCGGTGTCGCGCCTGCTTCAGGAACGCGGCCACACCGTGAGCCTCTACAGCAGGGAGGTTCCGCCTGATACGACATCGTGCAAGGCGGCGGGTCAGTGCTTCCCCGGTCCGGTCTTCGACCGCGGCCGGGAATCGCCGTCATTCCTCGCCCGGTTCGTGGACGCGGCGCGACTCTCCGTGTCGCGCTTTCAGATCATGGTCGGCCCGCGCTACGGTGTCCGCTGGCTCCCGACCTACTACATGTCTGTCGCGCCGTTTGTCGAAACCGGGCTGACCGGCACCGCGAGCCCGCTGCGCGCCATCATGCCTGACTTCGAGGTGCTGACGCCGCGCCAGCATCCGTTTCCGTTCGAACACGTGCGCCGGTTCGCGTCGATGTTCATCGACCCCGGCACCTACTTTCCTGCCGTGGTGGAGGACTTCCTCGGCGCCGGGGGCCGCCTGGTCGTCCAGGAGTTCACGTCGGTCGAAGAGGTGCTGCGGTTGCCCGCGCGTCTTATCGTCAACTGCACGGGACTCGGCTCGAAGGCCCTGTTCGGCGACGGGGAGCTGGTTCCGATCAAAGGGCAACTGAGCGTCCTGCAGCCGCAGGACGACGTCCGGTACGCCACGGCCGGTGGCGGGCTCTACATGTTCCCGCGGCGCGACGGCATCGTGCTCGGGGGCACGCACGAGCGGGGCGCCTGGTCGCTCGATCCTGACGAGGCCGAGCGAACCCGCATCCTGAACGGCAATGCCGAGGTCTTCGCGGCGCTGCGCGCCCCCCACCATGGCTGGCGGCAGGATCCCGAACGCGGCGCACTGCAGGCGCCCGGAAGTAGGGTATAATTCCTTCGGCTCCACAATTCAGATCAGACCCCCATGCCTCTTGAATCCGGCACCCGTCTCGGTCCGTACCAGGTCCTGTCCGGCATCGGCGCCGGGGGCATGGGCGAAGTCTACAAGGCCACCGACACGCGGTTGAACCGCACGGTCGCCCTCAAGGTCCTGCCTCCGCATTTCGCCCACGATCCCGACATGCGCCAGCGCTTCGAACGCGAAGCGCAGACGATTGCAGGCCTGAATCACCCCCACATCTGCACGCTGCACGACGTCGGTGAACAGGACGGCACCCGGTTCATCGTCATGGAGTACGTCGAAGGCGAGACGCTGGCCGATCGCCTCCTGCAAGGCCCCTTGTCGATCGACGAAGTCCTGCAGGTGGCGGGCGAGATTGTGGACGCGCTCGACCGGGCGCATCGGCAGGGCATCGTGCACCGCGATCTCAAGCCGGCCAACATCATGCTGGCCCGTGGCGACGCGACCCGCCGCCAGGGCACGGCGCAGACCAAGCTCCTCGATTTCGGCCTCGCGAAGTGGGCGGCGCCTGAAGGGGCGGGCGCCTCCATGGTGCAGCCCACGCGCATGGACGTCACGGCGCAGGGGACGCTCATCGGCACGCTGCAGTACATGGCGCCGGAGCAGGTCGAAGGCAAGGAAGCCGACACGCGGACCGACATCTTCGCGTTCGGCGCCGTGCTCTACGAGATGCTCACGGGCAAGCGGGCGTTCGAAGGCAAGAGTCAGGCGAGCCTGATTGGCGCCATTATGAAGGCCGAGCCCCGCCCGGTCTCGCACACCCAGCCCCTGGCGCCGGCCGCGCTCGAACACATCATCGAACGCTGCCTGGCGAAGGACCCCGACGAACGCTGGCAGGACGCCCACAGCATCAAGCTCAAGCTGCAGTGGATCGCGCGCAATCGGGGCGGGGCGGCGACCGCCATCGAGGCGCCACGCCGGCGCTGGGTTGATGTGGCTGTCGGCACCGCGGTCGCGGTGCTGCTGACGGCAGTGGCCGTGCCCGCCTACCTCTATTGGCGAGGTCCGGCCGACCCCGAACCCCTGCAGTTCCGGCACACCGTCTCTGGCCTGAGTGAGTCCGACTTCGCGGTGTCGCCCGATGGGAAGTCGATCGTGTTCGTCGCGAAACCCGATTCGGCGGGCTCGTCGTCGCTCTACACCCGTCCGGTGGCCGGCGTCGCGTCGGTCAAGCTCTCAGGTACCGACAACGCCTCGCAGCCGTTCTGGTCGCCCGACAGCCAGTTCATCGCCTACCTGAGCAGCGGCAAGCTGATGAAGGTGCCGGCGGCGGGCGGAGCGCCGCAGGACGTGTGCGACGCGCCAGATGCCGCCGGCGGCGCGTGGAGCCCGAGCCGGGGCGGCACGATCGTCTTCGGGTCTGCGAAAGGTCTCTTCACGGTTTCTGCAGAAGGCGGCAAGGCCGTGCTCGTGACGCAACTGGCCGGCAACGAGACCGGCCACTTCTGGCCGAGCATCCTTCCCGACGGCCGGCATGTGGTGTACCTGGCATGGTCAGAGGATCCGGGGAAGCGGGCGCTCTACGCCGGCACGCTCGATTCACAGGAGCGGACTCGGTTGGCTGCCATTGAGTCCAATCCGGTCTACGCCGCGTCGACAGGCTCCCGGGCGGCCGCATCCGGGTACTTGTTCTTCCACCGGAAGGCGACGCTGTTCGCGCAACCGTTCGACGCGAAGCAGTTGCGCTTCACCGGCGACCCGGTGCACATGGCCGCCGATGTGACGTCGGGCGCAAACGGCCGCGGCCACTTCTCCGTGTCCCCGAACGGCGCGCTGGTCTATTTCCAGGGCATTGGGGGCGCGACGACCTTGGGCCGGGGACGGACCGGAGGGGCGCAGTTTGGCTGGGTAGATCGCAAGGGCGGGCGGGGCGGCAACGCCCTTGACGGCGGGCCCTACGGCGACATGGATCTGTCGCCGGACGGCAAGCTCATCGCCATCACGAAGCAAGAGCCCGGCGCGCCCCACGCAGACATCTGGGTCATCGACTGGGAGAAGGCGCTCTCTCATCGTCTGACGACCGACCCGGCGGACGCGGTCGATCCGGTGTGGTCGCCCGATGGCGCGCGCATCGCCTTCACGTCGTGGCGCAAGGGCAACGCCGACATCTACGTCAAGAACGCCAACGGCGTCGGCGAGGAAACACCGCTCCTCGAGTCGCCGGCGAACGAGTCGGTCGAGGACTGGTCGCGGGACGGGAAGTACATCGCCTTCAAGTTCGGCAAGGACAGCCTCCACGACATCTTCGTGCTGCCGCTCGAGGGCGGCAAGCCCGGCAAACCGTTTCCCGTGGTCCACGGACAGTATCAAAAGGACGAGCCCCAGTTTTCGAAGGACGTGAAGTGGCTGGCCTACGTCTCCGACGAGAACGAGCGTGGCAGGTTCCAGGTGTACATCGTCTCGTTTCCCGTCGGCAATCTGAAGCAGCAGGTGTCTACCGACGGCGGCGGCCAGCCGCGCTGGAGCTGGGACGGCAAGCAGTTGTTCTACAGGACGCTCGACAACCGGTACATGGCCGTCGATCTCACCCTGGGCGCGAAGATCGAAGCCAGCAGCCCGCGCCTCATGGGTTCGTCGACGACGAACAATCCCAGCTCCGGCGATCCGACGCGCCACATGTGGTCCGTGGCCGCGGACGGCCGGTTTCTCCTGCGGGTGCCGGTCGGCACCGTCGGCGGCACGGGGGCGTCCAGCCCGATCGTCCCGGTGAACTATTCGCCCGCCGGCCAGGGGGCCGCGGCGGCCAGCAACAGAAGCCCCGTCACGAGCGGCCTGACGGCGGTGCTCCACTGGATGTCGGCGGCAAAGCAGGAGAGCAGGTGACCGGATGGCGCTGACGACAGGCACCCGCCTTGGACCCTACGAGATCCAGTCCGCCCTTGGCGCCGGGGGCATGGGCGAGGTCTACAAGGCCCGCGACACGCGCCTCGACCGCATCGTTGCCATCAAAGTCCTGCCGCCTGAATGGACCTCCGACGAGGCGATGAAGCAGCGCCTGGAGCGCGAGGCGAAGACCATCGCGTCGCTGAAGCACCCGCACATCTGCGTGCTGCACGACGTCGGCCGCCTGCGCATCGACGATGCTTCCGCCTCCGCTGCTGCTTCGGCGGACAAGTCGGCGAGCCAGGGGGAAGAAGTCGACTTCCTGGTCATGGAGTACCTCGACGGCGAGACCCTCGCGGATCGGCTGGTGCGCGGGCCGCTTCCGCTCTCGGAAGCCCTGGGCGTGGCCATCGCCATCGGCGACGCACTCGACAAAGCCCATCGCCAGGGCGTGGTGCATCGCGACTTGAAGCCGTCGAACGTCATGCTGACGGCGAGCGGTCCCAAGCTGCTCGATTTCGGGCTGGCGAAATCCCAGGCGCCGCTGCCGGCCGCTTCATCGGTCACCATGCCCGGCACGATCCTCGGCACGATGCAGTACATGGCGCCCGAGCAACTCGACGGCGTCGAGGCCGATCGGCGCACCGACATCTTCGCGTTCGGCGTGGTCATCCACGAGATGGTGACGGGCAAGAAGGCCTTCGAGGGCAAGAGCCAGGTGTTGCTGATCTCGGCGATTGCGACGGCGGAGCCGCCGGCGTTGTCCCAGGCCAGGCCCGAGGCGCCCCCGGCGCTCGACCACATCGTCAAGGCATGCCTCGAGAAAGACCCGGCTGACCGCTGGCAGGATGCGCGCGATCTGGTGGCCGAGCTCAGGTGGATTGCCGAGGGCGGCTCGGAGGGCGAACTGGCCGGAGCCGCGGCCGGAGGTGGACGGTCGAAGCGCGCGTGGCTTCGGCGAGCCGTGCTCGCTGCCGGCGCGGTCCTGATCGCCCTTCTGGCCTGGCCCGCCATCCTCTATGTGAAGGGCCCGGCCGATCCCGACGAACTCAGGTTCCGCATCCCACGCAGCCTGACCGCGCAGCCGGACGAAACGCAGACCGGCAACAGCGCCAGCGGCGGCGCCGCGACCTTCAGCCGCTCGGACAGCGCCGTCTCGCCGGACGGCCAGTCGGTGGTCTTCGTAGCGCGTCCGAACCCGGCCGACACGAACATGCTCTACGTACGTCCGGTGGGCGCGGTGGCCCCGCGGAAGCTCGCCGGCACCGAGGACGCCAGCCTGCCGTTCTGGTCTCCCGACAGCGGCGCGATTGCGTTTCTGTCCAAGTCCGGGAAACTGCGGAAGGTGCTCGTGGCTGGCGGTCCGCCGCAGGACCTGTGCGATGCGCAGGAGTTCGCAGGCGGCACATGGAACAGCGAGGGCACGATCCTGTTCGGTTCCCCCACTGGCGTGTTCCAAGTCTCGGCGGAGGGCGGAAAGCCCGAGGCCCTGACGACGGTGGTACCTTCCGAGGCCGGGCACTTCTGGCCGAGGTTCCTGCCCGATGGACGTCACTACCTGTTCCTGGTGAAGGCCTCGCAGGCCTCGACGAGCGGCGTGTATGTGGCGTCGCTGGATTCCAAGGACCGCACGCGCGTGCTGCCGGTCGACTCCAACGCGGCTTACACCGATCCGGGCTTTCTGCTTTTCCAGCGCGACAACGCGGTGTACGCGCAACCGTTCAACGCCACAACGCTGGCCCTGACGGGTGAACCGGTCCGCGCCGCCGACGAGGTGACATCCGACCCGGGGCGCTCGAAGGGGCACTTCGACGTCTCGCGGAACGGCGTGCTCATCTATTACGTGAACAGCGCGAATACGGCCGCAGGCGGCGACGATGCCTGGGAGTTCCAGCTGCAGTGGGCCGATCGCGCCGCCCAGCCGCTCGGGCCCGTGGGCCCGTACGGATTCTATCGCGGCGTGGAATTGTCGCCTGACGGCAAGCGCGTCGCGCTGCATCGGCACGACGGCGCCGGCGGCGACATCTGGGTGTTCGAACCGCCGCCCAGGGCGCCGACCCGCATCACGTTCGATGCTACGCAGGACAATTCGTCGCCAGTCTGGTCGCCCGACGGGACCCGGATCGTGTTCGCGTCCCATCGCAACGGCAAGCGGGGCTTGTACGAGACGCGCTCCGACGGATCGGGCACCGATGGTGAGCTGCTCATCGAGTCTGAGCTGCCGAAGGCGCCGATATCGTGGTCGCCGGATGGCACGCGCCTGGTGTACTGGGTGGAGGATCCCAAGACCCTGGGCGACCTCTGGATCCTGCCGTTCGACGGCGACAAGAAGCCGGTGCCGTTCCTGGCGTCCAGGAAGAACGAAACGCACGCCCAGATCTCGCCAGACGGCAAGTGGATCGCCTACACGTCGGATCTCACGGGTCGCAAGGAAGTGTACGTGCAGCCGTTCCCGTCCGGCACGGGCCGCTGGCAAATCTCGCCCGACGCGGGCCTGGGCGGCGACTGGCCGCGGTGGCGGAACGACAGCCAGGAGCTCTACTACCACGCCCTGGGCAACGCAGGTGCTTACGGGCCCTTCACCAATGGCCAAGCCATCTTGGGGCCCGTCCTGGCGGCCTCCATCAAGGCCACGGGCAGCTCGATCGAAGCGGGCAGCCCGAAGGAAGTCGTCCGGTTGCTCGCGCTCCGCTTCCCCCATCCGGGCGGCGACTACCACACGTACGACGTGTCGGCGGACGGCCAGCGCTTCCTGACGTTCCAGCGCGTGGTCACGAGCAACTCGGTGGGGACGCAGATCGCGCCCGAGGTGCCGATCCAGGGCCTGACCGTGGCGATGCACTGGATTGAAGGGCTCAAGAACAGGAAGAAGTAGGCGGCGACGATGGTCGATGGTCGATGGTGACGCGGCCTTGCCGCATAGGCTCGCCGGGGCCTAGAATCGCCAGAACGCCACGACGCGCGTAATTCATACCCTGCCCCCGCAGGACGAAACCTTCTCGATGAGCCCGCTACCTCTGGGAATGATGGGGCGCCTGCTCGAGGTGGATCTCACCTCGGGCACAGCCCGAACGCTCGCCCTCGACGAGCAGTTGGCCGCGTTGTTCGTCGGCGGGCGCGGTCTCGGGACGGCACTCCTCGTCCAGCAGATGCTGCGCTTGCGCGATCGTTACCCGAACCCGTTCCGCGCGGTCGATCCCCTCTCGCCGGACAACCCGCTCATCCTGTGCACCTCGCCGGCCAACGGGACCACGGTGCCGACCAGCGCGCGCTTCCACGCCAACTTCAAGTCGCCGCTCACGGGAGGCATCGGATCGACCAACAGCGGCGGCCGATGGGGTGTCGAGTTCAAGCGGACCGGCCACGACGCCATGGTCGTCACCGGGCGCGCGCCTGAACCGGTCGTTCTGTTCATCGATGCCAACGAGGTCAGGTTCGACGCGCCGCCGGCGGTCGATCTGGACGATGTGGAGGCGGTCACCGACGCGCTCGAGTCGCGCTACGGCCGCGGCGTGCGCGTCATGACGGTCGGCGCCGCTGGCCGCCGGTTGTCTCCGATCGCCGCCATCATGAACGACAAGGGGCGCGCGCTCGGGCGCGGTGGCGGCGGGGCGGTCTTCGCCTCCAAGAACCTGGTGGCCATCGTCGTGGCAGGATCTGTGGCGGTCGAGACGGCGGCACCCGAGGCGCTTCACCCGAAGAATGTCGCGGGATCGGTCTACAAGGCCCACGCGAAGCTTCGGGTCGGCAAACTCACCAAGCCGCCCGAGCAGTTCGGGATCCTCCCGTCGATGGGGACGGCCGGCCTGCTCGGGATGCTCTCCCAGTACGACGAATTGATCCACCGTAACTTCCGCGACACCAGCCACGTCGCCGAGCAGATCGAGCGGATCGGGGGCGAAGCGCTGGCCTCCCACCCGGCCATTAAGGTCAGGCGCCGTGCCTGCTACCAGTGTCCAATC
>Ga0315283_10001832_pt1 | contig 17385 bp, 18 predicted proteins | sample YL17G09_0_MG_FD_204541 | JGI IMG/M metagenome (GOLD analysis project Ga0315283, IMG submission 204541) | Sediment microbial communities from Yellowstone Lake, YNP, Wyoming, USA - YL17G09_0 | ecosystem: Environmental > Aquatic > Freshwater > Lake > Sediment | place: USA: Wyoming | collected... | reverse complement strand
ACCTGGCTCGTGCCGCCCAGCTGGTCGGACGACTTGCCGTCCCAGAGCGCCAGCAGCACGTGACAGTGCGCGCAGAGAAAGACGCCGGCCTGCGCATACTGGCGCGCGCGGTTCTTGCCATGCTCGCGGATCGAATCCACGCTGTTGCCCGGCGTGAGTGGCAGCTCGAACACGTCCGCCGCTGCAGCACAAAGTTGCTCGAAGTGGGCCTTCGACTGCGGCGTGGCAAAGTCGCTGGCGTAGATCTCCTTCGGCATCGGCAGCGGCACGGTGAGCGGCATGCCGAGCGTGATGGCCTCTTCGGCCGCCAGTCTGTCCGCCCCCTCGGCGAGTGGCGACATGACTGCAACCACGCGGTCGGGGTAGGCATCGCGCAACGAGCCAAGGAACTCGCGCACGCGCGCGCGGATGAGGGGGATCTCGGCTGGCAGCAGATCGCGGTGTCCGGTCACGGCCACCACGAGCGGCACGGCGTAACTGCGCTTGCCCGTTCGACGCGCGGCGCCCCGTGGCGCCGCAGTGAATGGAAGGGGCTCGACTTGACCGGAGGGTGACGCCATGCGGCGTAGAGGTTACCCGATCAGGACGCGGCCTGGTGCCTGCCCCCCGGGTCGTCCTGCGGCTGTTTATTTTCTGGGCCGGACTCAGTCAGGTTGCGGGATCAATGTACGCGCATGATGCCAAGGGTGGGTAGACAGTCACAACGCCGCTTCGTTCCGCCGGCCCGCTTGCTGTCCATATTGTTCGTGTCGGTCCTGGCGACCGCCTGTGGGTCAGAAGATCAGAACGCTGCGATGCGACAGGCCGGTCGCCCCTCCACCCCGCTGCGCCGCGGCCTGGGCGCCGATCCGGCAACCCTGGACCCCCAACTGGCCGAAGACAACGCTGCCATCGCGGTAGCGGCCGATCTTTACGAGGGCATGACAACGGAGGCGGCCGACGGCTCGATCACCCCCGGCGCGGCCCGGGCCTGGTCGATCAGCGACGGCGGTCTCACCTATCTCTTCAGCCTCCGGCCGGGCTTACGCTGGTCGAACGGCGACCCACTCACCGCCGAGCATTTCGTGGCGGGACTGCGGTTTGCGTTGGCCCCCGGCTCCGTGGCGCCCAGCGCCGGGCTGCTGGAAGCCATCGAGAGCGTAGATGCCATCGATCCGCTGACCGTCCGCATTCGCCTCAGCCGGCCGATGCCCTACCTGCCCGCCTTGCTCGCGCTGCCGGTCGCCGCCCCCATCCACCCCCGGGCGGCCAGCCTGCAGCCACGCCCGGGAAACGGCGCCTACCGGTTGGTGCGCCGGGTCCCCGGTGAACGCATCGAACTCGAGCGCAACCCGCACTACCGCGGCGCCGCCAACGTCGCGATCGACCGGGTGGTCTACCTGGTAATCACCGACCTCGCGACGGAGCTGAACCTCTATCGAGCCGGCGACCTCGACCTCACCAGCGAAGTGCCGAACACCCAGCTCGAGTCGCTGCGCCGCGAGCATCCCGCCGAACTGCGCCTTGCGCCGTACCTCAGCACCTACGCCTACGAAGTGAATCTCGCGCGCCTCCCCGATGCCGGAGCCCGAAGATCTCTCGCAATGGCAGTGGATCGCGAACGGATCACGCGGCAGGTAACCGGCGCCGGCGAGCGACCCGCGTTCGGCTGGGTCCCCGACGGTATCCCGGGTTACGCTCCCGCGCGATTCGACTGGCAGGAACTGCCGTACCCCGAGGCCGCCACTCGTGCGCGCGAGCTCTGGCAGACGGCCAGGGCCGCCGGCAAGGCGCCGACGAAGATCAAGCTCTGCACCGACGCCAGCGCCAATCACCATCGCACGGCAGTCGCGCTGGCCGACCTGTGGCGCACGGTGCTCGGCGTCGAGACGGAAATCGTCGAACTCGAGTGGAACGTCTATCTCGACACGCGCCACAATCCCGGCGACTGTGACCTCGTGCGTCTCGGGTGGTCGGCGGATTTCGTGGACCCCGAAGCCTTCGTAGCTGTGTTCGAATCAGGCAATCCGCAGAACACGCTTGGCTATTCCAGCGCGGCCTACGACGATCTCCTCGCGAAATCGCGCACCGAGACGGACAACGCAAAGCGCATGGCGCTGCTCGCCCGTGCAGAGCAACAACTGCTCTCGGACGTGCCGGTCATACCGGTCTTCTTCCGTGCTTCGAAGCGTCTCGTGAAACCCTACGTCGCGGGCTACCAGGCAAACCCGCTGGGCCACGTCGCGTCGCGTGACCTGCGACTCAATAGCCGGTGATGAGCAGGTCGAGCGCTGCCAGAATCGAGGATCGCTCTCCGGACACATCGGCGACGACCGCCCCAAGCTCATTGACAGCGATCCCCGCCAACTGCGGCGTCAGAGCAGCATAGCGTTCGCCTTCGATGGTCAACGCAGGCGTCAGCGTGGTCAGTGCACTTTCACCAAGCGCGGAAAACAAGACGAGCGGGACCACGACGCGTGTTCCCATGCCGGCAAGCAGGTCGCTCTGCACATCGAGAAGCAGCGGGTAGCGTGCTCGCGTAGCAGCATTGCGATTGCGATGGACCGCGAACTGCGGCATCAGAATCTCCGCAACGTATCGGAGAAAGTCCCGTGCTTCTCGACGGCCTCGTTGTACGCGTCGATGGCGGCGCGGTTCTCGTCCAGCCATGCGTCCCTCTGTCGGCGCCGCACCTCGTCGGTAAGTGCCTGCTCCAGGGTGGCCGAGAGGTTGACGTCCAGCTCGCGGGCACGCCGCAGCAGGTCGCTGTTCACGCTCAGGTTGGTGGCTCGCTTCGGTGCCGCTCGGTCGTAGGGATCGGCCATGGCAGATTCGGAATGTGGGGGGTTAATGCGCATATCTTATGCGTACCTGTGATGCATTGGAACCCGGCGTCGTCTAATTGACCGCGAACATTCAACGTCCCGAATCCTGTCCGGATCCACTGCGGTAAGTGGCGGGATCGTCGAATTTCCCGAAAAAAAAGGGCGGATGACCTGAGTCACCCGCCCGAGTCGGACCGAGAGGTCCGGGGGTCCTTCGAATTACGGATTCGCCGCGGTGATGGCTGCCGCGATCGCCTGCACCTCGGCCGCGGTCAGCGAGCTAAGGAAGCCCATGCCGCCTCGATTGCTGTTGATCGCGTTCTGGATGTTCTGCGCGCTCTTGGCTGCCGCCTTGAAGATCGGCTTGATCGCGCCGTGGCATCCCGAGCACTTTGCAGAGTAGAGCGCCGCGCCATCGATGGCAGGAGGCGGCGTCGGCGCCGGCGCCTGCGCCTGCGCGGTGATAGTGACGCTCGCGCTCGCGGTCACCTTGCCGTCGTTGACGGTCAGGGTCGCAACATACGATCCCGCGACGTCGGCCACGAAGCCCGGCTTACTGGTCGTGGCGCCGGTCAGCGCTGCAGCACTCGTCGCCGGCCGCTGCAGGGTCCACGAGAACGTCAGCGCATCACCGTCCGGGTCGCTGCTCGCGCTGCCGTCCAGCGCCACGGCTGCACCGGTCGCGACAGTCTTCGCAGCCCCGGCATTGGCGACAGGCGCACGGTTGCCGGTGCTAGGCGGCGGTGTCACCGGCGGTGGTGTCACGGGCGGTGGTGTCACGGGCGGTGGTGTCACGGGCGGTGACGTCACCGGAGGCGCGACGGCTCCACCTTCTTCGCGCTCGATTTCCGCCTTGGCGGCTGTCAGCAGCGTCCCGTTCCAGGCACCGCGCACGTCGACCACCAGGCCGCCGGCGCGCGCAAAGAACGTGGCGCTGTCGATGTCCTGCTCGCCGTCCTCGAACTTCGTCGTCGCGGGGATCGTCTCTATGTTGACGCCCGCAATCTTGAACCGCGGCGCGGCCAGGGATTCCGCAAGGCCACGCAGCTCGGTGGTGTCCTGCCGGTCCTCGCGCTCAAGACGCGTGGCGATGATCTTGCCGCTGCCCGCCGGGTCGGGATAGCCGCGCACGTCGATCCAGTCGGCGGAGCGCAGGTCGCCGAGCGCGAAGAACTGGTCGTGGCTCTCCTTGTCCTCCTTGCGCGTCGTCGCGTCCACGACGATGGTGAGGCCGAGCGCCTTCACCGTCCCCGCGACCGTGTCCACGGCCTCGACGCTGGCGGTAAGCCTCACGGACGAACTGCGCTTGAAGGCGATCTTCGCCGCGACCAGCGTGCCGCTCGCGTCGAGCTTGCCCTCGGCCTCGACCTTTACGTCGAGCTTGAGGTCGGCCGCCGTGCCGCCGGTGAAGGTCGTGGCGCTGGTCGTGGTGACCTTCTGCCCCGCGACGTCGAAATCCGCTGCAGAGACAAACCGCGTCACGAGGCCTTCGACCTCCGACTCCGTGCCGCTCTGCCCGGGAATCCGCCCGTCCTCCTTGTGGACGCGGCTGGCCTTTAGCGTGCCGTCGGGCAGCATCTCGCGGCCCTTGACCTCGACGACGTCGCCCGCGCGGATGCCTTCAGTGCCAAACCCGTCGAGCGCTGCCGTCGAATAGTCCACGTTCAGCGTGCCGACGCGGAAGCGCCTGGCGACCGTGTCGAGCGCGCTCACGAGACCCTCGGCCTCGATTTCCAGGTCGCCCGCATCGGCCTTCTCGATGCGTGTGGCCCGAGCCTGGCCATCGGAGCCGGAAAAGCCGTGCACTTCGATGCGATCGCCGACGGCAATGCCCGCGACAGAGCCCTGCTTGATCGCGTCGTCGAATGACGTCTCGTCGTCGATCTTGACGACCTGCCCGGCGACCGTGATGGTCCCGGCCGCGGCGTTCACCGACTGCACCGCGCCCTGCAGCAGCCGGTGCTGCTCGATGAGCTTCGCAGTCGCGCCGCCCTTGTCGTCCACCTGTGCCTCGATGCGCACCACCTGGCCGACGCGCAGCTCTGCCACCGTGCCGGCGCGATCCTCGATGCGCACATCGGCGCCCGACGTGTCATAGCGGACGCCGTTGACGATGACGCTGCCGAAGCCGCCGATGGCCCCTGTGACGATCACCGTCTTGGTGGCGCCTGGAGTGCTCGGCGGCTGTGAAGCCGGCGGAACCGGCCCGGCCGAAGTGTCGCCTCCGCCTCCCCCGCCGCATGCGGCGACGAGCAGCGCCATCGCCGCAGGGAGGAACAATTTGCGTTGAATGGATTTCATCTCATACCTCTGAATGCAAATGAATGGAAAGCTCGGGTCCTGATCGGTTCGGACACGCAAGGCGCCCGCTTTACCCCGGAACTCCGGTCAGTCATCGAGCTCGGCCCGTTCGGCCAGGACGGTGTTGCCGACCAGCGAGCCACGCGCCTTCACTTCGCGGCCGGGAGCGGCTGCGAAGAAGGCGGCGGCCGTGATCGACCCACCCTCTTTGTCTCTGAATTCGGTCCGCGCATCGGTCGTGACGAGGACGCCAGCAACCGTGAAATTGGGGGCAGCGACGGCCGTCGCCGGCCCCTTGACCTCGACGGTGCCGCCCCCGGCGCCGCCCGCCGTGTCCTCGCGTTCGAGCAGCGAGGCGACGAACACGCCGCCCTCGCGGTAGCCGCGCACCTCCACCGAATCCCCCACCCGCACGTCGGCGAGGCTGAAACGCTGCACGTCGGCCGAGCTCTTGTCCTCGAAGCGCGTCTGCGCCGTCGTACGCACGGCCTGGCCAAGCACGGTCAGCGTACTGCCTGACGCGTTCACGGAGTCCACCCGGCCGGATAGCTCGAGATCGCTCTCGCGGCGGAACTCGATCTTCTGCGCAACGATGCGACCGCTGGCGTCGAAGGCGCCGGTGACCTCCAGCGCCGCGTCGAGCGCGATGCTGGCAGACGTGCCCCCGTCGTATTGCGTCGAAGCCGTGGTCGTCACCCGCTGGCCGGCAACGTCGAAATCCGCCGCCGACGCGAAGCGCGTGACCAGGCCCTCGAGTTCCGCCTTGTCGCTCGTCGTGCCCGGCAGGCTCGAGCTGCGCCGTTCGAGTCGGGTTGCAACCAGCACGCCCGAGCCATTGAGCGCGCCGTTCGCCTCGACCAGGTCGCCGTTGGCCGGCTGCCCGCCCGTGAAACCGCTCACCTGCGCCGATGAGTAATCGACCAGCAATTGATTGACGCGGAGGCGCCGGGTCGCGGTGTCCACCTGGACCGCGACGCCCTTGACCTCGAAGCCCGCGACCGCGCTCTTGCGCTCGATTCGCGTCGCGGCGATCACGCCGCCGGCGCTCGCAAGTCCGCTCACCTCGAGCCGGTCCCCGATCCGCAGGCCGTCGATCCCACGCGGGACGATGGAGTCCCCGAACGATGTTGCGGCGCTGACCTGCACTGTCTGGCCGAGCACGACCAGGCGCGAGGCAGCCCGGTCGATCGTCTGCAACGGCCCCTCGACGTCGTCGTCGAAGACAATCTTCTTCGCGACGCCGGTCGTGCCGCTCGCATCGAGCGTGGCCTCGATCCGGACGACCTGCCCTGCCTTGAGGTCGGACTCGGTCCCGGGCTGGTCATCGATCGTGATGGCGGCGCCGCTCGTCGAGTAGTGCACCCCATTGACGATCACGCTGCCGAAGCCGCTGATCGGCCCCTGCGCGACGGTGATTCCGCCGCGATCGATGCCGGCTATCGTGCTGCCGCTTCCGCCGCCGCCACCGCACCCCGCTGCCAGCAGCGCGGCAAGTGTGCCCAGCGCGATTCCAATGCGGCGTCCGTCGGTCATGGCGTATCTCCGGTCATCTCTTCCTGAATTGCATAAACGCCGACGCCCAGGCGCACTGTTGCGGCCCCCTCGGTCGTCGCCCCGGCTTCGTGCGAAACCAGCCAGTCGTCCACCCGCTCGAGCAACCCCTGTGCCTCGCGCTCGACGAACGCGCGGAATGCAGGCAGGTTGCGCGGATCGACGTGTCGACTCTGCGCGCGGCCCTCGAAACGTGACGGATCACGCGGGCCTCGCGAAATGTTGTGCTCGACGGTCGTCGCGATGTCGGCCAGCACGCTCCCAGCCCGCTCCACCGCATGCCCGTCCATCTGTCGCGGCATGTAGTAACGGCGCAGCACGCGATACGCGCCGTCCTCGAGACGTTCGATCGATCCCGACTTGACGAGTTCCTTGACCAGCGCCGTCGTGGGAATGTCTCCCGCGTAGCGCTTCAGCAGGACCTCGAAACTCACCTGGCCTTGCGCAGCGGACAGCACTCGCGGCCGGCCGTCGGGCTCCAGAAAGTCAGGATCGAGGTGCCAGCCGGACAGCACGCGGCTCGCGTGATTGAGCGACTCCTCGGCCGATGTGCCGGAGCCGGCCGCGCCGTGCTCACGCACCCGCCGCACGTCGCGACGGGAGAGCCCGGTCAGCAGCGCGACGCGCGAAACGTTCGTCGGGCGGCCGCGTATGCCGAACTCCTCGAAAGCCGTGTCGACGAACGCGTCCCGCGCAAGCTCGGCGAACTCCTTCCAGGTAACGCCTGAGCGCAGCAGCCATCGCGCCACCGGCTTGAGCCAGAGACGGCAGGCCGTCAGGACTGTTCTGGAGGCAATATTCGCCATATATGGAACGCTTTGTCTCATATATGGATGCCAGGTGCAAGGCTTGGCCCCGAGAACCGCGCGCATGGGCCCCATAAAGGCGAACCAGTTCGCAGGCTTGAGACGCAGACCGGGCCCAAGGATTTCCCGGCCTCATGGCGTCATACACTCCGGTCATCGAACGACCGCGGGTGGACCATGAGCGCAGCTGAAAAGCGCATCGCCGAGCTGCTCGACAGGTGGCTGGCCAGCGTGGAGCTTCACGCCCGCTACCTGAAGCTCGACGATGCTGGCTACGCGAGTGCCCAGGACTGGCCGAAGCACCAGCGGCCCACCAAGTGGGTCGTGGAGCTCGCCCGCACGCGCCTGGTCGAGCTGCAGCAGCACCTCGACGAGCGCCGGCGCAAGGGCGACACCGCATTCGCGGAATCGCTGGAACTCATGGGTTTCCTCACCACGCTGCTCGGCTCGGAGCACGTGGAGCGATTCATCCCGCAGGCCGCTGCGCAGCCCGCGGCGCCGCCCAAGCGCGAAAAGCCTGCCGGAACGGCCGACTCCGGCGTTCACCGCAAGCCCGCCGCCGCGGCGAAAACCGCGACGGCGTCGAAGTCCACGGGCGATACGACGACGCGGCAGAAGCTCGCGGCCAGGCAGCGCGCCGCCACGGCCCCGAAGTCGAGCGACCGGAAGGTCGGCGACAAGATGACCGCGACGGTGATCGCGGACGCCGTGCGCTTCCTGTCGTGGGGACGGGAGTGGCCGCAGCTTGCCGGATCGGTCGCGCGACTCGCCGACCGGCCTTCCGAGGACGAAGTGCGCAGGATCCTGGGCGAGCATCGTGCCGCAATCGAGGCACGCGCCCGCAGCGCGCCACCCTGACACGCACGCAATGGACTTGGCGGCCGGCGACGCGCTGGGGTAACGTCGCGCGCTCGAAATCCCGTTCCGTCCAAGGAGTCACCGACCCATGCCCTTCCAGCGCGCGTCCCGCTTCATACTGCCGCTCATACTCGCAGTGTCCACGCTGTCCGGCACCGCGCTGGCCCAGGGCCAGCCGACCCCGGCCGAAAAGCTGCTCAAGTACCGCAAGGCGCTCTACCAGGCGATCGTTTTCAACGTCGGGCCCATGGGCGCGATGGCGGCGGACAAGATGCCGTTCAACAGTGCCGACTTCGCGACGCGCGCCAACCGCGTGGCCGAACTCACGCCGATGCTGGCCGAGTCCTACTCCCCCGAAACGCAGGGCGTCGCGAACTCGAAGTTGAAGCCCGAGGCCTGGCAGAACCGCGCCGACTTCGACGCCAAGATGAAAGACCTCGTCGACACCAGCGCGAAGCTCGCCCAGGTCGCCAAGGGCGGCGACGCGGCGCAGTCGAAAGCGGCGTTCTTCGACATGGCCAACAGCTGCAAGGCCTGTCACGACAAGTACAAGGCGGACTGAGTCAGTAGAGCGCGATGGTCGCCTCGGGCGCCGCACGGATCGTGAGCGCCAGGGCGACCGCGAGCGCGGCCAGGATTGCGAGCGCGAGCGCGATGCGCGAGCCCTGGATTTCGTCGCCCGTCGCGACGTCACTCGCGTCTTTCCTTCCCGTGAGCATCGCCCGCACCAGCGGCCGGCCGACGACGAACACATACCAGGCGATTGCCGCGAGGTGCAGCGCAAGGAGGCCCAGCAGCAGGTTCGAGTTCGTTTCGTGCAGGCCGCTGATGCGATTGCTCGTCTGCTGCGAGACCCAGCCATAGAACGGGCCCGCATTCGCGATCTCGTCGTTCGCAAAGAGGCCCGTCAACGCCTGCACCAGCAGCAGTGCCAGCATCGCGACGACGCTCAATGCGCCGAGCGGATTGTGCCCCGGCACCTCCGGCCTGCCCCTGGCGCGAAGAAAAGCCCGCAGCGCCACTGGTCCACGCAGGAAGCTCGCGAAGCGGGCGTGCCGCGTGCCGACGAAGCCCCAGACGATGCGGAACGCGACGAGCACCAGCGTCGCGTACCCGAGCCGACGGTGCCATTCGAACCACTGGACGCCCGCATAGTGCGTGATCCAGGCACCGGTCACCGACACCACCAACGCCCAGTGCGTCAGGCGCAACGGGAGGTCCCAGACGAGTCGGTCCGCGCGGCCCTCGGCCTTATCCACCGTGACGCTCATTGATCTCGAAGAAATAGCCGTCCGGGTCCCAGAAACTGAGCGTGGTCATGCCGACCTCGACGCCGCCGGCGCCGCGCACGACGAACTCGTGCGGCGCGGCATGCACACGGGCGCCCCACGCCTGCAGCCGCTCGTGCACGGCCTGCACATCGTCGGTCTGCATCACGAATACCACGTCGCCGATGCCGAGCCGGGTCCGGTCGCCTTCCGGCGCCGGGAGCGGTGGCTCGGTGAACTGCAGCAGCCCGATCATCCCGATCACCGGGTCCTGCGCCCTCATGATGACGAGACGCGTGCGGTCGCCCTGCTTGCCCGCGGCGAGCCCGCGCCCACCGAGCACGATCTCGTCGTCGTACCAGACCGAGAGCCCGAGCACGTCGCGAAAGAACTGCGTCGAACGCCGGACGTCGCGGACGATCAGGGTGGTGCGCTTGAGGACGTTGTGCATGCCGGACTCCTTTGCCGCGGATTCTAGCAACGCGGCGCGTGACTCCGCCCGCGCCTTCGCATAACGTTGCCGGACTCTCATGCCCGCCATGGACCCCGTCATTCTCTTCTTCGTGCTCGGCGTCGTCGCGGGCCTCGCGCGCGCGGACCTGCGCCTTCCTGGTGCCATCTACGAGTTCGTCTCGACGGTGCTGCTGCTCGCGATCGGCTTGAAGGGTGGTGTTGAACTGGCGCGCGACACGGGCGGCATGCCGTTCACCGAGTTCGCCGTGCTGGTCGCACTCGGCCTTGCCCTGCCGCTGCCCGTGTTCGCCATCGCGAGGCACGTCGGCCGCCTGTCCCGCGAGGACGCCGCGTCGCTCGCAGCTCACTATGGCTCGGTGAGCGTCGGCACGTTTGCCGTCGTGATCGGATACCTGGCATCGCGCGGCATCACCTACGAAGCGCGCGCGCCAGTCTGGGTGGTGCTGCTCGAAGTGCCCGCCATCCTGGTCGGCATCCTGCTGGCCCGCGGTCTTACGGGCGCAGTCGCGTGGGGCAGGCTCGCGCACGAGTTGTTCCTCGGCCGCAGCATCGTGCTGCTGGTCGGCGGACTCGCGATCGGCTGGGTGAGCGGACCGGACGGCACCGCGTCGATCCAGCCATTCTTCTTCGGCCTGTTCAAGGGCATCCTGGCGTTGTTCCTGCTCGAGATGGGGCTCATCGCCGCGTCGCACCTGCCGACCCTCAGGCGGCACGGCATCTTCATCATCGCGTTCGGCATCGTCATGCCGCTTGCGGCCGCGGTCGTGGGCGCCATTGCGGGCCGACTGCTCGGACTGTCGCCGGGCGGGATGACCGTGCTCGCGACGCTGGCCGCGAGCGCGTCCTACATCGCGGCACCGGCCGCCATCCGCACCGCCGTGCCGGAGGCGAACCCGGCGCTCTCGCTCACGGCATCGCTCGCGGTCACGTTTCCGTTCAACATCATCGTCGGGATCCCGCTTTACGAGCGGCTTGCGACGTACCTGCACGGCTGAAGGTTGCGCACCATGGAGAAATTCAATCGGCGGCTGCTCACGATCGTCACCGAGGCTGTGCTCGAACGCGAACTGCTGGCGGAGTTCGACGCGCTCGGCGTGCGAGGCTACACGATCACTGACGCGCGCGGTCGCGGCGGCCGAGGCACCCGCAAGTCCGACTGGGCGCAGGACGGCAACATCCGCGTGGAAATCGTGTGCGAGCCGGCGCTCGCGGAGCGTGTGGCGGCGCTGCTGCGCGACCGCTATTACGACCATTACGCGATGATCCTGTTCATGCAGGACGTCGACGTGCTGAGGCCGGACAAGTTCTGATGCACGCCGGACTGCCGCGCCGCCTCGCCGCGATGTTCTACGACGGGCTGCTGCTCGTCGCGATCCTGATGATCGCGACGGCGCTGCTGCTGCTACTGACGGGCGGCGAGGCAATCACGCCGGCGGGCCACCCGTGGTTCGAGTTCGCCTACCGTCTGGTGATCGCCGGCCTCGTCGTGCTGTTCTTCGGCACGTTCTGGACGCGTCGCGGGCAGACGCTGGGCATGGCGTCCTGGAGGCTGCGGGTCGAACGCGAGGACGGCTCGCTGCTCACCTGGGGCGACACCGTGAAGCGCCTCGCTGCGGCAGTGCTCTCGTGGCTGCCGCTGGGCCTCGGCTATTTCTGGATCCTGTTCGATCGCGAAGGCCGCGCCTGGCACGACCGACTGTCACGGACGCGCGTGGTCCTCGTGCCGAAGCGGGTCAGCGGGCCCGACTCAGCATCACGAGCGTAAGCCCCGCGAGCAGCGCGGTCGGCAGCCAGCCGGTGACCAGCGGCGAGAAGTTCAGCAACTGCCCGCTGTTCTCGAGCGTCTGGCTCACCAGTACGAAGCCGGCGCCGATCAATATGCCGATGACCGTGCGCGCGCCCTGCCCCGTGTTGCGCATCGGCCCGAGCGCGAACGGCAGCGCGAGGATCAGCACCAGCAGCAGCGCAACGATGCGCGCGACTCGCGACCAGAAGGCCACCTCGAACCGGGTCGCGTCGAGGTCGTTGCGACGCAGGTGATCGGTGTAGGCGACGAGATCCCTCAATCCCATGACCTGCGGCTCGACGACCGCAAGACCGAGGAAATCCGGCGTGATCGACGTGCTGATTTCCTCGACCGACGCCGTCCTGACGGTCGTGCCGTCCGCGGAAAAGCGCGTCTCGCTGTAGTTCTCGAGCCGCCAGGTGTTCTTGCGATCCACGCTGGCGGATTCGGCCCGCGCGATGCTCACCAGCCTGCGTTTCGCGTCGAACCGGAACAGCTGCACTCCACCGAACCGCGACGCCGAGGACTGCTGCTCGACGCTCACGACCGTGTCGCCGTCGCGCACCCAGGTGCCGCGGTTGCCGGCGAAGCTGAACTCGTTGAACTTGCTGAACACCTTGAGCTGCTGCGCGTACTTTTCGAGCGGTGGCGCGACGAACTCGCTCATCGAGACCATCAGCACCGCGAGAATGACGCCCGCGACCGCGAGCCACCAGCAGAACCTCGCGGTCGTGATTCCCGAGGCGCGCATCACGACGAGCTCGCTGCCACGCGCCAGGTTGCCGAGCGCGAGCAGCGCGCCGATCAGCGCGGCGATGGGCAGCAGCTGGCCGGCGAAAGTCGGCAGGCTGAGCAGCACGAACATCATGGCCTGGCTCGCCGTGTAGTTGCCGGTGCCGATGTCGCCCTGCTCGGAGATGAACAGGAACAACGCGCCGAGCGCCAGCAGCACCAGCATCGCCAGCGCGGTGTAGCCGAGCACCGCGCGCAGGATGTAGCGTCCGAGGATCGACACGTCAGCCCTCCGCGACCCGGTTACGCCGCCACAGGCGGCCAGGGCGCTCGTCCCGCCAGACCAGCCAGCCGGCGACGAGCAGCGGCAGCATGTGCACCCACCACATGCCGAACGCGCCGCCCGGGTTGCCCTTCTCCATCCACGCGCGCACCGCCGCCAGCAGATTCGAGTACAGGAAATAGGCGAGGATGGCGAAGCCGACGCGCGAGAACCGCCCCTGGCGCGGCGCGAGCTTCGCAAGCGGCACGGCGAGCAGCATCAGCACGAGCGCCATGAGCGGCATCGCGGTGCGCCAGGCGAGCTCGGAACGCTCGGCATTGCCCTCTTGCTTCAGCAACACGCTCGTCGGCCGTATCGAGAGCTTCTCGTCCTTGGTCTTCATGTCGGGCAGGCGCACCGGGACCCCGTGCTCCTTGAACTCCACGATGCGCCACTCCGGCGACCCTGGAACGCCCTCGTAACGCCTCCCGTTGAACAGCACGAAGAGTTGCTCGGACAGGCCAGCGCCGCGTTGTTCCGCACGCTCGGCGACCGCGAGCTCTATGCGCTCACCGTCGCGGCGCTGCACAAACACGCCCTCTAGCTGTCCCGAGGGCAGGACCCGCTCTGCGTAGAAGACCACGTCGCCGCCGGCGAACGTGCGGAAGCGCCCGGGCTCGAGAGCGCCGAACTGCGCCGCCCGCAGCGCGGCGACGCGGATCTGCTGCGCCTTGATGCCGGCCGCCGGCATCACGCGGAAGGACAGCAGCGCCAGGATCCCGACGACGACCGCCGTGAGCAGCAGGATCGGCCGGTAGATGCGTGCCGTGCCGACTCCGCACGCCGCCATCGCCGTCATCTCGCTCTCGTGATAGAGACGGCCGAGCGCGAGCACGATGCCGAGGAAGAGCCCGAGCGGCAGCAGCACCGTCAGCTGCTGCAGCGTCGTGAGGCCGAGCAGCGCCAGCACGACCGAGCCCGGAAAATCGCCCTTGACCGCCTGGCCCAGCACGCGGGCCAGCTGGTTCGACAGCAGGATGACCAGCAGCACGCCCGTGACCGCGACAAAGGCCTGGGTCGTCTCGCGGAGCAGGTAGCGGTCAAGCCGGGTGAGCACAGGTCGCGGCTCCGGACGGGAAAAGGTAGACTCCGGCGTCCGCACGAGGGAGCGCGGACGTGACCCCGCGACCACCGGCCGCAGGGGCGCGACGTGAGTGTAGCGGATGCGTTGCCCGACGGTGGCGTGCCAACCAACGAGACAGGAACACAGATGCGTTTATATTCCGTCAGCGGCTCCGCCGCACGCCAGCGCACGGACTGCGCGATCGTCGGATTGTACGAATCGGGCTCGCTCTCCACCGCCGCGGCGCAGGTCGATGCCGCGCTTGGCGGCAGGCTGACGCGCCTCGTCAAGCGCGGCGACCTGCGTGGCAAGACCGGCGAGACATCTATGCTGGACGTGGAGGCCGGCCCCGTAAGCCGCGTTCTCGTGGTCGGGCTCGGCAAGAAAGACGGCTTCAAGCGCAAGCAGTACAAGAAGGCGCTGCAGGTGGCCGTCGCGGCCGTCGCGAAGTCCGGCGCACGCGATGCGGTGAGCTACCTCTCGCAGGAACCCGTCGGCGACACGGATGCCTATTACCGCGGCCGGCTCGCGGCCGAAGCGGTGGGCCAGGCGCTTTACCGCGTGCCTGCCATCCGCAGCTCGCGCAAGCCGCCGGAGCCGCCTCTCAAGAGCTTTGCCGTGGCCGTGGCCGAGCGCGACCAGAAGAAGGACGCCGAGCGCGGGCTCGAGCACGGAAGAGGCATTGCCGCCGGCGCATCGCTCACCCGCGATCTCGCCAACCTGCCGGCCAACGTCTGTACCCCGAGCCACCTCGCCAAGACAGCGCGCGAACTCGCCCGCGAGTACCGCAGCGTCCGCACGCAGGTGGTGGACGAACCCGAGCTCCGTCGCCTCAAGATGGGCTCGTTCCTGTCCGTCACTGCTGGAACCGACGAGCCCGCCAAGCTGATCGTGATGCGCTATCAGGGTGCCGGCAAGCAGGCGCCCGTCGTGCTGGTCGGCAAGGGCGTGACCTTCGACAGCGGCGGCATCTCGCTCAAGCAGCCGGTCGGCATGGACGAGATGAAGTTCGACATGACCGGTGCCGCGAGCGTATTCGGCTGCATCAAGGCCGCCGCCGAAATCGGCCTGCCGCTGAACCTCGTCGGGCTCGTGCCCGCCTGCGAGAACATGCCGAGCGGTCGCGCGACCAAGCCGGGCGACATCGTACGCAGCATGTCCGGCCAGACCATCGAGGTCATCAACACCGACGCCGAGGGCCGCCTGATCCTCTGCGACGCACTCACCTACGCCCGGCGCTTCAAGCCGGCGGTGGTGGTCGACATCGCGACGCTGACGGGCGCGTGCGTGATCGCTCTCGGCGCCCATCTGTCGGCCGTCATGAGCAACGACGACGAACTCGCCGCCGAGATCGAGGAAGCGGGTCGCCGGGCCGAGGACCGTGCATGGCACATGCCGATGGCCGAGGAGTATCACGAGCAACTCAAGAGCAACTTCGCGGACTTCACCAATTCCTGCGGGCGCGATGGCGGCGCGATCACGGCCGCGTGCTTCCTCGCCAAGTTCACCGACGGGATGCGCTGGGCGCACGTCGACATCGCGGGCACGGCCTACCTGACCGGTACGCACAAGGGCAGCACCGGGCGTCCGGTCCCGCTGCTGATGGATTTCCTGCTGAACCGACGCTGAACGTGGCCGGCACCAAGGTCGACTTCTACGTGCTTGCCGCGGCCGACCAGCGCTCGCGGCTCACGACGGTGTGCCGGCTGGTCGAGAAGGCATACGAACAGGGACTGCGCGTCGCCGTGCGCACCTCGGCACCCGCGGAGACGGTGGAGATCGACGACATAATGTGGACTTACAGCGACCGCAGTTTCGTCCCGCACGGCGTGTGGCCGGCGGAACCGGATTTCGCGGCCGCCACGCCGGTCCTGATCACGAGCGGCGCGCTGCCGGATTCGCACCGCGACGTGCTCGTCAACCTCGGCGCGGACGTGCCGGCGGACTTCACGACGTTCTCGCGCATCTGCGAGGTCGTGGCTGGCGACGAAGATGCAAAGCGCCGTGCGCGCCTGCGGTGGCGAGGCTACAAGGAAGCGGGCCTCGCGCCTGAAAACCACAACCTCTGAGCCCAGGGAGACGGACATGAACCAGCAGATGGACACGATCCCGGTGCTGACCGACATCGTCGAGGACGATGCCCACGGCCTGGCGACCGCCATCGATCGCACGACGCGGTTCCTGGTCGAGCTCGAGGCCCATCTCACCGGCGCGATCCACGAGCGTGCCGACGAACTCGTGCACAACGCCTGCCGCGAAATGGAGGCCCTGCTGCTCGAGCAGGTCTCGGACCGCCTGCGTTCGCAGCTGCCGGCGCTGATATCCGGCGTCGTCGAAGAGCACTTTCGCGGGCCCGACCGCGTCAACTGAAGCGACCGATGGACAAGAGCTACTCGCCGCGCGACATCGAATCCCGCCTGTACGCAACCTGGGAGGATGCCGGCTGGTTCGCGCCGGGCGGCACCGGCGCGCCCTACTGCATCATGATCCCGCCGCCGAACGTGACCGGCACGCTGCACATGGGGCACGCGTTCCAGCACACGCTGATGGACGCGCTCACGCGGCTGCATAGGATGGAGGGCGATCGCACGCTCTGGCAGCCCGGCACCGACCACGCAGGGATCGCCACGCAGATGGTGGTCGAACGGCAGCTGAATTCGCAGGGCCTCTCACGTCAGGACCTGGGCCGCGAGGCTTTCGTCGAGCGAGTCTGGCAGTGGAAGGCGCAGTCGGGCGACACCATCAGCCGGCAGATGCGCCGCCTCGGCAACTCGGTGGACTGGTCGCGCGATCGCTTCACCATGGACGAGGGGCTTTCGGACGCGGTCACCGAGGTATTCGTCCGGCTCTTCGAGGAGGGGTTGATCTACCGCGGACAGCGGCTCGTCAACTGGGATCCGGTGCTGCACACCGCGCTCTCCGACCTCGAGGTCGTCGCCGAGCCCGAGCCCGGGCATCTGTGGCACCTGCGGTATCCGCTCGAGGACGGCAGCGGCCACGTGGTGGTCGCGACGACGCGACCGGAAACCATGCTCGGCGATACCGCGGTCGCCGTGCATCCCGAGGACGAGCGCTATCGTCACCTCATCGGCCGCTCGATCCGCCTGCCGCTGACCGATCGCCCGATCCCGATCATCGCCGACGATTACGTGGACCCTGCCTTCGGCAGCGGCTGCGTGAAGATCACGCCGGCGCACGACTTCAACGACTACGAGATCGGCAAGCGCCACGGCCTGCCGCTGATCAACCTGTTCACCGCCGACGCGGCGCTGAACGACTCGGCGCCGGCCGCCTACCGCGGCCTCGATCGCTTCGAGGCGCGCAAGCGCGTCGTCGCGGACCTCGACGCCGCCGGACTGATCGAGAAGACCGACCCGCACACGCTGCAGGTGCCGCGCGGCGACCGCAGCCAGGCCGTGC
>Ga0315283_10001831_pt1 | contig 17386 bp, 20 predicted proteins | sample YL17G09_0_MG_FD_204541 | JGI IMG/M metagenome (GOLD analysis project Ga0315283, IMG submission 204541) | Sediment microbial communities from Yellowstone Lake, YNP, Wyoming, USA - YL17G09_0 | ecosystem: Environmental > Aquatic > Freshwater > Lake > Sediment | place: USA: Wyoming | collected... | reverse complement strand
GAGTTTTTCGTGTGTCATACCTTAAAATAAAGCCCGTCGCGCCCGCTCCAAGGACGTTTTGCTATGAACACTGGGAGCGTTTACAGGTGGCGCGACGGGCAGATTGGTTATTCCAGCACCTTCACGTCGGTTTTGGTTAAGGGCAGATTTCTCTTCCGTTGTCCCACGGTGAGCCGAGATGGACATGGCCGATTTGCTCGGTCAGCTTCGGCGACTCAGCAATCGTGTTCTCGATGGCCTCGGTCACAGCTTCGTGGATTTTGTCCCACTGCTTGCGCGTCAGCGGCTTGTTGCCGGTGAAGCACACGGAGGTCGTGAAGCGGTCGTGTTTTGTCATACGAGTTTCAGGGTTGGGTTGTCGATGCCGACGCCTTCGTGACGATGCGAGTTTTCGAGCATCGGGTTCGGCATAGCCACCGTCACGCTGGTCATGGTTGACTCGACGATGACGCCCGTGTGCGCTGTGAACACACCCGCTCTTTCAAGCTCGAAGGTCACCTTGCGCCCGACTCGGAACTGGTGCGATGGAGCCACGCTGTCAATCGCGGATTGGATGGCCCGCAACTGGTCAACCGTCCACGGCCCCTTCAACGGGTTGTTGGATGCGATGTCCAAGTAATACTTGCCTGCGCTGGTGTCGTGATTGCTCGCGATGATTTTGGCCTCCATGCCCGGAGGCATGAACAGGCCGCTCATCTCCTGCGCCTGCCGGGCGGCGAACGACTGCGACATTTCCCTGTGCGCTTTTCGCGCAAGCGCGTTCGCCACGGCTCTGTCGATGCGCTCGATGGCTTCGGTAACAACCGCCTTCGCGTCCAGCTTGCGCCAGAGGCGCTTCTGGCCGTATTGACCAACGACGATGCGGTTGTAGGTTTTGAGCCGGTCGTAGCTGTGGCGCGACGAGTAGGCTTCAACGAAGACAGAGCAGTCTTCTTCGCAGTCCGGCTTCTGCATGATGCCGACGCGGTTGCCGCTGGTTACCTTGAAGGTCAGCCCTCTGGCCTCGGCCTCCTTCCTGATGGCCGCAAACCAAGTAGCGCGCTCGGAGACAAGTTTCGTGTCGTGGGCTTCGACGCGCTGTTGGTGCGTCGTCATTGATGTATTTGTATTCATAGCGATTGAGACTGTATACAAGTTTAGTTTTCCGTCAACAACATTTTGAAAGAATCTTTTCAGACCCGGTTATCCTGCGGAATCAGCGCCCGGTGGCCGTTGTTTTGCAGCCACAGAATCATGCGGATTCGCTCGGCCTTGGAAGAGAATGTCGCGTGCTGTGGCGGCAGGTTGGCCAGCCAGAGAAGGCGCTTGAAGCAGACCCGGTTGCGGAACAGGGCTGTGATGTCCGGCTGGTCGCAGGCCACGGCGCTGGCTGGGTCGAATTCCGGTATCTGGGCGTAGTAGTCGCCATTCAGCGCCGCACGCACGCGGTTCATGCCTTGGTCGTAGTCCGTGCAGTCCGCAGATACGATGGCGAGGCGCGGTTTGTTGCCGGGGTAGAAGCACCAGCGCGTCGGGTCGTAGATGATTTCCCCACCTGCGTCGTCCGTGAGCAGCAACCAGCCGTGCCGGGCCAGCGCATGGCTTCTCCAGAATGGGTGCGGCATCGGCCCGTGGTAGAAGCCATACTGGTTCGTGCCTCGGCCAAGGTATTGGCGGTAGAGGTCGGCGACGTAGGCGCACTGGCTGTTCACGTTGGCCCGGCAGTGCGGCTTGCCGGTGCGCTCGCGGAACCACGCAGGCCAGTCCTTTGGGAATGGAAACCACGCGAAGCTCATACGTTGACGGTGAGCTTGAGCAGGCGCTTGGCTTCGCCGTTGGCCCACAGTTGAGCAGCGCGGTTGGACTCGAACTGGGTGTCGGGCGCGATGACGCGGCGACGGCCCATGAACCGGATGACGGCCTGCTGGCCAACCACCTGAACCTGAACCTTCACGCCCTTGCGGCCCACGTTGTCGATTTCGACGAAGCGGATGGCCCCGGCCTTAATCCAGCGCAGGTGGAGCGTCTTGCGGCGCTTGTTGATGGTGACGTGCTTCATGCAACCTCCGTGGTGATGGTTCCATTGAGGGCGAGCAGGAAGGCGGCGTCTGCCGGGCCTTCGCTGATGTATTCGTTCCGGGCCACGACGGGCGGCTGGGCCTGCGCCTTGAAGATGAGCGTCGCCGCGTGCTTGCCGGTGCCGAGCACGGTCTTCACCTTGCCGTCCGGGGTCTTGAAGAATTCACCGGCCCAAAAGCCACAGGTCGTGGCGTCGATGTGGAAGCTGGCCACGCCCCAGTAGGACTGGTAGCTGAGGTAGCCTTCGTTGTCCGTGTGGAGCACGGCCTCTTTGGGTTCGAGCAGAATGTTTTTGTTCATAGCGACGCCAGTGTAGACGAAACTGGCCCGCCGTCAACAAAAATAGTTAAGAACTTTTTGGCTTCTTCTTTTTGGCGGACTTGACCAGCTTTTTAAGCTCGGCGGAAAGCTCGGTTTCGAGGGCCGCGTATTTGGTGTGCTCATCCACTTTCTCAACGTCAGCGACGAGCTTTTGTAGCTGTTCGGCAGTCGGCTGGTGCTCCCAGTCTTGGAAGCGGTGCAGGGAGCAGTAGACTCTCTTCCTGTCTTCGCGGAGGGTCATGCCCCACGCGTGCCCCATCAGGCAGTTGAACCGAAGCATGGCCACCGGGCCGTCGCACGCCAGAGGAACGTCGATGTCCGTGGCGACGAATTTTCCCGGCCCCAAGATGGTGGTGGGGCGGTGGCCGGTTGCCCCTTTGAACAACTCAGAGACGCCCACCAGCTTGTTGCTGGTGCAGCCGCACAGCGGACAGTTGAGGGCGGGTGCTTTCAGGTTCACGCTCTGTAGAACACGCCCGTCAGGATATTCGGCAGGCGTTCCACAGGCTGGCGAATGGCGTCCTCCGGGTTGCCGATGAACATGGGACGAAACCCGGCGAGTTCCGCAAGCCGACAGAGGGATGCCGCGTCGAAGTGCCACAGGTGCTCACCCGGCTTGCGGTGCTTCCACTTTTCAAACCACGCGTCTCCGAGTGTGTTGACATGGCACCACGGCAGCGAGATGGCCACGGCGGTTGTGTTCAGAGACTTGAGAGTGGCCAGCGGGTCGGTGACGTGCTCGATGGAATCGAAGAAGGTCACGAGGTCGAAGTTCACCTTGCTGACGTTCACGGCATCCAGCTTGAGGATGCCTTCCGGCAGCCTGTAGGGCGCGATGTCGTGCCCAAAAGCGTGCGCGCCGTGAAGTTGGACTTCTTCGAGGAAGTGGCCCGTGCCGCAGCCAAAGTCCAGCACCTTGGAGCGGTGGATGTCGAGGGGCACGAGAGCGCGCTGCACTACGCCCCAGCGCAACAGGCTCATGGCTTTGACCGGCAGCTTGAGGTAGTTGGAAACGTAAGCGTTGTCGTAAGCGACCGTGGGCGTAAGGGCCGTCTGGCGCACGGCACCCGTGGCCTCATCGACTTGGTAATTTGTCAGCATAATGCGATGTAACTAGCGAGTTCAGTGGCAGACCGAAGATGGAAAAATCGAGGGTAGGTGTAGAACGTCCAGTGGTCGCAGACGTGCCACGCCTCAGTGCGGGCGAAGCTCTCCGTGTTGATGGTGGCGACCATCGGGGCGTTGTTGACTCCTACGACGCGCTTGCAGCACGGAGAAAAGTCGATGAGTTGCTGGATGTTCATGCCCGCGTCCATCGTGCAGAAGTCCGCCTCGGCGCTGGACGGGTGGGTCTTGGCGACGCGCAGGCCGCGCCCTTTCAGTCTGCGGATGAGGTCGTCGAACAGCGACGTGGTGTCCACCCACTGGCTGGACTGGGCGCTGGAGTTGATGACAAGGCAGTCGAAGTGACCGTGGCTGTCGTCAATCGCGTCAACCTCCATGAACAGGTCGTAGGCCGACTTGATGGGCGACTCGACGCCGAGCTTGTCGCTCAAGCGCCGGAACCAGTCCTGATACATGACCGGGTAATTGTGCTGTTCCGGGTGGTGCTGGAAGAAGTCTCCATCGCCAATCCAAATGCTGATGGCATCAGCGGTGCGCTCGCAAGTGGGCGCTACCGAAGCCTGCTCGCCGAAGGGCTTGAGCATGGATAGCACCTGCGCGTGGTAAACCGGTTCGCAGTAGAGCACGAACGAAAAGTTGGGGTCGCGACGCAGCAGTCTCCGGGCGTAGGCCACGAAGAACATGCAGTCCCCAAGGTGGAATGGCTGCCAAAAAGCGTGTCTCATGCTGCGTCAGTTTGCACCCATTAAAGAACGTGAGATGTGCTTTACTTTAATTGTTGACTTTTTTATCGTGTATACGAGTATCTTGTCGCTATGAACATAAACCTTTTGCAGAGATTGCTGGCTGTTCCGACCTTTTCTGGCCGGGAGGACGCGATGGTAAGTTTCCTCATCGAGCACGTCGAGGCTGACCCGGCCAAGCGCGGCAGGGTTGAGCGCGACCAGTTCAACAACGTCTACATCACGAAGGGGAAGGCTGAGTTTTACCCCTGCGTGGCCGCGCACATCGACACCGTGTTTCCATTGGGGCACGTCAATGTCCTTCGGGACAACGGCACCTTCATCGGCATGGATGACGCAGGCAAGCGCACGGGTATCGGCGGCGACTGCAAGACGGGCGTCCACGTCTGCCTCGAACTGCTGGAAGTATTCGACAACATCAAGGTGGCCCTCTTTGCCTCTGAGGAAATTGGGTGCGTGGGCGCGTTCAACGCCGCATCCAGATTTTTCGATGACGTGGGCTACGTCATCGAGTTTGACTGCCCATCCACGGGCCTCATGTCCTACACGTCCAGCGGCGAGCGTCTTTTTGAGAACTACGGTGCGTTTATCCGCACCGCGATGAGGGCGCTGCAATCGAACGGAGTAACCCGGTGGCAGAGGCACCCATACACGGATGTCATGGCTCTTCGCAAACGGTTCAAGTTTTCGTGCCTGAACATCGGTTCCGGCTACTACAACTGGCACAGCAGCCAAGAGTTCGTGAAGCTGGACGACGTGCGTCAGGCCATCTCCACCGGCATGTCCCTCATCACCGACTTGGGAGAGTGCAGCTACCCAGTCAACGACCTGTCGGGCACCCCGATGGTGGAAGTCACTGGCCTAATTCTCTAAGGCTCTTCGATTTCCGGGGGCAGCGCGGGGGCTACTTTGGTTCTCGTTTTTCCGCCGTGCTTTTTGTCCTTTTCGTCGGATTCAGGCACGTATTCGAGCTTGGTGTCGATGGTCATTCGCATCGTCTCAGGGTCAACTTTGCCTTGGAAGTGGAGGTATTGAGGGCCGTGTCGGTTCAGCAGGATGAAGTAGCGGATGATGTTTTGCAGGCGCTCTTCCTCGGTGCCGCAGATGGCGATGGCTACGTCTACGATGCCTGCTTTTTCAAACGCGCCTTGGAAGTTGGTAAGGTTCGGAACCGATTTTTCAACGGCTTCACGGTTACACCGGTCAGGCATGATGATGCAGCAGCCCAGTTCGCCGCCCATTGCCCTCGCGTCCGTGTAGATGTCCGCCTGCTGCCGGTGGTCTGGAACATTCTTGGCGGTGTTCGCAGGCCGGATGGTTTCCGCGTAGTCGATGACGATGGCCACAGGCTGGACGCCGGTGAGTTGCATCACGCCCTTGGCGTGCGCCTTGATGTCCGCGATGGTCGCGGTCTTGGCTGCGAAGTGCTTGAACAGCACGTCGCCCTCAACGGTCAGCCCCATCGCCTGCTCGCAGGCCACGATGAAGTCTTGCGGGTTGTCGAAGAGGTCGTCCTTGGTGCGCTGGCTGATGTTGTAGAGCGCCCGCAGCATCGCCAGTTCTTCGGATATTTCGCAGGCGTAGTAGAAGACTGTGCCGCGTGTCAGCGGCGACACCATGTTCAGCGTCAAGTTGATGCAGAAAGCCGTTTTGAAGCTCTTGGGCGGGGCCAGCGGAACGATGAGCCAGCCCGGTGCCCAGCCTGTCTTCCAGACCTCATCCAGCAACGGGAAGCCTGTCTTGACGCCGTAGTTTGCGCTGGTGACTTTGAGCACGACCTCTTTGATGTCGCCGCGCAGCGACAGGCCAATGCTGGACTCATCTGTGCCGACACGGACTGCTTCCTCGAACAGCTTCACGATGCCGCCTTCCAGTTCCTTCCCGGAGGTCTGCGAGGCCAGCACCTTGTTCAGCGCGTCCAGCACGGCCCGTTCACGGGCAAAGTCGCGCACTGTGTCGAGCACGTAGGCCAGTTCAGTCGTGTCGATGCGACCGAGCTTCTGGACGTATTCGACAGACTCCTTCGCTCGCTCCGGGTTGCCACGGAACTGGCGCTGGAAGACGAAGTTGGCCAGCACCTTGAAGCTCGGTGAGTGGCCATACTCTGTCTCATACGCTTCGATGGCGAACGCCACTTCACAGGCCGCGAGGCCGGAAAAGAAGCGCGGCTGGAAGATGCCGCGCAGGCCCGCGAACTTGACCGGGTGCTTGAGTTTGCACGCCAGCACGAGGTCTTGGTAGTCATTAGAAAAATTGTAGGTTTCCAATCCCATAACCTAGATACTGAAAATTGTGTTGAAAACTTCTGTTTTTTCAATACTCTCCAAGTCATGGAAAACTTGAGAATGAAAAACCTTCGCGATGCTCTCGTCGTTCATTACGGCACGCGAGTCCGAAAAACGTATCCAGTCGGCACGCGCTACGGACGGCTCACGGTTGCTGACTACGAGCGCCATGCTAACGGGTGCTGGACAGTGGTGTGCGTGTGCGACTGCGGTAAGCACAAAAAAGTTCAGATTCCAAACCAGATGCGACGCGGCCTTGTGCAAAGCTGCGGGTGCCTCAACCGCGAATTGGCGTCTAAGCGAGGTAAGAAGCGAAGACCGTTTAAGCTCCCGGAGTGTCAGGCGTCGTTCAACGCGCTCTATCGCGTCTACAGGCACAACGCGAAAATGAGAGGTTTTGTTTTCGACATTCCACGCGCTGACTTTGAGCAGCTTACACAGCGAGTATGCGCTTACTGCGGTCAGCCTCCGGCGCAACGGTGTGAACATCCTGACTACAACGGCATCTACGTCTACAACGGACTCGACCGCATCGACAGCGCCAAAGGCTACGTCCTTGGCAACGTCATAACTTGCTGCAAGACGTGCAACAGGGCCAAGCGCGACATGGCGCACGCTGAGTTCGTTGACTGGGTTAATCGTGTGTCTGCTCATCTGGCTAATCGCGCTTAGGTTCGAGTAGAACGCGGTCGGCTAAAACGCGGTCGAGCAGCGACGGTTCACCGTAGACATACTTTGCTGCTTCGACATGCTGGATGACCCGTGACAGGTCGAGCCAGTGCTTGAGCATGTCGGTGACAGGCACGTCTTTGACTTCAAAATCGCAGGTGCGGTAGCCGAAGAAGGCCAGCGCGCTTTTCACTGCCGCCGGTGCTGCTTTCTGCCTCGCATAGAAAACAGCCTTGGCCACGTTGCGCGTGCGGGTCATGTCCCGGATGGCATGGCCCACGGCGCTGCGATGGCTGCGCTCCAGCCGGGAGCCGTAAGGCTCCTTGAAGTGGCGTCTCAGGATGAGTTCTTCGTAGTGCGGACAAGTCGCCAGCCAGTAGGGGTTCAGGTCTATTTCTTTGCTCTCGTAGAGGCTCTGGTAAGGCTCGCCATCGTTTCTTAGCTTCCAGCCTATGATGTAGGAACCTGCGGTTGTTTCGCTGGCGAGCATCTGGCTCTCAAAGTCATTCTTGGCAAAGTCTTCCCCGGTAAGCGCAGTCAGGGCGCTCAACGAGAAGGCTCCAAATTTTTCCCGGCACAGGCTCACGTAGGCGCGGGCGGTGGCCGGTGCTGACGGGTAAGTAAGCGACTTCGGCGTGAACGCACGGGTCTTTGACTCGGTGTGCCCCACGGCGCTTTTGGCAGTGCTGAGATGCCCGAACATGCAGGAGAGCATGAAGGTGCGGATAGAGAGCTTGGCTTCCGCAGCACGGGCGGCAATGTCGCGGCGATACGGTGCGACTGAATCGCGGGTGTCCTCCCTGAACACCGTGTTGTGGCACAGGACGTAGACCTCTTGGAGCATGGCGAACTCAGGGTCTTCGCTTTCGACCACCTTCACGCCAAATTTCTCCGGGATGAGGTTGTATTGCAGATTCCCAATCTCTATGACGCCTGCGCGGTCGCCTGCCAGCGCGCTGCAACCGGTTTTGTGCGGACATGCTTGGCACTTCGGCAGCGCGGAGTTGTGGCCCTGCGCGTAGCAGGGCAGCGGGGCGTTAATCGGCGTGCGTTCGATGTCCATTGCGCTTTTTAGAACGGTGTTCTTTTACTGTGCATGACTAGAACAGAAAGCGAAAACACTGCCGCCGCTGACGACAGTGTTCTGGCAAAACCGAAGCGCGCCAAGCGCGTTGGGCACTCGTTTGTGACCAGCGACGGTGCGCCTCTGGTTATGACCAGCGTGCCGAAGTTCCAGCGCGACACGCTCATTTATCGTGATGGCACGATTGAGCACGAAGGCTCTCTCTACACTGTCTACGACTACCCCTGTGCCGACGCGCCTCCGCTCGTCCCCGGCCCGGACTCCCCCATCTGCAAACAGTGCAAACTGATTGATTGCGGGGCCAAGATTCCGTTCATGCCCTACGCAGGGCCGACCAATCCGCTGGTTACCATCGTCATGGACTCCGTTTCCTACAAGGAGGACGACCGTGGTGGCATCGGCAAAGACGGCCCTACGGCCCTGATTTGCAAGATAATCGAAGACACTTACGAAGAGCATGGAGTCGCCCTGTCTGAGATACGCTTTGCGCCGTTGACCCGCTGTGCCAGCCGGGTGAAGGGAGCCAACTACAAGGCGGCGGGCGGCTGGTGCCGTGACTACTTGGTAGACGACCTCCGGCGGCACACCCCGTCGCTCATCATGCCAGTCGGTTCAGTGGCCCTCGGTGCGCTGTCATACAAGTCGAACGCGCAGGACTGGGGCGGTCGGTTGCTGACGTATCGAGGGTGGCCGGACGACTGGCTTACTGACCCGGACTACATGCTGCCGCGCCCAGACCCTTCGGACATCGAGGGGCTGGCGGTGCTCAAGGAAGCGGTCAGCGCGGAGACGGACAGGGTAAAAGCGGAAATGCCGAAGAAGGAGTGCGCGCCGGAGAATGCGCTTGTCCTTGCTCGGAGCGCAGAAAAAGAGGCCAAGCTGCGTGCCAAGGAGGAAAAGAAGCTGCGGAAAGCGCGTCTGGACGCAGCCAAGGACACAGCGGCAAAGAGTGTTAGCTACCGCTGCGTGGAAGGCCACCCTGTATTTGGCCTGCCCCCGATGGACGTGCGGGTGCCGATGGTGCCGATTCAATCGCCGCGCCTCATCTACATGATGCAGAATCCGCGCATTGTCGCACGCTGGAAGCAGGACATCGTGAACGCGCTTAAACTGGCGCGCAAGGGCACGGTTGCACCGAGCTACACGCGCCCGTGGTATCGCGTCAGCGAGGACGTGGAAGAGGTAGAGGGTGTCCTCACAGAGTTGTGCGAACACCCCGGAATCCTGCTGTGCTACGACACGGAGACGACCGGTTTTAAGCCGCTGGCCGAAAACGCGGCCATCGTCTTTATGATGCTGCGCTGGGACGACCCGGTAACCAAGGAACCAAAGTCGCTCGGCTTTCCTTGGGACTTTGACACCAGCGTCCTCAAGCCACATCTCAAGCGCCTTACGCCGCTGGTGCTCAAGGTGTTGGCGCAGTCTACGCTGCTTGGGCACAACCTCACTTTCGATGTGCTCTACACGCACTTCACGGTCGGCGTGCCGTCGCTGGAAGGCATGACCGGTGACGCCCTCATCCGCCGGAAAAACGAACTGCTCTGCGCCCTCGCTTCGGCAGCGAAGAATGACACATGGCACATGCGCTACACGCTCCGGCAGGAGCGCGGCTCGCTCGGCTTGGAGATTCTGGTCTACGACTACTGCCCAGACCTCGCAGGCTACGAGGAAGACATGACCCTGCTCATCGAGTTGCACCGGGAAAAGATGCACCCGGCGGCGGGAAAGGGCGGGCACTACGCCAACTGCCCCAAGGACAAATGGGCGACGCATCTGGTGCCGTATGTCATGGGCGATGTTGAAGGGTGCCGTGGTGCCTACGATAAAATCGTGGCGAAGATGGAGGATGCCAAGACCTACCGCATCCCGCTGGCGCACCCGCGCAGCCTAAGCAATTTCCGGCTGTTCGAGCCTCCGTCTCGAAAGTTTGTCTACAGCGACATCATGTCGCCTGCGGCACGCACGCTGATGAAGCTGATGGGCCGTGGCATGTGTGTAGACATGGAGGCGCTGAGGGAACTTGAGTCCAGCGTTCCACTGGCTGTCATCACAAAGCGCAACGAGCTAGAGGGCGTAAGCTCCACCGTCACAAACTGGGTCAAGGACATGCGCCACATGCACCCGGACGACTTCGAGTTCGACTTGGAGAGCAAGGACGTGCTGCGCCAACTCCTGTTTGAGCAGTTGAAAATGCCGGTGCAGCGGCTCACCAAGGGAGGACGCAAGCTCTACGGCGAGGACGAAACCAAGTGGGAGAAAAACATCAAGACTTTCCTCCGCACGAAGTTGGGCCGTCTGCCGACACCCGATGAGATGCGCGCCGAGCTTCTGGAGAAGGCCGCGCTCGACAAGTTCACGCTCAACAAGCTGGCCGTAGACTTCAAGGAGGTCAGGCCGTTGCAGGAATACCGAAAAGTCCACAAGCTGTGGAGCACCTACGTCCGCCCGCTGCGGAACTCGTTCAACAGCGAGATTGACACCAAGCCGAGGGAGAAGGAGCAGCACCTTTGCAGCGACGGCATGATTCACGCGCAGTTCATGCTCACCGGCACACGCGGGGGTCGCCTCTCCTGCCGCGACCCAAACTTGCAGCAGTTGCCGCGCAAGGGCGACGCGAAGAAGATGTTCGTGTCGCGCTTCGGTGCGCGGGGTTGTCTCTATCAGGCGGACTTGTCCCAGATTGAGTTGCGGCTGCTGGCTGCTGGCTGTGGTGACCCTACGATGGTCAAAGCCTACTTCGACGGCACGGACTTGCACACCCTGACGGCAAGCCGGATTTTCAACCTGCCCTACGAGCACTTCACGAAGGAGCACATGGGGTGGTTGCAGGAGCACAACAAGCACGAGGAAGCGAAGGAACTCAGCGAGAAGCGGTCGATTGGAAAGACCACGAATTTCCTGACCGGATATGGCGGCGGCGCGTTCGGGTTGCAGACCACTCTGGCCAACAACGGCATCTACCTGCCGCTGGAAGAGTGCGAGGTCATCATCGACAGCTTTTTCAACTCATACCCATCGCTGCAACGGCACCTGCAACTCTACAAAAAGTTCATCATGGAGAAGGCCGTGGCCGTGTCCTTGTTCGGGCGCGTGCGCGTGTTTGAGGAAGTGCGCGGCGAGGATAAGGAGTTCATCTCCAAGGCGCTCCGCGCCGGGTGCAATCACCTGATTCAAGCCACGGCTTCGGACATGATGCTCGTGGCCCTCATCGTCATCGAGGCGCTGATGCAGGAGGCCGGACTTGAGTCGATGCTGGTGTCCACCGTCCACGACTCACTGCTCATCGACGCTGTTCGCTCGGAGTTGCCGGTGCTGCATGAAATTGTATACTGGGTGCTGAACAACTTCCACGAAGTCCTTCCGGCCTACTTTGGGCCGCAATACGACACTTCATGGATGCTGGTGCCTTTTGCGGGTGACTGCGAACTGGGTGTGAACTACTACGACATGACCAAAGTGGAAGCGGAGAACAACGACTGGGACAAGTTGCTGGCTGTTAAGAAACAGGCTGTGTAGTTATGGCGTATGTCGAAAGCGCGCAGAATAATCGAAAACTTGTTTGAAGCAGGCCCGGCCCCGGTTGCACCGCCGCCGACCAAGCCCCACCAGCCCCTTACCACCCCCGGTAAGAAGCCCAAGCACGACCCGTGGCGTCGTCGGGATACGAAGCCCGGCACCGCACCGAAACCGAAGGCATTCGCCATCGGCGGGACGGAAGAGGAAATGACTGAGGCCAAGAAGGCAGGCAAGGGCAAGGTCGTGGCCAAGGCACCCGGTCGCGTCTCCTACGGCAAGAAGAAATCCGTGAAGGAGTCACTGGCCCGCCGTCTTCTTGACGCGTGAGCAAGGCTCAACAAATTGTTGCGGAGGCGCTGAACCTCGGCGGTGACCCTGACTTCATCGACCCGGAGAAGCGGCGTCGCATCGAAGGCGGCGAAGACCCGTATTCAGGTGGCCAAGCCGTCCCGCCGGAGCTTCACGAACTGATTGCGTCGGAAGCCTACCGTGAACTCATCCGCAAGGTGCAGCGTTACACCGGAGTCCGCCCACGCGGGCGTCAGGACTTGCACCAGTTGATGGGCATGATGCAGGACTCGGCCATGCAGGTCATGCGGATTGAGCGCGGCCACGAGCGGCGTCTGGAGCAGGCTGCCATCGACTTGGTGCTCAGTTTGCCGGAGTTCAAGTCGGCCAAGCAGGCGGTGGACAGCGGCAACTTGAAGATTATCGCTCAACTCAGGCCGGAGGGCGCTGACTTGCAGGGCGCTCAGGTAGACCCGGAGGAAGAGGACGAGGCCGCGCAAGCCGAGCTTGAAATCGCCGAAATCGCGACGGAACTGAATCTCGAAGTGGAGAAGCGCCGGTTCATCAACACGATGATTCAGGGCAACTCCATGCACAAGAACTACGCCTTCCACATGGCGAGCGAGCTTCTTGACGGCATCAGCCCGCGCCTGCTCAACCTTTACGGCACGCTGATGTCCCTCGGCGAGTTGATGTATTGGGCCGTGCCCGAAGCGATGCAGGCCGCGATGATGGGCGGCGGCGGTGGCCACGGTTCGTCCCGTCTCGAAGACGACGAGGGCGTGCCCGTCATCCGCGCACAGGCGGTTGTTTTTCCTCTGCTGGTTCAGGAACTCACCAAGGGTCTGATGGAGTATCTGTCGCACTCGGACGACGAAGACCCAGACACGCGCAAGCGCGTCCAGAACAAGACGGACACGCTTCGCAACGAGCTTTGGGACACCATGCGCGGCCCGGAAGTCTGGAAGCGCGTGCTGGCCATTATCGGCGCGGAGAATCAGGAATACATTCCGCACATCTACTCGGCGATTGTCAATTTGCCGCCCCAGCAGTTCATCGAGTTTGCTCAGGGCATGATGCGCGGCTCTGCGGAGGCCAAGCAGTTCGTTCAGCGCATCGTGGACGAAGTGAAGGGCGAAAGCGCGGACGAGCCTTACAAGGACTCGGCGGGCGGCGACGAAGCAGGCGGCGACGAAGGCAAGGCGGACTGGTGGAAGAAAGAATCCGCTCCGACTGACCTCGTGAACCGCTTGCTTGGATGAACGCACACGCGCTAGTTGCCCGCCTTCTTGAGACAGAGGACATCGACTGGACTCCAGACCCAGAAGACCCAGATTCGTCTACACGCGCAGTTGACGCGCTGCACCTGACCCCCGCTGAGACGTTGACCCACCACGGCTTTCAACAGATGGTGGACAGGGACAAGTGGTATCGCAGAGTGCAGGTTACCGGAGGAATGCGCGAGGACTACATCATCCAGCATTCCGGTGTGCATGTCGGGCGGTTCTTCGCGGGATGGCAGGACTGGACGGCGGACAGCGGAGAGGGAAACAGGACGGTCAGAACGCACACTTACTACGACGCCTCGGAGATTATCAGGGTGCTGGACGACGAGGCACGGAAGACGACTTACCGGATGGTTGGTGGATTCCTCCAGTTTAGGCGCGTGGACGAGGCCGAGGACATCGACTGGTCGCCGGACACGGATGACCCGGATGCGAGCACGTCGCCCGCGCACGCGCTGGCGAAGAGGCAGAACTTCAAGAAGCTGCATGTCGTCGGTCGGCGCTGGTATCGGCGCACCTACGGCGGCATTTACGGCACGGTGGACATCTACGTGGACGACGTGCTCGTGGCCAAGCTGCCCAGCGGCTACGGGCCGGGTGACATGTATCAGACGAGGGCAATGGACTGGCTACGCGACAACGGCTACATCCCGGAAGAGATTGCGCGCAAAAACCACTACCTCCGGCTCGCGGCTGAGAAAATGGGCTTCACCTACACGCACAACGTCTACGACGTGAAGCGGGAGCGCGACCTCTAGGCTGCGCTCTGAATCTCCTGCCCGCACTTCTGGCAGGCGTAAACGAGATGTGCGGCTGAACCATTGGCCACTTCCCTGATGGGGTTTGCCAGTTCCGTAATCTTGAAGCACTTCGGGCACTTCACGGCTTTTCTCTTCTTCGAGGGCGCGGTCGGCACCCAAGACTTGTCTCGTGGCGGCTCGACAAGGAGCGTTGGCGTAGCGGCGCAAGGCTCGGTCGCAGTCGCAGTCGAAGCCACGATGACGCGTGGGCGCTCATCTTCGGACAGCTTGCGTGCAATCGCCACCCCAGCCAGCAAAAGGCCAGCCGTCAGCACCACCAGCAGCACTGCCAAGACCGCCGCCAGCATCGTCAGCAGCACCGAAAGCAAAGACGTGATTTCCATACACAGAAAAGAACTTGAAACATTTTTAACTTTTTTGCGTGACAGAAACAGAGAGTGCGTATACAACTTTCCGCACATCTTATGGATGAAGCAAAAAAGCGCATCGCTGAACTTACGGCTGAACTGAACGAGCACTGCCACAGCTACTACGTGCTCAACGCGGCGGTCATCACTGACGCCGAATACGACGACAAGTTTTCCGAGCTTCGCAAACTGGAAGCTGCCCACCCGACACTGGCCCTCGCCAACTCTCCAACCAAACGCATCGGCGGTGTCGCCACGTCCTTTGCCAAGGTGAGGCACGGGCGAAAAATGCTTTCCTTGGACAACACCTACACCGGCGCTGAGGTCATCAAGTGGTTTGGAGAGGAAAAGGACGTTTCGCTGCACCCGAAAATTGACGGAGCTTCGCTCAAGCTCGTCTACAAAGACGGAGAACTGGTGCAGGCCGTCACACGCGGCGACGGCACCAGCGGCGAGGACGTGACGGCCAATGCGCGCACGATTATGACGGTGCCTCTGGCCCTGATTGAGCCGGTCAACATCGAGGTCGTCGGTGAAGTCTACATGCGCTACTCCGTTTTCAACGAGCTAAACAGGCAGCTTGAGGACGACGGCGAAGACTTGTTCGCCAACCCGCGCAACGCGGCTGCCGGTTCGCTCAAGCTGAAAAACGCCGCAGAGGTCGCGTCTCGAAATCTCTCGTTCGTCGCCTACGGAACCGCGACAGACGTTGCAGGTGTCACCACGCAGCGGGCACTGGACGAATACCTTGAGTGCCTTGGCTTTCAGTCCGTCTACATGCTCCCCACGGTCAGCAGCACCGAGAATCTTGCGCGGGTTGTAGCGTTCACCACGGTTGTCGAACTGGATGCACTTATCGGTGGCTGCGACATGCTGCGCGGCCTTTACGACCTCGCGACAGACGGTCTTGTGTTCAAGGTGAACAGCCTTGAGAAGCAGCGCGAGCTTGGAGACGGAACGCGCTCTCCGAAGTGGGCCGTCGCCTACAAATACCCACCTGAGCGCAAGGTGACCAAGCTCGTCAACGTGGTGGTGCAGGTCGGTAAAACTGGAAAGGTCACCCCGGTCGCGGAACTGGCTCCGGTGCATCTGAGCGGCACCACCGTCACCAAGGCCAGCCTGTGCAATGCGAACGAAATCGAGCGGCTTGGTGTGGACATCGGAGACGACGTGCTGGTGGAAAAAAGCGCCGAAATCATTCCCAAGGTCATGGGCTGCGCCAAGCCTTCACCGGGCAAGTCTGTTTGGAAGATGCCAGCGGCTTGTCCGTGCTGTGGCACTCCGCTCGTGAAGCCGGAAGGGTTTGTGGACTACTACTGCCCGAATACCGTCCTGTGCGACGACCAGATTTTTGCCCGGCTCAAGCACGCTCTAGGCAAGCAGTGCCTCGACGTAGACGGCTGCGGCGACGTGATGGTTCGCGTCCTCATGGACAACGGCGTTCGCCGCCTGTCCGACGTGTTCGCTTTCAACAAGATTCGGGACGTGGTTAAGGCCAGCGCCTCGGTTCGTTTTTACCGGGGTCGCGCCGCCGCCAAGAAAGTTCCGCTCTGGCGAAAGCTGCACGCGCTCGGCATTGAGGGCATGGGCAAAAGCCGGTGTCAGGATGTGGCCAGCCGGTTCGGGACGATACGCAACATCGTTGACAAGCTGTTCGAGCTAAAACCCATGCTGGGTGAAGTCGTCTACAAAAATTTCGTCGAGCAGCTAGATGCTGATGAAATTGAGCGTCTGGAAGGGCACGGGGTCGTGTTCGAGGACGACAGGGCCAGCATCGGCCTGCTCAGTGGCAAATCCTTTGTCATCACCGGCACGCTGACCACGGGCACACGCGACCAAGTGTCGAGGCGCATCGAAGAGGCCGGTGGCGTGTGCAAGAGCACGGTATCGCGCACCACCAGTTTTCTCGTCATCGGCGAAGCGGGCGGCGCGCAGAAAGTCACCCGCGCCGCCACCTACAATGTCCCCACCATCTCGGAAAAAGAACTCTACGAAATGATGGGTGTGCCAATGCCTGTGGCACAGGAAACAGGCGACCCAAACCAAGAGTTCTGATTCAAAAACGCATGAAACAAACATTGATTCCGTGTCGCGAGAAGGGCTGTAAACACGAGCTGTTCCCGACCCCAAACGGGGAGCGGATGCACTACCATCGTGTTCACTCGAAGCGCGTGCCTGACCCGGCTGCGCGCAGCATCACACCGGCGGCTTTCGCCGGAGTTGAACCGGCCAGAGTTGACCGGCGCACTCGCGAATGGCGCTTGGCCAACCCGAAGGTGGCAAAAGCCATCGGGTCGCAGGGTGTGCCAAAAAAGAAGAAAGCGTCTGCGGTCGCGGTCGCGCACGCGCACACGGAGGCAAAGTTCTGCCCGTGCTGTGGGTTCAACCTCGTCATCTTCAACATGGCGCTCACGCTCGCCAAAAAATACGCAGGATGAAAAATACCATCACATTCAAACTGCCGGACGACTTGGAGTGCGCGTTTCTAGGCGAGATGGGCCAGTCCACCAAAGCCATCGTGGAGGGCACTGGCCTGACGCCATGTCAGGTGAACTACCGGCTGCACAAGGCTGGCATCAAGCGCAGTGAGTTCCGAAACGGCAGGAGCGAGATAGCGCAAAAGCTCATCAGTTTGGCGCGCACTCCGCTCAAGCCGGGTCTGGACAAATCTCTGGTGGCCCGCTTCGCACAGAGTTTTGCTCCGCAGAAGAAGAAGTAATCTTGAAGCACGGATGCTTCGGGGAGCGCGGGGAAAGGATGCCCCGCGCTCCTTTTGTTCAATAGCCACGGGCTTTTGGTGCGGTCAAAGATTTTTGAAAAAAGTGCTTGCGTGTTTTGTATAC
>Ga0315283_10001830_pt1 | contig 17397 bp, 10 predicted proteins | sample YL17G09_0_MG_FD_204541 | JGI IMG/M metagenome (GOLD analysis project Ga0315283, IMG submission 204541) | Sediment microbial communities from Yellowstone Lake, YNP, Wyoming, USA - YL17G09_0 | ecosystem: Environmental > Aquatic > Freshwater > Lake > Sediment | place: USA: Wyoming | collected... | reverse complement strand
GGTCTACCTCTCGAGCGTGGAAAAGGCCACACTGACCATCGGACTGGCAAATCTGCAGTCGGGCATCATGACGACGAGGTATGACCTGCTGATGGCAGGTTCGGTCCTGAGTGTCTTACCCATACTCATCCTTCTCATCCTCGGTCAGCGGTGGTTCGTCCGGGGGATCGCGATGACGGGGTTGAAGGAGTGACGCCGGGCTTCTTCCTTGCGCCGTTCGATTCTCGTGCGACCGTAATGACGATCCGCATCAGCGTCCCTGCACTATATCCCGCATCTCTTCTGTGAGGGTCCTGAAGTCTATCTTCCCGCTCCCCAGCTTTGGCATCTCGGCAATAACGACAAACCTGGCGGGGAGTGCGATAGCGGGGAGATGGTGGGCCATCTTCTTGAGCGTCGCTTTCTCATCTATCTGCTGCGTGACGGCGGCGACGATCCGGGCTCCCCGGAGAGCATCGGGGACCTCGACGACGCAACACTCGACATCCGGCGGCAAAAGCTTCTCGAGAACATCTTCCACTCTGATCAGCGACACCATTTCTCCGCCGATCTTCAGAAATCTTTTCAATCTTCCGACGTGCCACAAATACCCGTCGGCATCCATGTATCCCATGTCCCCGGTATCATACCAGCCGTGGCGGATGCATAACGATGTCTGCTCGAAATCATCGAAGTAGCCCTTCATCACATTGTCGCCTTTGACAAGAATCTTGCCGGTCTCTCCGATCGGACACGGTTCCCCGGTTTCGTAGTTCTCCACCCTGACGTGAACGCCGTCGATGGGTCGGCCGACAGACCCGGGGCGATTAGATTCCGGCGTGTTCACCGTGATGGCGGGACTCGTCTCGGTCGTCCCGTACGCTTCAAGCAGAACCTTGTCGTGTTTGGAGAGGAACCCCTGTCGCAGCGCGTCCGGGCATTTGTCGGCGCCCGTGAGCAGGATGCGGACGGATGCGAAGTCGCGGGGCCTGGAATTCCGGAGATATCCCCAGAAGAATGTCGGTGTCCCGGCCATGAGCGTCACCTTTTCTTCACGGACGATATCACAGATCGTTTTGAAGTCCAGAGGATTCGCGTACGTGACGATCGTCATCCCGACCGCCATGGGCACCCAGAGATTTGCCGTCTGTCCAAACACGTGGAAGTACGGAAGGTTGGCCAGAAACACATCCTCCGGCGAAAACGCGAATGCGGTGACGAGACTTTCGTAGTTGGCGGTGATGTTCCGGTGTGTCAGCTGAACGGCCTTCGGCTCCTTTTCGCTGCCGCTGGTGAACAGGACGAGAAGGGTGTCCTTTTCGTTCCCTTTATGAATTCTTGCCAGCAGGCGGTCGAGGGGAAGGCCCGCGGTCAGGACAGCTTTGATCTTATTGAAGAACGTAACGGATTTCATGACATCTTCGAGATAGACCATTCCCTCGACATGGCGGCAATTGATCTTCTCGCAGAGAGCTTTCGATGTGATGATCGTCGTGAAGGCGCATTTCCTCTGGGCGAATTCGCAGTTGGCGGCGGCCCCCGTGGAATAGTTGATCATCACCGGAACACGCCCACTCATAAGCGTACCGAGGATTGCCAGGACCGCACCCGCGGAGTTGGGGAGCATGATGCCGAGAAATCCCGGGTCATACCGCTGGAATTTCTTCGCAAGTATGAGTGTGCCGATCAGGGCCCGTTTGTAGGTGACCCGGCGGTTGAGCGTTCGGTCGATGATGGCGAGTTTCTTCTCGTATTGCTTTGCCGTCCGGACAAATTGCTGATGTAAAAGCATCAATCACTCCATGGCTGGAATTTTCAGGAAGCCGATTGTTATTCAATGTAAAGCATATTATCATTGTGGTCAATCAGACTTTTCAGGGTGAAAGCCCGATTTCAGGCTGCCAGGGGCACACCGGCGGGTCTTTCTTTCAGGTGTCCACGGAGAGCGCCAGAATGGCGGAACTGCTTATCCATTTCCCTTTTCGGAGCATCATCCCGCTCGCTCTGGCGGTCCTCACCGCGGGGGCGCAGCCATCGGTGATCGAAGACAGTCTCTCCTCGACGGCACTGCATCGCGTCATCCATTTCCGTGTCTGCCTGCCGCCGGCGGGGGAGGGCCGGTATCCCGCGATTCTCCTCCTGCACGGTTTCACGGGGGACTACAGGAACTGGACCGACATCGCATCGGTAGAGAGATATGCCGCGCGGGATTCCATCATTATCGTCACCACGGACGGCGATGATTCGTGGTATGTCAACTCGCTAACCGACACGGCCTCGAGGTTCGAAGATTGTTTCGTCGGGGATATCCTCCCCCACCTTCTCCGCACGTATCCCGCGGATGAAGGTCGTGTCGGCATCGCGGGGGCGTCGATGGGAGGTTTCGGCGCTCTTGTGCTGGGGCTGCGCCACCCAGAGCGGTTCCGGTTCATCGGCGCGATGAGCGCTTCCCTTGACATCCCGTTCGGCATTCCGGATCTTGAGCGGAACGGTCGGGGGGGATTCCGTCCTTCCCTCGAACGCGCATTCGGCAGAGATACGTCGCAGTGGGGAGCGGTGACGCCGCAGAGCCTCGTCCGCACGGTCGACTCCGCATCGATGCCGTATCTGTATCTGGTGAACGGGATTCAGGATGAGTTCACCCTCCGGCTCACCCTGTACCGCTCCTTTGTCGACATCCTCCGCGCGCGCGGTCTACGGTATGAGTATCACGAGACGCCGGGGCGGCATTCGTGGAGCTACTGGGAGCGGGAGATTGCTCCGCTCCTGATGAGATTCAGAGAGCTCTGCAGGTAGCATTAAGGAATCCCGGGTAAAAGAGAAGAGCCGGCGAAGCGGCGGTCCCTTTTCACTGAAGAGCCCGTGACGGTGAGTACCCAACGAAAGCGGAGAACCCATGACATCTCGAGAGCGATTACAGAACACACTGGATCGCAGGCCCCTCGACAGGGTCTGCATGGATTTCGGCGCGACAGCGGTCACCGGTATCGCGGCGAGCACGGTATCACGGCTGAGAAAGTCTATGCTCGGCGATCAGTCCTATCGCGTTAGGGTGAATGAACCGTACCAGATGCTGGGTGAAATCGACGACGACCTGCGCGACGCACTGGGCATCGATGTGATCGGTGTCCCGACCCGCACAACGCTCTTCGGGTTCGAGAACAGGGGCTGGAAGCCCTTCACGCTCTTCGACGGCACCGAGGCCGTCGTGCCCCGCGACTTCAACGTGATGGCCGACGCGAAAGGCGATCTGCTGATCTATCCCGAAGGGGACACGACGGTGCCGCCGAGCGGCCGGATGCCGAAGGGGGGGTACTTTTTCGATGCCATCTGCAGGCAGGATCTGATCGACGATGAAAAGCTCGATCCGGCCGACAATCTGAGAGATTTTTCTCTCCTGACGGACGACGATCTCGCGTATTACGCCAGACAATCCGCGAAGGTGGGGGAAAAGGGAGCGATCATCACCATACCCGGGACGGGCTTCGGCGATATTGCGCTTGTGCCGGGGATGTGGATGAAGAGGACGAGGGGGATCAGGGAGATCGAAGAATGGTACGTCTCCACGGTGACACGAAGGGACTATGTCTACAAAGTGTTCGAGGGACAGTGCGAGATCGCTCTGAAGAACCTCGAGCGTCTTATCGCCACGGTGGGAGACCGGGTGCAGGCGGCGTTCGTCACAGGAACCGACTTCGGCACGCAGAACAGGTCGTTCATTTCGCGCAAGGCGTACCGCGAGCTGTACCAGCCGTTTCATAAGATCATCACGGGGTATATCCACGCGCATTCACCCTGGAAGACGTTCATCCACAGTTGCGGGAGCGTGATTGACCTGATTCCGGATTTCATCGAATCGGGGTTCGATATACTCAACCCCGTGCAGTGTTCGGCGGCGGGGATGGACGCGAGGACACTGAAACGGGAGTTCGGCCAAAACCTTGTCTTCTGGGGGGGCGGAGTGGACACACAGAAGACGCTGCCGTTCGGCACGCCCGAGGAGGTGTACAGAGAGGTCCGGGAGCGGATAGAGATATTTGGTGACGGGGGAGGGTTTGTCTTCAACGCGGTCCACAACATACAGGCGAATGTTCCGCTGGAAAACGTGCTGGCGATGTTCCGCGCGGTGAGGGAAAGCACGTAGAAAATATCAATCTGATGAAGGATTCCGGGTGTCGAGATGAATCCGGGCGAACTGTCAACGGGTCCGATCAAACGATCATCCGGCGTCGCAATTTTGATCCGCTTTGTGCATATTTGATGATCCGATATGCCCGAAGCACTCCCCATCGATGAAGTCCTCCCCCGTCTCCGTGAGGCGCTCTCCACAACGAACAACGTAGTCCTTTCCGCCCCCCCCGGTGCCGGGAAGACAACCCGCGTTCCGCCCTCCCTGCTCGACGCTCCCTGGCTGGCCGGCAAGAGTATCATCATGCTCGAACCACGCCGTCTTGCCGCCCAGCGTGCTGCGACCTATATGGCGTCGCAACTCAACGAGACGGCCGGGATGACGGTCGGCTACCGGATCCGTGGAGAATCAAGGGTCGGCCAAAAAACCCGCGTCGAGGTTCTCACCGAGGGGATTCTCACACGGCGTTTGCAGAACGAACCGGAGCTGGGGGAGATCGGGCTCGTGATCTTCGATGAGTTCCACGAGCGGAGCATCCACGCCGACCTGGGCCTTGCCCTCACGCTCGACGTCCAGACGCACCTCCGTCAGGACCTGCGCGTGCTGGTCATGTCGGCCACACTCGACGGCTGCGCGGTCGCACAAGTCCTCGGTGATGCGCCGGTCGTGGAAAGCGCCGGGCGGGCTCACCCCGTGAAGACGGTCTACGGTGATCGCCCGTATAACGGTTCCGTGGAGCAGGAGACGGCCCGGGCGGTCTCCCGGGCGTTGCGTGAAGGGGAAGGGGATGTACTCGTCTTCCTGCCGGGGCAGAGAGAGATCCGGCGGGTAAAGAAACTGCTCGGGGGTCTTCCTCCTGAGGTTGCGGTTCATTCTCTTTTCGGCGAGGCCCCCCCCGGGGAGCAGCGGTCGGCTCTCGCGACTCCCCCTCCCGGGATGAGAAAAGTGATACTCTCGACCAGCATCGCCGAGACGAGTCTCACCATCGACGGGGTGCGTATTGTGATCGATGCCGGGCTTGCCAGAAGCTCCCGGTTCGATCCCCGCCGGGAGATGTCGGGTCTGGTCACGACGACGGTCTCTCGCGCTGCGGCGGATCAGCGCCGCGGCCGGGCAGGACGTCAGGCCCCGGGGATCTGTTATCGCCTCTGGACGGAAGATCAGAATGCTGCTTTGCCGCGCTATGTGACTCCCGAGATACTCACGGCAGACCTGACGCCGCTGGCGCTCGAGCTCGCACGCTGGGGAGCGGGAGATGACCAGAGCCTCCGGTTCATCGATCCCCCTTCCCCACCACGACTGAAGCAGGCCAGGACGATTCTCACAAACCTCGGCGCGCTTGACGGAAGAGGGATCCTCACCCCCCACGGTCGTGCGATGTCGGATCTTCCCGCGCATCCCCGCCTGGCCCACATGATCATCCGGGGGAAAGACAAAGGGATCGGCTCGCTCGCATGCGACGTCGCCGCGCTGCTCGAGGAGAGGGATATACTCCGGGGCGGAGCACAGCAGGAGGTCGACCTCGCCTCACGCATTGATGCCCTTCGTGAAGGAGGAGAAGGTGACCGCGTGATCAGAGCGCGCGTCCGTGCGGAAGCGAACCGGCTCCGGGAGATCGCCGGAGTGCGGGAGGCGGAGGTCGATGTCTCGCGTGCGGGGATACTCCTGGCGCTTGCCTACCCCGAACGGATTGCCCGTCGCCGCGGCACGGGGTACCAGACGGCGGGGGGAACCGGGGCGGTGCTGCCGGGAGGGAGTCTCCTCGCCCGGGAAGAGTTCCTGGCCCTTGCGGATGTGGACGGCCTCCTTACAAACGCACGGATATTTCTTGCCGCCCCTCTCGGTGAAGACGATCTATTCAATACGTTCGGTGATCGCATCGTCAGTGAGGAACAGGTCTACTGGAGTGAGGCCGATGAAGCGGTGGTGGCGCGCGAGGTCATGCGCCTTGACGCTCTGGTTCTGCGCGAAGGATCGGTGCGTCCGCAAGGGGATGCGGTCAGAGATGCGATGGTCGAAGGGGTCCGGTCCCTCGGCCTCCAGGCCCTCCCCTGGGACAGATCCTCCGAGTCGATCAGGGGGAGGAGCGAATGGCTCAGGAAGCGGAGGCTCACGGGGGAGGGATGGCCCGATCTGAGCGACGAACACCTGCATGCAGCTCTCTCCGATTGGCTCGGACCGTTCCTTGAGCGCATGACGCGTCGTCCCCAGCTGAGGGTTCTGGACATGACGGCCGTCGTGAAGGCGATGTTCACGTTCGCGCAGATCAGGGAGCTTGACCGCCTCGCCCCCGAGACGGTGGCCGTCCCCTCGGGTTCACACATTCGTCTCGATTACACACAGGGTGACCAGCCGGTGCTCGCCGTCCGGCTGCAGGAGATGTTCGGTCTCTCCGACACGCCGACCGTTGCCCTCGGCAAGATTCCCGTCCAGATCCATCTCCTCTCCCCGGCGCACCGCCCGCTGGCCGTGACGCAGGATCTGCGCAGCTTCTGGATGAACGCATACACGGAGGTCCGGAAGGAAATGCGCGGGCGTTATCCGAAGCACGTGTGGCCGGAAGATCCGATGGCAGAAAAGCCGACGAGGAGGACGAAAAAGGCAACGAAGCGATGACTCCCGCAGACCGGAGAGAAAGGCTTGTTTCTTCTCCCCGTTTGACGTACATTATACGCGTTGCTTTGGACAGAATCGCCCTCCCCCCGTCAGACCGTTCTCTTCACCCCCACACTCCAAGCGGATTCCATGAATTCTCGACGCCATTTTTTCGTTCTCTTTCTCCTCTGCTGCAGCCTCCCGGCGGGTTCCCGTGCACAGGGATACCTCCATGCTTCCGGGACGTCGATCGTTGACGGGAATGGCCATGAGGTCATACTGCGCGGCATCGGATTAGGGGGGTGGCTGGTGCCGGAGGGGTACATGCTGCACACCCCCGCCAGCTCGCCGACGGATATACAGAATGCGATCATCAACGTCGTCGGGGCCGCAAACGCCGACCAGTTCTTCCAGCTGTACAGACAGAATTACGTCAGCCGGACCGACATCGACAGCATTGCCCGGTGGGGGTTCAACTCCATCCGGCTCCCGATGCACTTTGCGCTTTTCACTCCTCGTGACCAGCCGGGCGTCTACCTCGAGTCCGGCTTCGCTCTTGTTGACAGTCTCCTGAGCTGGTGCGAAGCGAATCACCTTTACCTGATTCTGGACCTTCACTGCGCCCCGGGCGGACAGAACTCCGCCAACATCAGCGATTACATCGCCGGGCAGCCATCGCTCTGGGAAAGCGACGTGAACAAGAACCGCACGGTCGATCTCTGGAAGAGGTTTGCGCAGCGATACGCCACGAAGGAGTGGATCGGCGGGTACGACCTCCTGAACGAGACCGTCTGGTCATTTCCCGGGGGGGGGAACGCCCCGCTGCGCGAATTGTTCGTGCGGATCACGGATTCCATCCGTACTGTTGACCCGAACCATATCCTCTTCATTGAGGGAAATACCTGGGCCACCGATTTCACGGATCTCATCCCGCCGTGGGACCCGAACATGGTGTACAGTTTTCACAAATACTGGAACACCAATGACCCCAACTCCATCGGCGGCTACCTCGGCCTCATGAACAGCAGCAACGTCCCCCTCTGGCTGGGTGAATCGGGGGAAAACTCCAACAACTGGTTCACCGACTGCATCAAGTTGATGGAGTCATACAAAATCGGATGGTCCTGGTGGCCTCATAAGAAGATCGAATCGATCGCGGGTCCCCTTTCGGCGTACATGGATCCCGGGTACAACAACCTGCTGAAGTACTGGAACGGTCAGGTGCCCAAGCCCTCTGTTGCGGATGCCGTCGCGGCGCTCACCGCGCAGGCGGAGAACCTGAAGATCGGGAAGTGTGAGTATCATCCCGACGTGATTGACGCCATTGTGCGCCAGCCCTATGTCCCGGGACGGAAGCCGTACGCGAGTAACACCATCCCAGGCCCGGTCTATGCGGTCGACTACGACATGGGGCAGAACGGGGTCGCCTACCGCGACCAGGAGTATCAGAATACCGGATCGGGAGGCTGGAACACCGGCGGAGCGTACAGGAACGACGGTGTCGACATCGAATCATCCGGGGGGCTTGTTGCGACAAACGGGTATAACGTCGGGTGGACAGCGAAGGATGAATTCCTGACCTACACGATCAACGCGACACAGGGGGGGACCTACCAGATCGAGCTGCACTATGCTTCGAATCAGGCGGGGGGGAACCTGTTCGTGCGTGTGGACAACAGTCCCGTTACCCTGGCCATCCTCCCTTCCACTGGAGGGTGGCAGACGTGGCAGACGATGGTCCTCGGTCAGAAGGATCTGACGGCGGGTGCGCACGACCTGCGGCTTGACATCATCGCCCCCGGGTTCAATATCGGGAGCCTCTCTTTCACGCTGGTCTCGGATGTCGCGGAAGGAGGAAGAAACGTCCCGGCGAGATTCGCGCTCCATCCGAATTATCCCAATCCGTTCAACCCGTCCACCGTGATCCGCTATGAACTCCCTTCCGGCGCGAAGGTGAGGCTCGCCGTGTACGATGTGCTGGGGCGTGAGGTTGGTCTGCTCGTCAACGAGGAAAAGTCAGCGGGAGTCTACTCCGTGCGGTGGGATGCCGCCGCGGGGATGGCGAGTGGCTTCTACTTCTACAGGCTGGAAGCCGGAGCGTTCAGGGACACAAAAGGAATGCTCTTCATAAAGTAGGAGAACTATCACCGAAGACGTGGGTTCATGCTCGCCGCGTCCCCGCCTTCTTCAGGTGATCACCCTGGCAGGCCTGTTCGTCGTCTTCAGGCCAGTGACGGAGGGTTCCTTTGCCACGCTTTTCGGGAACTCAAGCGCCTGCTTGAGGTCGTCGAGAATGTCCCTGATGTCTTCGATCCCCACCGAAAGCCGGATGACCCTCTCGTTGATGCCGGCCTCTTCGCGCAGCGCTGGGTTCATCGAGGCGTGGGTCATGGTCGCGGGATGGTCGATCAGCGACTCGATCCCCCCCAGCGACTCCGCAAGCGAGAAGAGTCTGACGCTCCGGAGAAGATGGTTCACCTCCTCGATTCCCCCGTCGACCTCAAACGAGACCATTCCGCCGAATCCCTTCTGCTGACGTTTTGCGAGCGCATGATGGGGATGGGTTGTCAGCCCCGGGTAGTACACCCTGCGCACGTTCGGGTGGCTTGAGAGGAATTCCGCGACGTCACGGGCGTTTGTTTCGTGGAGGGCCATGCGCGGGACCAGAGTTTTGATCCCCCGCAGAACGAGCCAGCAGTCGAAGGGGGACGCCCCCTGGCCGAGGGCGTTACAGAGGTACTGGATCCGCCCGGCGAGGTCGGGGCTCTTGGCCACGAGCGCCCCGCCGACCACGTCGCTGTGCCCGTTGAGGTACTTGGTCGTCGAATGGACGATGACGTCGGCGCCCAGTTCGAGCGGACGCTGGTTGCAGGGGGAGAGAAACGTGTTATCGACGAACGCGAGCGCTCCCCGTTCGTGCGCGATGGCGGAGAGAGCCTGGATGTCAAGCACGTTCAGGAGCGGGTTGCTCGGCGTCTCGATCCAGACGGCTCTGGTGTTCGGCCGGAACGATGAGGTGAGCGTGGCGGGGTCCTGCAGGTTGGCCCAGGTGACTTCGATGTTGAAGAGCTCCTGGTAGGTCCGGAGGAGCCGTTCGGTCCCCCCGTAACAGTCGTGGGTACAGACGATGTGGTCGCCCGCACGAAGGAGATGGAGGGCTGTTGTGATGGCCGCCATCCCGCTGGCGACCGCCACGGCCCCGGCTCCCCCTTCGAGCGAGGCAATATTCTCCTCCAGCGCTTTCCGGGTCGGGTTCGACGTGCGGGTGTAGTCATACCCTTTGGTAACGCCGATGTCTTCAAAGCGAAACGTGGATGTCTGATAGATCGGCGTGATGATGCTATTGTACGCCGTGTCCTTGTCGACGCCGGTGTGGACCGTTCTGGTCTGAAAACGCATAACCGCCTCCGTGGTTGCTGCTTTCTTCACTCAGCTGAAGAGTCCATCGATGGAAAGGTACCGTTCGCCCGTGTCGTAGCAGAACGTCAGGACCCGCGACCCCTTCGGAAGTTCCGGGAGTTTCTTTGCCACCGCGGCAAGCGAAGCGCCGGACGAAATGCCGAGGAAAATCCCCTCTTCCTTTGCGGCACGCCTGGCAAAGTCGAACGCTTCATCCTTGGTGACCTGAATGGCGCCGTCCAGCACGGCCGTATGCAGATTTTTCGGGATGAACCCCGCCCCGATTCCCTGAATGGGGTGCGGTCCGGGGGCGCCGCCGCTGATGACCGGGGAGAGTGCCGGCTCGACGGCGAAAACTTTCACCGAGGGGAACTTCTTCTTGAGCGCCTCTCCGACCCCCGTGATGTGACCGCCTGTTCCGACCCCCGTGATCAGCACGTCGAGTCCTTCCGGGAAGTCGCGCAGGATCTCCTCCGCCGTATGCTTCCTGTGGACCTCGATGTTGGCCTCGTTGTCGAACTGTCCCGGCATCCATGATCCCGGTGTCTGCTGGACCAGCTCGGTCGCCTTTGCGATCGCCCCCTTCATTCCCTGTTCGCGCGGGGTGAGCTCGAGCGACGCGCCGTAAGCGGTCATGATCCGCCGGCGTTCAATCGACATGGATTCAGGCATCACGAGGATCAGCTTGTAGCCTTTGACGGCGCAGACGATCGCCAGACCGATGCCGGTGTTCCCCGACGTGGGCTCGATGACGACATTGCCCGGCTTGAGCTTCCCCTTCCGTTCGGCGTCTTCGATCATCGAGAGGCCGATTCGGTCTTTGATGCTCGCGCCCGGGTTGGCACGCTCCAGCTTCACCCACACGTTGGCCTCCTTGCCGTAGAGCCTGTTGATCCGGATGTGGGGCGTGTTTCCGATTGTATCAAGTATTGTCGACGCTCTCATCAGTGGCCTCCGATTGATTGTAGGTTGATTGTTCCTGATCTCATATGACGTAATCGGGAAGCATGTTCTCCACCCGCGAATCTCTGACCTTGATTTCGCTCTTGTGATAGACGGCCGAGAAGGGGGGGACGCTCTCCGTCAGCCACACGTTCCCCCCGATGATGCTGTCGTGGCCTATCACCGTCGTCCCGCCGAGGATCGTCGCGTTCGAGTAGATCACAACGCGGTCCTCGATCGTGGGATGGCGCTTGGTGGTGCTCAGGGATTTTGCGACGCTGAGCGCCCCCAGGGTGACCCCCTGGTAGAGCTTCACCTGATCGCCGATGACCGTCGTCTCGCCGATCACGATCCCGGTCCCGTGGTCGATAAAGAACGACCTCCCGATCGTTGCTCCCGGGTGGATGTCGACACCCGTTCGCTGGTGCGCTATCTCCGTGATGATTCTGGGGAAGATGGGAACGCCGAGGGCGCAGAATTCGTGTGCGATCCTGTAGAACGCGATCGCAAGAAAGCCCGGGTAGGCGGATATGACCTCATCGACGCTCTCCGCGGCCGGGTCGCCGTTGTAGATCGACTCGGCGTCCTCCCACAGCATCCGGTAGATCTCCGGAAGCCGGCCGAAAAGTCTTACTCCGATCTCTTCGGCAGTGTAGGGCATCTGTTGTTCAAGGGGGCGCAGGGCGCTCCGGAGATCCCTTTCAAGGACTTTGAGGGCCCCATCGACTTCGTCGGAAGAGTAGTAGGCGGTGTCCGAGAAGTGCGGAAAGAGCATCTGGAGAAGGGAATCGGCGAACGCCGAGACTTCCTGTTTGACAGGGAGCGTCAGCGCGCGCGATGTACGGCTCGCAAGGAGTTCGGTTGCGAAGTGACTGTCCATGCTGATCGTGCGGGAAGTGGTTGTTGCTGTCTTTATATAACCTGTGATGCCTGCGCTTGGTTCCGTCCGCAGGGTCCGGCGTCTTTCGAATTGCCCGGATTCGGGGAGCACTATCTCGCTGTTTTCGACCCCCCCTCAGCCCCGAAATTCGGCCTGCCAAGGGACCACATCGGTCGACGCGGAACCGATCGAGAGTATATGATGGTTCCTTACCCCTCCCGGCTCTCTCTCCGCTCCTTCGACTCTGCTGAGCGTGTAGCCGTCAGGAACATGGAGAAAGAGCACATAGGGATTACCGCCGATGACCCGATGTCGCCCCGAGAGAATGCGTGCCTCCGGATCCCACTCGAGTCCGACACACTCCACTCCTCCCTGTGTAATGTGCCGCGACGTTGATAGCAGCTGAGGTCTGTCGAGTTTCCGGTGCAACGAGAGCACCCGGCAGGTGAGGGGGGGGAGGTCGAGCGTGAGATTCCCCCGGAGAGTTCCGAGGGGGCTCTGGTTCCAGAAATCAAACGCGAGAAGATCCTCCTGCGGTCTGAACCCGGCCGAGGTGAGGTCGACGCGGACCGGGCGGGAGGAATCCGTCCAGTTAAAGAGCCCGATGACGTCCCACGACCCGAAGGCGCGCCGGACCGGCAGATGCCAGATCGTCGCCGGATTGTTCTCCAGGAGATCGAGAGGCCGTCCGAAGCGATAGCCATCTCCGGGGTTCTGATAGACAGGAAGGCATTTCTTGATGATGTCGAGCCGGTCGGCCGGAAGCGTGGCCAGGTTTTCGCTGATGAAGACGATCCCGCCGGACAGGGCGATGAGGCTCCCCCACATTCTCGCCTGGTCCAGCGTGAAGGGTTCGCGCACCAGGAGGCAGTCGGGATCGTTTGCCCAGAAGACGCCGTTGGTGTAGTAGCGGGCGCCGACCGACTTCACACCGTAGGTAAACGTCCGCTGCCAGTTTCCGACGTCATCGCCGATGCGGAACGAATCCGCCTCGCCGAGCGTCGGAGGCATGATGCTGTTACATGCGAGGATCTTTGCCTTCGTGCCGGAGGCGGCGCGGATCTCCTCCAGCATCTCCCGGTAGGCCTGTATGTTCGTGCGGGTCTGGTCGTCCGGTTCCGCCTGCGCGGCGACGTCGGCGAAGGCCTTCATGCCGAACTCGCCGAAGAGATCATAGGCGACGAAGTCATACTTGATGTACTCGAACCCCCACTCATTGACCAATTTGCTGAACAGCCCGCGCACGAGCGACCGGACTTCCGGGCGAGTGAAATCCATCTGCCCCCGGCCGTTGAACCACTCCGGATGCTCCGTCCGCTCCGGTGCCCCTTCGATGAACTGAAAAGGGCGGACCCAGATTCCCGGTTTCAGGCCGCGGGAACGGATCTGATCCGCAAACCATTTCATCCCTTTCCTGAATTTCTGATTTTCGGTCCATGGTCCCCCTGCCACAGCGTTATGAGGGGGGGGAGCGGTCTCGACGCCAAGCTGCCATCCGGAGTCGATCTGGACGTACTCCAGCCCGTACTCCTTCAGCTCGCGCGCGAGGAAGTCGAGGTTTTTCAGGACATCTTCTTCCGTCGTCTTCGAGAATGAGAAGTACCAGTCCACCCAGCCGGTCGGGATCGTCCCGACGGGGGGGAGGGAGTTCTGTCCCGCGATCTCCCGGGCGTACCGCTCCAGCCATTGATGGACGGAGCCCTTCACGTGAGCCAGCATCAGACGCCCGAGGGTGAACGTCCCCCCGGGAGGGAGGAGGAGCCCGCGCTGACCGGCGTGGAGGTCGGCCCGGACGATAAGATCGAGCGAGGCATCTTCCGCACGCGGGGCGACGGAAAATGAGAGCTTGGCGTTCGGGGTGTCATAGTAGCTGAGCGTGAGTGTCGTCCCTCCGTCTTCATCGAAGAGATGAATATCCCACGCGCTCAAGAGCTCCTTGCTCTCGGGCAGTGCCACCACGCCGGAGGAGCCGTAGCAACGCTCCCATTCATCCGTAAGCACCCGGGTCTTCTTGTCACCGAAGAAGAGCGAGCCGCCGTCGGACGAGCGGGCGATCAAAGGATAGAGATTCTTCAGGCGGAGGGACAAGGCGGTAGTGTTTCTCACCGCCGGCTGGAAGACCAGAATTGATCCGGTCGCAATGAACGTGCATTCGAGTCCGATCTCGCTCCGTGCGTCATGACAGCGGAGGGAGGTCTTGTCTCCTTCCGTCTGGAAGGTCATCAAGAACCGTGTGTCCGTGGACCTGAGCACCCCCTGCTCCGTCTCCAGCGACAGGAAGGCCCCTTCGACCAGCGGACGACCGTTCAGCAGGAGGTCAAACGTACCGGTCTTCTTCCCCTGCCGGAGGCTCATCGGCTCATCCGAACCGAGTGCGCGCGCAAGGAGAGAATCGGTTGATCTCCACCCCGGGAGAAGCGTTGAGGCGATCAGCCCTCCTGTGGCGGATCGTATGAAGCGGCGGCGGGTAAGGCTCATGGAAGATTTTCCGGATTCGTAAAGAATGAATCGCAGGGGGGGAAAGATAAAGAATGCGCAATACAACGGCAATTCGGCTGTCGCGATGGATAGCAGAGAACATGCTGAATCTTTCAATCCAGTTGTTTACATTAGGACGCAAGGCACACTATCCGAGGCAGCCATGAACTTGACAAATCTGCGGGTCAGGAAGGGGATCCTGTATCTGTTCACGCTGGCCGGTCTTCTGGCCGGTTGCGGAGGGGGCGGCAGCACGGCCGCCGTCACACCTCCACCCCAGGAAGATCCTTTCCCCATCCTGAGCGGTTACGGGACGTGGATGAACATCGAAGGGCTTGGAGATGTCTGGCACCCGAACGTCATGTCCGACTGGGCACCGTACACCAACGGCCAGTGGGAATGGACTGACCAGGGCTGGATGTGGGTGACCGACGAGCCGTTTGGATGGGTGGTCTACCATTATGGTAATTGGACCCGCTGGGGCGCGACCGGGTGGGTCTGGGTTCCGGGGTACGAGTGGTCCCCCGCGCGCGTCGTCTGGTATACGGCGGACGATTACACGTGCTGGGCTCCCGCACCCCCTCCGCGCGTCTCGTTCCCTCAGTTCTATGACCCCGGATACGAAAACGTCTGGGTGGCCGTGCCGGCGAGTCAATTCACACGGACCAAGGTCGGCCAGTTCCGCAGTTTACCTCCTTCTATCCGGCCGGGCACTCCCCGGGAAAATGAGCGGGCGCGGCCGCCGGATGTAAGTGTTGTCCGGCGTTTGGTCAGGGAGCCCGTCCGACAGATGACGATCGACAGGGAGAATGTCCGTTCGGGACAGCGCACGCTGACGCGGGTGAAACTCAGAGATGAGGCGACGCGACCACCCGTGCCGGCACCCCGGCCGGTGGGACCCGTGACCACGCAACCACAGCCGATGGTCCCCGTTGCTCCTCAACCGGCTCCTCTATCCCCCCCGCCCAGAAGGGTTGTCACCCCCGTGCCAGACAACCGGGTGGCTCCTGAAACCGGTGGGAGGGAAGCGAGACCATCCATAGGGCCTACGACTCCTCTCCCGGCCAAACGTGATGCGGAGACGTCGAAGCCAGTGCTACCGCCCCCCCCCCCTCCGAGGGTCGTCACGCCAAAACCGCCGGAGGCGAAGCCAGACGACAAACCCAAAGTCGAAGAGAAGAAGACTCCTCCGCCGGTGCAAGCCCCCCCCAATAAAGACGAGCAGTAGGGCTCGTCCAGGGGATCACCATCGGGTGGGTGTTGCCATACGTTGAATCAACGATGGACGCCGTTACGTAATACGAGAGAAGGCCCGGTTGACCCGGGCCTTCTCTGTATGATGCCAACACTGCACGCCTCCAGAGTTATCCCTCCTCCTCAGGCCGCCTTTTCAACCTTCTCTTCCTTTTTCTTGAATACCATTGCCAGTGCGATCCCGCAAACGATGTAGGAGATCACGCCATAGATGAACCACTGAAGGGCGAGAGAATACGGAATTGCGATCATTGCGTAGGTCCCGTATGCCATGCCGACGCTCATCCAGATGCCGATGTAGAGTCCGTACCGCACCCCCTCGGCAATCCCCTTCCCCTCGAATCCCTTTGAAAAGATGAACGAGAAGAAGAAAGCCCCGATAAGCATAATGACGTGGTATATCCACATGAGAGACATCATGTCGGGCCGCCAGAGGCTTTTTAGTGACTCGTAGGTCGAGGCAAGGATGAGATAGTCCTGAATGTAAGACATGACCTCTGCGAGTATAAAGACAACGATGAAACCGATCCAGACTTTTTTGTTCATGGGGTCCTCCGAGAGGAATATGATGGGAACTGAAGGTGAGGTGGAGCGTGCGGGGAATAGGTAGTGAAGATTTACCGGAATATCAAGCTATGAAATGGCCGAATTCGCGTCTATTTCCGCCTGCGAACGGCATAACCATACTGGAGAGGCCACGCAGGGTCCTGTCCCAGCGATTGAGATGCCTTCAGCGCCCAGTATGGCTCGCGGAGCATTTCGCGGCCGAGGAAGACGAGATCCGCAACACCTGAAGCAATGATCTCGTTGGCCTGTTCCGGTTCTGTAATAACCCCCACCAAACCGGTCATCACTCCCGCCTGAGCGCGAATGGCCGAAGAGAAGGGGGCGAGGTAGCCCGGCCCCGCCGGTATCGGTATTCTGGGAAGCGTTCCTCCCCCTGACACGTCGATGAGATCGACCCCCAACTGCCGGAGCGCGCGGGCCAGGACGACCGACTGATCGAGATCCCATCCCCCCTCAACCCAATCGGTCGAGGAGATGCGAACGAAGAGAGGGATCTCGTCCGGGATGTTCCCGCGGAGCCCCGCCGCCACCTCGAGAAGGAACCGCATCCGGTTGTCGATACTTCCGCCGTACAGATCGTTTCTCCGGTTGCTCAAGGGGGAGAGGAACTGATGCAAGAGGTACCCGTGCGCTGCATGGATCTCGATGGCCCTGAACCCCGCTCGGACGGCTCGGCGGCCGGCGGATGCAAATGCCGCGACAATATCCTTAATGTCCTCTCTCCCCAGGGCTTTTGGTATCGGATCCCCCCCATGAAAGGGAATAGGGCTCGGGGCCACGGTACGCCAGGCCCCGCTGTCAGGGGTCTTCAGGCTCACGCCCCCCTCAAAGGGAGGAGTGCAGCTTGCCTTCCGGCCGGCATGGGCGAGTTGGATGCCCGGGAGAGCTCCCGTCCGGGTGATAAAGCGGGCGATGCGTTCGAGCGGTTCGATGTGATGGTCCTCCCAGATGCCCAGGTCCCCGTCTGTGATGCGGCCATCGCGTGTCACCGCCGTCGCTTCCACAAAGACGATCCCGGCTCCTCCGACCGCCCTGCTCCCGAGGTGGACCAGGTGCCAGTCATCGGCCATCCCATCGACGGCAGAATACTGGCACATCGGGGAGACGACAATCCGGTTCCGGGTGGTCACGCCACGGATCCTCAGCGGAGTCAGCAGCGCTGCAGCAGAGGAAT
>Ga0315283_10001829_pt1 | contig 17399 bp, 14 predicted proteins | sample YL17G09_0_MG_FD_204541 | JGI IMG/M metagenome (GOLD analysis project Ga0315283, IMG submission 204541) | Sediment microbial communities from Yellowstone Lake, YNP, Wyoming, USA - YL17G09_0 | ecosystem: Environmental > Aquatic > Freshwater > Lake > Sediment | place: USA: Wyoming | collected... | reverse complement strand
TCATCGCTTTCGGACTGGTTGCGGTCGCCCACCTGATCCTCGCCAACAAGGACAGCGTTCTGGCTCTGGCGCCGCAATATCAGGAATCCCTGCTCGCCGCCATCCAGAAAACCGCCGTTTTTTTCCGGATTGAAGCGGAGCCGACATGGACGACGCTGCGCCGGGATCTCATGGGGCAGGTCAACATTCAGTCGCTGGTGGGATCGATGGTCGCATCGGTGTCCTCCATCGCCGTGACCGTCGTCGTGGTGATCCTCTACGCCACCTTTCTGCTGATCGAGAAGCGCTCGTTCGACACCAAGATCGCCGCAATATCGAGCGATCCGCGCAGCATCGCCAGGATTCGCCAGATCACCTCCGACATCAATGCACGAATCGGCGCGTATCTGGCGCTCAAGACCTTCATTGGCATCCTGCTCGGGGTGACAAGCTGGGTCGTGATGGCGTTCGCGGGACTCGAATTCGCCGCGTTCTGGGCGGTGCTGATCGCGCTGTTGAACTACGTTCCCTACATCGGCTCGTTCCTCGGCGTGCTGTTTCCGGTGACGATGGCGATCGTGCAGTTCGCGAACCCGAACGATGTCCTGGGGGTGTTGTTGCCGCTGACCGTGCTCCAGTTTCTCATCGGCAATTTCCTCGACCCCTACATCATGGGCAATTCGCTCAATCTCAGTCCGTTCGCCATCCTCGCGAGCCTCGCCGTCTGGTCGGCACTGTGGGGCATTCCCGGCGCCTTTCTGGCCGTCCCGATCACCGCCATCATGGCCATCGTCTTTTCCGAGTTCCCGGGAACGCGGCCGATTGCGGTTCTGCTTTCGCGCGACGGCCGGCTGTGAGACGGCCCGCCAATCGATGCGGCCCGCGACCGTGATCCACAGGGATGTCTCGGATCTGTTCAAATCGGCTGCCGTCAACTGGGTGCACGACTACGCCCAGAGCATGGGCGCCGCATTGGCTTTTTACACGATGTTCTCGATTGCCCCGCTGTTGCTCATCGTGATTTCCGTCGCCGGAATCGCCTTCGGCGAAGACGCCGCCCGTAGCGAGATCTACGAACAACTCCAGGACCTGCTCGGCGCGCCGGGCGCACTGGCCGTAGAGGGCCTGCTCGAAAGCGTGGGCAAGCCGGGCGAAAGCATGGTGGCCACGTTCTTCGGCGTTGTTCTTCTCTTCATCGGCGCCACGTCGGTCTTCGCCGAACTGCAGGATGCCTTCGATCGCATCTGGCGCGCGCCCCCGAGGCCCGGAACGTCCGGCTTGTGGAACGTGGTGCGCGTGCGCCTCCTGTCGTTCGGAATGATCCTCGGAATCGGATTCCTGTTGATGGTGTCGCTGGTGTTCAGCGCCGGCATGGCTGCGCTCAGCGCGCAGTGGGATCCGCTGTTCGCCGGATGGGCGAGCGTCGCGAACGCCATCGACCTGGCCATCAGCATCCTGCTGGCGACCGCAGTCTTCGCGATGATCTACAAGACGATGCCAAGGGTGCGGATCGACTGGAAAGACGTCTGGGTGGGTGCGGCGGTGACCTCGCTGCTGTTCCTTGCCGGCAAGTACCTGATCGGCGTCTACATCGGCAGGAGCAACATCTCCTCCGGCTTCGGGGCGGCCGCGTCTCTCGTCGTGGTGTTGTTGTGGGTCTATTACTCGGCGCAGATCTTCCTGTTCGGCGTGGAATTCACGCGCGCGTACTCGCACCGGTTCGGTTCGCGCAAAGGGCAGCCGCTCGCCTAGGAGCCTGTCGGACTTAGGGGTTCGAAAGCGAAACGGTGGGAGAGCGAGGACAGATTTTGACGATTTCGACGCACCTATCGGGAATAGGTAAGGAGAAATCGGCGAAATATGGACCGCTCTCCCACCGTTGCAGCCGAATCATCCTAAGTCCGACAGGCTCCTAGGAGCCTGTCGGACTTAGGGTCAGTGGGGATGCGACCGGGGCGACGGCGCGGATAGCCGACGCCCAGGCCTTGGCGTGGCGCAGACGGTACAAGGAGGCTGGCGGCACCGGGTATCCCACCACGAGCGCCTTCCGTCGGCATCACGTTGACACGGCCGGCCGGGCTTGCGAGGCTCGCTCCATGCTCACCCGTACCCATTTTCTGCGTTTCGTCGAAAAGGTGCGGCACCTGCCGACGCAGTCCGCGGCGTTCGTCTTCCCGTGCGACCGGGATTCGCTGCAGCTCGCGCTGGCGAGCGCTTTCACCGGCACGCTTGCGCCGGTGCTGGTCGGACCGGAACTCAGGATTCGCGAAGTCGCGGGCAAGGAGGGCATCGACCTCGGACGCCTCCCGATCGTCGACACGGCCGACGCACCGCGCGCCGCCGCGATCCGCGCAGTCGAACTGGCCCGCGCCGGCACCGTTGGCGTGCTGGTCAAGGGCAGCCTCGGCAACGAGGACCTGCTGTCGCCGGTGTCCGCACCGGACTCCGGCCTGCGCGGTCCGCACCGGCTCTCCCACGCGCATTTTCTCGATCTCGCGGGCTGGCCGAACGGGATTCTGCTCGCCGACGCGCACCTCAACATCACACCGAACCTCGCTGCGAAGCGCGACATACTCCAGAACACGATCGCGTTCGCGCACGCGCTTGGGGTGGCTGTGCCGAGGGTCGCCCTGCTGGCCGCCACGGATGCGGTGAATCCCGCCTTCCCGTCCACTGCCGACGCCGCCGCGCTGAAGTCGATGGCGGAGCAAGGGATGTTCGCAGACGCGATGCTCGACGGTCCGCTTGCCGCGGACAGCGCGCTCTCCGAGGACGCGGCCGACGCCAACGGCCGCCGGTCCGAGGTGGCGGGCCGGGCCGACGTGCTGATCGCGCCCGGCATGGAATCCGGATTGCTGGTGCTGCGCACGCTTACCAGCCTGACCTCCGGCCTTGCCGCCGGTCTGGTGCTTGGCGCCTCCGTCCCGATCGTCGCTCCGGTGCGCGCCGATTCCATGGAAATTCGCATGGCCTCCTGCGTGCTCGCGGCGCTCATGGCCGGTGCGAACGCCAGTTCCGGGCGCGCGGCGTCAACACCTGCATTGGCTGAAACGGCCGCGTAGCGCACTGCGCCGGGGGAATTCCTCCCCGATCGCCTCTATGCGATTGCAGGATCACGCGGCCGCCCGCGCGACGGCAGGCCAGGCGTCAGCGCTGCCGCACGCAATCCATGAAATACCGCGGCTTGCCATCGTCGGAAACCTGCTCCACCAGCCCGTGGATGTCGGTGTCGAAACCTGGAAACTGCGCGTTGAAGCTCCGCGCGAACTGCAGGTACCGAACGATCGTCCGGTTGAACCGCTCGCCGGGAATCAGCAGCGGGATGCCCGGCGGGTACGGCGTCAGCAGCACGCTGGTAATCCGCCCTTCGAGGGCGTCGATCTCGACGCGGTCGATCTCCCGGTGCGCCATGCAGGCGAACGCTTCGGACGGCTTCATCGCCGGCTGCATGTCGGACAGGTACATCTCGGTCGTCACCCGCGCCACGTCGTTTGCCTTGTACATGTCGTGGATCTGCTGGCACAGGTCGCGCAGCCCCACGCGCTCGTATTTCGGATGCTTGGCACAGAACTCGGGCAGGATCTTCCACAGCGGGTGGTTCCTGTCGTAGTCGTCCTTGAACTGCTGCAGCGCCGTCACCAGCGTGTTCCATCGCCCCTTGGTGATGCCGATCGTGAACATGATGAAGAAGGAATACAGCCCGGTCTTTTCGACGATGACGCCGTGCTCGGCCAGGAACTTGGTGACGATCGCAGCGGGAATGCCCGTCTTCGCGAACTTGCCCGACACGTCGAGCCCGGGCGTGATCACCGTCGCCTTGATCGGGTCGAGGATCGTGAACCCCTGCGCCAGGTCGCCGAAGCCGTGCCACTTCTCGTTGGCGCGCAGCAGCCAGTCGTCGCGCTTGCCGATGCCCTCGGGCGCCAGCCGCTCCGGCCCCCAGACCTTGAACCACCAGTCCTTGCCCCACTCGTCGTCCACCTTGCGCATCGCGCGGCGGAAGTCGAGGGCCTCCATGATCGATTCCTCGACCAGCGCCGTGCCGCCCGGCGGCTCCATCATCGCCGCCGACACGTCGCAGGACGCGATGATCGCGTACTGCGGCGACGTCGACGTGTGCATCAGGTAGGCCTCGTTGAAGATGTGGCGGTCGAGCTTGCGGGTCTCGGACTCCTGGACAATGATCTGCGACGCCTGCGACAGGCCGGCGAGCAGCTTGTGCGTCGAGTGCGTGGCGAAGACGAGCGCGTCCTTGCTGCGCGGGCGGTCCTTGCCGATCGCGTGCATGTCCTTGTAGAAGTCGTGGAACGTCGCGTGCGGCAGCCAGGCCTCGTCGAAGTGCAGCGTCTCGATGGTGTCGGCGAGCGTCGCCTTGAGCATCTCGACGTTGTAGGCGATGCCGTCGTACGTGCTCTGCGTGAGCGTCAGGATCCGCGGCTTCCTGTTCTTCGCCGCGCGCGCGATCGGGTTGACCTCGATCTTCCGCGCGATGCTCTCGGGCCGGAATTCCTCGAGCGGGATGGGGCCGATGATCCCGAGGTGGTTGCGCGTCGGGGTGAGGAACACCGGGATCGCGCCGGTCATCGTGATGGCGTGCAGGATCGACACGTGGCAGTTGCGGTCGACGACCACGATGTCGTCGGGCGCGACGTTGGCGTGCCACACCATCTTGTTCGACGTCGAGGTGCCGTTGGTCACGAAGAAGCAGTGGTCGGCGTTGAAGATCCGGGCCGCGTTGCGCTCGGCCGCCGCGACGGGACCCGAGTGGTCGAGCAGCTGCCCCAGCTCGTCGACCGAGTTGCACACGTCGGCGCGCAGCATGTTCTCGCCGAAGAACTGGTGGAACATCTGCCCGACGGGGCTCTTGAGGAACGCGACGCCGCCCGAGTGGCCCGGGCAGTGCCACGAATACGAGCCGTCCTGCGCGTAGTCGACCAGCGCGCGGAAGAACGGCGGGGCGAGCGAGTCGAGGTAGGCCTTGGTCTCGCGGATGATGTGCCGGGCGACGAATTCCGGCGTGTCCTCGAACATGTGGATGAAGCCGTGCAGCTCGCGCAGCACGTCGTTCGGGATGTGGCGCGACGTGCGCGTCTCGCCGTACAGGTAGATCGGGATCTCGGCGTTGCGGAAGCGGATCTCCTGGATGAAGGTGCGCAGGTTGACCACCGCCGGGTCGATCTCCGGGCCGGGCGTGAACTCCTCGTCGTCGATCGACAGGATGAACGCCGACGCGCGGCTCTGCTGCTGCGCGAACTGCGAGAGGTCGCCGTAGCTGGTGACGCCCAGCACCTCCATTCCCTCCTTCTCGATCGCGTCGGCAAGCGCGCGGATGCCGAGGCCCGAGGTGTTCTCGGAGCGGAAGTCCTCGTCGATGATGACGATCGGAAAGCGGAATTTCATTTGGCTCGGTTCCTCATGGGGAACAGCGCCCCGCGGCGTTTGCGGGGGGAAAGGCGCGCATTATGGGGGAAAAACGGGGACAGTCTCCAATTTTCCTGACGCCGGCGGGCATCCGGCCTGGTCCACGCCGGAAATCGGGGTCTGTCCCCCTTTTGCCCGGTCTGCGGCGCACTGCATCGTCGTCGATCCGCGGCGCCGCGAACGGGCAAGCCTAGATCTTGGGCAGCGTGACGCCCTGCTGGCCCTGGTATTTCCCGCCGCGGTCCTTGTACGAGACCTCGCAGACCTCGTCGGACTCGAAGAAGATCACCTGGGCGACGCCCTCGTTGGCGTAGATCTTCGCCGGCAGCGGCGTCGTGTTCGAGAATTCCAGAGTGACGTAGCCTTCCCACTCGGGCTCGAACGGCGTCACATTGACGATGATGCCGCAGCGCGCGTAGGTGCTCTTGCCGAGGCAAATCGTCAGCACGTTGCGCGGAATCCGGAAATACTCGACCGTGCGCGCGAGCGCGAACGAGTTCGGCGGAATGATGCAGACGTCGCCGGTGAAATCGACGAACGAGCCGGCATCGAAGGCCTTGGGGTCGACGATCGTCGAGTTGATGTTGGTGAAGATCTTGAATTCGCGCGAGCAGCGGATGTCGTAGCCGTAGCTCGACGTGCCGTAGGAGACGATCTTGCGGCCGTCGACCTCCCGCACCTGCTGCGGCTCGAAGGGCTCGATGATCCGCGCCTCCTTCGCCATCCGGCGGATCCAGCGATCGGATTTTATGGCCATGGACGATTCCTAGCGCGATGGCTCGGGCACGACGCGCAGACCTTCCGTCGTCGCCGCCAGGGCGAGCCGCGTATCGAAACACACGAATTCCAGCGGTTCCTCGCCGCCTTCCGCCGCCACCGTCGCGCTTGCAAGCTGGATGGCATCGCCCGCACGCAGCGCATGACGCGCAACGATCTTTTCGGCAATCGACCGCAGCGCCATCGTCGGTTCGGCGACATTCCAATATCCGCTCAGGTCGCGCAGCCGCGCCAGCGCGCCGGCCAGTTGTGCCGACGATGCAGCGCGCTCCCTGTGCTTGCGTACGCACGCCGCCGCGCACTCGATCGTCGCCGTCCAGGCGACGACGATCTCCGGGTCCGTCCGCAAGAGCCGCGATACGACGCCGCTCGCGGGCTCGGGCACGAGGAGCGACACCAGCGCCGACGAGTCCCAGAATCGCATCAGTACCGCGCGTCCTCGCGTTCGCTCAGCAGGGCCGCGACCAGATCCGCCTCCGCCGGCCAATCGATCGGCGGCGGCAGCTTGCGCAACGGACCCCGCGGCGCGCGACGCAGCACGCCCCTGCGCTCGAGGTCCGCCAGGCGTCCGTCGTCCGCAAGCTGCGTGTCCCCGAGCGGAACAATGCGCGCGATCGGGCGGTCACGTTCCAGTATCAGCACGGTCTCGCCGCGCTTGACGCGGGCGAGAAGCTCCGAAAGATGGTTTTTTGCCTGCGAAATCGTCGCGCTTTTCATCTGGCCATCATAGCCAGAGCAACATGTCCCGTCAAGCCAGATACGGATCCGCGCGGGGGTGCCGCCCGAGCCGCCGGTTCAGGTGTTCTGGATGACGATGCTCGGGAACTTCGCCGAGAAGTCCTCGGCCTTCTGCGCGACGAAGATCGCGACGCGGCGGGCGATGCCGCGGTAGATTTCGGCGATCGCGCCGTCCGGGTCGGCGACCACCGTCGGCCGCCCCGAGTCCGTCTGCTCGCGGATGCGGATGTCGAGCGGCAGCCCGCCCAGGAACGGGACGTTGTAATCGGCGCACATCCGCTGCGCCCCGCCTTCGCCGAAGATGTGCTCGGCGTGGCCGCACTTCGAGCAGACGTGGATGCTCATGTTCTCGACGATGCCGACGATCGGCACGCCGACCTTCTCGAACATCTTGAGGCCCTTGCGCGCGTCGAGCAGCGCGATGTCCTGGGGCGTTGTCACGATCACGGCCCCAGTCACCGGGACCTTCTGCGACAGCGTGAGCTGGATGTCGCCGGTGCCCGGCGGCATGTCGACGATCAGGTAATCGAGATCGCGCCAGTTGGTGTCCTTCAGCAGCTGCTCCAGCGCCTGCGTCACCATCGGGCCGCGCCAGACCATCGGCGTGTCCTGGTCGATCAGGAAGCCGATCGACATCGCCTGCAGCCCGTAGGCTTCCAACGGCTCCAGCGTCTTGCCGTCGGTCGATTCCGGCCGGCCCGCGATGCCGAGCATCGTCGGCTGCGACGGGCCGTAGATATCGGCGTCGAGCACGCCGACCTTGGCCCCCTCGGCCGCCAGCGCCAGCGCGAGATTGACCGCGGTCGTCGATTTGCCGACACCGCCCTTGCCGCTGGCGACGGCGATGATGTTCTTGACCGAGGGGATCAGCTTCACTCCGCGCTGCACCGCGTGCGACGTGATCTTCTGCGTCATGTGGACGCTGACGCGGCCGGCGCCGGGCAGCGCGGCGAGGTGCTGCGATATCAGCTTCCTGAGGATTTCGTGCTGCGTCTTGGCCGGGTATCCCAGCTGGATGTCGACGGCGATGTCGCTGCCGTCGATGGCGATTTTCTTGACGGCTTTGCCGGCGACGAAATCCTTGCCGGTGTTGGGATCGTTCAGCGTGCGCATGCTGGCCTGGACGTCGGCCTCGGTGATGGCCATCAGGTGCTCCGTGGAAAACTCGAGAAAATTTCGGGATAAGCGTTGGAGTTTAGCGAAAAACCCGCCTTTTCGATATTCCGCCGGGGGTCGCTTTGCTAGAATTGAGTTTTCCCCCTGCCGCCCGCAAGGTTTTCCGGATGTCCGCCGCCCATGAGTGACGAACCCCAGCGCCCTTCTCCAGCGCGTCGCCGGCTGTTCGTCACCACGGCGCTGCCGTACGCGAACGGCCCGTTCCACATCGGCCACATCATGGAGTACATCCAGGCCGATATCTGGGTGCGCTTCCAGCGGATGCAAGGGCACGAGGTCCATTTCGTCTGCGCCGACGACGCCCACGGCGCGGCAATCATGCTGAAGGCCGAGGCCGAGCGCGTGACGCCGCAGCAGCTGGTTGCGCGGATCGCGGCAACGCGCCCGAAGCATCTCGCCGGCTTCCACATCGCGTTCGACCACTGGCATTCGACGGACTCGCCGGAGAACGTCGAATTGTCGCAGGACATCTTCCGCAAGCTGCGCGACCGCCGGCCGTCGCTGATCGCCACCCGGTCGGTCGAGCAGTTCTTCGATCCGGTGAAGGAGATGTTCCTGCCCGACCGCTACATCAAGGGCGAGTGCCCGAAGTGCGGCGCGAAGGACCAGTACGGGGATTCCTGCGAGGTCTGCGGCGCCGTGTACTCGCCGACCGAACTGAAGAATCCGTATTCGACGATTTCGGGCGCCACGCCGGTGCGCCGGTCGTCGGAGCACTTCTTCTTCCGGCTGTCCGATCCGGCGTGCATCGCGTTTCTGCAGGACTGGACCCGCGCCGGCGCCGACGGCGCGACGAGGCTGCAGCCCGAGGTCTACAACAAGGCGCAGGAGTGGCTGGGCGAAGGGGGGAAGGGGCTCGCGGACTGGGACATCTCGCGCGACGCGCCGTACTTCGGCATTCCCATTCCGGACGCGCCGGGCAAGTTCTTCTATGTCTGGCTCGACGCGCCGATCGGCTACCTTGCCAGCCTGAAGGCCTGGTTCGATTCGGGCGGCGCGAAGGCGAAGGCCGGGACCGCGCAGACGTTTGCCGAATTGCTGGGCGACCCCGCCACCGAGCAGGTCCACTTCATCGGCAAGGACATCGTCTACCACCACACGCTGTTCTGGCCGGCGATGCTGAAATTCGCCGGCGCGCCCTACAAGGTGCCGGACCGCGTGTTCGTCCACGGCCACCTCCACGTCTCCGGCGAGAAGATGTCGAAGTCGCGCGGCACCGGCGTCAGCCCGGATGTCTATCTCGCCCTCGGCCTCAACCCCGAGTGGCTGCGCTACTACATCGCGGCCAAGCTCAACGCCAAGGTCGAGGACCTCGACTTCAATCCCGACGACTTCATCGCTCGCGTCAACAGCGACCTGATCGGCAAGTACGTGAACATCGCCAGCCGGGCGGCGAATTTCATCGCGAAGCACTTCGGCGGCAAGCTCGGCACGCCGGCGGAGAGTGCGCAGGCGACGGCGTTGCGCCTCGCCACGGCTCGCCGTGAGGCCGCGGAGGCAGCCCATCTGTACGAGGCACGGGAGTTCGGCAAGGTGATGCGCGAGGCGATGCGCATCGCGGACGCGCTCAACGAGCAGTTCGATGCCGCGCAGCCCTGGCTGCTCGCCAAGGACCCGGCGCAGCGCGACCGCCTGCAGACGGTGTGCTCGAAGGCGCTGCACGGCTTTCGCCTGCTCACCGTGATGCTGGCGCCGGTCCTGCCCGGCGTCGCGGCGCGCGTCGCGCGGGAGCTCTACGGCCTCTCCCGCGATTTCGTGTGGGCGGACGCGGCCTCCGAGGCGACGTCCATCGGACCGTACGCGCACCTGATGACGCGCATCGATCCGAAGCAGATCGAAGCGCTGCTCGAGGGTCCGAAAGCGGCTGCGACACCCACCTCCTCCAGCTCCCAGCCCGCTACGGTCAGCGGCGAGGGCGCCAGGCCCGCGCGAGCCGCAACTGCTTCCACGCCCGCGACCGCGGCTCCCGCCAGCGCCGACAACACGATCTCCATCGACGATTTCGCGAAGATCGAGCTGCGCATCGCCCGGATCGTGAATGCCGAGCACGTCGAGGGTGCCGACAAGCTGCTGAAGCTCACGCTCGACGCCGGCGAAGGACGCCACCGGACCGTCTTCGCCGGGATCAAGTCGGCATATGACCCTGCTTCGCTGGTCGGCAGGCTGACGCCGATGGTCGCCAACCTCGCGCCGCGCAAGATGAAATTCGGCCTGTCGGAAGGCATGGTGCTCGCCGCCGCGGGTGACGGCCCGGGCATCTTTCTGCTCGCGCCCGATGCGGGCGCGCTGCCCGGGATGCGCGTCAAGTGACCGGGGGCGGGTTCTCCGTGCGCCGGCGGATCGGGCGCTGAGCGCCGCGCCGCGTGGGTAACGATCTGCTCGGATGGGTCCTGGCCGCGATCGCGGCGTGGCTCGTGATCGGCGTGCTGGGCTTCGTCCGGCCGCGCAGCCTCGCTTTCGTCAGCCACGGCCTGTTTCCGCTCGGCGCCGCCGTGGGGCTTGCGCTCGCTGTGGTTGCCTTCTTCGCGATCGGCCCGCTGCCGCAGTCCAAGGTGCTGCCGTTCGGGCTCCCCGACCTGCCGTTCCACCTGCGCCTCGATTCGCTGTCGGCATTCTTCCTGCTGCTGCTCGGCGCGGCCAGCGCCGGGATTTCATTTTTTGCCGCCGGCTATTTCCGGTCGGAGGAAGGGGCGGCGCCCGGCCTGCTGTGCTTCGAATATCACGTCTTCCTGGCGGCGATGGCCCTGGTGCTGATCGCCGACGATGCCTATGCGTTCATGGTGAGCTGGGAGCTGATGGCGCTGGCATCGTACTTCCTCGTCACCACCGACCACCGCATGCCCGAGATCCGCCGCGCGGGCTTTCTCTACCTGCTGATCGCGCACGTCGGCGCCATCGCGATCCTGCTCTGCTTCGGCGTGCTGCAAGGGGGCAACGGCGACTACACGTTCGGGTCGATGCGCTCGATGGTGCTGACCGGCCGGTGGCCGAGCGTCGCGTTCTTTCTCGCCCTGTTCGGCTTCGGTGCGAAAGCGGGGCTGCTGCCGATGCACATCTGGCTGCCGGAGGCGCATCCGGCCGCGCCGTCGCCGGTCTCCGCGCTGATGAGCGGCGTCATGCTGAAGACCGCCATCTACGGCCTGCTGCGCGTCACGTTCGACCTGCTCAACGGGCAGCTCTGGTGGTGGGGCGTCTTCGCGCTGGTGCTGGGCCTTGCCACTGCGCTCTTCGGCGTCATCTTCGCCTGCGTCCAGAGCGACATGAAACGGCTGCTCGCGTACTCGTCGATCGAGAACATCGGGATCATCATCGCCGGCATCGGCCTCGTGATCCTGTTCAAGAGCTACGGCAAGACGCTGCTCGCGGCGGTCGCGATGACCGCCGTCCTCTACCACGCGCTCAACCACGCGTTCTTCAAGAGCCTGCTGTTCCTCGCCACCGGCTCGGTGCTGCACGCTACGCACGAGCGCAGCCTGGGCAAGCTGGGCGGCCTCATTCACCGGATGCCGTGGGTTGCCTGGACCGCGCTCGTGGGCACGCTGGCGATCGCCGGGCTGCCGCCATTGAACGGCTTCGTCTCCGAGTGGCTGCTGCTGCAGGCGTTCCTGTTCACGCCGACGCTGCCGCAATCGTTCGTCAACATGCTGGTGCCGCTCGCCACGGGCGCGCTGGTGCTGGCGGTCGCGCTGTCCGCCTACGTGATGGTCAAGTTCTACGGCGTGATCTTCCTCGGGCGTCCGCGCGAGCCCAATCTCGCCTATGCGAAGGACGCCGGCTGGCGCGAGCGCATCGCGTTCGTCTGGCTGGCGGCGGGCTGCGTGCTGCTCGGCATCTTTCCGGTCACCGTGATCGCGATGCTCGACCCCGTCAACGTGATGCTGCTCGGGTCGAGCGCCCTTCATGGCGGCGGCAACTGGCTGCTGCTGGCGCCGATCAACGCCGACCGGTCGAGTTACAGCCCGCTGATCGTGCTGGTCGTGATCGTTGCCGTGGTGCTGCTGACGATCATGGTCGTCCATCGCTTCTATCACGGCCGGGTCCGCCGCGCGCCGCCGTGGGACTGCGGCTTCCCGCTGCAGACGCCGCGAATGCAGGACACCGCCGAAGGGTTCGGCCAGCCGATCCGCGAGGTGTTCGCGCCGGTCCTGCGCATCGAGCGCCACCTGCCTTCACCGTTCGACACCGCGCCCAGGTACGCGGTCAAGCTCGACGACCACTTCTGGTTCTGGCTGTACCTGCCGGTGGCGAGCGGCGCCGAGTTCCTCGCCCGGCTGGTGGGCAGGATCCAGCAGGGGCGGATCTCGATTTATCTGACCTACAGCTTCGTGACGCTGCTGGCGCTCCTGTTCTTCGTCCGATGACGCTGGCCGGCTTCTTCTCCCAGCTGCTGCAGCTCGCGATCGCGCTGCTGCTGGCGCCGTTGCTGGTAGGCTGGGTCAACCAGTGCCGCGCCTGGCTCTCGAACCGCAGCGCGCCGTCGCTGCTCCTGCCCTACCACATGATCCGCAAGCTGTTCATGAAGGACGCGGTGGTGGCGGAGCATGCGTCGCCGATCTTCCGCATCACGCCGTACATCGTGTTCGGCGCCATGTGCTGCGCGGCGGCGATCGTGCCTTCGCTGGCCACCGACCTGCCCTTCGCGAGCGCCGCCGACGCGATCGCGCTGGTCGGCTTGTTCGCGCTGGCGCGCGTCTTCAGCGCGCTGGCGGCGATGGACATCGGCACGGCGTTCGGCACGCTCGGCGCGCGGCGCGAGATGTTCATCGGCTTCCTCGCCGAGCCGGCGCTGCTGATGGTGCTGTTCACCGCCTCGCTGATCACGGGCAGCACCTCGCTGCCGACGATCGTCGACACGATCGCGCACCGCGAGTTCGCCATTTATCCGAGCCTCGCTTTCGCCGGCGTCGCGTTCACGATGGTGTCGCTGGCCGAAAATGCGCGGATTCCCGTGGACAACCCGGCGACGCATCTCGAACTGACGATGATCCACGAGGCGATGATCCTCGAGTATTCGGCGCGGCACCTCGCGCTGATCGAGTGGGCATCGGCGCTCAAGCTGTTCAACTACTCGTGCATCGGCCTGGCGGTCTTCTTCCCGTTCGGCATCGCGGTGGGCGCGAGCAACTGGCTGGCGATCCTGGGGGCCGCGCCGGCGCTGATTGTGAAGCTCGCCATCGGCGGATTCTTCCTGGCACTGATCGAGACGCTGTCGGCGAAGCTGCGCATTTTCCGGGCGCCGGAGTTTCTCGGCACGGCGTTCCTGCTCGCGGTGCTGGCGATGCTCGTCAACCTGCTGCTGGGGAGCTGACGCGATGACCACCCTCCCCCTCTACGCGCAACTCATCAACCTGCTCGCGGCGGTCCTGCTGCTGCTGTCGTTCGCGATGCTCGCGCAGAGGCGGGTGTGGTCGCTGATCAGCCTGTTCGCCGCGCAGGGCCTGGCGCTGTCGGTCTCCACCGCAATCGTCGCGTACGGCACGCGGCAGCCTCATCTTTACTGGTCGGCGGGACTCACGCTCGTGCTGAAGGTCATGCTGCTGCCGTGGCTGCTGCGCCGCCTCATCCGCCAGCTCGACGTGAAATGGGACGTCGAAGGCCTGATCAACATCCCGACGACCATGCTGATCGGCATCGTGCTGGTCGTGTTCTCGTTCAACCTCGCGCTGCCGATTGCGCAGCTCGCCAGCACCGTGACGCGGGCAACGCTGGGGATCGCTATGGCCAGCGTCATGCTGTCGTGCCTGATGATGATCACCCGCCGCAAGGCCATACCGCAGGTCGTGGGCTTCCTGTCGATGGAGAACGGGCTCTTCTTCGCCGCCACCAGCGCCACCTACGGAATGCCGATGGTGGTGGAGCTCGGCATCGCGCTCGACGTCCTGGTCGGCATGCTGATCCTCGGCGTGTTCTTCTTCCAGATCCGCGAGCAGTTCGACAGCCTCGACCTCAAGCACATGGAAAAGTTGAAGGAGGGCGAGTGAGCGCGGCGGGCGCAGCCGAGACCCGCAGGGCCGGCGCCGCGCGACCGAGCGCGCCCGACGCGCCGGCGGTGGTCATCCCCGGCCGGCGCAAGGAGGGCGCAGTGAGCGCGGCGGGCGCAGCCGAGACCCGCAGGGCCGGCGCCGCGCGACCGAGCGCGCCCGACGCGCGGACTGTCACGCTGCAACGCCGGCGCAAGGAGGGCGCAGAGTAGTGATAGAAATCCTCGCCGTTCTCGGTTTGCCGGTCGCGGGCGCCATCATCCTCGCCCTGATCGGCCATCGCCGCGAGGCGCCCACGGTCAACATCGTGGTGAGCTTGCTCATGTTCGCCGCCGCGGCGGCGTTGACCGCGCGCGTAATCTCGGAAGGCCCGCTGCTCGTGCTCGACAAGCAGTTCTTCGTCGATCCGTTCAATGTCTTCCTGGTCGCGCTCACCGCCTTCGTCGGCTTCACCACGTCGCTCTTTTCGCGGCCGTACATGCGGATCGAGCGCGAGCACGGGCGGCTCAACGCGGCCCGGCTGCGGCTCTATCACAGCATGTTCCAGCTCTTCAACTTCACCATGCTGCTGGCGCTGCTGACCAACAACCTCGGCATCCTGTGGGTGGCGATGGAAGCGGCCACGCTGGCCACGGTGCTGCTGGTTTCGCTCTACCGCACCCCGGCGAGCCTCGAGGCCGCGTGGAAGTACTTCATCCTTTGCGGCGTCGGCCTGGCGCAGGCGCTGTTCGGCACGATCCTGCTGTATTTCGCGGCCGAGCGGCTGCTCGGCGCCGAGGGCGGCGCGTTGCTGTGGACCGAGCTCAACGGCGTCAAGGGCCAGCTCGAGCCGACCGTGCTTTCGCTGGCCTTCGTGTTCCTGCTGGTCGGCTACGGCACCAAGGTCGGCCTGGTGCCGCTGCACAACTGGCTGCCCGACGCCCACGCCGAAGGTCCGACGCCCGTGTCCGCGGTGCTGTCCGGGCTGCTGCTCAACGTCGCCCTCTACGCGGTGGTGCGCTGCAAGGTGCTGGTCGAAGGCTCGCTGCACAACACGTTCGCGCGGGAGCTGATGATGGGCTTCGGCCTGCTCTCCGTCGTCGTCGCCGCGTTCCTGCTGTCGCGGCAGAAGGACATCAAGCGGATGTTCGCCTATTCGTCGGTCGAGCACATGGGCATCATCACGTTCGCGTTCGGCATGGGCGGCCCGATCGCGAGTTTTGCCGGGCTGCTGCACATGACCGTGCACTCACTCACCAAGTCGGCAATCTTTTTCGCGGTCGGCCATGCGACGCAGAAGGCGGGCACGCAGGTGATGGACGACATCCGCGGCCTGATCACGGTCAGCCCGATGATCGGCTGGGGCCTCGTGCTGGGAACGCTCGCCATTCTCGGGATGCCGCCGTTCGGCGTGTTCGCGAGCGAGTTCCTGATTCTCACCACGGCGATGCGCGAGCAGCCGTGGGCGACGCCGTTCCTGCTGGGCGCGCTGGGCATCGCCTTCGCGGCGGTGTTCTCCCGGGTGCAGCCGATGGTGTTCGGCGAGACCACAGCGAAGCGCCTGCCGTACCGTCCCGCGATGATCCCGGTGTTCGTGCATCTCGCCATCGTGCTGATGCTGGGGATGTGGATTCCGCCGTTCCTCGCCGAATGGTACCGGCAGGCGGCGCGGCTGATCGGATGAACCTCTCCGCCCTCGGAATCGCCGCCGCCGCGCTGCCCTCGGCCGTGCCGGCACGGCGCTGCCCGGTCGGCTCGGGCCAGCTGCTCGGTGCCTGCCGCCTCGCCTGGGAACAGGGCGGGCAGCTCGCCGGGCTGTGGGTGAGCGACGAACGCGACCGCAACCGCGGCTACTGCGTGCGCGTCGTGCTGCACGACAAGGAGGGCCTGACGCTGCTCGAATACACGGCGCCCGACGCGGAGTTCCACTACCCGGACATTGCGACGATTTTTCCGGCCGCGAACCGCATGCAACGCGCTGCGTTCGATCTGGTCGGACTCCAATCCGACAACGACGACCAGCGGCCGTGGTTGTGGCAAGCGTGTTGGCCGATCGACCGCTTTCCGCTGCGGCGCGATTTCGAGGCCTCGCCCAAGTGGGAGCCAGGCGAGGAGGACTACCCGTTCGTCCGCGTCACCGGCGACGGCGTGCACGAGATCCCGGTCGGGCCGGTGCACGCCGGCATCATCGAGCCCGGGCACTTCCGCTTCCAGATCGTCGGCGAGAAGGTGCTGCGGCTCGAAGAGCGCCTGGGTTATGTCCACAAGGGCATCGAGAAACGATTCGAGGCGCTGTCCCTCGCCGAAGGCTATCGCCTCGCGGGCCGGGTGTCGGGCGACAGCACCGTCGCCTATGCGCTCGCCTACGCCGAGGCGCTGGAGGCGATCGCCGGGAGCGCGGTGCCGCCGCGCGCCGCGTGGCTGCGCGCGCTGTGCCTCGAGCGCGAGCGCGTGGCCAACCATCTGGGCGATCTCGGCTACCTCGGCAACGACGGCGGCTTCGCGTTCGGTCTCGCGCAGTTTTCGCGCCTGAAGGAGGACGTCCTCCGCACCAATTTCGCCGCGTTCGGCCACCGCCTGTTGATGGATGTCGTCATCCCGGGAGGCATCGCGCGCGACCTCGCGCCCGCGTCGGCGGCGGCGATGCGCACCGAATGCGCCGTGCTCGAACGCGAAATCCGCACGCTGCGCGACATCTACGACGACCACGCCGGCCTGCAGGACCGGTTCCGGACGTGCGGGATCGTCACGCCGGCGCTGGCCGCGCAGCTCGGCCTGCGCGGATTGGCCGGACGCGCCAGCGGCCAGGGACTCGATCTGCGCAGCGATTTTCCGATCTCGCCGTACGACAAACTCGAGGTGCACAAGGTGACGAAGACCGACGGCGACGTCGCCGCCCGGGTCGCCGTGCGGTTCGACGAAGTGCTGGAGTCGCTGCGCCTCATCCGCACCATCGTCGACGCCATGCCGGACGGCGAGACCGACGTGCCGTTGCCGGACGTCCCGGCTTTCCGGCTGGGCCTGGGCTATGTCGAGGGCTGGCGGGGCCCGGTGCTGATCGCCCTCGAAAGCGGGCCCGACGGCACCATCCGCCGCTGCCATCCGCAGGATCCATCGTGGTCGAACTGGCCGGTGCTCGAGCACGCGGTGATCGGCAATATCGTTCCCGATTTCCCGCTGATCAACAAGTCGTTCAACCTTTCCTACAGCGGGCACGACCTGTGAAATACGGGGTCAGAGCTGTAATGCAAGCCTCCGGGAAATACGGGGTCAGAGCTGTAATGCAAGCCGCGGTCGGCGGGGCTTGCATTACAGCTCTGACCCCGTATTTCGCCCCGTTTTTCCCGC
>Ga0315283_10001827_pt1 | contig 17412 bp, 12 predicted proteins | sample YL17G09_0_MG_FD_204541 | JGI IMG/M metagenome (GOLD analysis project Ga0315283, IMG submission 204541) | Sediment microbial communities from Yellowstone Lake, YNP, Wyoming, USA - YL17G09_0 | ecosystem: Environmental > Aquatic > Freshwater > Lake > Sediment | place: USA: Wyoming | collected... | reverse complement strand
GTAGCTTTATGATAAAGATCATTTCCAGGGTATGCAGAGAAAGCAATGTTCCTAAATGTGCCTGTTCCTGCCACCTTTGCACCACGATCACAAAGATGCGTTGTCATATTGTAGGAATAAAGATTAGTGATCGTACCAAAATCAAACCCTAGATTAGTTCGGCTAGCTACATTATAAATTAGGCCTACATCAAGTACATTATTTATTTCGAATCCCTTGGCCTGGCTCAGCGGAGAGCGGATACGCACGACTTTATTATTTTTGGCACGCAAGTTTGTAACGTTCTCTATCTTTATACCGACAGCGGTACTACCAGATATGTCTGAAACAGTGTTGCCACGAATGATCAGAGTGTCACTGACCATTAGGCTAACATTATCAGGATAAAATACAGGCAATCCGGTCATTTACGTGGTTACTCCACCAAGTACGCTCTGGATTTTACCATGCCACCAAGTTAAAGTTCAACACCCGTACATAGTTAGGTGATCCTACCATTATGGTGTGGTCCACGGTGGAAGCCGCACTGTGCCAACCAATCCGGCTGCCTGGCACCCATTTGCTCCAGATATTTCTACAGTGGAGCAGTCTATAACGTGGATGCCGAACGTTCTTATTCCGTAAGCGGTATTTCCACTACCCAATCCAACAATTCCACCCACTGTGCAGTGTTCGATACGACCGCTTCCATCAGCATAAATTCCATAGGCATCTCCGGACAGAACTTCGAATCCTGTAACCTTGCACGTGTATGCGATGAAATTATCCACATCCCGAACGAGTAATCCTATAAGGTTCTTGCTGCTGTCTACCGCTTGTAGTATGTTTACTCCACAGATCATGAATCGGGTAGACTGCAATATAGCAATGCACGCACCACTAACTTCTGTAGTCGCGGGCTGAATTGTTACCTCTAGTGGGTTTTCAGCGAATATAGATCCTTCTATCCCACTTACCACAATGGTGTCAGTTGGTATATAAGTACCATCCAGAATGCGAACCTGATCGCCACTAACCATCTCATGGACCGCCTTCTCTATTGTGGCGTACGGAAGGTCCCGAGATCCTGTTCCGGTAGTGTCACTTCCAGTTGTAGCTACCCATATAATGTTCATGTTTCCGTGCCCCGTATACCAAGAGCCACCCCATTGGTGCTACGCAACCGTCGAACCGTGCACTCAAACACTCCTAACCCTTCCGAGTCTATCCCGCACACAGATCCGGTGTCTGCACTAAGATCTTCTACCCGACAATGCAGAATTCTACCAGATCCTCTAGCATATATTCCAGTGACATCACCAGACGGACTAGAGAAATCAGTTATTGCACATGTAAAGGCAATGAAGTTTTCAACATTATCAACATAAATACCAACAACGTGTCCCGTATCGGAAGCCGACTGAATTATGTTAACTCCCTGTATAAAAAATCTTGCTGCGTTGGCAATATATATTGCAGACCCGTGTACAGATGCCTGTAGAGGTTGTATCGTTACGCCCTCTGCCGTTTCAGCAAATATAGATCCCGCGAGCCCAGTGACACAGATCGTGTCTGTAGTAACATAAACACCATCTAATATTCTAATCTGATCGCCATTATTAAAGTCTAGCAGTGCACGTTCTATGGTTAGATACGGGTTCTGTTGCGATCCATCTCCAGTAACATCATTTCCGGTTTTTGCCACCCATATGATAACCATCTCTCGGACTGTGCTTGGAGGTGCCAAAAATGTAGCAGAATTGTACGCCGGATCTATAACCTGCCACAGCATAGACTGCACATTAGACACGGTTACCGTATAGGTTGCACCGCCAGTCAGTGCGCCACTCAGTTGAAGTGTCACTATTGTAGGATCTTCCTGACCAACGCTAACAGAAAGCACTGTTTGTATTGTTCCAGTAGGCGAAGTTAAAACATAATTAACCGGGCACAATGAATCTGTTGGATCTAAAGAATCCGAATGTTTTACTTCTGTATCAAAGGTAACCCTAACTGTTGTATAGGATGGCGCAGTAGCTAATACTACCTGAGGGTTTGGCCCGCCCAATCCAGAAAACAAGGCGTAATTATGTGCGGGGTCTATAAATTGTCCCAACAATTCTTTTACGTTTGATACTGTAACCGTATACGTAGCACCATTCGTCATATATCCGCTTAACTGAAGTGTAACAATCGTAGGATTTGCTCCGTCCAAACTTACAGAAGTTACTGTAGGTATTAACCCAGTTGGTGATGTCACGACATAATTACTAGAGTGTAGCGAGTCATCTGTATTCAACGCGCTCACATGCTTTACTTGCATATCATAAACTAATTGGACCGTAGTGTAAGACATGGCTACTGCTGACACCACCTGTGGTGCAACTACCTCAGGCCCTAACGGAAATACTCCGTCCCACCCCGGTGGGGTGAGTGGCCTCATACGCGGAAATGCACCATCCCAATCCATCTGTTGATCCTATGTAATCGAAACAGTGAAACCATCTGCGTAAAAATAATACGTTCCAAGTGTTGCAGGACTGTACGCGGGATCGTATGGGTCTGACACTGTACCGCTAGCTGCCGCCCATTCACTGATCCCACTGAACCACAGACGCACATCACCTCTGTGTGTTGCTACCCCAGTAACCGTTTGTTCTTCCCAGGCATCATTTACATCTGTCATCTCTGAGTACGTGTTAATACCACAACCCTCTAGGTGAACTCTCGGGCGTCTTCCTGTTGCCTGGGTTAGATGCTTTCGTAGAGATACTTTTACGGTAACAGTTTGTCCAGATGCAACAGAGAATTTGATGGAACGCCATTTGTTGAACACGCTGCGCACAGCGCAGTTGTATGGGACAAACTTCATTGCAAGTGTACCGTCTATGATAGTAGTCGGCTCATTCATCATCTCAGAGCCACCGCCGCCCACCAACCCCCAACGGGTTACTCCAGGATAGAGAACTTGGAACAAATCTGTCGTAAGCCCAACATCGGCGGTTGCATAGACTTCGCAACCAATGAACTCTACAGAATATGTATCCGGAAACTGGTATCTTTGTCTCCACTGGTTCATGGTTCTGCCATAGTCCTGCACCATAAAACCCAGTGTATCGTTCCAACAAGCGTCACCAGCCGCAGCCCAGGTAAACGTAGAAGGTTCCCTGAATCGGCATTTCTCTAATATGAGTCGATGCGGGTGATCATACACATCCGAGGAAGACAGCGCGCTAATTTCAAAATTCTTACGCACATTTTGTACAGTTATTCCAAAATCACAGCTAATAAATTTGGTAGTTCCCCAACAGAGTGCCAGAATTATCGGGAAGCCACCAATGGCGTTAAACCCAGCTTTGTCAACAGTACACCGTTCAAAAATTCTTTCTCCACCGCTTAGATTGAAATAAATAGCAACCTGCGAACAATCATATATTTCACAATCCGAGATGTAAAAGTTGCAAATCGTTTCAGAAATTTCAGAAATTCCTATAACATAGATGGCACCGTAAAAAGAAGCCATGTGATAAAACTTGCAATTTGATATTGTGTTTAACTCAAATTTTCCCATATACGATGCTGTGTGCTGTCCGAGACAAACACCTTTACAGGCGTAGAATTTACTATTCGAGATTTGTAGGCACATACCAGAATAAATTGCTAACACATTTCTGGTACTATCTCCACTAACCCACAAATTATTAACAATTAGTCTTGGATTTCCACCAGTACCGTTAATACAGGTGCCCCCAAGCCCGATAAAAGTCCAATCATTTAGAGTCCAAACATCCCCGTATGGATTAATTAATATGCCACTTCCCGAAGGACCAAAACTGAAGTGATTTGAGGCAAGTGCCGTAGACGAATCTAATACGGGGAAATAACCGTTAGCAGTACCAGTTGCGACACTAATGCCCCTACCATTGGTTGCGTATGGAACAGCAAAAGCACAGTGCTCTATCAGTAAATGCCCGGCAGGAACGGACCAATTAGTACTAGCTGTACCAGTAAGGTTGAATACTAAGGCAGTCGTCTGCTGGCTGCAACCAAAAAATGGAAACTTCGCCCAAGAAGCTCTCAGATACATTGTTAGGACATAGCTAGACGAGTCTATAACAATATTAGAAGCAGTTATTCCAAACCCGCCTGCCGCAGCGTTACCAGAGACAATTACATTCCTTTCTTCGTTGATCATGACGTCGCCAGCAACATGATTATAGAGAGTGTGTGCCGTGAAATGAGTAGAGTCTGTACGCGCAACAATCTGGACCCTTTCGTACTCGGTCGGCGCAGTGAGCTTATTAGCTCCAGTTCCTATAGTAATCCAATCATTCGCTACCCAATCTTGTGCGTCTGTGGTTTGTATTGTTGCCGGGTTGGCTGCAGTGACATTCGCCGCTATCGTAGTACGCTCTACACGATAATTTGGATACCCAAACAGCCTAACTTCTCCGGAAGTTGTAAGCATTACTCTACGTTGCCCACCATTAGTTCCTGCCAATATAAGGGTGGCTTTGTGACTGCTATCTATTGTCGCCCCAGCAGCACCCAATTCGAGTATGCCACCACTAAGTATATTGATTGCGTACCAAGTGGTGGTAGCATGGGAACCACTGCAAGTAAGCGTGGCGTCTGCATTGGTCGGCCACCAAAGTCTACCACCGGCTCCAATGACAACTGAATGATTAGCTCCTGCGTCACCAATAGATGCCACTCCTGGAGTGCCATCAGTGCCGTCCATCTTAACAGCATGCGTAATCGTAACGTGGTCCCCTGCTGTTGGATGCCCTGCGGGTGGGGTGGGATCCCAAGGAGTAACACCTGCAGTTACGTTGCTCCAATTACCATCTCTAATTGTTGTATATGGAGCCATGAACTCCTCTAAACAATTACAATCGAAAGTGCGTCAGCATAGAAAAAATAAGTGCCTATTGTTGCGGGGCTGTACACGATGTTGTACGGATCTGTTACCGAACCACTAGCAACTTCCCATTCGCTGATGCCAGAGAACCATACCTTCATGTCTCCAGTGTGCGTTGCTACACCAGTTACCGTGCGAACTTCCCATGTATTATCTAGTCTATCTGTCATTTCTTGCGAAGTATTAATACCACAACCGAACAGATGAACCATTGGGCGGCGGCCGGTTGCCTGTGTAGCTGCTTGCTTCCTCATGGAGACATTAACCGTAACAGTCTGTCCAGAAGTTATAGGAAACGTTATGGGTATGCTCTTATTGAAATTACTACGCACGACACAATGAAAGGGAACAAACTTCATAGCCAGCGTTCCATCTAATATGACCACTGGCTCGTCCATCATCTCTGACCCGCCACCCCCGGCCACGCCCCAACGGGTTACTCCGGGGTAGAGAACTTGGAACTGATCGCTCAAATCAGCGGCTTTTATAGCCTGGCAATTAACGAATTCGCAACTAATATTATCTGCGAACTTCACTCGTGCATCCCACTGGTTGAGAACGGCAGCCTGGTCCTGTACCATCCAGCCCAATGCGTCGGCCCAATCTCCGCTACCTGCTCCAGTCCACACAAATGTAGTTGGTTCCTTGAATCTGCAATTCTCGAATAGCATTCGAAAAGCGTTTAAGTAAATTAAAGTAGTACCCATATAAAAAGAAACGTTTCTCCTTTTATTTACTGTCGTCATCCCAAAGTCACAACTGATAAATTCTAGGGTTCCCCAAGGGCAACCGGAACCGGAAGAAATACCTACGGCCCCCATGCTAACAGTATTACCAGTGTTGGTGTTATCAAACGTACAGCGTTCAAATATAGTAGTGCCACCATAGTAGTAGACGTCAAGGAACACACTTTCATTTACGCTATCGTAGAATGTACAGTCTGACACATAAGTATTGCGTATACCGGCTCCTGCATCCCCCACAAGGTGAAGATGGTACCCAGAAGCTGGAGAATGATAAAATTTACAGTTTGATATGGTGTTTTGCTCATACATAGTTGTTTCTTCTACTTCATAGTGTTCCGACCGTACGCCCTTACAAGCATAAAAATTGCTGTTTGAAATCTGGAAACTTCCTCCAGTGTAATAAAAGGTCTGCATCACATTTGTACTGTCGCCCGTAGCCCACAGATTAGTAACAATGAGCCTAGAGTGTGATGCACTGGGATAAATTCCATAGGTTCTTGCTCCAACAAAAGTCCAATTGTTCAGGGTCCAAACGTCGCCGTGCGTAGCTAAAATCATTCCAGTCGTGTTTGCACCACCAGTACCGTAAAAGTGATTATCTGTAAAAGCTGTAGATGAGTCGGCTGTGGGGAACGTGGATACATAACGTATTCCCGTTGTAGTGGCCGCATAGGTCGTATCAAACAGACAGTGCTCTATCTTGAAATAATCAGCAGGTATTGTCCAGTTTATGAAAGACGCCGTACCTGAAATCGTTACAAAAATGGCATTCGTGTTGCTAGTAAAACCGAAGAATTGGAACTCTGCCCAAGAAGCACGAACCTTCATGTTGAAGGTCCCGCAATTAACCGCTGTAACTGTAGTGTTTGTAGCGACTACACTGACACCACCCGCACGGGCATTTCCATCGATGATGACATTCCGCATCCCATTGACGAGAACATCCCCTGCAACGTGATTCTTAGTGGTAGTGCACACAAAGTGGGTGGTGTCGGGATGAGAAGTGATAGTAACCTTCTCATAGTCCGTTGGAGCAGTATTTTTATCAGCCCCAGTGCCTATCCAGATCTCGTCACCATTTTGCCAGTTTTGAGCGTCCGCGGTCTGAATAGTTACACCGGGACCAAAAGCTACATTGGACACCATCGTAGCGCGCTCAGTGCGATAATTAGGACAGCCGTATAACCGTACTTCACCGGCTGTTGTAACCAATATCTTACGTTGAGCAGACGTCATCAGAATCTTAGCTATATAAGAACTACCTATCTCCGCGCCAGCGGCACCCAATTGCAGAATGCCGCCGTTCAGAATATTGATAGCTGCCACAGTAGTGTTAGTACCAACGCATGTAAGTGTAACTGAGGCATTAGTAGGCCAGGTCAACGACCCACCAGTAGTAATAGTCACGGCGGGTGTCGCCGCAGCGGCAGTGTTGCCAATACTAGAACTCACATTCATTACTACGGGGTGGCTAATAGAGACGGTATCTCCGCTGGCGGGTGGGCCGACACCTTCATTCCAGGTGGCAGCACCATTCCAGTTACCTCCAGGGGCCTTTGATGTGTAGTTAGTGGCCATTCAGTAGCCTGGTTCCAAACTAAAACTATATGACTACAAAGGTCCCAGGTACAATGTATTGTTTTCTAGAAACAGTTAGGGCTTGACCAACAGGATTAGTGATAACACCGAACTCATCTGTAAGATAGAAACTGTTTATAATTACAGCATCCACCGAGGTAGTAGTGAAATCACCATAGCCCTGCTGCAAAACCAATATTAGATCGCTTTCTTGTATTCCTTGCTTTAGTCTGAAATTGGACAGATACTGTATCAACGCATTCTTTACCTTGTTTCTGGTTGTTGGACCATCCGCGTTAGGCTGTAGTGTCAAACTCGCATTGATATTTAGTTCTAATGGATAAGCCCGCTTTATTAGAACATTGGCTGTCAAGACCTTGTTAGCGTCGGCATAAAAATAATTTTGTAGCTGATACACGTCAGCATTGTACGTGTAGGTCACAGTAAACTGTGTTCCTGGGGTCAATGATGCCGATGCTCTTATGGAGATATAGTCCGATGCATAGATACTTCTGCGCATAGAGGTGGTGTTGTCCAGATGAACGTCGTAATCAGCCGAAGAAAGTGGCCCGGCTGGTGAAACCACAGATGTCACTTCATAAACTGGAACATCATCAAAATAATAGTTGGTTACAGCCGTAGAATATGTAAATGTTTGTGTCGCGGACGCAACATATGAATCTATAATGAATACATCTACACCATTTGCACGTTCAGAATCAGCATCTTCTACCCTAATCGGGAACGCATCAACTACACTTCTCTTACGAACGGCGGCACGTAGGCCATTTACAGTGTTTAGATCTCTCCCGGTCATCGCTGCCTGTATCCGGGAACGGAGGTCTTCATCTGACTCTGTATCCGCCCCACCACTGCTTGCCACGAGGTTAGTGACACCGGAAATTTGAGATACTGGACTATTCAGTGTAATGATGGTTCCTGAACCAACATTACCACTTGATCCTACTGCATCAGCGGTGCACCGTACTGGAAATTCATAACGACCGCGATCATAAGAGTAGTATGCAGCAATGTTTGCAAGCGCCACACTATAGTCTGCGACGGTTGTGAAAGAAACCGGAGAGGACAGAGATGTTCCAGCGGTTGATACAGATGACCCAGCAGGGATCAAGACGTCTACCGTTGGTGCAGTTGGGGTATAAAAGACTTCTGTGGCCACAGCAAGGGTGCCCGTGGACCGCTCCAGCCCGTAATTAGTTGCTTCAAGTTCTAGATCCGCACCGGTTTCCTGGGACAAGATAAATAGATCGTACACAGTCTGCAATTGATCGAATACAATTTCCCCGCCTACAGACATGGGAGTAAGTACAAAATCTTTGGTTAGGCTGTTCTGCCCGGTATCGATCAGTCTGTTATATGCGCGGATGAACGCCTGCAGTTCATTAAGAACAGTTTCTCTAGATTTGAATTGGACCAAATCACACCTCTCACTATATTACGGACTGTCGGCCAACAGAGAAGCTAATAAGTTCTCCAAGCACATTTTGAACACTAACATTTACAATAAAGCGTCTGGGATCACTTGGGTCCTGTGACACGATAATGTCCCCGATCACATCCAGCAATTCTGATTGTTTGTACAATCGGTTTGTATCAACATAAAGGGTAGCTGATCTGTCCCCAGGTAATCCCACAAGATTAGTTCCGCGTACTACCTTCTGCTGCGTAGTAAAAGCAGACGGCTTTATGTCTATTTGCTCTATAATAGTTGATTCCAAACCGTTCTTGTACGCCTTGGAAATAGCGTAACTGTATGTGAATCCGTTCAGTAACTCAATGTCCACAAATTTATAAGTTACCGCACTTTTGGTTATCTTAGTAAATGTGTCTGATGAGTCTCCCGAGTAATTTACTGGCCCACCTTTTCTATAAACTGTGAACCCAAGGAAATTTGGATCTACTGCGTCCGTCTCGTCCACCTGTACTTGCTTAAAGTTCTTAAGAATAAGAGTAACTAATGTACGAATCTGGCGATACGGCACATTGGGATCGTTCAGTGCAAGCTTTACATTGGACGCTGCGAATTTCCGCATAAGCTGTGTTACCAGCTTGTTTTTACCATTTACAAGTTGAAGGTCGCCCGTTGGCGACAGCGCTAATGTTCCCTTCGCATTGGAGGACATGGCACCAGTCGTTGGATCTGGAAGCTGTCTGAAGGTTATACCGAAATCATGCAAGTATTTTGCGTTTATCATATGGTTGCATTTCCGCACTCGTCAAGTGCTTCCTTTAGATCAGTAAGTAGTTTAATCATATTGTCTATTTCTTGTATCTTTAGCGATTCCCGATCAATCGCGTCTATGAACATCTGCAGTTGCTCTTCCCGTTCCAACAAGTCTCCGATCATAAAGTTTCTGATTTTCCCTACCACTGTCGTAACATTAGCAACTGGATCGCAGTCAGAAAATGCCTTCGCATAGTTCAGTGCGTACGAGATCGGAGCCTCTACAGTACCTACTAGCACCTTCAGCACTTCCATCTCAGCTTGCATTTCTACTTTCTTTAGCTGATCTGACCAGTTTGTGGGGACCAGTAACAACAGTGCCTTAGCCGTTCCCAATATTCCAATCATGCTACTTAACAAAGCATTAAATACATCCTTAAAGGGACCGAGTTGCGTCATCCAGTTACAGAAACACTCTTTGTTTTCTATTGACGCGGTCATTAGTGGTCCACCAACCGCCTAGAATTATAGTAGAAACACCGCGATCCTTGTTAACTCCTGATACTACAAAAATTTGCTGTTCACAGATATAGAATGATGATTCTTCAAGTATAATAACTTGTTGGAGGTACTATGGCAACCCATCTAAAAACCCATTATGATCTCGATGCAGTTGGCGGCAGGATCGTGCTGGAATCGGCAAGGCACATTGTCGCTTCAACCACTTACCACACGTATGACACTATAGATGCCGCCGTCCAGCAATTCATCGTAGAGAAAAGATACAACAGCGGAGATTTGTTGGTAATTGCAGACATTTGCCCGACACAGGGGGTTTGCGAGTTTATCGAGAAGAATCATCCTGGTGACTTGGCCATAAGGTTACTAGATCACCACAAAACCAGATCTTGGGTAAATAAATACTCCTGGGCAAAGTGTGACGTGTCAAAATGTGGTACGGAGCTTGTGTTCGAAGCATTCTACATAGACAAATCGAACGAATATAAATATATAGAGATTTGCAAGTTGGTGGAAGCCATTTCCGCATGGGATCTGTGGAAAAAGGACTCCTCATATAGAGTTCGCGGTGAAAATCTGAATACGCTGCTTGGGTTCATAGGAAAAGACGCATTTGTAAGAAGATTTGTAGCTGACCCCAATGCTGATTTGTTCCCAACCATACAGGAAATACTCGGTTTCCTAAATGCACGCAAAGAGCGGTATGTCGGCCAGGTACTTAAAGAGCAACTAGACAACGCCATATTGCGTATGGATGGACTTGGCAACTCTTTCAAGACCATATTCGCCACGGACTTTATGTCGGAGATTGGTGATGCCGTCCTAACTCATCCAGATGGGCAAGATCTACATTATGTCTGCCTAATTAATCCAACATCAAACACCTGTTCTCTGCGCTCCCGTACCGGGGAGAACGATGTCAGCGCAATCGCTAAGCGGTTAGGTGGGGGCGGGCATCAAGCAGCTGCGGGGTTCCCTGTAGCACTCACCGAACGCATAGAAGAAGAAGTGTTCACACTGCTAAATGGCATAGAGCTTTTTAGTGAATATTACAAGTATTAGTGATAGGTAGTGGCGTCGGCACTGTTGTATCCGTCCCAGCAATCGTTACAAATACCGCTGTAGTAGTCGCTGTGTGAAACGCCGCAGCGAGACTGGTTGCCTTTGCTGTCGCGTCTGCCGAAAGGATACCAAAGTCGGCCAAAAGCAGCCCGTTAAGCACGTTTGGCATAATTGCAGAAACTACACTAGTTATCTCTAATCCGAAAACTAGGGTTCCACCTATGTTTGGGCACAGACCAATGGGAACCGGGGGTATTCCTACGGCAAACACTGCCCCAGTCCAATATGCAACGAACGCTGCCTCAAAGGCGGCTGCGGCTGTAGCGACGGTGCCTAGAGGCGTCAGGCCACTGGTCAATTGAGAGACAAACCCAGGAAGATTCGCCGTAATCAACACGTCATTGCTCAAATCTACTGCAGCGGTCGCATAAGTATTATACGCATTAGCCCAATTGAGTACAGCAAGATTTGTAGTTGCCGGATATCCGACAAAACTTGGATCGGTGGAATCGATAACCTTCAAAAATTCGGACTTCAGGGTATTTACGTCAAGTGCCATTATGCGAAAAATACCTTCAAGCTTAGAATGGTAGGAAGCGTGGCCAAGCTAGCTGCGTTTGGCGGGCCTGTAGGACCAATAGGGCTATCGTGGACGTGCGATGTCAGCCACGTGGACAGTTGATCCCCAAGCACTGCGGGGTGCGCTGTAGTCTCTTCTATGGTCCCACCTATGTGTGTCCCGGTGTCCCCCTTAATGATAAGTTTGCCGGTTCCTGGGAGCTTTGCTGTAATAGACATGTTGCCAAGCTTATCTACCTTAACTGCAGCGATCTCTAAGCCAAGATCGTTGAACACTCCAAAGAGCGCACGAAGCATCGCGGCAGGGATCACACCTGTGGCACCAATCTCCGTATGTAAAGTAGGGATAGGAACATTGGGATTGGCAATTGGTTCAGTAAATATATTTCCTAAATGTAGTTTTTCCGTAATGATCCCTGTGACGTTCTTAATTGCAGAGAGAAACTCTACTGCGCCCTGCTTTGTTGTAGGATCTACAATGATACTAGGCCCAAGCACAGGAATAGACCTGATTACTGCACCTATTGAAACACTCTGCCCGCTTGCAAGCAGCTGCACCGTTTGCCCCATCAACTTTAGTAGTCGCAGGGGTACCATTCCGGCAGCCTTGACATACTGCAGACCTTCTTGAAGCCCATTCATCAAGCTAAAGTTCTCAGAATTAGATAAAGTCAACCATATGTTTTTGGCCAAATTAGCTACTGCAGCCTCCCCACCATCTATATTTTTGGCTAACAGCTTGTCCCCAGATGCATTCTTTACGGTTCCCTTGATCTTGTTCGGGTAGAATGCATCAAGTTTTCCAAGGTAATAGTAGTTTACCTCGTCCCCGATTACTAAGCCAATATCTCCTATTTCCGGAAACGAAAACACACCAGGATTCGTGACAACTTTAACGTTATAGGCAGTTTTTCCACCAACTAGCCACTCTACATGGACCAAGCGGGTGTCTTGAAAGATCGCCCTTACTATGGCCTTAAATATGAAGCCGTCTGCTAATCTATTAGCCATACATGATCCTTTATAGCATCGGGATCATTTCGTTATTAGTTTCCCGATATTCTGGTTCCTTAGCCTTTTGCAATCCGATATTCTTAATGTCTTCGTCGGATATATCTAGATAGCGTTGCCATTCTTTTATTTTTATATTGTTCCAGAGTGTTTTCGGGTCCGCGAACCTTTTTTCCTTTAGATTATACGCAACCTGTGTCTGAAGAAGGAAACTGTTCAAGTCTGGAGGAAGTTCGTAATCTTTTCTCCCAAAACTACAGTTTATCGATGTGGTGGCATCACCGCCAACAGTTATATTATGATCTACCGAGTTAATATAGAACACAGAATTATCTTCCGTGAAGAATACAGGAGACGCTATTTCCAATTCTGGACGGAAGGCTACTACTGTTTGCCTAGTAAAAAGCTCTGCGTTCATAAATTGCATTAAAACTGCGGCAGCGACATCGAGAAAACTAACTTTACCCTTTACTATTTCCACATTCATATTAAACAGGTTGTTTTGTACCTCTTGCCGACGATAACCATATCTAGCTAGCATTTTTTTGTCTGTTGAACTACCGTATAATCCTATAAGCTGTGACGAATCCCCACCCTGAATTGTCTCATCTTCCCCACTTACCCTAAGGAACGTTATCAATTCCTCCAAATTCAATACAGATGTAGATTGAAATGTCTCTTCCTGATTTATAACCTGTACGTGTGGGAATACCCGATTATGCCAATACTTTAGATCGCTAGTAAATGAGCAGCATGCATTGGATACCAGATAATTATTAATTAGGCGCATCGGATGATAATGTACATTACCACAGCCATCAACAAAGAAGTCATAATAGGTCATTTTTGAAACTTCTGATATAATGTCCAATCTATTAGAAAATGTTGAGGTAAACGTGCGGGGGGATTGTATGGTCCAAATCCTGTACGGTGTTATTTTGTCTCCCCAAGCAATAAACTTGCGTGTCCGAGTTCTATGAGACACATAATTTACCATGGCATCAAAGGTAAACTTGTTTTTATGAATGGCTGTCATATCCAACTCTGTAATCAGCTTTTTTACACCAGTAATAGTTTCGTCTGTTGCTTCGTCAAAATTCTCCAGTTTTGACAGCGGAAGTGTATCGATATCCATTGTCGCCGGTTCCCGAGTAGCGCCCGCATCCGCTTTTATCGATCTGTCCTGAGGATCGAATTTTAGCCGACCACCAAGGAACATAGATTTTACAATTTCAAAATGATCATGACCATAGAACGGCTTCACGAGCATATTTACAGCGTTAACATTCTTTTTTTCTGCCAACTGAATAAGCGCGGGGTTGATCATCTCTGTGCTAATTCTTGCCAATTCGAGCACATCCTTACACATTATATCGTACTCTACGAAGCCGTTTGCATCTTTTGGAGAAGTAGACACTATATAACCATCAAAGATCGGAAAGTACCAATTCTTGTAAAGGCGTCCTCTTCCCCAAATGGTAATAGGAAGCATAGGAACCATGAGTTGATCCAACATACCAAAGGCCGCGTCAAAGAAAATGCGGTGATTACCGCGCCCATTTCTAAATGGGTTCTTTATATCTTTGAACGTTACTGTAGCTGTACCAATTTCTTTCCTGGATCTGGACACATTTATTGACGTCAAGAAATTATTCAGTGTTGCATTTAAAAATACCAGGATTCCTTTCTCATCGGTTGGGGGCATTGCGAAGTGCTCAGAAAAATAGGACGCGGACTCTGAAGGACTTCCGTAAGACTTAATATACTCGAAGTAGCGTTGTGTAAAATAAAAAATCCGTCTAGTTTCTGCCTGAAGAACGCTAAAGTCCAGCGGACGCTTTCCTTCTATATTACTTATAGATGTAGTAAACTGATGTGTAAAGTCTATGGCAACACAAACTTTAGGATGATACGTATCTTGTGGAACTACAGACTTCAAACCTTTGTCAATAGCAGTCCTACTTATTTTCGGTGCCTTAAGAAACACAGTAGTTTCTGGCGGATATCCAACAGACTCTTTAATAGCATCCTTCTGCGGTCCGTAAATGTTCTCAATCAGAGCTTGTACAAGGGCATCGGCCATGCGATCCTCTTACGTGGCTTCCGTTTTTGCTAAATCCTTGAATTTTGGATCGTCTTTCGCAACTAGTTGAGAAATGTCTGCTAATATGACAAACACTATAGTGTATTTCCAATTCCACGGAGACTCTGCGGTAACAGAAAAGTTGAATTCCTGGAAAAAGCCCCTGAAAATCTGATCTCCAAGCTCCATAGTTATTATATCGTCATCTGCATCTGCAAGAGTATACATATTTTCTAATTTTAGAAATGTCTTATATTTAGGAGACATTTCAAGAAGCTCCGAATAGGTAAGATTGCCAAAAAGCGCGGAATTGGCTATGGCGTTAATTTGTGAGCCCACATCTTGCACGGTCTGCCAGGATTGACTTTGTCTAAGATTGTTCTGTGCATCTGGTGCCCATGCAAGGGTGTCCATTACAGCATTTCCAATAGGATCCAAGCCACCCCGTATGACAGATTCTGGTAACAGGTTACCAGTAACGCCTTCTATGGTCAATACTGTAAGCTCATGCCCCCAATCGAACACTATAAATCTGTTCGGAGAGGCCGTCTGAACCTTTTGTATAACTTTCTGCTTTCCAAACTGTATATTTTGTGGGTTGACCTTCAAAACAACTTTTTGAATCTTGCTGGCTGGGATTGTTACCTGATTGATTACCGCTTTCTGAAGATCATCACCAGAAAATCTCCTGAAAATAAGTTTCTCCGATTGAGAATCTGGAGTAAGCAGATCTATAGCTTTTTTAGTGTATTGAAGGGCTGTTCCAAGTTTGGTTGGCATTGACAGATTCCTAATTATTTTGGTGTAGGTGCTACTACCTTACTGCCTGGGCCGGCACCTCCACCACTTGGGGTTGCACCAGGAACTCCGTTCGCTCTAATCGGTGGCTTTTTCCCAGAAAGAAAATCATTAAACAGTGACATTACCATTTTCGTATTGGCATCACGTAGTTCTGCGCGCAGTCTATATCCAAACTCAGAACTTAACGCTTCTGCAAACTTTTCCGCCTTAGCCGCGTCTTTGCCAGTTATGTGATCAATTATAGCTTTTTCCTTAGCCGCACTCGCCTCCAGACCAGCGCTCGCTGGCGTAGACAGGTTTTTTCTGGCTTCGCGCACTGCCGCTTCTTTGATAACATTGGCTGCCGCTTCTTTTCCTGCCCCCATAGCACCCTTACCGCCCCTCCAGAATTCAATAGCGCCACCTACAAGCTCCCATATAGCCTTCAGGATATTTACTATTGGATCCATATACTGTGCTAGGAAATTTTCTACTGCCTGCTGGATGAGCTTCTGGATATCTTGCGTTGACCGAGCAATGTCCGATGCGCTGGTTACAAGGGATCCGCGTCCCTCACTCCATGCCTTTTCACTAGCTTCAATAGACTCTCGTTGTTTCTTTTGCTCCACAGTAAATTTAGAAACTTCTTCTTCGCTTGCCTGACCAGAAACAACCATGTCCGCAATGTGCTTCTGCACATCTGGTGGAAATTGGAACATCTCAGCAAGCTGTCTTATTTTTACAACCGAACCTGCTTTATTATTTGCGTCCACCTGAGTTTTCGCAAAATTTATGAACCTAGTAAGTTGTTCCCCATACCCGGCCTCCTCAAATTCAAGAGCCCTTGCCGCCGGCCCCTCTTCTCCGCCTCTGGCCTTTCCCAATTTGGCCTTTAGTCCCAACGCCAGCGTAGCCTTCCACCCACTGACAGTTTCAGCTATGGACTTTTTCACACTATAGGGAACACCTTTCAATCCCATAGCAGCCTCATCACGCATCATTGACTTGTATAATGCAAGAATTCCAAGAACATCAGTCTTATACGTTTTGGCCTGATCAATTAGGGTATTCCAATCATTTATCATATCTTCTGGTGCAAGATGATCTATCTCTTCCCCGAGTTTTATCGCGGCACCAAGCATGTTGCGCCCTTCAATATTTAGCTTATTGAAATCTAGTTCCATCTTTTTTACAAAGCCACCGCTCGTGGCCAATTCTACACCATACTTTTTCTGTACTGCTGTCAACTCTTTAGCCATACCAAGGGTTTCCTGGAAGTTCTTCCTGCGCGCGGCCTCTATTTTTTCAAATGCTGCCTTGGCGTCCGTAACTTCTTGTTTGTGAAGTTCCGAGCTTGCTACCTTTTCCTGCTCATACGTTTCATTCAGTCCCTTTTGAACCATCTCAGCTAGCGCCCTGGCGTTGCTCGCGTAGACCCGCTGCCGGGCCATATTGGAATACTCTCGTTTCGCAGCATACGTCGCTGCACTTGTTTCGTAATCGTTAGCGGCCCTTATCTGTACGCCTTTCAATTTCGCCAAGGCATTTGATTTTTCAAGATGCTTATGTTCTAACGGCAAAATAAGGGTGGCACGTTTATAGTGTTCCCCAGTTATATCTTTAGCACTAAATCCCATCTTTGCCAGCTGATTTACAACAGCGCCAGCCTCTTCGTAGGTCATGGCAAATGCACCACGAAGCTGGAAAATAGAATCTTTCATCATTCCAGCGTTCTTAGCACCACCACCCATCTGCGCGGCGGCCTGCATGGACATACCATGAACCATGCGCATCTGATTATATACTTTTAATAGCAGTGCAAAGACAGAACCTAGACTAAGGTTGAATCCAACCATAGAAGTAAGTTGGCCCTTCAAACTACCCAACTGCTCCTTAATCTCTTGCTTAATTCTTTTGAAGTGTACTTCTTTTTTCTTAGCCTCCGCCTCAGTAACCTTTCCCATTGTTA
>Ga0315283_10001826_pt1 | contig 17415 bp, 19 predicted proteins | sample YL17G09_0_MG_FD_204541 | JGI IMG/M metagenome (GOLD analysis project Ga0315283, IMG submission 204541) | Sediment microbial communities from Yellowstone Lake, YNP, Wyoming, USA - YL17G09_0 | ecosystem: Environmental > Aquatic > Freshwater > Lake > Sediment | place: USA: Wyoming | collected... | reverse complement strand
TTTTTTTGTCTAGAACAGCGTGGAAGTAACTTGGAGAACGCGATCAGTCCCTGTGGTATTCCTCACCACCAAATTGTTCCCGACATGACTAATTTGCAAGTTGAGACTAACTAGAACTGCTATACCATCCAAAACATTGGACAGTGTGGACGTGCACATCACCGTACCATGAACTGCAGCCTCCTCAGGAGAATTGAGGTTTACCAGAAAAGCGCCTCTCCTCTGTGGCAAACTGAGGTCTGCAATCGACACCGATACATCGACCATTGTCGGAAATTCGATTTTCGTTTCCGCCGAGAAGAATATTCTACTCGAGTTGGGTACCGCTCCTCCCTGGACTGCCCCCGGCGACACAACTCCCCCGGTCACGCTCGCCATCTTTTTACATTTGGGGCCAGATTAAATTAGGCGCCATCTGGAAATTGTGTGTAGACTCCAGCGAAAACCTGGGTTTCTGCCCCCGCCTTTGGCAACCTCTTGATGTAGAGGTAGGAACCTGTATTCAGGAACGTTCCCGCCAATTCTACCTTCACATAAATGTAGCGCGGGCCAACGATCCGGGCAACGGTCTTGGCCATGACCCTGCCCTGCTCAACTCCTGCAACCCGAGTACTCTTGCACAGTACGCGCCCAGTATCGTTGTTTGATTGGTTCGCGTCCCTGATGGTGAAGTATGCGCCGGGAACCGCAACAACAGTGCTGGATGCGACTGCTTCAATTTCAAATAGCGCTCCGTCAGGCCCAGCGTCTAGTGCAATCATGGTTCCTGTTTGGTTGAATGGAACTATGGTGCGTTGAACAACGTTGACAGTGTTCGTGGTGTACATCATATTGATTCCCACATGCCCACCGTAAGATCCACCGACACTAAAATCAAAAATCCCAGGATGCACCGCGAAATTGTCCTGCAGATCGGCATTGTTACCGACGAATGCCCTTTGGTCATCCTCCTGCCGAGTGCGGGTGGTAAGTGTCGCATTTCTGATAAGGGCGATATCATTCCACATCGTAATATTGGCAGGATGATTCCCGCCATCATACATCGCAATCAAATTGCCATTCAGCTGAACACTGGACGACGTCACATTCGGCCCATAAACCCCGAGAGCCTCACTCAGCACCAGTTGCTTGCCAGTCTCCGGGGCGATGAACGCAACAGGGCCCGCACTATCGACAGTACAATTAATTACGACCGTCTTGTTAGCCAGAACGGACAGCCCAATCTCAGACCCCCCAGAAAAGACATTGAATTGTTGACCGGTCAATATAGCACTCGACCCCGCCTGATTTGGCCCACTTGACCCGAGCGTGCCAGTCAGAATCAGATTTTTGCCAGTCGCCGGAGCGAGATATGCAGAAGGGCCCGCAGAGTCCACAGTGCAATTCGTAACAGTCGTCTTGCCAGGATGAACGGCCACCCCAATCTCAGATCCTCCGGAATAGATATCAAATTGTTGACCAGTCAGTATAGCACTGGACGTCAAATGATTCGGGCCACTTACCCCAGGCGTTTCAGTCAGAATCAGATTTTTGCCCGCCACCGGAGCAACATATGCAGAAGACCCTGAAGAGTCCACAGTGCAATTCGTAACAATCGTCTTGCCATCCTGAACAGACACCCCCACTTCCGACCCCCCGGAATAGAGGTCGATTTTCCGACCATCAAATATGGCACTCGACGACGCAACATTCAGTCCGTACACTCCAGCAGTCTGCCCCACCATCAATTTCTTGCCAGTAGCTGCAGAGAGGTACGCCACCGGGCCATCGCTATTCGCGACCACTCCCCCACTAGCGCTGATAACACTGGTCTCTCCGATTAGCAATTGACCGTTTACTTGAAGAGTTTCAAATTCAATTGGCTCAGGTGCAGACATGTAAACTAATGGTTAGATAATAATTCCTATAATCCCTGGGGAAACTCGTAGTAGACTCCCTCGTGGATTTCCGTGTTAGCTCCGTTCTTGGCCAAACGTCGCATCGATAGATAAGCTCCGTGCTTCGCGAAGGCAAACGGAATGATTGACTTGACGAAGAGGTAATTCGCTCCGAATGCTGAATACACAACCTTTGCGCGGCAAAGCCCCCCTTCTAATGATCCTCCGACGTTGCTTCTCGCAATGACAGTCCCCTGATTACTGTTCGACTGATCGGACAACCTTATCTCAAATGAACACTCTGGCAGTATACAATTTGAAGATGCTTCAATCTCGAATACCGCGCCCGCTGCTCCAGCATCGAAAGCAATACAGGTTGCTGGGAAGATTGACGGGGAAATTGTCCGCTGCACAATATTCACCGTGTTGGTGGTGTACGACATGTTTATCCAAGGCACCCCGCTGTACGTCTGCAACGTGGAGAAGTCCCACACATCCCCGCCGACAAAGAGATCGAGGGGATTCGCCCATTGGCTGTTCGTTCCCACGAACGCTCTCATGTCGTCGACAATTTGCGGGCGAGTCGTCAACACGGCATTTCGCACGAACGTAGTGTCATTCACCATCGCCATATTGGCAGGATGATTCCCGCCATCATACATCGCAATCGAATTGCCATTCAGCTGAACACTGGACGACGTCACATTCGGCCCATAAACCCCGAGAGACTCACTCAGCACCAGTTGCTTGCCAGTCTCCGGGGCGATGAACGCAACAGGGCCCGCACTATCGACAGTACAATTAATTACGACCGTCTTGTTAGCCAGAACGGACAGCCCAATCTCAGACCCCCCAGAAAAGACATTGAATTGTTGACCGGTCAATATAGCACTCGACCCCGCCTGATTCGGCCCACTCATCCCAAGCGCACCGCTCATTACCAGATTTTTGCCAGCCACTGGAGCAACATACGCAGAAGGCCCCGCACTATCCACAGTGCAATTCGTTACAATCGTCTTACCACCCTGAACGGACATCCCAATCTCAGACCCGCCGGAATAGAGATCGATTTGGTTACCACTCATTACGGCACTCGCCACCACATGATTCGGGCCACTTACCCCGAGTGTGCCACTGATCACCAGTGGTTTGCTGGCGCGCGGCGCAACATATGCAACAGGCCCTGGAGAATCCACAGTGGTATCCGTTACAATCGTCCTCCCGTCCTGAACTGACACTCCCGAACTCGCACCTCCGGAATAGAGATCGATTTGGTTACCATTGAACACGGCACTCGACTTTGCCACATTGAGCCCCTTCACCCCCAGCGTGCCACTCAGCGCCAGACTCTTGCCAGCCAGCGGAGCGATGAACGCAGTAGGACCGACACTGTCCGCAGTGGTATCCATGACAATCGTCCTCCCATCCTGAACTGACACTCCCCTATTTGCGCCTCCGGAATAGAGATCGATTTGGTTACCGTTAAACAGAGCACTCGACGTCTCGACATTCTGCCCGTACACCCCGGTACGCTGCCCCACGGACAACTGCTTGTCAGTCACAGCGTAGAAGAACGCCACAGGACCATCGCTATCCGCAGCGATTCCAGTGTGAGGATTGATGGACCCGTGCTCGCCGACCCACAACTGTTTGTTAACCTGCAGTAGGTCGTACTCAGGTGCTTCCGGTTCCATTTCGCTTTTACTTAGGAATCGATAAATTTCAAAAGAACCCCTTTAGCCCTCCGGCTTCGGAGCGAAACCCCCGCAACGGATGGTTCATGAGAGTGTTTGCGACATCGATGGCGTCGAACCCCCGAAACGCCACAGGTCTGGGATCCTTGTCGTACCCACTGGCAATCAAATCGCCGCGTTTAACGTTGACACTCGAACCCGCGGGCACACTGCCCTTTTCCAGAACGCTCGACCCCGGATTGAAAACGTTGCTCTTGTACCCGGTCGTTTTCGACACCCGCAACGCAACCGACCCCCCGAGAGAGTGGCCGGTCAGTGACGGATCGACTCCATACTTTGTCCTGGCGGCACGCGCAGTACTCTCCGCCTCGCGGAATCTAGAACTCAATTGCGGCGCCCCCACAGCGACCGCCACATCTGGCCACAGATCCTCTATCCCTTTTGTGCCACGGTACGCAATTTTAGGGGCTCCTCCAGGGGCGAGTGACGAGTAGACGGCCGTGGTTTTATTGCTGAGCCCGCGGTCCAATCGGTATCCCGCAACAATATCTCCCCTCTTCTCTGGGGCTAGATACGCTTGGCCGCTAAGTTCAACGTCGACATCGCGAGTCGCCTGGCTTGTCATCCCTGTAGGTACCGATATTCTTATAGTTGCAATTCAATACCAAATCGACCTCGCGAGCCATGAAACACTCAAAGCAGAGGGCAATCGATAATCCCGATTCTCGGGAGGTCCCGTAGCGATTTGTCGAATCACCACAGTCAACACACTTGGTCCTGCCCTCGGAATTCTGACACTGATAACAGAGAGGATCCTCGGGGCAGCACAGCTTCTGGCATTTTCGGCACTTTGGGAATTGCTCGCCCATAACTCGCAGCGCGCCGTTTTATCGGGAAGGAAAAAATCACTCTCTATTAGTACCGATGCCAGTCGACAGCAGCCGAACGCAGAGCCTCCTCAGCGAGACCTGCAGCACCGAGGGAAATTGCTCTCGGGGATCGAGAATTGCCCACGCCATGTTCGCCCTCACCGCGGGGAAACTTTTTCAGCCAGAGAAATATTTAGTCAGCAAAAATATCTGGCCCGAGTGCCTCGAGCAGGCGCGGGAAAACGTACTCAACCGAAGAGGCGGTGCTTCCGTTCGCCGAGCTGAACTGCCGTGCGAACATGACTCCACGCACTCCGGTAGTCAAACAGCGAGCGATCATAGCTGAATGGTCCCATCACTATCCCAAGAGCGCCAACCCTGCGGTACAGCAACACCTTCTCCCTAATGATGCACTCGTCGTCGAACCTCACCACGTGCCTACCGTCAGAACTAATCAAAGTCGCGCTACCGGTTGACCACTCGCGGAACAGTGAAAATTGACCTTCCTCGATTGACCTGAGCGCCACCGCTTCCCCGTTGCGTTGAACGGCCACCGTGGCAATGGGCATCAACATCCTCTCCACGGAGAAGAGAGGAGCCCAGAAGTGGAACTGCTGGAACAGCGCCTCAACTCCCACAATCCCATGAGGCATGACGAAACACTCCACCCTCGGATCGATATCCAATTCACTCGGGCACAGTTCCATTTTCGGTAGGAGCGTCCAAACACTCGCCCCATGAGGCATTCCTGCGAATCGAGTACCGAGGGGTAGGGCGACGAAATCCAAGAATCCCAACTGGTCGACAGACTGCCAATTCTCGACAACTTGCTTGGTGCCGTGCGTCCCGCCGTAACCCACCTTGAGTTGCGGGAAGAGGCGCTTCAACTTTCGCAGGAACTCAATAAACACCGTGGGATGTCGCAGCCCGGACCCGCAAATCCTCACTTCCCTCCCGAAGGTCAGGCACTCGAGGAGTATGTGAGTGACATTGCCCCAGTAACCCGCATGAACCACAACATTATCAGGGTTAACCAACAAAAAGTCCAATAGCTCGCAGGGGGTGAAGCGCACACAGAGCCGACTCATGGTTACCATCCTCTCTTCTTCCCAGGAAAGAATCACATGACGACCAAACAGAGTTCGGCTGCAACCCCTGCACCAAGAGGTGCCAAGACTCCGAAACCGCTCCCGAAAGGGGGTGTGACTGCCCCAGCGGCTTGCCTAAAGAGGGCGAAATCTGCAACATCTACTCCCCCAGCATCCAAGCCGAAGGGCAAACGCCCAGCGCCACTCCCCTCAGTCATCAAGCCCAAGGGTAAACGCGCGCAGGTGAGCAAGGCCCCTGCGCCTCAGGCCTCGGCTGCACGCAAACTCAAGCCGAGTTCCCTAGCCAAAAAGTCGCCTCGTATCGCGATTGGCCGCGGCGAGATTCTGAAATAGTCGGTTTATTGCACATTCAATAAACCCCAGCCCTCACTCAATCGCCTTCAGGGAGTAAAAGTAGCCGACAACATACTCCAACTTGTCGTGCCTTACCCACAAATTCGCACTAAACTCCACCCGCTTGGCACAGCCCGCCGCAAGGTACAAATCCAAAGCGTCTCCAATCAACAAGTCCCCTCCTGGTCCAGCTGCGCTATAGTCCTTCAGCCCGAGTTGAATGCTGCCATGAAACGCCGGCTTCTTGACGTCATACTTCTCGCCCTTGAACCAGCGGTCGGCATTCCTCTTCACAACCTCGTGCAAGTTCCCCAATTCGTCAAGGGTATTAGAATCGAGGTGGACCGGCACCTTGAGCTTGCCGAATTTGGTCTCCACAACCTCTCCGCACTTTTCTGGATTGTGACTGACAAATCGCAAATCTCCCGACTTTCCCAAATTGATAAACTTCATTTCGCCATCCTTTATCGCTCCGATGCTGAGCGGGACGTAGTACTTGTCTGCGGAATTCTTGGAGTTGCTCATTTTTTCTGCGTCTTGCGGTGCGGTGATGATTTGGAGGAATGAATGGGCTGCTGCCGTTTTCGCTCCTCATCTTCTCTTTCGGTTGCCCCTGATTCAGGCGCCCCTGATTCAGCGGGGTCGTACACGATTCTGGTGAGTAGATTGCGGAATATCCGCTGGCCCTTCGGCAGCGTGCTATTGATAAACATGAAGCTGTACGGCTTCTTGGTGCAATGACGATAAATGGCCTCCCACTGATGGTAGTCGAGAGAGCACCCATTCTCGGAGTAGATAGCCTTCTTCTCCTCCTCATTGTCGACATCGAATATCGAAAGGGCCACGGAGTTCGTACGAATTGCATTGGTGATTGCCCGGTATGATTGGGTGACATAGATGACGCTCGTACCGTAGTGCCTATGGCGCATGACAAAATTTGCCATGGCGTTATTGTACGAATGCATCTTGAATTTTCCGGCGCAGTCGTCCACAATGAGGAGTACGCGATCAGCGATGAACTTGTTGGCCGTCTTGAAGTCGTCGTACAAACTCTCAATCATCTCCTTCTGCTTCTGCATCCTTACGTGGCACTCCTCCAAATCCTCAAAGAAGGAGTCCTCTCCCAGGGAACCGTCGAACTTGGTCTCGACATGCGACTCCTTCGTCGGGTCATCGACGCGAACCGTGGCCCCGGAGATGGGGTCGCGCGCCTTTTGCCCGTACTTTTTGAGTTTCTGATTCTCCCGCACGAGGCCTTTCGTCTTCTTGACGAGATCCCACTTCTGGTCGCTCTTCACCGAGGGCGAGCACACCAGAATCTTGTGGAAGTAGCCCTTGAGGAAGCGTAGGATGAGATTGCAAATCAAATTTGTTTTGCCCGCCCCGCGGGGAGCCACCATGAGCCATGTGAACTCGTGTGCCGGGATCAAGTCGGGAAATCGGTGCTCCGGGTGCTGGAGCCCTTTGCCGTGCAAAATATCAATCACCTCCATGCTCGCGTGGTGGCTATTATATTTACAAGAGTTGATTATTTCCGCCTACTCGCGCTTCTTCCTCTGTCCCGAATAAAAGTTGTAGCTGTCGCCTGCCCCTGACATAAGGCTTCGAATTTGGCTGCGCAGGCAATAGGCGCAGAGCGGGGTTCCACTATACCAACACGTAATGTTGCGCCTTTTCCCGCGGCAACCGGCGCACACTCCGCGCCTGCACATCTCGCACATTCTCTCAGCCCGGATTTGTGGGAGAAGAAAAAAAGAGCCATGGGAATCTGTACCGAATGCTGGAGTAGGCGCCCCGAGCAGTGCCTGCATTGCCGCTATGGCGGGCAGCTGCACACCCCACTCCACAGTGCCCCTGTGGTGACGATTGATCTCACCGAAGAAGAGACAACCTCCCACGATGAAGACAATGGCACGGCAGGCAGCGTCCCAAGCAACTCCACGTGGAATGATGGAGACTCCGACTCCTCAACCGTTCACTTCGTCGAGCCCGACTTTGTCATGTCCGACGGCGGCGATTTCATCATGGGGAGCAGCGATACTGACTCCACCACTGGAGATGATGCAGCTCAACAAAATTCCGCGGAGCAAGTATTTGACTATATTGTTCAATAGACCACTTCCGCCCTCAGGGCATCCACTTCTGCCCTCATGGCATCCCTCAGGAGTTTCTGCTCCTTCGCCTGCGAGAGGAGCCAGACTGTATGCAGGAGAATGAGGCAAATCACCCCAATGAGGACGAGATTGAACGCCATCAACTTTTGGCGGTGCATCATCGACATGGCAGTCCTTTTCTTTCTTTGGAGAACAGTTTTTACTCACTCGCTCACTCGCTCACTCGCTCATTGCATCGTTCCCAGAAGCCACCTCTTGCGCAGCAGCAGCAGCAGCAGCAGCAGGAGGCAAGGCGTTCGGAAATTTCTCGGAGCCAAATGGAAAAGTACAAAAGGTCACCGGATCAACAATCCCCTTCTTGTAAGTCTTGGTGAACAGTTTGATAATGTCCCGGGTGTGCATCGTCCCGTGGCGCAAGCTGTACTGAAACGCCAGGCACTCTGCTTCGATTTGTTGCGTGTCCCCGGTCACGAGACTCCTCATCGTGGCGTAGTTGATCCTCTCGCTATTCAGACTGTGCAAGGTGAACCCCTTAACTTTGGTGACCGAAGATTCGGCGCCACTCTCGAGGTTGCGAGTCGTGTACGAGTAGCACTTTGGCCCAGTGCTGGCAAATGCGACAATTGGTAGCCCTCCAGTTTCACACTCCCACTCGCCGAGGTAGCCTCCGAGGGGGATGTTGTAGCCCGAGGGGGAGTTCTCGTAGATAATAGAGTCGGTGTCGTGGTAGATTACCCGAGTTCCGAGCTTGTTGAGCTCCGCCCATAGTCGCATGCGCGCATGGCTCGTCACCATTGACGCAATGGCAATGTTGCGATTCCCTCGACGTACCCTGTTGGCAAAGGAACTGGTATTCTGAACGTTGGTGTACCTGAACACCACGCCGAGATTGGATTTGTCTCTCGACTTGCGGTAGTACGAAATGTCAACGTCCCCATCCATCCAACGCTGCTCGAGGGCCATGAGCTTGCCGGAATCATTTGCCACGTCGAAACACTCCCAGTGGTAGTACTCGCTGCGCTCGCCGAACTTGCCCCACAAGGAGTTGATGAGAATCTTGGAGCCCAACTTGCGCGCCTGATTCTTCACCATCATTCCGCGATCGAGGTTAACCCCGATTCTGGCGTAGTGGTTCTCGAATTCCTCCCAGTCCTCGGCGCTATCCACCCAGGAGGGCATTCCAGAGGCGTGGATTTTGTGGCTTAGGAATTCCTGGAAATAGCTCTTGAACAAATCGAAGGATGCTTCAAACTCGTAGAGCCAGTACACCCGGGTCACAACGTATCCATTCTCCAGAGCAACGTGCAGTTCCGGGGATGCCAGAACAATCTTCGTTTTCGGATTCAAGTCGGCCAGGAGTTGCCCGGTCATCTCGTCGAGATGCACAATCACCGGGTGGTGCAAGTACCTCTCGCAGTGGATGTCCACACATATGAAGCCGAAGAAATCTGCGGGAATTTCAAAATTCTCGCCGGTTTCGTCAACGAAGAGGTGGAAACGGGGAGCCCCAACTGGCATGGGGTCGTAGAATTGTACCGTCGGGTACAAACTATTCACGTCCTGGTAGCGGGCAAATTTCCCCGCAGCCACTTCTGTCGGAGAGTACTCTTTCAACAAGCAACGAGAATCCACTCTGCCCCCATGCATTGACGGCTTGATATGCTCCTCCTCCTGCACGGTAAGGCGGCAAATTTGATTCGGCGGCATATGCGAGGTGCGGTAGTTGCGGAGAGCATACGACGCGATGGTCAGACTATCGAAAGGATTCAACTTGGTGATGGGGACTTGCTCGCGCATGTAGACCTCCATACTCCTGCAGAGGATGTCGACATCGTTGATGCAGTACTCCCTCAACTCGGTCTGCAACTCCCACAACCCGACAAACTTCTCATGCCACAACTCAAACTCCTTGCGCTTCTTCACCGCCATGTGCTGCGGCTCGAACCACTCCGCTGCGGGGATTGCTCCGGAGTAGAGCTGATTCTCCGGGGTGTTGAACTTGTAAGGGAAGAATCCCTTGCGCACCAGCTCGGTGTCGAGACCGAACATGTTTGGCATTTCTGCCAGCGACGCCTGAAGCAGTAGGAGGGTGTCGCGAAACTTGACCGGCCCGTAGTCCATGCAAATGATTCGACTGCCCCGCCACCTCATGTTCTGCGGCGGCTGCTGCTGCTCGTAGAGGAAATCAAAAATGAGGCGTCCATCGTAGCCCTGCATGTTGTGCGCAAATAGGTGCGATCCCTCCTGGAGCCCAATGAAGAAGTGGTGGAATTCCTCGAGCGTGGCAAAGGCCCAACGCTCCCCGGTGAAGCATTTTTGTACCGCGACAAAGTTCACCACGTGGCGGTTGGCACCGTCAGGCTGCACAATGAACATGGACTCCACATCGAATACGTAGTACAGGGCACCGTGCTCTTCCGCACTCTTCTCCGCAGGCATTTTCTCCCGCTGGATGAAGCAGCGATGCCCAGTCTCCACCAGCTTCGTGCAGGTTAGGCACTTGTACGTTCCGCATTGGTGATCCAACCCCTGGTACTTCTTTCCGCAAGAGGCACAAAACCTGACATACTTGCTGCGGCAACGGTGCACGTCCAGGCAGACTTGGTTGTGAAACTGCAGGCCGCACTGGCGGCAGAGCGGTTGGTAAATGCCGTGCTCCTGGTGCAATGCCTGATCCTGGGGCGATACAAAGCTCATGAAGCAGCGGTCGCACTGCGCCACCCCAGGGTCGCAACGATGCGTTACCGTCTTGTTATTCTTCAAGCAAACGTAGCAAAAGTAGTGGTACTGGCGAGACAAAAAGAAGTTGGGGTGTTTCACCAGCGTCAGATGCCCCAAGGAGTACGCCATCACCACGGAACTTGGCTTTGCGAAATCCTTGTCGAATTCTCGGCCTCGTTTGAAAAGCATGATCCGTTTCGAATCCTCCTGTATAATGAGGATTTGGAATTGCGGCTGGAGATCAACGAATCTTGCGGCTGCCCCCACAGCGTTGCCCTGCATGTCCCACTCCGGACCCAGGTGGAGAAACTCATCGGCCAACTTGGCCAGTTTGACGCTCTCCCTCCAAAATTCGTCTTCGCTCTTCAAGGCGGCGAGGCGATGCTTCAACTCGTAGCAGGGTCTCCACAATTGCAACGCCTCATTGTTGGTCCACAGGTGCAACAGGAGTGCAATGGTGCCGCAGTAGCCCTGGGAGTCTGCTGTTTTCGCAAGCCCCCTTACACCGTTGCGCATCGTGTCGCGAATGTATTTTGGCATCTTACCGCGCGCAGGAGGAGGTGCCAGCGTATCGTAACGCAGCGTCAAAATGACATCGGACACGATAACTACCGTATCGGAGGAGATCATCCTGCCCAGCAAATCGAGGAACGAATGCAAAAAGTTGAGGCGAATCAGCTCGCGCGACGGGAAAGCAGCGTTGCCGTTGACGTTGCGGATCATTGCGTACCTTCCGTAGTCAACGACCGCTGAGAACGTCTCCCCCACCCGGTACTCGCCGACGGCAAAATTCTGCACCTCAATCAGACGGCGCAAGAGGCCGATGAAGTGAGGTTCGTTGGGGCCAAACTCGTTGAAGCGGATTTCGAAGGTTCTGCGTCTTCCGTGGAAACCTCCCACTTCTTCTTGGGGCACCACAACAATATGCATATTGAGCAGGCCCCCAGCAGGGGGCGCCATTCCCTCCAACTGCGCAGGGTTGAGCTGCCTCACTTGCATTATGGTATCATTGTCGTTCTGAGGTGCTTGTTCTTGTTGCTGTTGAGCAGGCGCAGGATTGAGCAGGTTATCGAACCAGTGAGGCATCTTCCGCTCTGCGCCTCCTTCTTTCAAGGGAAAGAGATTCTACGCCTCCTCCCCGTTTCCCAGGAATAAATCACGAGGCTGGAGGAATGTGGGAGTTCGACGAGAACGGCGAGCCATACTGCCCCGCAACGGGCACAGTTCAACCGGAGCGACCCTACCATGACCTCCTGTTCGAGCAAGGGGTGCTGGTTATGATTCTGTGTCTCGCCATCCTCTCCACCCTGGCCATATTGCAGGGGATGGTTCTGCAACTACGTCTCAGCAAAAGGATCTCGCGATGCGAGGCGGGGCGGGTTTTTCCCTGAAAAAAAAGGCGTGTCACTCTATAAAAAAAAAATGCTACCGCTGGAGCTCATTCGCCACATTTATTCGTTCCTGTACCGCGCAGCTCTGCAGCGTCGCGTCCTCACCGCCGAGGGGATAGCTGCGTGGCGCGACCTGCAGAATTTCGAGGAGGTCTTCCCCGTGGCGCCATACGACTTTTTTTCGAGACGCTTCGAAGAATAAAATTCTACAACACCCCCTCCATGTAAGCCATCTCCTGCGCCTCGTCTCGATTCTGAAGCATGGCGAGCAGCGCGGGAAGATCTCTCTCGCTAATCTCCATTTCGGAGTATTTCCGTTTCGGGTGGCGTCTAACCGCAAACTGCGCCTTGCCGATCTGGAACTCCGAATCGGCAGCCATCGTCGAGGTGGGGTTCGGTTCTTCCGAAGTAGTGGCGGTAGCGGTTATGGGAGGGGTGTACGTCGTAGTCGGCCCGGAGGTGGGGTCCGGGTACATTTCGTCAAATTGCTCCGGGCTCATTGCTAGGTACATGCGCGGAGTGTGCAGAACTGCGTATGACGGTTCGCCCTGCGGCTCGTTGCCCCACGTCCACAGGCAACTCGAAACGTTGTACGAGTTACGCATCACTGTTGTGGCATTCGGGCAGAGGAGGGGGTACACGGAGATTGGAACGGACAGCGGTAGACCCATAGTTTTCCTTGTAGGAACGATTATTTCTTCTTGGCCTTGCCGCGCCGCCCAACCTTGGCTCCCCTCTCCTCCGCTGCAGCAGCCGCTGAGTCTCTCGCTACGGAACTACGGGTCGACCGAGTGGTGGAGGAGGTGTACATCTCTCGCTGAGTGGCCAATTGCGAGGCGTTGGCAATCGGAATGGTTTGGCTAAAAGTCGCGCGAGGATTGCGCCCCAAAAACAGAGCCAGGTGCTCCAGTTGCTCGATGGAATTGCGGCGTGCTCTGCGAACTGGGCGGCCCGCCGAGGAAGAAGATACAGCCACCACATCATCCACAACCTGAGCTTCGTCCACCGCGTCAATGAGTTCAGCGGTGGCTGAGCCGACGGAGTTCCACGCCGCTTGGCGGAGTTCTTCAGTGAGGAGAACGGTGTTCACGAAGGAGCGCAGAGAGTACATTGCGAATTTGAGCGCATCCGCCCCGAGTTGGAGCGCCCCGAAAACCGCAAAGAGTGCTTGGAATGCCAAGTCGATGACCGCCGGGGCAGCGGTCGCCAGAATCCGCTGCCCCTTGCCGAGGAAGAATTGCGAAAACTCGGAGAGAACGGCGAGTGCCCCAGGGCCGGCGGCAGTCAGAGCGCGGAGAATCTTTTGCGCAGCATCCAGGGTGAATTTTCCGCCCATGGAGATCACCCTTGCGATGAGGTCGCGCAGTTCTGGGGGAAACGTCATGCTGCCATGCAGGGTGCGGATGGAGGTCACCGTTCCAGACGCAAGACTTAGCATGAACTGCCGGAAATCCGGCCAAAGCAGGGCAATTTTCGCGGCGGTAGCGCTAAGTTGCTGAGAAGCGAGTTCTGCGGCGTTGCTCAGTACTGCTGCAGTCGGCTCCTGGTCGATGCGGGATCGGAGGGCGCCTGTGGCGCTCGATTCCGCAGGGTAGCTCACGATCGAATGGGTTACAGCAGTGCGCGGAGTGACTTTCATTTCTCGGGGAAGTGGCAAGGTACCAGTGGCAACCGAGGTGATTGAAGTCTGGATTGCCGGATTGTCGCTGGTCAAATTGCTCGGCTCACGGATGATGGGGGCCTTGGGGGTGAGCTGCAGGTTTGCGAATAAAGTGTCGAGGGACACGCGGGTACGCGAGGCAGCTTGCAGGAGCGCAGTGTTGCCGCTCAGTTCGGCAACTCCGGAGGCGAGATGAGTTTGAGTTATGGCCGAGTCTTGCTCCTCCGAGCCGTAAAGAGGGGTGATCGGCCGACCCTGGAGAATGTCGAGTCTCTGCTTCAGAGAGTTGTCAGTGACTGGGCCTGAGGCAGCTTCCTTCCCTGCAAGACGATCGAGTCGTTGCCTCAACTCATTGTCAGCTATGGCGCCAGACGCAGAGGTAACGACCGCGCCACTCGCGTGTGGGGAGCGGAGGGATTCTGCGAGGAGGGCGTTCAGTTCACTCATGTCAGTGTTGGCAGCTTCCAAACTATCGGCGATTTGCGCACGGCTAGATGAGGGGGCCGTGGGCCGTTGGCGGGTCATTACGGAATCGCCGCCGATTGCTTGCTTGGTTTCCTGTTTAGTTGGCGGGCGGAATTTGGATAGCGAGCTGCGGTCCAGCGCAGGAATAGTGAGCGCCGGCAAGTAGGTACGTCCGTACTGGTCGTTGGGACCCGCGGGAGCGGTTAACTCAGGTGGGCCTCCAGGAGAGGAGCCAGGAGTGGGAGGGGCAGAGCGTGGAGGAGCAGAAGGTGGGGTAGGTACCGCTGGCTGGTTGGGGATCGCGTCGGGGAGGAAGTATTGGTGCCTGATGCGGGGGTCTTCCTCCCCGCCGGGTGTGCCGGGAATCACTTGTCCTGTCGGGAGGAGTTGCGTATATGGGTCACGAACAGTGCCGATGACCTGGAAATCGTTGCCGCTGAATTTGTACTGCTCAGCGAGGAGGCGAATTGCAGCGGGCATCTTGGGGACAACTTGGGGCGAGGGGCGATTCGAGGCGCTACCGATGGCCGCCGCAGATTGTTGCTTGATCGCTGTGACAATATGCAGGGCGCCTGTGGCGTAGGTTCCAGAGTTGCCGTGATAAGTTGTAGTGAATGGCTGGAGGTCGTTGTAACGCGAGGGTGACGCTTTAGAGTGGAAGGGAGGGAAATCGGTGCCGATGCGGTGGTGGGCGTGTTCCATGTGTTTTCTCTTGGTGCAGATTTTTATTTAATGGGGAAAAAAAAATGAAGCTGCCACACGAGATTTGGGTGATGGTTGTCGTGATTGTGAGGAGGAGGTGGAAGAGGGCGGGGAAGGCGCTAGGGAGGCAGCAAGAGCTGCTTGAGAGGTTGAATTCCGCGCTGGAGACAGTTTACCAATTGAAATGGGAATTGCGCCATTTGCCTCAGGGGATTAGGAGGGAGTGTGGTGAGCACGTGAGGAGGGCGCAGGTAATTGCTGAAAATGAGCTGGTCGCTGTGGAGGAGCGGAATTTGGCGCTCGAGGAGGATGTTGTGGCGTACACGAATTTGAGGTTGGCGTTCAAGAAGGGCGGTTGGGATATCGAGAAGTTTTGATTGGGTGGCGTTTTCTTCCCACAGGGGATGGAGGGAGTAAAAGTTTTGCAATTGCCCAAGGAGATTTGGGTGTTGGTCGTTAGGATTGTGAGGAGGAGGTCGTGCAGGGCCCAACGTGCCTTGTGGGATCAGTACGAGACGCTCGAGAGGTTGAACAGTGTTCTCCGTCTTGTTCACCTGTTGAAATGGGAAGCGGCGCAGCTGAGTGGGGATTTCTGGGATTTGTACGGCGCAGTAGAGGAGGCGCAGGATAGCGCCGAGAGGCATGTCGCAGTGATTATGGGGCTGAATGGGGCGCTCGAGGAGGATGTGCTCGCGTACTCAAATATGGGTGAAGCGTTCCGAAGTGCCGGTTGGAGGATTGAGAGATTTTGACCCGGAGCAAGAAGTATATTGTTCAATTAATGGTCCCCTCCTGGGCGCAATAGAACTGGAGCTTATTCGCCCAAGTCAGGGGTTGCATTCTCGCCTTGGGGCGGAGTACCACTCGGCGGGTTCTGCAGCGCATGCAAGCCAGGAGCCAGTTGTTGGAGCAGCGACAGCGGAGACAGAGGCCCATGGGGTGGCGGGGTGTTTTTTCCGGAATTGGTTAGGCTCGGCATACTTTTACAATGTAGCCGCGGATGGTGACGGTGCCTGTTCCGCCGGCAACGTTTACATTGTTTGCAAATGTTAATGGGATACCTGCACCCGTGACGATAAAGTGCTGGTGGAATGAAATGTAGTCGGTTGTCGCAAGGTTGACCCGGTCGAGCAGGATCGCGCCGCCGGAGACGCCATCGAGGATGGTTTCAAAGTTGAGGTTCCGATTGGTGGCACTGATTGCGTAGCGCATGGAGACTGTCCATTCGTATATTTTCCCGGATAGCGCGCTAAAGTCGGTGGAGTAGACGTTGCCGACCGAGATGGACCCTCCACCGGTGATGACCGGGGTGCCGAGGGTGAAGGTGGATACTGGGGTAGTGGAGGTTAGGGTTAACGGTCCTGCAGGGCTGACCTGGAGGAAGCGGGAGCGCATGAAGGTTGGTGCAACTTCAAGAGTGCCCGGGATGGTGGTCGTCGAACCGATGGTGCCGATGGCTAGGGCGCCGCCGAGGGAGTTGATGGTGCCGAGTTCGGCGCTGTTGGCGAGGACAGTGTTCGAGGAGACCGTGCCTGTGGTTTGAATGGTGCCGGAGCCGGCGTTCAGGGATGTGGTGGTCGCAGCTCCAGTGCTGAGGGAGCCAGTGGTGGTTATGGAGCCGGAACCGGCGCTGAGGGAGCCGACGGTGCATACACCAGTGACGCCGAGAGTGTTGCCAATTGTTGCATTGTTGGCGACAGTGAGACCTAGGCCTCCACCGGTGATTCCTACGAATGGGGTACTGATTGTTCCAGTGTTCTGGATGATGCAGCGCGCTGAGCCACTAGTGTCTCCGACAGTTATGCGGCCGTAGCAATGGGTGAGGGTGGCCTTGTCGGTGCGTCCAATGTTGATGGTCGGGCAAACTGGCGCGATTGTGAGGGTGGTGGATGAGTCGATGGTGACTGCTGGGGTGATTTGGATGTCCGAGGTGCCGATGAAGAGGGCAGTGGTCGGAGAGATTTTGCCGACCACCGGTCGGAAGTTCACCGAGTTCCCGTAGAGGTTGAGGGTGTTGGCGCCCAAAAAGTCCCCGAAATTGATGAAATCCGTGCTGAAGAACAGGGTCTGTCCCAGGCAGGTGAGGGAGGTTTGCAACGCGGTACCTAGGATTATGTCCGAGGGGGATGTTGCGGAGGTGCCAATGTTGATGGTGCGGCCTTGGAGGGTCACCGGGTTGAGCGAAGTGGGGAGAGAGATCGTTAGGGCGGAGCCGAGGGGGTTGATTGTGGAAGTGGTCAAGGAGGTCAGGGATAGAGAGTCGATGGAGATGCCGCCGGGGAAGGAGACTGGGGTGAGGAGGTTGCCGACTGTTATTGTCGGGGATGTGGCACCGATTGTGAGGGTGGTGGAGGAGTCGATGGTGACTGCTGGGGTGATTTGGATGTCCGAGGTGCCGATGAAGAGGGCAGTGGTCGGAGAGATTTTGCCGACCACCGGTCGGAAGTTCACCGAGTTCCCGTAGAGGTTGAGGGTGTTGG
>Ga0315283_10001825_pt1 | contig 17418 bp, 18 predicted proteins | sample YL17G09_0_MG_FD_204541 | JGI IMG/M metagenome (GOLD analysis project Ga0315283, IMG submission 204541) | Sediment microbial communities from Yellowstone Lake, YNP, Wyoming, USA - YL17G09_0 | ecosystem: Environmental > Aquatic > Freshwater > Lake > Sediment | place: USA: Wyoming | collected... | reverse complement strand
CGAACGGCTACATCGAGATCCAGGACCGGTCGAAGGATCTCGTCAAGTCGGGAGGCGAGTGGATCTCCACGGTGGCGCTCGAGAACGCACTGATGGGTCATCCCGCTGTGCTCGAGGCTGCCGTGATCGCGGTACCCGACGAGAAGTGGACGGAACGACCCCTGGCCGTCATCGTCCTGAAGGAGGGCGTCTCGGCGACGCCGGACGAGCTCCGCGCGCTTCTGGCGCAGAAGTTCGCGAAATGGTGGCTGCCCGACACCTTCGAGTTCGTCGACGAGATCCCGAAGACGGCCGTCGGGAAGTTCCGCAAGACAGCCCTGCGCGAGCGCTTTTCGTCCGCTTCGGCATCGTAGGGGCGAGGCGAAGCCTCGACCGCGTGCACCACGAACAATCGAACCGAGGAGACCATGGCAACGTTCATCACCATCGAGCACGAGGGCGCAGTCGCGCTCGTCACGATCGACAACCCGCCGATGAACGCGCTCTCGGCGGCGCTGCTGGAGGAGCTCGAGGCGGAGGTCGACCGGCTCGACAGCGACGACGAGACCCGTGCGATCATCCTGCTCGGCGGCGGTGAGCGCGCGTTCGTGGCAGGCGCCGACATCAAGGAGTTCCCGGCGTTGCGCGAGGCGGGAGGCGGCGAGGGCGGCGCGGCGCGAGGACTGCACGCACTCGGGCGCCGGATGGATGCTGCTCACACGCCGTTCGTGGCGGCGATCAGGGGCTACTGCCTCGGCGGTGGTCTCGAGCTCGCGATGTGCTGCGACGTGCGCATCTGTGCCGACGACGCGAAGCTCGGCCAGCCGGAGATCAAGCTCGGGCTGATCCCGGGAGGAGGCGGTACGCAACGGCTGCCTCGGCTCGTCGGCCTGGGTCGGGCGAACCTCCTGAATCTCGGAGGTGAGTTCATCGACGCCGCAACGGCCTACAGCTGGGGACTCGTCGAACAGGTCGTGCCGCGCGAGGAGCTGATGGCTGCGGCAACGGCCGTGGCGGCCGGCTTCGCCGCGCGTTCGCCGCACGCCGTAGCGGTGATTCGCGAGCTGGCGCGGACGACCCGCGACCTCTCACTGGAGGAAGGGCTACGCCGTGAGGCCGACGGTTTCCGTCGCTGCCTCCTCAGCGAGGACGGCCAGGAGGGCGTCGCCGCCTTCGTGGAGAAGCGCGAGCCACAGTTCACGGGCCGATGAAGGCAATTGTCACGGGCGGCGCCTCGGGGATCGGGGCGGCAATGGTGACGCGACTGCGCGCCGAGGAGATCGAGGTCGAGGTTCTCGACCTCACGAACGGGTTCGACGTCACCGAGCCCGACCACTGGGACGAGGTCGGCCCGGTCGAGATCGCCTGCCTCAACGCCGGCGTCCTCGGTGGCCCGGCCGACCCTGCCCAGATCTCCCTCGAGCGCTACCACCAGGCGATGCGTATCAACGTGGACGGGGTCGTCCTCGGGGTGCGACGGCTCGCCGGCGTGATGCCCAGAGGTGGGCGCATCGTGGTGACGGCGTCGCTCGCCGGGCTGACCGCGATGCCCGACGACCCGGTGTACGCGGCCTCGAAGCACGCGGTGATCGGGTTCGTCCGCTCGGTAGCCGTGCCCCTCGAGGCGCACGGGATCTCGATCAACGCCGTCTGCCCGGGTATCGCCGACACGCCGATGCTCGCCGGCGATGCGCGTGGGCGACTCGTCGCCGCAGATTTCCCGCTGCTTTCGGCCGTCGAGATCGCCGAGGCTGCCTGGCTCGCTCTCGGCTCCGGCATCACGGGACACGCCTGGGTCGTCCAGCCCGGCAGGCTCCCTCTGGACTACCGGTTCGCGAACGTTCCCGGCGCGCGCACGGCCGCGGGCCTCGTCGTCCCGCCACCTCGCCTGGCGTCATGACCCGGATCACGTTCTCGAGCCCGGATGCACCGCGCGCCGTCGGCCCCTACTCCCAGGCCGTCGGCTCCGGCGACCATGTCTTCCTCTCGGGCCAGACGCCGATCGACCCGATGACCGGAGCGCTCGTCGACGCCGACGTCGCCGGGCAGGCGCAGCGCTGCTTCGACAACCTCGAGGCCGTCCTCGCCGCCGTAGGGCTCACCTTCGACGACGTGGTCAAGGTCAACGTCTATCTCACCTCGATGGACGACTTTGCGCAGATGAACGCGGTCTACGCCCGCCAGTTCTCGGAGCCGTTCCCCGCGCGAACGACCGTTGCGGTCGCCGCACTGCCACTTGGGGCGCAGATCGAGATCGAGCTCGTCGCGCGCCTGCGGTAGGGGCTCGCGCGAACGGCGCGGTCAGTCGAACTGCCAGCCGTCGCCGGCGGCGTAGCTCTTCAGGATCCGGCGGGCAACAACCATGCGGTGCACCTCGTCGGGGCCGTCGTAGATCCGCCCCCCACGGGCGTGCAGCGCCATCTGCGCGAGCGGGGTCGCGTCGGTGAGCCCTCGGGCGCCGTGTACCTGGATCGCCCGGTCGATCACGTCGTTCAGCACCCCGGCCGCGTAGAACTTGAGCAGCGAGACCTCGACGCGCGCCTCCGAGCCCTCGTCGATCTTGCGGGCCGTGTCCATAGTCAGCAGCCTGCAGGCCTGGATGCCGGCTGCCGAGTCGGCAATCCAGTTCTGCACCGTCTGCTTGTCGGCCAGCGGCCCCCCGAATGCCTCGCGCTCGAGCGCGTAGGAGCACATCAGGTCGAACGCGCGTTGCATCTGCCCGAGCCACCGCATCACGTGGTGGATGCGTCCCGGGCCGAGGCGCTTCTGCGCGAGCCGGAACGCCTCGCCGCGCTCGCCGAGCGTGTTCGCGACCGGAACCCGGACGCCTGTGTACCGGACCTCGCAGTGGGTGTTCCAGCCCCGCCCGGCATGGCCCATCACTGAGGTGGGGCGCAGGATCTCGACTCCCGGGGTGTCGGTCGGCACCAGGATCATCGTGCCGCGCTTGTAGGTGTCGGCGTCCGGGTCCGTGATCGCGAACACGATCCCGAACGTCGAGCCGTCCGCTCCGCTCGAAAACCACTTGTGCCCGTCGATCACCCACTCGTCGCCATCGAGCACAGCCCGCGTGCGAAGCAGCGTCGGGTCGGAGCCGGCCACGTCCGGCTCGGTCATCGAGAAGAACGACCGGGCCCGCCCTGCGACCAGCGGCTCGAGGAAGAGACCCTTCTGCGCCGGTGTACCGAAGAGATGCAGGATCTCCGCGTTGCCCGCGTCAGGCGCCTGACAGCCGAAGACGAGCTGCGCCCAGTGCGAACGACCGATCTCCTCGTTCAGGCAGGCGTAGTAGAGAAAGCCATCACCCGTGCCCCCCGCCTCCGGCGGCATGTGCGGTGCCCAGAGCCCCGTCGTGCGCGCCTTCTCCTGCAGCGTCGCGACGAGTTCCTGGGCTGCGTCGTCCTCGCGGTCGAGCAGGCGCTCGTTCGGGAAGACATGCTTGTCCATGAACGCCCTGTAGTGCGAGCGACGCTCCAGGTAGGCAGGAGGGAAGAGTGCCGTGCTCACACCAGTAGGATCGTTCATGTGCGCCTCGCTCTGCAACTCGGGTACGACGACCCAGTCGCCGGCATCGCGCTTGCGCAGGAGGCCGACCGGCTCGGGTTCCACTCCGTGTGGACGTCCGAAGCCTACGGCACGGACGCGGTCACACCGATGGCGTGGATTGCAGCGACGACCGAGCGGATCGCTGTGGGCAGCGCGATCATGCAGATGCCGGCCCGATCGCCCGCGGCAACGGCGACGACCGTCGCGACGCTCGACATTCTCTCCGGCGGGCGCGTACTTCTCGGCCTCGGTACGTCGGGGCCGCAGGTCGCGGAGGGCTGGCACGGCCAAGCCTGGGGCAAGCCGCTCACGCGCACGCGCGAGTACGTCGAGATCGTGCGCACGATTCTCCGGCGGGAGGAGCCGCTCGAGCACCACGGCGAGCACTACGACATTCCCTACAGCGGCCCCGGAGCGACAGGCCTCGGCAGGCCGCTGAAGATCATCGTGCACCCTGTCCGGCGCGAGGTGCCGATCTACCTGGCAGCAATCGGGCCGAAGAACGTGGCGCTGACGGCCGAGATCGCCGACGGCTGGCTACCGATCTTCTTCTCGCCCGAGCGGGCTCCAGGGGTACACGGGCCCGCGCTCGAGGAGGGATTCGCGCTTCGCGGCGGCCGACCCGACGGCTGGGATCTCGCGCCCCTCGTGCCGGTGCTGATGGACGACGACGTGCAGGCCTGCCGGGACTTCCTGAAGCCGATGCTCGCGCTCTACGTCGGCGGAATGGGTGCACGCGGCCAGAACTTCTACAACCGCCTCGCCCAGCGCTACGGCTTCGAGGCCGAGGCGGCCGAGATCCAGGATCACTACCTCGAGGGCCGGAAGCACGAAGCGGCGGCGGCCGTGCCGGACGCACTCGTCGACGAGATCGCGCTCGTCGGAGACCGATCACGCATCGCCGACCGGCTCGACGCCTGGCGAGAGAGCGGAGTGACGACGCTCGTGCTGCAGGCGCGGCAGCCGGAGGCTCTGCAGGTGCTCGCCGAGCTCACGGGGTGAAGGAAGTGGTGGACGACGCCCTCGCCGTTGCGCTCGGCACGTCCATCACGCGCACGACCCGGCTCGCGGGAGGCGCCTCGAAGGAGGCCTGGGCAGTCCACACGGCCGACGGGCGCGAGCTGATGCTCCGCCGCGCGGGTGGCGGGGTGATCCACCTCGATACCCTGTCCCTCCGGCAGGAGTTCGACGTGCTCGTCGCAGCGCGCCACGTCGGCGTGCGCGTGCCCGAGCCGATCGCCTACCTGGGCGACCTCGATGGGCGCGAGGCGTTCGTGATGGAGCTCGTACACGGTGAGGCGATCGGGCGCCGGATCGTCAAGGCGCCCCCGCCGGGCCTCGACCTGCAGATGGCCGAGGAGCTCGCGAAGATCCATTCGATTCCGCCGGCAAAGTTGCCCTTCCTGCCGAGCCACGACCTGTGGAACAGGCTCTACGCCGAGCTCGACTCCGTTGACGAGCCGCATCCGGCAGTCGAGCTCGGGATCGCCTGGTGCCGGGAGCGGCTGCCGCTCGAGCGTCCGCACGTCGTCACCCACGGCGACTTCAGGCTCGGCAACCTGATGGTGAACGACGCAGGGATCGCCGCCGTGCTCGACTGGGAATTCGCCCATGTCTCCGACCCGGCGGAGGATCTCGCCTGGCCGCTCGTCCGCGCCTGGCGCTTCGGAAACGACGCCCGGCGCCTCGGCGGCATCGGCGACGTCGAGCCGTACCTCGACCGCTACGCCGAGCTGACCGGCCTCGAGATCCCGCTCGACGAGTTGCTCGTCTGGGAGGTCCTCGGCAACTGCAAATGGGCGATCGGTGCACTCACCCAGGCCCGCCGGCATCTACGGGACGAGGAGCGAAGCGTCGAGCTCGCCATCCTCGGACGGCTCGCGGCCGAGATGGAGTACGAGTTGCTCGACCTGATCGAGAAGACGGCTTCATGAGCAACCCGGGAGACAGGCTGAAGCCTGTCACCGACCGCCCGACAGCTGCAGAGCTCGCGACCGCCGTGCGCGAGTTCCTCGAGGCCGAGATCTTGCCGACGCTCGACGATCACCGGCTCCGCTTTCGCACCCTCGTCGCGATGAACGCGCTCTCGATCGTCGAACGCGAGGCACCTGGCCCGGTGGAGCGAGACTGGGAGACGGCACGACGAATTCGGAATGGTGACATCCGGGCCACCGACCTCGAGCAGCTGAAGGCAGAGGTGGCCGCGAAGCTCGTCGTCGCGAGCCCGAAGTACCTCGAGCGCTACTGATGCGCCGCCGGATCTACCTGATGCGCCACGGTGCCGTCTCGTACTTCGGCGAAGACGGCCAGCCGGTCGACCCGGCGACGGTGCCGCTCACCGACGAGGGCCGGATGCAGGCGCGCGGCGCGCGTGATCTCTTCGCCGGAGTCGTGTTCGACCGTGTGATCGCGAGCGGGTTGCCTCGCACCCTCGAGACAGCGCAGATCGTTGTTCCCACAGCTTCGATCGAATCGTGGCCAGAGCTTCGCGAGCTCGAAAGCGGCCACCTCGCCGCGATCTCGGACGACGAGATCGAAGACGAGTTCGTCAACGCATTCCACGGCGTCGTGGCCAACGAGCGGCGTTTCCTCGGCGGCGAGACGATCGGAGCACTCTTCGATCGCATCCTGCCGGAACTCGGACGTCTCGTCGCCGACGAGTCGTGGGACATCGCGCTGCTCGTGCTCCACGGGGCAGTGAACCGCGCCATCCTCTCGTACGCGCTCACCGGCGAGCGGCTGTTTCTCGGCCAGTTCGAGCAGGCACCGGGGTGCGTCAACGTACTCGACATCGACGACCGCGCCTGGCTCGTCCGGGCTGTGAACGTTGCCCCCACCGATCCAACGCACCGCTCAACGCGGGCGACGACGATGGAGCAGTACTGGGAGCGCTACCGGCCGGTACGCCAGACCGGCCGGTAACACTCACCGTTGCTACCTACTTGCGACCGTCGACCAGTGGTCCGACCTCGGCCCACGTTCCGTTCGTGTACCGGATCAGCCTCTGCTGCGAGATCACGAAGCGATCGCCGACGCCGGTCTTCTGAATCACGCCGGGCTGGGCAAACGCGTTTGTGGAGTTCATCGTGCTCACGGCCTTGAGGAACGATGCCCGCGTCGGACTCGCGCCCGACTTCGACAGTGCCTGCACGAATGCGTCCGCCTTTGCGAAGCCGTACAGGTAGAGCTGGTCCTTGGCGTTCGCGCCCGGAAGGTACTTGTGCATGAGCCTGTTGTAGAGCACCATCGCCGGGTCGGCATCATACTTCGGGTTCGCCGGATCCTTCAGGTAGGTGACGCTGATCGAGCCGTTGACGATGTCGGCTCCTGCGGCCTTCGAGGCGATCGTCATGAACGCGTCCGTGGCGGACACCGAGTTGACGTAGATCTGCTTGGGCCTCCAGCCGACCGCCCTTGCGATCGCGTATGACTGGATCGTGAACTTCGGTGTTGCGAAGATCACGAACACGGTCGCGCCAGAGCCCTTCAGCTTTGCGACCTGCGACTTGACATCGGCTGCCGAGACCTCGTACGGCTGTTCGCCGACGATGTTCGAGGTAGCAGAGCCGAGCCCGGCCTTGAAGCCCGCGAGGTAGTCCTTGCCATAGTCGTCGTTCTGGTAGAGCACCCCGATCTTCTCAGCCGTCTGGTACTTCGCGACGTTGTCGCCGTAGATCTTGCCCTCAGAGACATAGTCGGGCTGCCAGCCGATCGACCACGGGTACTGCTTCCCTTCCGTGCCGAACTGGGTCGCACCCGTCGAAACGAAGACCTGCGGTACCTTCGCCTGGTTGAGGTACGGCCGCACCGACAGACACACCTCGGTACCGAGCTGGCCGACGATCGCGAACACCTTGTCGCTTTCGACGAGCTTCCGCGTCAGCTGCACGGTGTTCGCCGGGTTGTACCCGTCGTCGTAATACTTGAACACGACCTGACGGCCGCCGACACCGCGTTTGCCGTCGGCGCCGCGGCGGGCATTGATGTACGAGAAGTACGCCTTCATCCCGCCGGCGATCGGCGCGTACCCGGACGCCGGCCCCGTGAGCGGAAACGTGGCGCCGATGGTGATCGTCTTGGAGGTGACGCCGTCCTCGGCCGTTGCGGCCGTAACGGCCGAAACAGAGAACCCGAGCGCTGCAACGACAGCGAGAGAGGCGAGCAAGACCTTGCGCATCTGCACTCCTTCGTAGGAGAGACCTGTCGGGGCGACTCTAACCGTCCCACCATCCAGACGCTAGAGGCGCCCGTTAGTTGGTGGAGAGCTGCAATGCCAGCAAGCCGAGCCCGGGTCGAGCGACGCCGGGCTTCAGCCTGGATCCATCCCGGTCAGCCGAGCCCGAGCTCCGTTGCGAGTGCCTCCGCCTCATCGAGCTCGTCGGAGAGCGCCTCGATCCCGCTCGCCCAGATCGACGGGTCGGTGAGGTCGAGGCCGACCATCCGGGCGAGCTCCTCGGGTGGCTTCGAGCCGCCGGCGCGCAACAGGTCGAGGTACGGAGCGACGATCGAGTCGCCCTCTCGCTGATACGAGCGGAAGATCGCGAGCGCGAAGAGGTACCCGTACGCGTAGGCGTACACATAGCCGGGCGAGTTGGTGAAGTGCGAGACATAGCTCCACCACGTGTCATAGCCGCCGATCCCGACCGAGTCGCCAAACAGCTCGGCCTGACATTCGATCCACAGCTCGTTCAGGCGGTCGGTCGACAGCTCGCCCTGCTCGCGTCGCTCGGTGTGCACGAGGTTCTCGAAGCGGTTCATCGCGATCTGGCGGAACGTTGTCGCGATCGCGTCTTCGAGCTGGCCGGTGAGCAGGTCGAGCCGTTTGCGCGGGTCGGCCTCGGCGGCAAGCAACACCTTGAACGTCAGCGCCTCGCCGAACACCGACGCGGTCTCCGCGGTCGTCAGCGGCGTCGACGCGTTGAAGAGCCCGAGCGGCTGGGCCATCGAGCCGTGCAGCGCGTGGCCAAGCTCGTGGGCGAGCGTCAAGATGGAGCGGCGGTCGCCCGTGTAGTTCATGAACACGAACGGATGGACCCCGGGGACGTTCGTCGCGCAGTAGGCGCCGTGGCGCTTGTCCGGTCGGACGGGGGCGTCGATCCAGCTGTCGTCGAAGAACCGCTCGACGGCTGCTCCTGCCTCGCCCGAGAAGTCGCCGTACGCCTGCGTGACAACACGGCGTGCCTCGTCCCACGACGTCTTCGAAGAGTCGTCTGCGACGGGCGCGAAGCGGTCGTAGACCTCGAGCCGGCCGAGCCCGAGCAGCTTCGCCTTGAGCCGGTAGTAGCGCTGCGGCACGTCGTAGCGTGAGGTGGCGGCGTCGACGAGTGCCTGCACGGCAGTGTCGGTCGTCTCGTTCGCGAGGTTGCGCGACGTGATCCACGTCGGGTAGCCACGCAGCCGGTCGTCGATCCACTTGTCGACGAGGATCGTGTTGAAGATCGAGGTGCGCGTGCGGAGGCCGGGCGCGAGTGCGACGGTGACGGCCTCGGCAACTCCACGCCGCTCGTCGCGGTCGGACGAGTAGAGCTTCGCCATCGCCGTCTCGAGCGAGACGGGATCGCCGTCGCCGGGAAGGTCGATGCGCATGGTGCCGAGCACCTCTTCGTAGAGCCGCGACCACGCCGAGATGCCGGAGACGGCCTTCTCGGTGATGATCTTCTCCTCCGGCTCCGTCAGAAGGTACGGGCGGAACACGCGCTGGGCGAAGAGCCAGTGGCGCCAGTGGTCGAGTTCAGGGTCGGCGAGCAGGGTGTCGGCAGGGCCGTCCTCGATCGCGGCCCACTCGAGCCCGAAGAAGAGGAGCTGGGTCTCGAGGACGGCGGCCTTCTCGCCGAGCTTCGCGACGAGCGCGCCGCGGGCGGGGTCGGCCATGTTGGTGGAGAAGAGCATGTGCGCGTAGTAGAGGGTGCGGGTCGCGATCGCTTCGATCCGCTCGCGCTCGTCGATCGCCTCTGCGAGATCCGCTGCTGAGAGGTTCGCGACCTTGCCGTAGTACCGGTCGCGGAATGCGGCTGCGGCCGCTTCGGCCTCGGCGAAGTCGCTTTCGATGCGCGGGTCGTCGCCGGAGGCGTAGAGGTCGGAGAGGTTCCACGCGACCTCTTCGGCACCGGTTTGCTCGATAGTTGTCATGGCGCGGAGACTAGTCGATGCCGGCGTCGTCACCGGGCACGCATCGCCGTCGTATGGGTTCGAGGCAGCGTCAGGTCAGCGCGGAGCTGTGGCGGCGATCGAGGATCGTCCGTCCTGCAAGGTGACGACGACCACACGATCACCGTCGTCATGGATCTCGTAGACGATCACCATCCATCTCCACGGGCCGAGAAGGAAGCGAAAGCCGGCCCATTCGTGACTTTCGAGGGCGGTGCCGAGCCGTGGGAACTGTTCGAGCGCCCGGAGAGAAACCCTGATGCGCTCGTTCGTGTCAGGCGGCAACGAGTGGGTGAACCGCAGGCGCGCGATGTCGTCCGCCGCAGCGCGGCTGACCTCAACGCGTGTCATCGCCAGTGCGGCCTCCGACACCGCCAACGGGTTTCAAGTGGAACGCCAGGGGGGCCGCACTAGAGATCGTCGAGCGGGATCGTGTCGCCGCTACGAGCCTGCTCGCGGCCGACCTGGGCGCGCTCGAGGGCCCCGGGAACACCGTTCAGGAGCTCGACCATGCTGCGACTGTCGATATCCGCCTCGTCGATCGCGCGCGAGAGCAGCGAACGTGCGAGCGTCCCTTCCTGGGTGTACGCCTGTTCGGCCAGCCGGCTCAGCTTCGCCGCGTGCTCGCGCGTCAGCGTGACGTTGAGACGGGTGCTGTCCTGAGGGAGTGGCATCGCGTACCACATCATAACACGAAAAGGCACGTGGCGTGTACCTAGCTCCGCCACCGCCATACCCGCGATGCGGCGGGCCTACGGCGCCAGTCCGGCGGCGTCGGTCACCGGCGCCCGGCAGGCAAAACGCTCGCAGACGTACACGGCCGGCTTCCCGTCGACGAGGTCTTTGCCCTCGAGCAGCGGCACGCCGTCCGCGGGACCGACCGCGACGACCGCGCTGGGCGCGAAGGGGGCCAGCGCCGCGCGGGCGACGGGGCTGTCGACCGGGCCAACAATCGCGATCTCGCGCGGCGGCGCGAGCCACAGGTCGAGGGCGCACAGCATCCATCCGAACGCGCCCGGCGCCCGGCCGAGCATCGGCTCGGCGAGCCGCAGCACCGACACAGCGTGGCACTCGAGGGCGTCGTCGCCCCAGATCCGACCGACCCGGAGCAAGACGTGCGCGAGCATCGAGTTGCCGGACGGGATCGGATTGTCGTCGAGTCCCTTCGTGCGCGCCACGAGCTCCTCCCCACCGGTCGGCGCGAGGAAGAAGCCGCCGTGCTCGGGATCGCCGAACAGCTCGACAGCGAGCAGGGCCAGACGTCGCGACTCCTCGAGCCAGCGGAGCTCGCCTGTCGCGACGTGGAGCTCGAGCAGGCCGTGCGCAGCATTCGCGTAGTCGTCGAGGAAGCCCTCGCCGCTCACCTTTCCCTCGCGCCAGGATCGCGACAGCCGCCCGTCGTCGCGCGACAGCGGCCCGAGCAGGAACTCCCCCACTTCGCGCGCCGCCTCGAGCCAGTCGGCGCGCTCGAGCCGGCGCGCGGCCTCCGCGAGAGCAGCGAGCGCGAGCCCGTTCCAGGAGGCGAGCACCTTGTCGTCGAGGCCCGGCTGTGGCCTCCTTGAGCGCTGCTCGAACAGGCGTGCCCGAAGATCCGCCGACACCTCCCCGCGGATGATCGAGCGGCCGTGCTCGAACGGGAACAACAGCTTGGCCGGGACGCCCTCGTCCTCTGTCCATGTGAACGTCAGCCCCTCGACGCCGTTCGTGTCGGCGTCCTGCGCCGAGGCGAGTCCTCCTTCCGGCAGACGTAGCTCCCGGACCACGTAGTCGAGGGTCTCCTCGACGACCGTGCGGTAGCGCGGCTCACCCGTCACGACCCACGCATGCAGGTACGCGGGTGCCAGCAACGCGTTGTCGTAGAGCATCTTCTCGAAGTGCGGCACGAGCCAGCGGTCGTCGACCGAGTAGCGGTGGAAGCCACCGCCGACGAGGTCGACCATCCCACCCGAAGCCATCCCGTCAAGCGTCTTCGTAACCATCTCCATGGCCTCCGGAGAGCCGCGGCGCAACAGGAACTCGAGGGTCGACGCCGGCGGGAACTTGGGTGCCCGGCCGAAACCACCGTTAGCGCGATCGAAGGTGCGTGCGATGCCCCGCTCTGCCTCGGCCAGTAGTGCTGCCGTGAGCGGCTCGGCCGACGGCTCGATCCGGGACGAGCTGCCGACCGCCTCGACGAGCCTCCGAGCCTGCGCGACGATGTCGCCCCTCTGCGTCCGCCATGCCTCCGCGACCGCACGCAGGAGCTGTGAGAACGAGGGCATCCCGTGCCGCGGCTCGGGCGGAAAGTAGGTGCCCGCGTAGAACGGCTCACCCGCCGGCGTCAGGAACACGGTCATCGGCCAGCCGCCCTGCCCCGTCATCGAGACGGTCGCGTCCATGTACAGCGCGTCAATGTCGGGCCGCTCCTCGCGATCGACCTTCACGTTGACGAAGTGCTCGTTCATCACCGCCGCGGTCGCCGCGGTCTCGAACGACTCGTGCGCCATCACGTGGCACCAGTGGCAGGCGCTGTAGCCGACGGACAGCAGGATCGGCCGGTCCTCCTCCCGCGCCCGCTCGAGCGCCTCGGCGCCCCACGGGTACCAGTCGACCGGGTTGTCGGCGTGCTGGAGGAGGTACGGGCTCGTCTCGGCGCCGAGGCGGTTCATCCGAACACCGTCCGCACCCCTCGCAGCTCCGTGCGCAGCACCGCCCGGGCCCGTGACGAGTCGAGCGAGCAGTCGAGTGGGCGGCCGGGTGGAGCAGGAGCCCGGCGCACCGGCCGACCGGCCACGAGCTCGGCGAGCTCGGCACGGGACACGGCGTCTGCTCCCGCGACGTTGAGAGGCCCGGAGACGTCGTGCGCCGCCAGCTCGAGCAGCGCCGAGGCCAGGTCACCCACCTGGATCGGCGAGCGGATCTCGTCGTCATAGAACGTCGCCGCCGGGTCACGCGCGACGAGCTCGTGCTTCGACGGCTCGTGCCCCGGCCCACCGACGATCAGCGAGGTTCGAACGATCAGGGCATCGGGCGCGGCGTCGGTGACCCGCACCTCTGCGTCGGCCTTGGCACGGCCGTACTCGGTACACGGGTACCGCCTGTCCTCCTCCACGTATGGAAAGCCCTTGCGCCCGTCGAAGACGACGTCGGTCGAGAGGTGGATCAGACGCGCTCCGACGGTGACAGCGGCGCGGGCGACGTTCTCCGACCCGTCGACGACGATCTCGCGGGCGCCGTCGCCGTCCTGCCGGTAGGCGGTGTGGATCACCACATCCGGCCGAACGCGCTCGAGCAGCGCAAGAACGGCTGCGGCGTCGCGCACCTCGACGCGATCGCCCGTCGCCGCGGGGGCAAGTCCGAGCAACTCGGAGCCGAGGAATCCGGTTGCGCCTGTGACGTGGATTCTCATCCGTGAGAACGTACCGTCGCATCGTCCACACGACCGATTCGAAACCCGCTGAGAGGACGATCGAAGTCAGCCGCAAGACGATGTAGAGTCGAGGCGATGAAACGCGGATTCCTCTGGCTCCAGTTCGTCGCCGCGACGCTCGTCGTGGTTGGCGTGATCCTGACGGCGTTCTCGATCACGGCCTTCGTGCGAGGAGCGGGCTCGAGCGCCCATGACATGCACGAGCAGGTCGGAGCCGTCACCCACTGGATCGAGTTCTTCGTATTCCTGGCCGCGCTCGTCGCGTGGTGGAAGCAGTGGCGTGAGATCGCGCTTGCGTTCTCCCTTCCGTTCATTGGCACGATCCAGTTCGTCTTCCTCGGCGACATGGACAAGCCCGGCGGCTGGGTGAACGGCCTGCATGGTGTGCTCGCGCTCGTCGTGTTCGTGCTTGCAGCTGTGATCGCCCAACGCGATATGAAAGCGCTCGGGCTCGTCAAGAGCACCGCCACGACCTGATTGCCCACCGCGTCGCCTGTCCGGCGCGACCGCCGGGCGGGCGGGTTGCTCACGGCGCTGTCGCGGGCGGCTTCTTCGCCCGGCGGTGCCTGACCCACTCGATCACGAACGCGACCGAGAACGCGATCCCGAGCCCGAGCAGCACTCCCTTCCACGGCTGCTCCTCGAACTGCTTCCCGCCGAGGTACCCGAGCATCGTGGCGTAGGTCGCCCAGAGCAGCCCTGCGATCACGTCGAACCGGAAGAATCGATGCCAGGGCAACCCGTGCGTGTAGCCGGCGGTGAACGTGACCGCCGTTCGCCCGAACGGAATGAACCGGGCGATGATGATGATGTAGCTGCCGCGTTCCTCGAGTTGTAGCTCGGCCCAGTCGAAGCCGCGATGCGCCTTCGGGCTCCTGAACAGCCGCCTCACGGTGTGCTCGCCCGCCCACTTGCCGATCCCGTAGGAGATGTTGTCGCCGACGACGGCACCCGCCCAGGCGGCGAGGATCACAAGAACGAGATTGAGGTCGCCCGCGCCGGCAAGCGTGCCGGCGACGATCACCATCGTCTCGCTCGGGACGACAGGGAAGAACGCGTCGATCACGGCCACCCCGAAGATGGCCACGTAGCTCCAGTTGGAGCCCGAAACCCAGTCGACCATCTGCGCAAACATGACTGCATCCTCGCAGACACCGAAACGGCGATGATGCGTACCGATGGCACACACGCCTCTCACCGGGATGCGGGTGCTCGACGTCACCACCTCGATCGCCGGCCCCTACTGCGCCCAGATCCTCGCTGCCCTGGGGGCCGACGTGATCAAAGTGGAGCGCCCCGACACCGGAGACGACGGCCGGGCCTGGGGGCCGCCCTTCTGGAACGGCGAAGGAACGATGTTTCTCTCGGCCAACGCCGGCAAGCGCTCGCTGGCGCTCTCGCTCCGCGATCCGCGCGGCTGCGAGGCGTTGCTCCGCCTCGTCGACGGGGCAGACGTCTTCCTGCAGAGCCTCCGTCCGGGGCTCGCCGACGAGCTCGGCCTCGGCGCAGGCGCCCTGCGAGAACGCAATCCCCGGATCGTCTATTGCTCGGTGGGTGCGTACGGCCACCTCGGGCCGCTCAGCCACGAGCCTGGTTACGACGCGCTGATGCAGGCAGCCGGCGGGCTGATCTCGATGACCGGCGAGCCGGGGCGGCCCGGCGTTCGCGTCGGCTCGTCGCTGATCGACCAGGGAACAGGAACCTGGGCGGCGCTCGGAGTCCTCGCGGCGCTCCTCGAGCGCGACCGGACGGGCGAGGGCTCGGTGGTCGACGTCTCCCTCTACGAGACCGCCCTCGGCTACATCGGGTACCACCTGGCCGGCTATCTCGCGGACGGCACGGTGCCGCACGGCCAGGGCACGCGATTCCCGATGGTGGCGCCCTACCAGGTGTTCGAAACGCGCGACGGCGAGCTGATGATCGCCGGCGGCAACGACCGGCTGTTCGCCTCAATCTGCGAGGTTGTCGGGCTGCCGGAGCTCGTCGACGACCCCCGCTTCGGCACAAACCCCGACCGTGTGCGTCACAGGGACGAGCTCTGTGCGATCCTGGAAGAGGCGCTGTCCGAGAACGACACAGCGCACTGGCAGGCGCGGCTGGCGGAGGCCGGCGTGCCCGCGGCCCCGGTCGCGGACGTCGCCGATGTCGCACACGCGCCACAGACCGAGGCGCTCGGAATGCTGCAACCACTAGACCATCCATCCATCCCCGACCTCAGGCTCACAGCCCTGCCGCTGTCGTTCGACGGCGAACGGGCCCTGCACCGGTCAGCCCCGCCCGCCGTCGGCGAGCACACGGCTGAGGTGCTTCTCGAGGTGGGCTACGAGAACGACGAAATCGCGGCTCTTGCCGCGGAAGGAGTGATCCGAAGATGAGCCATGTGTCCGCATCGTTCAGCGCCACCATCCGGGTGCGACTCAGCGACTCGCCGGGAGCGTTCGCGCGCCTCGCGAAGGCGATCGGCGAGGCAGGGGGCTCCCTTGGCGCGATCGACCTCGTGCGCGTCGAGAAGGGCACCAAGGTACGCGACGTCACCGTCGACGCGTCCGACTCCGACCATCTGGCGCGGATCGTCGAGAGCGTCCGCGGGGTGGATGGTGTCGAGGTCGAGCGTGTCTCCGACCGCACGTTCCTGATGCACCTCGGCGGCAAGATCGAGATGCGCTCGAAGGTCCCCGTCAAGACGCGCGACGACCTCTCGATGGCCTACACGCCGGGCGTCGCCCGGATCTGCATGGCGATCGCCGCCGACCGTGACTCGGCCTGGAACCTGACGATCAAGCAGAACACGGTCGCGGTCGTCTCCGACGGCACGGCGGTACTCGGCCTCGGCGACATAGGGCCCGAAGCGGCGATGCCGGTGATGGAGGGGAAGGCACTGCTGTTCAAGGAGTTCGGCGGCGTCGACGCCTGGCCGCTCTGCCTGGACACGAAGGACCCCGACGAGATCGTCGCGATCGTGAAGGCGATCGCCCCCGGCTTCGGCGGTATCAACCTCGAGGACATCTCGGCGCCCCGCTGCTTCGAGATCGAACAGCGGTTGCGCGCCGAGCTCGACATCCCGGTCTTCCACGACGACCAGCACGGCACCGCGATCGTCGTGCTGGCGGCGCTGCTGAACGCCCTCCGCGTGGTCGACAAGCGGATCGAGGACATCAAGGTCGTGATGACGGGCGTCGGAGCAGCCGGGGTCGCGGTGACCGACATCCTGCTCAACGCGGGCGTCCGCACCGTGATCGGATGCGATCACGGCGGTGCGATCTACGACGGCCGCGAAGGCCTGAACCCCGTCAAGCAGGCATACGCCGAGCGCACGAACCCGGAACGGCTCCAGGGCCAGGCGGACGACCTGCTCGCCGGCGCCGACGTCTTCATCGGCCTCTCGATGCCGGGTGCAGTGTCACGGGCCGGGATCGAGCGGATGTCGGACGATGCGATCGTCTTCGCGATGGCGAACCCGACGCCGGAGATCGCGCCCGAGGACCTGCCGCCGGGCAAGGTCGCGGTCGTGGCGACGGGCCGTTCGGACTACCCGAACCAGATCAACAACGTGCTCGCGTTCCCGGGGGTCTTCCGGGGGGCGCTCGACGTTCGGGCGAGCACGATCACCGAGGGCATGAAGGTCTCGGCCGGGCATGCGATCGCGTCGGTGATCGCGGCCGACGAACTGGGGCCTGAGTACGTGGTTCCGAGCGTGTTCAACCGCGAGGTGACGAAGGTCGTCGCGCGCGCGGTCGCCGAGGCGGCCGAGCGAGACGGGGTCGCGCGCAAGCAGCGGCCGAGGTCGACCGACGGCACGTAGCCGTTCTGCCGGGTGACGGGCGGCGCCTGGGCGGCCCCGCCCGTTACTCGTAGTGGAGTGCCTCGAGCGGGTTCAGCTTCGCGGCGCGGCGCGCCGGGAAGATCGCGGCGACGATGCCGACGATGATCGCGGCGATCGCGAACACGATCACCTGGGTCGTCGGGAACGAGAAGTCGATGAAGTCGATCCTTGCGATCAGCAGGCCCGCCAGCACGATCCCGAGCACGATTCCGAGAATCGCGCCGATGAGCGACGTGATCACGCTCTCATGCCGGATCATCCGCCGGGTCTGCCGCCGGGTCATCCCGATCGCGCGCAGCATCCCGATCTCCCGTGTCCGCTCGAAGACCGTCAGCACGAGTGTGTTCACGATCCCGAAGAGGCTCACGATCACGGACAGCGCGAGCAGCACGTACAAAATGTTGAGGATGGAGCTCAACCCTGCGATCTGGTTGTCGATGAACTCCGTTCGCGTCTGTACCTTCGCGTTCGGGAAGTCCTTCAACACCGCCTCGAGCGCAGCGGTGTTCTCCGC
>Ga0315283_10001824_pt1 | contig 17432 bp, 17 predicted proteins | sample YL17G09_0_MG_FD_204541 | JGI IMG/M metagenome (GOLD analysis project Ga0315283, IMG submission 204541) | Sediment microbial communities from Yellowstone Lake, YNP, Wyoming, USA - YL17G09_0 | ecosystem: Environmental > Aquatic > Freshwater > Lake > Sediment | place: USA: Wyoming | collected... | reverse complement strand
GGTCCGGGACAAGGTCATCCCCGTCACCGCCCGCACCGGCACCGCCGCCGACAAGGCCCGCGTCTGGCCGACCATGATCGTGCAGTGGCCCGACTACGACGCCTACCAGGCCAAGAGCAGTCGCGACATCCCGGTCGTTCTGCTGCGCCCGCGCTGAACGGATCACGCGGTCGCGTCACAACTGTTTGCGGCGCGGGGCCGGGCTGATCTGAACAACGCCGCCAGTCAATTCGCAAGCTCGATCCCGTAGCTGACCGAGACGGCGCACAGGGTTCCGCCCCCGTTGACGTTGCCCACACCGAATTGATCATCGGGTCCGACGCGTATCGGCTTCGGGAACGTGATTGCGACGCTGTCGGAGCCGCCCTCCTGTCCGCCTCCGGAAGCCACATAGCCATGCGCGTTGACACCCACGCTGACAATCTTGAAATCCTCAGATGGGCCGCCCGGAGGATTAAACCGCAGCCATGCCGTTGCGCTGCAATTTCCATCGGCTTTCGCCATGAGTGATACCGAGTGGAGCAGATAGGCATTGCCTTGCCGGTCAGCCCATTTCGGGCAGTCGCTGGTCGGGCCCGACAACGCGCCGCACAGTAGCGACAACGTCCTGAACTCGGTTCCGAGGTTCATTGCCGCGCTGGTCACCCTCACTGGCTGACCCTGCACGGTCACCGGCAGCGGCGTATTCGCGATCGCGACTGACGGCGTGGGCGGACCAGCTGCATATGCGGCCATCGAAATCAGCGCCGCTGTTATCCCAAAGAGCATCGCTTTCATGACTGCCTCCTTCCTCCTTGGGGATTGGGCGTGCCACGAACGGCGCGTCGTCGGCCCCTTGGACTGAAGGCTAGGCCGATGCCACGCAGCCACAAGTCGGGATAGGTGAATCGGAATTGGGAGGAATTACTAGAAATTATGTCAACCAGTCCCGCTGAAGGCGGCGTTCCCGCGGAGAAAAAAGCGTCACTTGATATCCAAGTACAGCGACGCCTCGTCCCGGTAAGCGTTGCGCGCCACCGCCGCGATGGTGAGCGCGCGGAGGATGTCCGCGAGATTGGCGAGCTGATCCGGGTTGGTCATCGGATGGCTCCGATTTGGATATCGCGGGTGGTTCGGACGCAGGCAGAATGCGACCGCCGATGCGCATCGGCCAGTGGGTACCCCGGGGCGTGCGTCGACCCCGCTGGTACGAGCGCCTGAGGTCAATGACGAAGGAGGAGAGGATGGTTTTGAGACGTTTACCCGAGCTGCTGTTGCGCGGCTTCGCTGCGTTCCTGCTGAGCATCGTGGCGCATGCAGGCATTGCGGCGACGGGCTGGCCGGAGTCCTCGCCCGCCGTCGAAGGCATCGACACGGACGCGCTCGCCTCACTGGATGCCGAACTCGCCGGTGGCAAGCACGGCAATGTGGATGGCTTGCTGATCATTCGCCACGGCAAGGTGGTGTTCGACAAGCGCTACGCGCATGACTACGTGGCGCAGAACCCGGCGCCCGACAAACCGCCGCACCCGTACAACTACTACGATCCCACCTGGCATCCCTGGTACCACGGCAATCGCGATCTGCACACCCTGCAGTCGGTCAGCAAGAGCGTGCTCGCCGTGCTCTACGGCGTGGCGCAGCAGCAGGGATTGCTGCCTCCGGTCGACACACCGGCCCTGGCACTGATGAAGAATCGTCGCTTCGCTGATCCCGATCGGCGCAAGGCGGCGATCACGCTGGCGGACCTGCTCACCATGCGCAGCGGACTGGCCTGGGACGAGGACAGCTTCGCATACACCGATCCGCGCAACGACTGCGCTGCGATGGAGGCAAGCAGCGACTGGGTGCAGTTCGTGCTCGACAAGCCGCTGGCCGCGAAGCCCGGCAGCGCCTGGGTGTACAGCAGCGGCGTCACGATGGTGCTGGCGGAAATTCTCGAGCAACTCACCGGGCGCAAGCTCGCCGCGTACGCCGAGGCGCAGTTGTTCAAGCCGCTCGGCATCGCCGCACACTACTGGAAGCTCACGCCGACGGGCTTGCCCGACGCCGAAGGCGGGCTGTACCTCGCGCCCAGTGATCTCGCGAAGATCATGAAGCTGTACCGGGACGGCGGACGCTGGAACGCCCGCCAGATCGTGCCAGAAGCCTGGGTGCGGGATTCGCTGGTTGCGGCCACGCCCAGCACCAACCCCGGCCAGGAGGTCTACGGGCAGACCGGCTACGGCTACCAGTGGTGGGTGTACTCGGACTACCTGGGCCAGACTGCCTGGGGCGGGATGGGCTATGGCGGACAGTACCCCGTCGTGATACCGGGGCTCGACTTGATCGTGGTGATCACCAGCTGGAACATCTACGGTCCCGCGACCGATCCGCTCACCCTGATCCGTGAGCGGATCCTGCCCGCAGTGCACTGAAGAAGGGACTGCATCGCGTTTGCGTCGAGAACAGGATGATGGGGGCGATATGAACGCGGCGGCGCAGCTTGTACTCACATTGTGTGCCACGGCTGCGTGCATCCCCTCGGCGCGTCCTGCGCTGCCCTGCGCGTCGAATATCTGACGCGTGCGCCCAGAAACAGACCCCCGCTCACTTCCTGCCGGACCGTGAAGATGCGGTCAGGACAGCCCTTTCAACCCTCTACGCCGCGCCAAACGTAAGCACGTGGTAATTACAGCCCTCGCCTGCGCATGAACTTAACAACCTAACTGATTGATTTGATTGGTGGGCCGTGATGGGATCGAACCATCGACCAACTGGTTAAAAGCCAGCTGCTCTACCGCTGAGCTAACGGCCCGCCCGGAAGGGGGGCGCATGATAGCCGATTGTCGGCAGCCCATCACCGGTAACGGGTCGGGTCCGGCATCGCGGCGGCCGCGAAGCCCTCGCGTCGCAACCGGCACGAGTCGCAGCGCCCGCAGGCGCGCCCTTGCGCGTCAGCCTGATAACACGAGACGGTCTGCGAGAAATCCACGCCCAGCGCCGTTCCGCGGCGGACGATTTCCGCCTTGCTGAGGCGGATCAGTGGGGCGCGGATCTTGAGAGTCGATCCGCCCTCCACGCCGGCCCGGGTCGCGAGGTTCCCCACCCGCTCGAACGCCTCGATGAATTCCGGCCGGCAGTCCGGGTATCCCGAGTAATCCACCGCGTTGACGCCGATGAAAATATCGCGCGCGCCGAGCACCTCGCTCCAGGCGAGGGCGAACGACAGGAAGACGGTGTTGCGGGCGGGCACGTATGTCACCGGGATACCGCCCGTGCCCGGGCCCTCGGGGACAGCGATGTGCGTGTCCGTCAGCGCGGAGCCGCCGAACGCCGCCAGATCGATGGTCATGACGCGATGCTCGACCGCGCCGAGCGCCTTCGCGACCCGCGCTGCAGATTGCAGTTCGGCCGCGTGACGCTGGCCGTACGCGAAACTGAGCGCATAGCACTCGAAGCCCTCGCTGCCTGCGATGGCGAGGCACGTGGCCGAATCGAGCCCGCCGGAGACGAGCACCACTGCACGTCTTGCGGCCGAGGTTGGATCAGTCACCGACATCTACTTCCCCGGCTGGTTGCCCCAGAGGTACTTGTGCAATTGCACCTGCAGGCGCACGTCGAGTCGGTCCGCGAGGATCCACTCGGCCAGATCGCGCGGCTCGAGCTGCCCCCACGCCGGCGAGAGCAGTACCTGGCACGGCAGCGCCGCGGACCGGGAACGCAACAAGTCGCGCGCCCACTCGTAGTCCGCTCGCGAGCACAGCACGATCTTGACCTGGTCCCGCGCATGCAGCACGTCCAGGTTCTCGAGCCGGTTACGTTGCGACTCTCCCGAATCGGGTGTCTTCAAGTCCACGACCCGGCTGACTCGCGGATCCACCGGCGCGACGTCCATCGCACCGCTGGTTTCCAGCGAAACCGCAAAGCCGGCGTCGCAGAGCGCGACCAGCAATTCGAGGCATGACTTCTGGGCGAGCGGCTCGCCGCCCGTGACGCACACGTGGTGCACGCCGCTCGCGTGCGCGTGTTCCAGCAGTTGCTCCAGCGTCTGCCACTCGCCGCCATAGAACGAATACTGCGTGTCGCAATAGACGCACCGCAGCGGGCAGCCGGTCAGGCGGATGAAGAGCGACGGCCAGCCGACTGCGTCCGCTTCGCCCTGGATCGAGACGAAGGTCTCCGTGATCTTGAGTCGGGTCACCGGCCCTCTTCGTTCATCTTGGCGATGCGGGCCTCCGCGAGCCGCGCTGCGTCAGCATCCGGATACGTGGAGATAAGCTTCTGCAACGTCGCGCGGGAATTCTTGAAGGCCTTCAGTTCGTACTGGCAGTACGCCACCTTGAGCAGCGCATCCGGCAGCTTGCGCGACTCGGGGAAAGCGGCCACGGCCTGGAACGACTTCAGCGCTGTGGTGAAATCCTGCAGGACGTACTGCGCTTCACCCAGCCAGTACGTCGCGTTGTCCGCGCGGGGGCCTCTCGGGTACTTGGTGAGATAAAGCTCGAAACCCTGCGCGGCTTCCTCGTAACGGCCGGCCTTCATGGCGGCAAATGCGTCGCCGTAGACCGCGGATTCGTCGGCGAACATGACTTCCGGCGCCGTTGGTGCAGCGGTCGCGCCCGGCGTCGCCGTGCCGCCCGCGTTCTCGATGAGCAACAAGCGACGGTCGAGATCGGCATACAGCTCGCGTTGCTGCTGGCGGGTGCTGTCGAGGTCGTGCCGGGCCTCCTCGATCTGGCCGCGCAGCGTGCGCAACTCCTGGCGCGCGGTGTCGATCTGCTGCTGCAACTCGACGAGCGACTGGTTGGCACGGCTCTCGAGCTTGCCCAGCCTCGCGTCGATCGCCGCGGCCTGGGCTTCGAGATCCTTGTTGCTCGCCGCGCCGAGGGCGCTGCCCTGCGTCACGAGCAGCCCGAGGCCAGCGATGACAACGGCCAGGCTGTTGATTCGGGTCATGTGGCCGCCCGTTACTGGATTTCGACCAGCACGGCGCGGCGATTCTGTGCGTAGGCAGCCTCGTCGCTGCCCTCGACCGCCGGGCGCTCCTCGCCGTAGCTGACGGTCGTGATCTGCGAGTCGGCAGCGCCCTGCAGCAGCAGCGCCTTGCGGATCGTCTGCGCGCGACGCTCGCCGAGGCCGATGTTGTATTCGCGCGAGCCCCGCTCGTCCGTGTGGCCTTCGAGCCGCATGCGCGCGGCCGGGTACTTCGTGAGGTACGCGGCGTGCGCGGCGACGACCGGGACGTACTGCGACTGGATCTCGCTGCTGTCGTATGCGAAGTAGACGATGTTCTTCGCATTCAGTTCCGCGATCGCCTGCTGTTGCGCGCTGGGCGCAGCGGTTGCACCGGAACCTGCCGTGCCGCCTTCGGCGCCGAGGCCGCTGGTGGTCGCCCCGCTGTCGGTGGTCGTCACCGGGGCCTGGGCCCCCGCATCCGGCTGGACCTGAGTCGGTTTCGTGCAGGCCGCCAGGCCCAGGGCGAGGACGGTCGCGGCAATCGCGTGGATGAGCTTCATGGACTTCAAACTCCTTCTACAATCTTCCTATCATACCTGCCGGGGCGACCGGTCAGCGCCGCGGGAAAGGCGACCAGACCGGCTCTCGGACATCGCCCTGTTCGGAACTCAGGCGCTGCTGGAACCGACCGTCGGCCGAGACCATGGCCAGCGACCCGCGACCGCGCGTCTGGGTGGCATAGATGATGACTGCGCCATTCGGAGCAAAGCTCGGCGACTCGTCCTGGGTGGAGTCGGTCAGCACGCGCAGGTTGCGGGTCTTCAGGTCGAGTGTCGCAATCCGGTAACCGCCGCGATCGAGCGTCACCATGGCCAGGGATTCGCCGTCGGGCGAGAGTCGCGGGCGGGCGTTGTACGAGTTGGTGAACGTCAGGCGCTGGGCCTCGCGCGTGTCGCCGAGCGCGACCTGGTAGATCTGCGCATTACCGGCGCGATCGGACGTGAAGTAGAGGCTGCCACCGTCCTGCGCCCATTCGGGTTCGGTGTCGATGGCACTGTCGCTGGTCACCCGGCTGAGCGTCTGGCTGGCGAGATCGAGGGTGTAGATGTCGAGATTGCCATCGCGTGACAGCGTGAGTGCCAGGCGCTTGCCGTCGGGCGACCAGGCCGGCGCGCCATTGATGCCGGAGCGAGCCGACACGCGGCGGCGCTCGCCGGACGCAAGGCGCTGCACGTAGATGGACGATGCCTTGCCCTCGAACGAGACGTACGCAAGGGTCTGCCCGTCCGGCGACCACGCCGGAGACATGATCGGCTCCGCCGAGTCCATGACGGTGCGCGGCCCGAACCCGTCCGCGTCTGCCACGATCAGCTTGTAGCGCTGCGCCGGCGGTTTGCCCTCGGCGGAGACGTAGGCCACTCGCGTCGAAAACGCGCCCGGCGTGCCGGTGAGCCGCTCGAACACCAGGTCGGCGATGCGGTGCGCGGTGGCGCGCATGCCGCGCTCGGTCGTCGGCAGGCGCTGCGTGAGCAACGGCTGGCCGGTCTGCACGTTGAAGAGTTCGAACGTCACCGCGGAGCCGGCAGCGTCCGGTTCAACCCGCCCGACGACGATGAAATCGGACTTGAGCAGGCGCCAGTCCTGGAAGCGGATCGCGTCGCCGCTCGTCGGCCGCGTCACCATGTCGGCGCGCTCGAGCGGCGCAAAGCGGCCGCTCAGCTTGAGGTCGTTCGCCACCACCGCAGCGACATCCGTTGCCGCATTGGCCGCCTGTCCGCCGAAAGGCACGACGGCGATCGGGACCGCGTCGCGCACGCCTTCTGTGATGTCGAGACGCAATTGCGCCTGCACCGGAAAGGCCACGACCAATGCAGCCAGCATCGTGAACGTTACCCGCCTGGCCACGGGGCGCGACCGCACTGACTCTGACTTCATCAAACGGCTACTCCGTGGGCTTGAAGACGATGACCAGCCGCCGCTCGAACGCCCGCGGGTCGCGCGGCGCGGGCAGGGGCGATGAACGATACACGGCATTCGCGATGGACTCCCGCACGGCTTGATCGCCGTTGCAGGCGCCGAGCTTCACGTCGATCACCGTGCCTCCGGTGGCCTGGGTGACATTCAGGGTGCATTCCAGGCCGGCGCGGGCCGACGGCGGGCGGATCCAGTTGCGCTCGATCGTCTGCACCAGCAGTGCGCGGTATTCATCCATCACGCCCGACTGCGCGATGGCGGCGCCCTCTTCCTCGGCCGCCAATGCGCGTTTTATGTCGGCCTCGCGTGCAGCCTTGAGCTTCGCAGCCTGCGCGGCTTTCTCCCTGGCCGCCTTCTCCAGCTTCGCGTCGGCCTCTGCCTTGTGGCGAGCCTCGGCGTTCTCTGCCTTGTGCTTCTCGGCAGCGGCCGCCTCACGCGCCTGCGCTTGCTTCACCTCGACGGCCCGAGCCTGATCCAGGCGGCGCCGTTCCAGGACCGCAGCTTCCTTCGCCTGTGCCGCCGCCTTGGCGGCCTCAGCCTGCAGATCGCGCGCGGGCTCGGGCGGTTTCACGGGCTCCGGCTGCGGCGCAGGGGCCACTGCGACCGGTGCGGGCTCCGTGATCGCCTTGCCCGAGCGCAGGGAGCGCGGCAGGTCCTTGTACTGCACCACCGTGCCTTCGATCGCGAGTTGCACGGGCGGCTGCTGCGCAGTCCAGTTGAGAGCGGCGCCGGCCAGAATGGCCAGCAGTGCCAGATGCAGCGCTGCGGACCCCATCAGGGGCCGCAGGTGCTCTCGTGCGAAATCCGGCATCGTTCAGCGAGACCCCTGCTCGCGATCCGGCGGTACGGGCTCCGTGACGAACCCCACCTTGCGGGCACCGGCCTTCTGCAGCAACACCATTCCCTCCACCACCCGGCCGTACGCCACGGCCCTGTCTGCCTTGACCAATACGGGGCGCTCAGGTTCCCTGCGCAATGCAGCGGAGGCGATTTCGAGCACCCGGTCGGCGTCGAGCGAGGCCTTGGGATTGCCGATGTTGAGATACAAACGACCGTCGCGATCGACGCTCAGCAGCAGCGGCTCGAGCTTGTCGGGCTCGATCGGCTCGGCACCGGCCCTGGGCAGGTCCACCTTGATGCCCTGGCTCAGCATCGGGGCCGTCACCATGAAGATGATGAGCAGCACGAGCATCACGTCGATGTACGGCACGACGTTGATCTCGCCCATCAGCTTGCGACCGCGCATGCGTTGCATGGCTTCCCCGCCTCAGTCCGGCGCGGCGCCCGCGTGGCGCTGCAGGATGGTCGAGAGCTCTTCCATGAACGTGTCATAGCGCAATTCGAGGCGACCCACCTGGTCCGCATAGCGGTTGTAGGCGATCACGGCGGGAATCGCGGCAAAGAGGCCCATGGCGGTCGCGATCAGCGCCTCGGCGATGCTTGGCGCCACGGTGGCGAGCGTAGCCTGCTGCACGTTACCGAGGCCCTGGAACGCGCTCAGGATGCCCCAGACGGTGCCGAAGAGGCCGACGTAAGGGCTCGTCGAGCCGATGGTGGCCAGCGTCGAGAGGTTCTGCTCGAGGAGATCCGTTTCCTTCATCTGCGCCACCTTCATGGCACGCCGGCTGCCGTCGAGCAATTGCGCACCCGCCAGCCCGAGCTGGCTCTTCAGGCGCGAGAACTCGCGAAAGCCCGAGACGAAGATGCCGGCCATGCCCTTGGGCGAGCTGCCTTCGAGCGACTTGTAGAGGCCTGCGAGATCGCCGCCGGACCAGAACTGCTCTTCGAAGCGCTCGGCGAGCTGCCGCGACTCCGCCAGCACTTTACGCTTGCGGAAGATGATGCCCCACGACACCACGGATGCGCCGACCAGCAGCGCCATGACCAGTTGCACCACGAAGCTGGCGTGCAGCAGCAGGTCGAGGATGGATGTTTCGCCGATCATGCGGTGTCCTCGTCAGCCTTCGAACAGCCCGAGCGTGCCGCCGGGCCGCTCGAGCGCGGGGGGCGTCAGGCCGAAGTGCAGGTAGGCACTGCGTGTGGCCACGCGCCCCCGGGCCGTGCGCATGATGAAACCCTGCTGGATCAGGAACGGCTCGATGACGTCCTCGATCGTGCCGCGCTCCTCGCCGAGCGCTGCCGCGAGGCTGTCCACGCCGACCGGCCCGCCCTCGAACTTCTCGATGATCGTGAGCATCAGCCGGCGATCCATGGGATCGAAACCCTGCGGATCGACATCGAGCAGGTCGAGCGCCGCCTGCGCAACCTCATCCGTGACGCGGCCCGTGCCTTTCACCTCGGCGAAATCGCGCACACGCCGCAATAGCCGGTTGGCGATGCGCGGTGTGCCGCGGGAACGTGACGCGATGCGTTCGGCGCCGCCGACGTCCATGGGCACGCCGAGGATCCGCGCGGAACGCTCGACGATGAGTTGCAGGTCCTCGTGACCGTAGAATTCCAGGCGCTGCACGATGCCGAAGCGATCGCGCAACGGCGACGTCAGCAGGCCGGCACGCGTCGTCGCTCCGACCAGCGTGAATGGCGGCAAGTCGAGCTTGATCGAGCGCGCGCCGGGGCCTTCCCCGATCATGATGTCGAGCTGAAAGTCCTCCAGGGCCGGATACAGGATTTCCTCGACCACCGGGCTCAGGCGATGAATCTCGTCCACGAACAGCAGTTCGTTCGGCTGCAGGTTGGTGAGCAGCGCGGCGAGGTCGCCCGGCCGCTCCAGCACGGGTCCGGAGGTCTGCTTGTAGCCCACCCCGAGTTCGTTGGCGATGACGTGCGCCAGGGTGGTCTTGCCCAGGCCCGGTGGCCCGAAGATGAGCACGTGATCCATGGCCTCGCCACGATTGCGCGCGGCCGAGATGAAGATCTCCATCTGTGCCTTGACCGACGGCTGGCCCACGTACTCCGCGAGCGTCTTTGGGCGCACGGCGCGGTCGTAGACCTCCTCGTCCCGCTGGCTGCCCGCCGCAATCACCCGATCCTGCTCGATCATGCCCCTTCCCTCGCCCAGATCACACGGCGGCTTCACTTGACCACGGCGCGCAACGCGTGGCGAATCATTTCTTCGGTGGTCGTCACCGCCGGATCCAGACCCTGCAGCAGCCGCGTGACCTCGGCAGGTCTATAGCCGAGCGCAACCAGCGCGCTGAAGGCTTCGACCTGCGGGCTGCTTGCCGCCTGGGTGCCGCCCGGGCCTGTCGCAAAATGAGTGCCGCCGAGAGCCTTCAGCCGATCGCGCATGTCGATGATCAGGCGCTCGGCCGTCTTGCGGCCAATCCCGGGAATTCGCGTCAGCGAAGCCACGTCCTGCGCTTCGACGCAGCGGTGGAACTCATCGACCGTCGCGCCCGAGAGGATGCCGAGCGCGATACGCGGACCCACCCCGGACACCTTGATCAGCTCGCGGAACAGACTGCGCTCGCGCTCCGTGCCGAAGCCGAACAGGATGTGGGCGTCCTCACGCACCACGAGGTGCGTGTGCAGGCTGACTTCCGCACCCACGCCTGGCAACACGTAGAACGTGGACATCGGCGCTTCCACCTCGTAACCGACGCCTCCCACGTCCAGCAGCAGCAGCGGCGGATGCTTGGCGGCGAGCCGGCCGCGCAGGTGGCCGATCAACGCCGGGCTCCCTGCCCAGCGCCCGCGTCGAGGGCTGCGCGCAGCTCGCGCGAATAGGCGTGGCACAGCGCGATACCGATGGCGTCGGCTGCGTCCGGATTGAGCTCACCTTGCAGTTTGAGCAGCGTCTTCACCATCACGTTCACCTGCTCTTTCAGCGCACCGCCCTGCCCCACCACGGCCAGTTTCACTTCGCGCGGGGCGTACTCGAACAGTACGGAGCTGGCGGAATATGCCGCGCAGATCGCCGCGCCGCGCGCCTGGCCGAGCTTGAGCGCGCTGTCGGCATTGCGATGCATGAACACGCGTTCGATCGCGACTTCCGTCGGCGCGTAGTCGCGCATCAGCGTCTGGACGCCCTCGAAAATCTGCCGCAACCGGGGCGGAAACTCGCTGCCCCGGGTCTTGATCGCCCCGCTCGCCACGTAGCGCGCCTCGCCGGCCGCCCAATCGACGATGCCGAATCCGGTCGCTTGCGATCCCGGATCGATACCGAGGATACGCACGGTCGGGCCACGGGTCGCGACGGCTCTAGTCGGAAGCGTCCGGCGACGGCTGCCGCGATGGTTGATCGGCAAGATTTACCCCGGGGGAGATAAGGAAATCGGCGCGGTATGATAGCGCGCCGTGAAAGCCGCCGAAATCGACATCCGCAGCCTCTCGTCGGGCGTCCGCGCGGCCATCGAATGGGTGGCCGGCCGTGGCGACGCCGCGAGCGCGGTCCGCAGCCTCGAATTAGCCGCCATCCTCTCGCAGTTGCAGGCGGACGACGAGGTTTTGCTCGCGGGCCTGCTGGTGCCGGTCCTGCAGGCTGGCCAGGTGGAGGACTCGACCGCGCTCGAGATCTTCGGTGAACCGGCCGTGAAACTCGCCCGCGCGCTCGAGCGTGTCGCCGACAGCGGCGTTCCGGCCGGCTGGAATCCGGGTACGCACCTCAAACCCGAGCAGGCCGAGGGTCTGCGCAAGCTGTTGCTCGCGCTCGCGTCGGACGTACGGCTGGTCCTGATCCGTCTCGCCGCCCAGCTGGTGCGCATGCGCAACCTGAAGGCGGCTACAACCGACGAGCAGCAGCGCGCCGCGATGGAGACGCGCGAGATCTACGCGCCGCTCGCCAACCGACTCGGTATCTGGCAAGTCAAATGGGAACTCGAGGATCTCGCCTTCCGGTTCAGCGAGCCCGAGGACTACAAGCGCATCGCCGGCTGGCTGCGCGTCAAGCGCGACGAGCGCGAGCGCTACATCGAGGACGTCAAGCGCGATCTCGCCCGCGAACTGGTGGCGGCCGGAATCGCAGGCGAGATCACCGGACGCCCGAAACACATCTACAGCATCTGGCGCAAGATGCAGCGCAAGGGACTCGCCTTCGAGCAGGTCATGGACGTGCTCGCGGTGCGCATCATCATGGACAACGTCGCAGACTGCTATGCTGCGCTGGGGATCGTGCATAGCCTGTGGCCCTACATGCCAGGCGAGTTCGACGACTACATCGCCACGCCGAAGGACAACAACTACCGCTCGCTGCACACCGCCGTGGTCGGCCCGGGCAAGCTGCCGCTCGAGGTGCAGATCCGCACCCGCGAGATGCACGATCACGCGGAACTCGGCGTCGCGGCGCACTGGCAGTACAAGGAGGGGCGCAAGGCCGAGTCGAGCTTCCAGCAGAAGATCAACTGGCTGCGGCAATTGCTCGAGCCCAGCCATCGCGACGGCGGTGAGACCGACCTGCTCGACGGCTTGCAGGCGGAGGTTTTCGAGGACCGCGTCTATGCGCTCAGCCCGAAGGGCGAAGTCGTAGACCTGCCGAAGGGCGCGACGCCGCTCGACTTCGCCTATCACGTGCATACCAACCTCGGGCATCGCTGCCGCGGGGCCAAGGTCAACGGACGGATGGTCCAGCTCGATCACACGCTCGCGAACGGCGATACCGTCGAGATCATCACCGGCAAGCATCCACAGCCGAGCCGCGACTGGCTCGTGCCGGCGCTCGGCTTCCTGGCGTCACAGCGCAATCGCGCCAAGGTGCGCAGCTGGTTCCGCAAGCAGGACGAGGGCCAGAACCGCGAGCAGGGCCGCCAGATGCTGGAGCGCGAACTCGATCGTCTCGGCGTGCGCGCCCCCTCGCTGCCCGAAATCCTGGGCGAACTCGGCCTGCCGAACTCGGAAGCCCTGCACCAGGCGCTGGGGGAAGGCGAGCTCACCCTGGCCCAGGTGGCTGGCGCGATCCAGCGACGACTCCATGAGCACGAACCACCGAAGCCGCCACGTCTGCAGCCCAGGGCTGGGGCGTCAAAGTCGTCGACGGGCTTGATCATCGACGGCGTCGGCGACCTGTTGAGCACCATCGCCAGGTGCTGCCGCCCGGTGCCGCCGGAACCGATCGCCGGCTTCATCACGCTCGGCCGTGGCGTCAGCATTCATCGCGCCAACTGCGCGAACCTGCTGCGCCTGCGCGACGCGCAGCCGCAGCGGATCCTGGCAGTGGACTGGGGCCGGCCGTCGCCCGATCGCACTTTTGCGGTGTCGATCGCTATCAGTGCTTTCGACCGGCGCGGGCTGGTGCGCGATATCTCCTCCGTGCTGGCCGACGAGCACGTCAGCATCGAGACGATGAACACCGTCACCGACCCGGAGGAGAACACCGCCCAGGTGGACCTGACGGTGAGCGTGCACGGCTTCGAGGAACTGAGCCGGCTGCTCTCCCGCATCGCGGGGCTGTCGAACGTGATCTCGGCGCGGCGCCGGACCTAGGCGCGCGCCGGGGCCCCGACCCGGCTACTTGTTCGGGTAGTCGATGGCGCGCTTGTCGGCGCCGAGGGCCGCTTCGTGCAGGGCCTCGCTCAGGGTCGGGTGCGCATGCATCGTGCGCTGCAGGTCTTCCGTGCTGGCCGAGTACTCCATCGCGAGCACCGCTTCGGCGATCAACTCGCCGGCCATCGGGCCGATGATGTGCACGCCGAGGATCTCGTCGTCGTCGGATGCGGAGATTACCTTGGCGAATCCGGCCGGGGACTCCATCGCGCGGGCACGGCCGCTCGCCATGAACGGGAAGCTGCCCACCTTGTAAGGGCGGCCGCTCGCCTTGACCTGTTCTTCGGTCTGACCGACCCAGGCGATCTCCGGCGCGGTGTAGATGACCGAAGGAACGGCGTCGTAATTGACTTCGGAGACCAGGCCGGCGACCAGGTCGCCAACCATTACGCCCTCCTCCTTGCCCTTGTGGGCCAGCATCGGGCCGCGCACCACGTCGCCAATCGCCCAGACGTTGCCGGCGCCGGTACGGCATTCATGGTCCACCTTGATGAAGCCACGCTCGTCGAGTTCCACACCGGTGCCTGGGCCGAGGAGGTCCTTGGTGAACGGGCGGCGGCCGACGGCGACCACCACCTTGTCCACCGTCACGGTCTTGTCGCCGCTCGCATCCGCGTACTTGAGCGTCACGCCGCCCTTGCCCTGCTCGGCGCCGGTAACCTTGGCACCAAGACGGATATCGAGCCCGAGCTTCTTGAAGTGCTTCAGTCCTTCCTTGGCCACCTGCTGGTCGGCCATGAACAGGAACTGTTCCATCGCCTCGAGTACGACGACCTCGGCGCCGAGGCGTCGCCAGACGCTGCCGAGTTCGAGCCCGATGACGCCGGCGCCGATGACGCCGAGGCGCTTCGGCACGGCATCGAACTCAAGCGCGCCCCACGAATCGACGATTGCCTTGCCGTCGAACGGCATCGACTTGAGTTCCATCGGCGCAGAGCCGGTGGCCAGCACGACGTGCTTCGCGATCAGAGCCTGCTGCGTGCCGTCCGCGGCCGTGTACTCGATGCGGTTGCCGGACAGCAGTTTGCCATGACCCTGCAGTGCCGTGACGCCGGCCGCCTTGAACAGGCCCGCGATGCCCTGGGTGGAGGTCTTGACGATGTGCGCCTTGCGCTTCTGCATCGTCCCGAGGTCGAACTCGAGCCCGGTCGCCTTGATGCCGTGCGCGGCAAACTCCGACTGCGCGCGGTGGTACAGCTCCGACGACTCGAGCAATGCCTTGGAAGGGATGCACCCGGCGTTCAGGCATGTGCCGCCGAAGGCATACTTGCCGTCGTAGTTCCGCCACTCGTCGATGCACGCGACTTTGAGCTTGTTCTGCGCCGCGCGGATGGCGCAAGGGTAGCCCGCGGGGCCGGCGCCGATCACGATGACGTCGAAGGAAGAGTCGGACATGGGAACTCCAGGGACAACAGCGATGAGTGATCGGCAACCGAGGACCGGTGGCTCAGATCTGCAGCAGCAGTCGAGCTGGATCCTCGAGCGCATCCTTGACCGCGACCAGGAACTGCACGGCTTCCTTGCCGTCGATGAGGCGGTGATCGTAGGACAGCGCCAGGTACATCATCGGGCGGACCACGACCTGCCCGTCCATGACCACCGGGCGCTCCTGGATCTTGTGCATGCCCAGGATCGCGCTCTGCGGCATGTTGAGGATCGGCGTCGAGAGCAGCGAGCCGAACACACCGCCGTTGGTGATGGTGAACGTGCCACCCGTGAGTTCTTCGAGTGTAATCGCACCCTCGCGCGCGCGGTTCGCGTACGCGACGACGGACTTCTCGATGTCGCCGAAGCCGAGCGCATCGGCATTGCGCAGCACCGGGACGATCAGGCCCCGATCGGTCGAGACGGCCACGCCGATGTCGTAGAACTCGTGGTAGACGATGTCGTTGCCGTCCACCGACGCGTTGACCAGCGGAAAGCGGCGCAGCGCCTCGACGCAGGCCTTGACGAAGAACGACATGAATCCGAGGCGGGCTCCGTACTGTTTCTCGAAGCGCTCCTTGTAGCGGGCGCGCAGCTCGTTGACGGCCTTGAGGTCCACTTCGTTGAAAGTCGTAAGCATCGCGGCCGTCGATTGGGCCTGCACGAGGCGTTCCGCGATGCGGGCGCGCAGGCGGCTCATCGGCACCCGGCGCTCAGCGCGCGAGCCGGAGGCGGCGATTGGGGCTGCCGCTGGTGCGGCCGCAGCAGTCCTGGGCGCCGCCGCGGGTGCAGCTGCCCTGGGCGCGGCCGCAGGCGCGGACTCGGCCGTGGCGAGGTGACTGAGCACGTCGCCCTTGGTGATGCGGCCGTCGCGGCCTGATCCCGCGATGCCGGACGCATCGAGCTGGTGCTCTTCGACGAGCCGCCGCACCGACGGAGCAAGCTTCTCCGCCTCTTTCTTCACCTCTCCCGCAGCGGGCGAGGTTGGCGGCACGGCGAGTGAGGGCTTCTTCACCTCTCCCGCAACGGGAGAGGTCGGCCGCAGGCCGGGTGAGGGCCGGGCCGCAACGGCGCCCTCCTCGATCACCGCGAGCACCTGCCCGCTGGTCACCGTGGCGCCGTTCTGAGCCTTCAGCTCCTTGATCACGCCCGCCGTGGGCGAAGGCACTTCGAGCACCACCTTGTCGGTCTCGAGGTCGACCATGTTCTCGTCGCGCAAAACGGAATCCCCGACCTGCTTGCGCCAGGCGACGAGCGTGGCGTCGGCCACGGACTCGGGTAGCTGCGGAACGCGAACTTCGATGGTCATGACTTCTTCCTGCTGCTGGTGACGCGCAGACGCGACGTCACGCGGGCCGTCTCTTCTTTGGTGTGCGCAGTGAGCGCCGCTGCGACCAGCCCCTGCTGCTGGGCCGCGTGCAACTGCTGGATGCCGGTGGCCGGTGCCGCCGCCGGGGCACGCCCGGAGTAAAGCAGTTCCTGCCTGGGGCTGAGCGAGTCCTGCAGGCGGTGCCGGACCTGGTACCACGCGCCCTGGTTCTGCGGCTCTTCCTGGCACCAGACGACTTCCACAGCGTTCGGATAGCGCCGCAGTGCCAATGCGTAATCGTCGCCCGGGAACGGGTAGAGCTGTTCGATGCGCACGATAGCGACATCGCGCGCATCGCCGAGGCGGCGAGCCTCCAGCAGGTCGAAATAGACCTTGCCGGAACAGAACACGACGCGCTGGATGCGGGTCGGGTCGAGGTCGTCGATCTCGTTGATGACCTCGAGGAATTGGCCCCTGGTCAGGTCTTCGAGTGGCGAGACCGACAGCTTGTGGCGCAGCAGGCTCTTCGGCGTCATCACGACGAGCGGCTTGCGGAACGAGCGCACCATCTGCCGGCGCAGCATGTGAAACATCTGCGCGGGCGTCGAAGGCACGCATACCGACATGTTGTTCTCGGCGCAGAGCTGCAGGAACCGCTCGAGCCGCGCCGAGGAGTGCTCGGGCCCCTGCCCTTCGTAGCCGTGCGGCAGGAACAGCGTCAGCCCGCAGACGCGGCCCCACTTGGCCTCGCCCGAGCTGATGAACTGGTCGATGATCACCTGCGCGCCGTTCGCGAAATCGCCGAACTGGCCTTCCCAGATCACGAGGCAATTCGGGTCCGTCGTCGAGTAGCCGTACTCGAAGCCGAGGACCGCCTCCTCCGACAGCAGTGAGTCGGTGACGCGGAACCTCGGCTGGCCCGCCTTGAGATGCTTCAGCGGGACGTAGGTTGCACCGGTCTTCTGGTCATGGCCGACGGCATGGCGATGAAAGAACGTGCCGCGTCCGCTGTCCTGCCCGGTGAGACGGATCTCGTAACCCTCCTCGAGCAATGAGGCGTAGGCAAGGATCTCGGCAAACCCCCAATCGATCATCATCTCGCCAGCCGCCATCTTGCGGCGGTCGTCGACGATGCGCTGCACCTGCCGGTGGAGCGTGAAGCCTTCCGGGTAGGTCGTGGTCTTCGCGCCCAGGTCGCGCAGCACCTGGAGCTTCACGCCGGTGCGGATCGCTTCGGTCCAATCCACGTCGTGGTACCTGGACCAGTCCACCGTGTGCTTGTTGCCGATCAGGCCGAGCACGTTCTTCGCCTGGGGCTTGTGCTCGTCCAGACCGCGGCGGTACTGCTCCGCCAGCGCATCTGCGTCCG
>Ga0315283_10001822_pt1 | contig 17442 bp, 22 predicted proteins | sample YL17G09_0_MG_FD_204541 | JGI IMG/M metagenome (GOLD analysis project Ga0315283, IMG submission 204541) | Sediment microbial communities from Yellowstone Lake, YNP, Wyoming, USA - YL17G09_0 | ecosystem: Environmental > Aquatic > Freshwater > Lake > Sediment | place: USA: Wyoming | collected... | reverse complement strand
CACTCTTCCCGGGATAAGCCCGAGACCTGGATGAATCCCATGCTCTTCGCTGGTATCCATCAGCATCTGCATCCCAAGACAGATCCCCAGCAAAGGTACATCCCGGGTTGCCTCGATAACAATGTTTTTCAAAGGACCAAGCTGGTCCATGCCCTCGTGAAATGCCCCGACCCCGGGAAGCACAAGTCCATCGGTAGCAGCAATCTCTTCTTTATCTGAGGTGATAATCGCATTCGCCCCGGCTTTTTCAAGCCCGCGTATCACGCTTCTCAGGTTACCCAGCCCGTAATCAATAATGGCTATCTTCTTCATCTGTGCAACCTTCTATAAGCCGCCATTTCCCACCGGTGACCCATTCTGCAGAAAGTCCCCGGCTTTGTTGCCATTGTTCGAGCCGCAAACGCCAGCTCTCCCAGAGTTCTGGATATTTGGCCTCGATCAAATGTATCAATGCCATATCGCTTGACGGGCACATGAAACATCCGATCCGATCAAGGTGACACTCATAAAGAATGTTGTACGGGGCATGCTCCCGCATCAGGTATAACCAGACATGAAGAGCAGTCCAGTTCTGGATGGGAGCAGCAGAGAGCTGGGCACGCACATTTGAGTTCCTCCAGACACGCTTGCTCTGCGCTCTTGCCGCTGACTCGTATCGCCGCTGGCCGATAAATGAGAGACACTCCCCCCATCGTTCACGTATCAGGTCTCCCACGGGAGTCAGTTTGCAGACCCTGCAGCACCAGCGGGCATTCACGGCCGGGGGGCCCTGTCGCTCAAACGTTTCCCAGAAGGTTGTTTTTCCATCGGTGCGAATGATATCCAGACCATAATACCGTGATGCTTTTTCTATATTTGCGTAGGTTTCCGGGAATTCCATACCTGTATCGGCAAAGAGCATCGGGACTTTACCGATGGCTTTTATCACTACGAGAAGAGTTGCAAGACTGTCCTTTCCCCCTGAATACGATACATTTGCCACAAGGTGCGGATTTTGTGTGGTAACCTCCCGCACAAATCCCATGGCAGATGATTCTGCTAAATTGAGTACATCTGAATTTGCAGCAACTGCTGTTTCCCAGCTCGCTTCCCCGGGAACTATCACTGATGCAATGTTCCTGCGGGTTCTGACGATCGAACCTTTCTCCATTTCCCGCGCAACAGCTGCACTGGTTTTTGCCCGCCCGACACCAATGCAGGTACCATCTTTTGTAAGAATGAAGACTTCGTCACCTGCACAAACCGCATCATCAATGAAATCCAGCCCTGGTGCAAGAACACTCATTCCCTGGTCCTTAATGAAGGGAACAGCATCATCGTCGACAATGACATAGCGTTTTTTGGGAGTGAATACCATGCATGCTTCAGGCCGTGGAACAGGTTCCCATCGTCGCTGGTCCGGGAAATACCGGATAATCCCGGCAATTCCTCCTCCAACGATAATCTCTTCCATCCGGTCATGGTCAGGAACTTTGTTCAGGAGCACAAGGTGATGTGGCGGGATGAGAGGTGCACCAAAATGATCGGTGTAGATTTTATTGATAAGTTCAATATCTGCCGGAAATGCCGGGCGTGCATCTCCCGGCGGTGTCACGGGCACCTCCCGGGTCTTTTGCCCACAGGAACAATTTTGGTCAAGGACTGGTGAATGGCAATTATCACACCAGCGTAAAAGAATTTTCCCAAGATATGACGGGCGCATCTTTCTACCCATTCGCTCTGCGGAGATAAAAAATGGGAGGGGCAAAAAAATCAGGATTTATTGTATGACAGTGCTAAGCGGAACCTGCCTGATGAAGTACATTGTTCTGATTTTTTTAATTAATTTTCGATCAGATTATTCTCTGCATGCCGGAGCGGGAGGTTTGATAAACACCAATATTCCACACTGTACGAATACTTCATGATCGATACCTGGCTTTTCGCAGCACTATGCCTTATCTTCCTGTCAATCTGCGCATTCGTGCGGATCCTTCCCGGACCGACTCGCTTTGACCAGTTCGTTGCAATAAATACCGCAATCACTCTCGCAGCGGGCGCTGCACTTGCGCTCAGTATATCACTGGGAAACCTGTTGGTTCTGGATGCATCAATTGCGCTTCTGGCGCTCTGCTTTGCCGGAACAATAGCCTATGCCCGATATGGAATGGGGGACAAATCATGAGCTCCCCCTTTATGGATAGTATCATTTTTTTATTGCTTATTGTCAGCGTGGGATTTGGGGGAATTAGTGTGATCGGTCTGTTACTCTTCCCCGACATTCGCAGCAGGATGTATACGGCCACAAGAGCATCGCTCATCAGCGCAGGTGCTATTACCCTGTCAGTGATTTTGTATGCTCTTTTCGAATTCATCTCTGGGGGAGGTACCCAGTATACTACCCTGATTCTGCATACACTGGTTCTTATTATTGTCGTGGGGGGGGCAAATGTGATGATGTACAGGATTATATCCGATCATGTAAAGACCCAAAACGCCTGCCATGCACAACCAGAACAAAAAAATGTTGACAGTCCTTAATAAATCGCTTTTTTTTATTTCCCGTGCACGAAAAGATCTTCACTTCCAGCGCATACGTCGGGATTGTTTAGTACAGATATGACGAGGATTTTTTTTAACTCTATAAAATCGATATTTCGTAAAACGGAAGGCATTTTGGAAGATTGCGCATTTCAAGAAATATTACTTTTTAAATCCCTTAATGTTCTGATGCTGCCATTTACTTTGAAATAAGTGGTAGTTGATAGGGATTCTATGCACAAAAATGGCGTTGCGACCAAAATATTTATTAATTCATAGATTGATGAATTTTATAACCCTTTCCGGTAGGAGGTGGATTTCTCATGGCAGCAGCAAAGAAAGCAGCGGCAAAGAAGCCGGAAGCGAAAAAGCCAGTCAAAAAGGCAGGCAAGAAGAAATAATCTTCACAACACACTAACACTATTTTTGGATATGTCTTTTGAAATTTTTAATTACTTAACCCGATATTTAACTTTCGTTGAGAGTTTTTGGCCACCTTGCCTGGTATTACAAAAAATATCCGATTAACAATGTACGGTTTATCGGGAATCATGCTTTTTAAATTCGTATGGGATCTCCTTGTTCAATTATCTATTCATGAAATCTATCATGGTCCTGGTAAAATAAGATACATTCATTGACAGGTTATGCTCCTGATTTTGGATTAATATTGCAATAAAAAAGATAAAGTGCGCCGACCGGGACTCGAACCCGGGTTTAGGCGTTGGCAACGCCTAGTGATAACCACTACACTATCGGCGCAGATGCGCTCTGAAATGTGAGCATTCAAACAATTTAAGCATATCGACCTGTAAAAACACAGAACACTGGAAATTTTAACAGCACATCAATAACGTGTAGTTATCGTTAAAGGATCTCAAAAATATTAAATCAGCACAAAAAACTAAAAAAATTATCCTTAAAACACCTTTTTTTGGTTTGCATTGTACTTTGGACAGTGAGGGAACACTGACAAAGATTCCAACATCTTAAAGTAACGCAATCGCTCTAATTAATACCAGATGATCCCACTCTTGGTGGATTGTACGGGTAAGCGAATTGTAATTTTCGGAGGAGGAGCAGTTGCGTCTCGAAAGGCCATGTATTTTTCCGGCAATGCCGATCTGCTGCTCGTGAGCCGATCATTCTTACCCAAAATCACCGCCCTTCCGGTAAAACGCAGGGTTCTTGACGTGAGCACTGTAGCGGATGATGTGCTTGAAGAGATACTGGATGGGGCCTTTCTTGTAATCAGTACGTTTTCGGATCCCTCCCAGAATAACCGGATCGGAAACCTCTGCAGGGCACAGGCAATCCTGTTCAATAATGCAGATGGGGAGGCAGGAGATGTCATCCTTCCCTCAGTGACCGGCGGGAAAAACTATACGATTGCGATCAGCACAAAGGGCAGCAGCCCTGCAGTATCCCGCTTCATACGCGAACATCTTGAGAAGACCTACCCTGCCCTTGATGAGATGATTACATTGCAGAGCGAAATGCGGGAGCAATTAAAGCACCATGAACCCTCACAAGCACGTCGTACTGCAATTCTTTGGGAGGTGCTGAGCGATAAGGAACTCTGGGAAATGCTGAAAAAAGATCCTTCACTGGCGCGCAAGCAGGCAAAAAAGAGGTACCTGCATGAATGAGACCAGCCACATCCCTATCGCGATTGCCGGTGTCAGCCATCACACAGCGGATGTCACAACTCTTGAAAGGTTCAGGTTCCCCGAAGATCCCGCATTTCTCCAGAAGGCAGGAGAAATGTTCAAAGGTGTTCTTCTGCTCCAGACCTGCAACCGCGTCGAACTGATTGTTGAAGGAGAGGCAGATAAACTGCGGGATTTCCTCAACGAACAAGGCAGGAAAGAGTTCTTTATGCATGATGAGAACGGAGCCCTCAGCCACCTTTTCAGTCTCGCATCCGGTATTGATTCGATGATTGTTGGTGAAGACCAGATCATCGGCCAGTTGAAAAAAACACTTACTGATGCACAGGAAGCCGGCACAGCAAGCCCCTTTTTGGAACTCTGCATCAATAAGGCCGTTCATGTAGGGATAGAGGTGCGCAAACGTACCCTCATCAACCGTGGTGCAGTATCCGTTGGTTCTGCCGCAGTGCTCCTTGCCGAATCCCAGATCGGGAGTCTTGAAGGGAGACATATTCTTGTTGTAGGCAGTGGTGAAATGGGCCTGTTGGTTGCCCATGCGCTTGCTGCAAAGCACCTGACGGCAATGTATGTTGCAAACCGGACGTATGGGAGAGCAGTCATCCTTGCCCATAAGATCGGGGGCAAGGCAGTACGGCTGTCAGAACTCTACCATTACATCACGCTCTCAGATGTGGTGATCTCCTGTACATCTGCCCCTCACCCAATTATCCATAAAAACGAGCTGGCACAGGCAATGAAAGCCCGGTGCTGGCCGGTGGAGGGACATCCCCGCCCGCTGATCCTGATTGATATCGCCCAGCCCCGGGATGTTGAACCGGGAGCAGAAACCATTGACGGGATTCATCTTTTTTCCATTGACAACCTGAGGTCCATCAACGAGCAGACCATGAGCACCCGGAAAGCAGAAGCAGAACGTGCTCGTGAGTTTGTGGATGCGGAACTCGAACTCTTCCTGCGCCACGTGAACCGCAAATCTGCTGATGACATGCTTGCTGCGCTGCATACATGGGCCGACACCGTGAGAATCCGTGAACGGGACAGGGCGATCGCCCGGATGGGCAGTCCGGATGCAAAAACAGCAGAGATTGTAGATGACCTGACCCGGGTTCTTGCAAAAAAACTTCTCACTGATGCGACTTTTTCGATCCGCGAGAGTGCCGAAGAAGGAGATCTTGTCACGGCAAAGGCGCTTGTTAAAGCAATTACCCAGGGTGACAGGATCACTGATTCCCGATAGAGCCGTTTGTTTGAGGAATGAATCAACCTCGCTGTATTTCAGGCGATTCCTCGGATTTCCTGTATCAGACCAAAACACCATAAAAAGAAGGGTAAAATTCCGGAATACATAGATGCAATTTGCATCAGGGAGTCTTACTATATGCTTTCTGAGCCAGGCTTGAGAGTGTTGAAAAATCAGATCCCGGGCCGGTCAAACGAATAATCTCGAGGATATCTCCTTTTGAAAAGATAATCTCAATAAAATCCTGTTGAATCGTTTCTCTGGTGGAATCATATTCCAAAAGAAACACGTTATCGGATTTATTGATTATCCGTATATTTTCCTTCCCTGAAAATGCATGGCTGTAATTGCCAAGAGCCGGTGAAGACAGGTTTGAAAATGTCATATTGCTATCTGAACGCTCCTGGCGTTCAATAAGATCGGCGATAGCAGGAATGTTTTTTTCAGGATACAGGACGATTGTATGGAGAATTTCTGCATTACCAGATACGCCCTCTGGTGATCTGGCATAACGCACGACATATCCCTGCTGCCAGCCGAGAGAGCGAGCGAGGTTACCTACCTCAGAGGCGTTCTTTGCCCTGCTTTCGACAAGGGTAAAATTTTGGGGGACATCTGACGGGGTCAGTACCAATGATTCGAGGGGCAACCGTGCAGGTGTTGATAGGGAATTGATTGCTTTTGTATCACGCACCGTGCATCCGGCAGCGAGGATAAGAAAACAGACAAGGATCGTGATGATAAGGTGCCGGGATGTACTCATCTATTAAGATCATCCGGAATGGTACAAAAATATGTTCATTTTGCACCACTGAAGTTTTTTAAAACGGTATCTGCTGGTAAAAGACCAGCTATTTCTGTTCCTGCTCTGAGCCCCTGATACAATAATATGCTTTGGTAAGTCCCAGCGCAGGCTTGACCGGACACCCCGGGCAGAGACATCCTTTTTTATCAAAAGTGCAGTTCTGACTTTTTCCCATTATACAGAACAACAGGGAGGTATCCGCCCGCATACACTCATTATAGGTCGGGCACGGATCGCAGATGCATTTTGCCCGGTTATCCGCAATAATTTTGTCCTTGTCATTACTCATAGCATCATTGCTCCTTGAATAGAATATCCGGCACCCTTCCTGCTCAGGTATCCAGGGACTAAAAAAATCCGGATGTATAGTTAGATATCAAGGTTTTCCTGATAATGAAATCATGCTTTGATAAACGATTCGATGATCACGGATTTGAGTTGTTTTGGCAATAAGGAGTATCTTTCGTATAGCCCATGCTGAAATACATGCACCCGGTGAAACAAAAAAGAATGGTACCAGATAAAATAACCATAAATATGATGGATTTAAGAGAATGTAATCAACCAGATAGCAGGATATGGTTGAATACCTATGTTTCCCCAGAGACGCATGAGACGATCCCGGTCAAAAAATATCCAACCCCTCCTGCGTGAAATATCCATTTCAAAAAACGATCTTGTCGCCCCGCTTTTTGTCGATGAGGCGATCTCGGTTCGCCAGCCTATACTATCTATGCCCGGTCAGTTCCGTTACCCGGTACAAGATATTGCAGCAGTGGCAGCAGAGTTGTGGAACCAGGGAATACGGGCAATCCTGATCTTTGGAATCCCCAAAACCAAAGATCCCGGTGCGTGCTCTGCCTATGATCCGGAAGGAGTAGTACAACAGGCCGTCCGCAGGGTAAAAGCGGAAGTGCGGGACATGGTGGTTATCACAGACGTATGTGCCTGTGAGTATACTGACCATGGTCACTGTGGGATTATCGGTGATACACGCTACGGCCCTGACCTGCTTAATGATCCTTCACTTGAACTGATGAATAAGATCGCCATAAGCCATGCAGAGAACGGGGCTGATATCGTTGCCCCCTCGTGTATGCTCGATGGTGTGGTCAGATCGATCCGAAATACCCTTGACAATAATGGCTTTGAAGAAGTACTCATCATGTCTTACTCAACAAAGTTTGCCTCTGCGCTGTATGGTCCGTTCCGGGAAGCGGCGGATTCCGGTTTTGCATTCGGTGACCGCACCACATACCAGGTCCACCCGGGTAACAGCCGTGAAGCATTATTGGAATCGCAGATGGATGCCGATGAAGGTGCCGATATTCTTATGGTGAAACCTGCAGGATTTTACCTCGATATTCTTGCAGATATCGCATCACTTGGCCTGCCGGTCGCCGCCTACCAGGTAAGTGGGGAATATTCCATGATCAAATGTGCAACGGAACGCGGGTGGATTAAGGAAAAAGAGACTGTATTTGAGATACTGACATCTATCAAACGTGCCGGTGCTGAACTTATTATTACATATTTTGCCGGTGATGTTGCAAGGTGGCTTGATGAAGAGCAGTGAGTTGTTTGAGACGGCAAAAACCCTTATGCCGGGGGGGGTCAGCAGCCCGGTGCGGGCAATCAAACCCTATCCGTTTTATACTTCACATGCAAACGGTTCGCATTTATCCACGGTAGATGGTCACGTATTAATCGATTGCTGCATGGCATACGGTCCCCTTATCCTAGGACATGCTCATCCTCACATCAGAAATGCAATCGAAGCACAACTGGGAAACGGCTGGCTTTACGGTACCCCCACACCGCAGGAACCGAAATTTGCTCAAATGATTACCGGAGATCACCCGGGAATGGATATGGTGCGGTTTGTCTCAAGCGGGTCAGAAGCAACGATGGCCGCGATCCGTCTCGCACGCGGTTATACCGGTAAAAAAGACATTGTAAAGATCGAAGGGGGGTTCCATGGAGCTCATGATGCAGTGCTGGTCAAAGCCGGATCCGGTGCAACAACCATGGGAGTCCCTGATTCTGCCGGCGTGCTGGAAGATCTGACAGCCCATACCCGGCAGGTTGCCTACAATGATCCCGAAGTAATGGAATCACTGCTTGCAGCACAGACTGATGTGGCCGCCCTTATCATTGAGCCGGTTCTCGGTAATATCGGCCCAGTTCTACCGGAAAATACCTACCTGAAAGATATCCGGGAGATAACAAAAGCTCATGATGTGCTCCTGATTTTTGATGAAGTAATCACCGGATACCGGATCGGTATTGGTGGAGCTCAAAAGTTGTATGGGGTAAAACCCGATCTCACAACACTGGGAAAAATTATCGGCGGGGGACTACCCATCGGCGCCTTCGGGGGACGACGTGAGATAATGGAACTGGTTGCACCTCAGGGTCCGGTCTACCAGGCAGGAACATTCTCAGGTAATCCACTCTCGCTTACAGCTGGTATCGCAACCCTGCAATGGCTGCATGACCATAAGACAATCTATCGGGATCTTGATGAAAAAACAAGAACTCTGGAAGAGTCGCTGAAAAGGGCAGATAGCGGTTCATTTGTCCGGCTCGGTTCGATGTTCAAATGGTTCTTCCGCAATGAACCGCCGAGAAACTACCGGGAAGTCAAAGAATGTGACACCGGTAGATTTGGGAAGTTCTGGAAGTATATGCTTGATGCCGGAATTTTCCTTCCCCCATCACAGTTTGAGACAAATTTCCTCTCCACTGCGCACAGCGATAAGGATCTCATCACCCTCACACAGGCGTACATACAATGTCTATCAAAATAGGAACCCGTGGGAGCAAACTGGCGCTCGCCCAGACATCAACGGTCTGTAAAAAGTTAGCCGCGCTTGGCATTGATACCGAGCAGGTGATTATTAACACCCAGGGTGATACCGCGACTGGTGTACCCCTCCATGAGATTGGCGGGCAGGGCGTTTTTGTGAGGGCTCTGGATGATGCAATTTTAGCTGGCCAAATTGATTGTGCTGTGCACAGCATGAAAGATATTCCGACGTTCCGTCCGAACGGGCTCATTACTGCAGCCGTGCTCAAACGTGATTCAACAGCAGATTATCTTGCCTACAATGGCTCTCTGGATGCTATCAGGGTTATTGGAACCTCAAGCACACGCCGGCGTGCCCAGCTGCTTCGCCATGATCCTGAAATTTCAATAAAAGATCTCAGGGGAAATGTTGATACCCGGATCCGGAAGATGGCTGCCGGTGAGTACGATGCCATTATGTTGGCAGAAGCAGGACTCACCCGTCTCAGTATCCGGATACCAGGGAAAAGATTACCACCGGAAAAATTTGTACCTGCGCCTAACCAGGGCACGATAGCAGTAGTAAGCCGGACAGATCCTTCGCTCATGGAACGACTTTCCCATCTCGACCATTCACCCTCCCGTACTGATGTGGCTGTCGAACGGGCGGTAATGGAACAACTGGGCGGCGGGTGTTTCACTCCTCTGGGAATTTACTGCCATCATGGACATCTTATCGCAGAAGTGCTCTCGCTCGACGGGACACGTACTGAGAGAATCGATAGTGATGTGAAAAGTATTGAACAGGCACGCGAGCTGGGAAAACTCCTCCATGAACGCGCTAAGGATCTGATTGATGATGCGTACAAAAAACTGGGAATCGGGTATGAGCGGTAAAGTGTATCTTGTCGGATCCGGTCCTGGGGGAGAAGGACTTCTCACCCAGAGGGCCCGGGAAGTGATTGATTCTGCAGATGTTGTATTGTTTGACCAGCTGCCTGGTGATGAGATCCTTGCATCGCTGCCCGATTCTGCTGAAAAGATTGACTGCGGGAAATACGGAAGGAACCATACGATGGAGCAGGACGAGATTGAAGCCCTGATTGTCGACCGGGCAAAGCAGGGCATGAACGTGGTCCGGCTCAAGGGAGGTGATCCTTTCCTGTTTGGAAGGGGTGGCGAAGAGTTAGAAGCTGTCCGGCGCGCTGGTATTCCTGTTGAGATGGTTCCCGGCGTCAGCAGTGCGCTTGCTGTCCCGGCATCAGTTGGAATTCCCCTTACACACCGGAAATATGCTTCACAGGTCACTATCCTCACCGGTAATGAAGACCCGACCAAAGATAAACCGGCACTTGACTGGCAACTGCTTGCAAAGAGCCGGGGCACCATCGTTATCCTGATGGGCGTGGCTAACCTTGGTAAGATTGCCGAGGTTCTCATCAGGAATGGCAAGCCGGATAGTACTCCGGTTGCCATTATTGAACGGGGACTGCGCAAAGACCGGAGGGTGACTACCGGGTCACTTGCAACCATCGCAGATAGTGCTGAAAAAAACGGGGTGAAACCACCTGCGGTAATTGTGATCGGGGATGTCGTGAGATTATATAATCCGGAAAATCCGGATCTGATACCTGTCGATGGAAGAACGCTATGATTGAACGTGTTGATACATTTGAAAAGATTGTTTATGCGATACTCATGGGCCTGCTCATGATCGTGATTGTAATATCCCTTATCGATCTCGCCTGGCTCATGTACAAGTCCCTCGTAGTTACGAGCCAGTATTTACTGGAAACCCCAAAACTCATCGCAGTCCTGGGTGCTTTTCTGCTGGTGTTAATCTGCATCGAGCTGCTGGACACGATCAAGGCATACTTTAAGGAAAATACCATTCATGTGGAGATTGTTATACTCCTTGCCATCATTGCAATTTCGCGGAAGGTCATTCTTCTTGATCCCACCGGGATGACCGGTGTTGAATACGGGTTTGAAATGATGGGGATCGGAGTGATTGTAATCAGCCTTGCAGCGGCATATTATTTCCTCAAAAAAGCGGGTATCACGATAGGATCAGGTAAGCCGGAAGAGAAGTAGCCCTTTTTTTTATATTTTTTAAGTATTTTCATTCTGTAGAATTCCTATTGATCTCCCGTAATTTGGATTTGTTGTGAGGGTGACCTCCTCTCTTCCCCAGAGGGGGAGGCAGCCCAAAAAAGCGTCATAACTATTTTCCATGATTTCCATAAAAAAATTACTTTCATTCTTTTTTCATTTTACTAAAAATAAACAAACAATGCCTTTTAGATCACACACATTCCCGTTTTTTCCGGATACTTTGGCCCGCCAGAAAGCCGGTGGAAAATGCTGCCTGAAGGTTATACCCGCCGGTATCACCATCGATATCCAGCACTTCCCCGGCAAAATAGAGATTGGGTATGATGGTTGATTCCATGGTTTTTGGATTTACATTTTCCAGTGCAACCCCACCACGGGTTACCATAGCAACCGAAAACCCTCCAGGTGCCCTAACGGTTAATGGAAATTCTGTGCAGTTTGTGATAAGTTGCGACCGTTGTTCTGCGGAAAAATGATTACCCTTAAGATCTTCAGGAATACCGGATAATGCAAGCAATTTCCGGTTCAGGCGTTCAGGAATCGGGTAGGCTGCAAGTATTGTACCGATCTGCCAGTCCCGGGAATCCTGTATGCGCCTTTTGAGATCCACAGCAAATTCCTCTCGCTTTAAGGTTCCCACAAACGAGAGCCTGATCTCATCATCTGTCCGGATCTCCCGCGATGCATCGAGAATCCCTGGACCAGACAAACCAAGATGAGTGAAGAGAACATCTCCCGTGTAGTCAAATATCTTTTTTTTGTCCCGCCAGACCGAGAAGTGCATTTGTGGAAAAGACATGCCGGGGAGAGAGGCAAATGGGAAATTTCGTATAAGCAGGGGGGTGAGCGCCGGTCCGATCTCAGTAACCGGCTGACCCATCGATTCAGCAAACCGATGCCCGTCTCCGGTTGAACCGCTCTTTGGGTAGGAAGCCCCACCGGTTGCAATGACAAGGATTGGAGAATGGTAAGCCCTGTCTGTGGTCGTTATCTCAAACCCATCTGGAGTCCGGGAAATACCGGTCACCACATCACCGCAGTGAAGAATAATCCCGCGTTTCCTGCACTCGACAAGAAGGGTAGTCAGGACATCGTCAGATCTCAGGGTTTTTGGGAATACCTTGCCATTATCTTCGGTCACCATGGGCAGCCCGCGTTCACTAAAAAATCGAATAAGTTCCGTATTGGTGAACTCAAACAATGCAGGTTTTAAAAATTTCCCGTGATTCCCATACCGTGCCAGAAAATCCCTCATCTCACCATGATGGGTAATATTGCACTGGCCGGAACCCGAAAGGAGGAGTTTTTTACCGGGATCAGGGTTCTTTTCCAGCAGAAGCACGCGGTTTTTTGAACATGCAGCATGGATTGCACAGAACAACCCGGCAGGACCGGCCCCGATCACCACAACATCGTACTGCTCCATGTCACTCCTGTTCAGATATAATTAAAGCTCAAGAGAATTTGAAGTGTCACGGAGGAAAATTACGCATGGTGACCTTTGGCCTTCTTTCGCAGGGCTTCAGTATAATGATGGCGCAGTTCCTCTTTTTCTTCGGGGGAAAAATCCGATTTCTTTGTCGTATGGAGGTGTTTTTCCATCTGTTTTACGATATGTTCTGCTTCGATATAATCTGCAACCTCGAGGTACGCCGGCACTTTGGCAACTTCATGGGCGTGACCGCACATCGGGCAGAGTTTCCATTTCTGGAAGCGATCCACGTACGTAAACGTCTTACACCCCGGACAACGGATGATGAGGTACATGGTAATGTGGTGTTGTGCGTTATCCCGATAAAAATATATCGGCGCTTTATTAAAATTATCCTGAAAGGAAATCCAAAAAAATGTCATGTTTCTCATCTTACAAGAATAAATCCGACATATTTTGTGAAAACGAGTGCATATCGAAAATCCTTTATCATCAGATCATCTCATAAAGATGTTACTATGGAGCAGATTCAGGTCGTGGGTATAAGAGGGTTGCCACTCATCCAAGAAGGTGACAATATTGCGGCAATGATCTGTAAGACGATTCCGGTCCAGGATGGCGACATCCTTTGTATTGCCTCGACAATATATTCAAAGGCAAAAGGTTTCACAAAACCTCTTGCATCAATCACACCTTCAAAACGTGCCCAGCGGCTTGCAAAACTCAACGGGGAAGACCCCCGCTTTGTCCAGGCCGTACTGGACGCTTCTGCAGATATTGTCATGGAGCACCCGTTCATCCTCTCCGAACTTTCCTTTGGTCATATCGGTGTCCGTGCCGGTGTTGACCAGAGCAATATTGAAGACGGGATGGTAATTTTCCTGCCCCCCGATCCCATGAAATCCGCCGGGGAATTGCATACAGAGTTACAAACTCTTACCGGTAAAGATGTCGGTGTAATTATCACTGATACGTGCGGGAGATCATTCCGTCGCGGGCAGACCGGCAATGCAATCGGGTGGAGCGGTTTTTGTGCGATACGCGATTTCCGGGGTGATACCGACCTGTTCGGGCATGTGCTCAAGATAACCGAAGAAGCCGTTGTGGATGAGATTGCCGGCTTTGCAAACTTTGTCATGGGAGAGAGCAACAATGGTGTCCCGGCTGTCATCTTCCGCAACTGTCCACCATGGACTGGTCATGATAACCTGTATTTCACCACTGATGAGGATATTACAAAACGTGCGTTGAAAAATGAATGGCACCATGAGAGAAAAGAAGAGTAAAAAGGGAACGATAAAAAAGTGCGAAGTTATGCCGTTGTGCCGTAGACAATATCCAGGATGAGAATAATGATCCCGACCGCTGCTGCAACTACCATCACCGTGATGGGACTTATATGAATTGCCCGCCGGTCTTCACTCTCGTAATAGTTGACGAGACCAGCGGAGGAGAGTAATCTGCCACCTTGTTTTTTAGCCATGCAAATATATTTCATTTTTCAATATATAAAGGAGAGTTACGGCGTATGAAAAAAACCATATTCACGGTCTCGGGACAGGCGCTTGTCGGGGAGGAGCTCGAGCTCAGGCCGGTCGATATAATTATTGAGGACGGAATAATTGCGGCAATAGAAGAGACGCGTCACGCGCCCATGATATGGATCTGTCCTGCATTTTTTAACGCACATACGCATCTCGGGGATACCATAGCGATGGAATGCCGGAGTAATGGAGATCTTGAATCCCTTGTCACTCCCCCGAACGGACTGAAACATCGTATACTTGCGGCGGCTTCACCTGAGGACCTTGTGACGGGAATGCACGCGAGTATCCGGGGAATGATAACCGGTGGTACTGCCGGTTGTGCAGACTTCCGTGAAGGGGGATATGAAGGAGTTACCGCGCTCAAAAAAGCTGCAGAGGGGTTACCTTTCCGGCCATTCATATTCGGGCGTGAAGGAGGAGAGGGGATTGCTGATGGCCTTGGGATCAGCAGTACCCGGGATATACCCGACACGGAGGTACTGGTTGCAAAAGCAAAACAAGCAGGAAAGAAAATTGCCCTGCATGCCGGTGAGCGGGATTCCACAGATATTGACGCTGCACTCGCACTTGATCCGGATCTTCTCATCCATTGCACCCATGCAACAAAAAAACACCTCCGGGAATGCACCGAACGTCAGATCCCTGTTGCAGTCTGTCCCCGCTCCAACTGGACCCTGAATGTAACATCATCGGTACATCACCCGCCATTGCAGCTCATGCAGGATCTCGGGTGCACCCTTCTCCTTGGTACCGATAACGTGATGTTTGTGCCCCCGGATATGTTTTCTGAGATGGCTTTTACCTCGACTATATACCGGGTTGATCCAAAAGTCCTTCTAAGCGCTGCAATTCGGGGTTCAGAACTGGCCGGGTCCCCATTTTTCATCCGTAAAGGGGAGCGTGCAAACCTGTTTACGATCGATCCTGCACAATCAACCCTTCATTTCAGCCATGATCCGGTTTCATCAATTGTAAAAAGGGCCTCTGGTTGTAATATTGGCAATAACGTTTTTAATTTATACAACAAATAAAAGAGGCATGTTTGTTTTGGGTGATGCCAGTGTTTACTAACATTCTTATCGCTATGGACGGATCGGAGGCAAGCCAGCGCGCACTGTCCCAAGCCGTTGATATAGCAAAATTATGCAATGCAAAACTCCATACCATATATGTAGTAGAAACTGGCCTGTTCTCTTCACTTCCGATGGAAGGTACCGTTGAGATCATGTACAGTGTTCTTGAAAAAGAGGGGGACGAGGTGATGGAGAGAGCAAAGGAGTACGCTACCGGGAAAAGTATCACCGTCATCACTCACATGAAACAGGGACATGCAGGGAGCGAGATCCTTGCCCTCGCAGAAGAGGAAAAATCAGACCTCATCATAGTAGGTTCCCATGGCAAGAGTAATACCGATCGCCTGCTTATCGGCAGTGTCAGCACATTTGTGGTTACCCACAGCACAGTAACAACCATGGTGGTGAGATCATAACAGACATGATTGTCAGAGACTACATGACATCTGACGTGGTGCACGTCGAAATCCCGGGAAACCGTGATGATGTCTTAAAAATACTGAAACGTACGGGAATCTCGGGAGTTCCGGTAATAAAAAATAAAAAAATCGTTGGAATCATCACGCGTAAGGACCTGTTAAGAAAACCCGAAGAAGTCCAGCTCGGGCTTCTGATGACACCAAAACCCATCACGATCGAGCCGGACATGGATTTGCAGGAAGCGGCCAGGATCCTGGTCACCCGCAAAATCCGCAGGCTCCCGGTTGTGGAAGGGGGCCACCTGGTCGGTCTCCTCTCTGTTGCAGATCTTATGCATGCACTGGCAAAACTCAAGATAAAAGACGAGATTAAGGACAAATATACCAGCGCAACGTTTGCCCTCTGGGAAGAGACACCTCTCCCGGTTGTCGGGAGGGTCATGGAAATCTCCGGTGTCGATGCTATCCCTATCCTTGATGCCGAGAACCGGTTACAGGGTATCATATCTGAACGCGACCTCATCAGGAGTTCGAGCATTGAAGACAGTGTAGGAGTAAGCGATTTCTCGAATGGAACTGATGATGATGAATGGACCTGGGAAAGCATCCGGGACAACCATACAATCAGTTTCGGAATATCAAAAGTCCAGCTTCCCAACCGCCCGGTGAAACTTGCCATGGTAAAGAATGTAGTTGCTGTCCCGTCAAACGCAGAGGTGAGCGAATGCGCCCTCAAGATGCGCCGTTCACGGGTAGACCAGATCCCGGTGGTAAATGGTGACAAGCGACTCGTTGCAATGCTTTATGATCGGGATCTTATCAGGGCTCTCTGCCACAATCCGGCAGAATAAATACCTTTAAATTTTCTTGTATCATTTAATACCATAAAGCGCTTTTAAAAAAGGAATTATAGCGTTTATTTGTTTTTGGGGTGTTACTATGCCTGAACAGTACCAGGAGTCCATGAAGGGAACGACAACCGTTGGTCTCGTTTTTTCCAGCGGAGTGATTCTCGCAACCGAGAAAAGAGCGACCATGGGCTACATGATCGCCAGCAAGAAAGCAAAAAAAGTATACCAGGTTGCAGACAGGATCGGCATGACCACGGCGGGAGGAGTTGGCGATGCCCAGCAGCTTGCACGTATCCTGACTGTTGAGTGCAACCTCTACCAGATCCGCAGGTCACGCCCGATCACGGTCGGAGCCACCTCAACACTGCTTTCGAATTATTTAAACCAGAACCGGTATTTCCCGTATTATGTCCAGCTTCTCGTTGGCGGGATTGACGAGTCCGGCCCGAGTGTGTACTCGGTTGATGCTATGGGAGGTGCAACAAAGGAAGAAGAGATCGTTGCTACCGGTTCAGGATCTCCCATGGCGTATGGTGTGCTTGAAGACCGCTTCGTCCCAAAATTGAGCGAAGACGCAGCGATCGACCTTGCCATCCGGGCATTGAAATCCGCTATGAAACGTGATGCCGGATCCGGTGAAGGTATCCACGTAGTGGTAATAACAAAAGACAAATATGAGGAGTTAGATGAGGACAAACTCAAAAAGTACCTTGCAAAAACTCCTGCATGATCTTTTTTTTAGGACGACTTTTTTATGCTGATTGAAGAAAGGCTCAAAGAGCTCAAAGATAAGATTAACGAGAAGGTGCCAAGCGGCATCACGGTTACGCAGGTTGAATTTGAAGGACCAGAACTTGTCATCTACACGGACGACCCGAAACGGTTTGCCGATGAAGCGGACCTGGTCAGGATTCTTGCCCGCGACCTGCGAAAGCGGATTGTAGTCCGGCCCACTATCCTTGAAGACCCCGAAAAGGCA